>Ga0210407_10003305_pt1 | contig 13142 bp, 15 predicted proteins | sample IncBWC27MmetaG_FD_150860 | JGI IMG/M metagenome (GOLD analysis project Ga0210407, IMG submission 150860) | Forest soil microbial communities from Barre Woods Harvard Forest LTER site, Petersham, Massachusetts, United States - Inc-BW-C-27-M | ecosystem: Environmental > Terrestrial > Soil >... | reverse complement strand
TCGGCCCGCTTCCCGTTATAGTCATGCGGATCGAACGGGTCGCGAGCTGGGGCGACCTCGGATGATTGTCTTTCCTCCCCTGCGCGGAGCCCGCGCAGGGGAGGTGCCCGCGTAGCGGGCGGAGGGGTCATGAGCGACAGCACCTCGTGGCCTATGACCCCTCCGTCGCCGTAAGACGGCGACACCTCCCCTTCGCGGAGTCCGCGAAGGGGAGGGGATCAAATTAGAAAGGAGCAGTACCTTGAGCTTTTCGGACATTTTCGCGCGCGGGGTCGCCGTGATTGGCGGGACCGCGCTCCAGATGCGGCGGCTGGCTTACGGCACGCCCGAGCCGGCGTGGGGTAGTGCGCCTGCGATCCCGCCGGCGAAACCGCAGGGCGCCGTGCCGACGCTCAAGATGCCGACGGCCAAGGGCTGGAGCCCCGGCCAGACGCCGGTCGCGGCGCCCGGCCTCAAGGTCAATGCCTTCGCGAGCGGTCTCGATCATTGCCGCTGGATCGAAGTGTTGCCCAACGGCGACGTGCTGGTGGCCGAAGCCCTGCAGGCGGACCGTCCGGCGAGGTCCATCATGGACTACGCCATGATGAGCACGATGCGGCGCGCCGCTGCGGTGGGTGTGAGCGCCAACCGCATCACGTTGTGGCGCGACAGCGATGGCGACGGCGTGGCCGAGATCCGGCACGTGTTCCTCGAGGGCCAGAACCAGCCCTTCGGCATGGCGCTGGCAGGCGACATCTTCTATGTCGGCAACACCGACGGCATCGTGGCCTTCCCCTACACCGCGGGCGCCGAGCGCATCACCGGCCCCGGCCGACGGCTCGTCGAGTTCAAGCCGGCCGGCCACTGGACGCGCAGCCTGCTGCTAAGCCCTGACAAGAAGAAGCTCTATGCCGGCGTGGGCTCGCTCACCAACATCGCCGAGACCGGCATGGACGTGGAGCAGGGCCGCGCCGCCATCTACGAGCTCGATCTTCCAAGCGGCCGCAGCCGCATCTTCGCCTCCGGCCTGCGCAACGCGGTCGGCACGGCGTGGGAGCCCAGCACGGGTGTGTTGTGGACGGTCGTCAACGAGCGCGACGGGCTGGGCGACGAGACGCCGCCCGACTACCTGACCTCGGTGCAGGAGGGCGGCTTCTACGGCTGGCCCTATTGCTACTGGGGCCAGACGGTCGACGACCGCGTGCCGCAGGATCCGGCCATGGTCGCCAAAGCGATCACGCCGGACTACGCGCTGGGTGGCCACACCGCGTCGCTCGGCCTGTGCTGGGTGCCGGCGGGCACGCTGCCCGGCTTTCCCGACGGCATGGCGATCGGCCAGCACGGCTCGTGGAACCGCAGCACGCTCGCCGGCTACAAGCTGGTGTTCATACCGTTCGCCAACGGCAAGCCGGCCGGACCGCCGCGCGATATCCTGTCGGGCTTCCTCGCCCCCGACGAGCGCGAGTCCTACGGCCGGCCGGTCGGCGTGACGCTGGGCGCCGACCGCCGCTCGCTGCTGATGGCCGACGACGTGGGCAACGTCATCTGGCGCGTGACGGGCGCGTAGCTATTCGGCCGGCGCCTCGGCCATCCCGCGGCGGCGCTCCTCGGCTTCGAGCGACTGCTGGCGGCGGCCGAGCCACAGGGCGTTGAGCAGCCAGAGCGCTGCGACCGCGATCGCCACCAGCGACGCTGCGCGCGCGCCGACGCCGTTCAGCGGCGCCATCGCCCAGGCGCCGACCTGGTCGCCGAGGCGATAGACGAAGGTGTCGATGAAGCCCTTGGTCTTGTAGCGGTCCTCGCGCGACACGACGGTGTAGATGACTTCGCGGGTCGGCCGCGCGATCGCGTAGTCGGCGGCGCGGCGGATGATCTGGAACGCCGCGATCACGCCCAGGGTGGGCGTGAGCGCAAGGGCGGCGAAGCCCACCATGGTCAAGGCCGGCAGCAGGGCGAGCGCCAGCGCCACGCCCAGCAGCACGATGATGCGGCCGGTGAAGAACAGCTGGAAGACGAGCGCGAGCGAATTGACGCCGAGATCGATGCTGGCGAAGAACGCGGTCTGCGCGCCCCTGTCGGCGAAGCTGTGGCTGACGATCGCGGCCTGCTGGAAATAGACGAAGGTCGAGGTCACCGCATAGAGCAGCAGGAAGGCGCTCACCGCCAGCAGGTAGGGCGAGCGGAAGGCGTGGGTGATGCCGGCCAGCACGCTGCCGCCGACCGGCTTTTCATCCGCCGAGGCCGCGGCCTGGTCGGCGGGACGGTGGTGCAGGACGGGCGACAGCTTGCCCAGGCGGCCGACGCTGAACACCGCAACCTCGAGCAGCAGAGCGGCGCCCACCAGCAGCAGGGTCGGCGAGACGTAGCGCGCCAGGCCCGCGGTGACCGCCGAGCCCACGATGGCGCCGATGGTGGCGCCGGCGGCGATGAAGCCGAACAGCCGCTTGCCCTGCTCGGGGCTGAACAGGTCGACATTGAGCTGCCAGAACACCGAGACCACGAACAGGTTGTAGACCGAGGCCCAGATGAAGAAGATCCGGCCGACCCAGATCTCCTGCTCGGGGGTGGCGACGCGTAGCGCGATCGCGAACAGGATGATGTTGAGGGCGAAAAAGCGGTAGGTGAGCGGGATGAAGCGGCTGCGCGGCAGCTTCTTGACCAGGTAGGCGAACGGCAGGTTGAGCAGCACCATGCCGGCCAAGGTGCCGGTGAACAGCCAGGGCAGGTTGTTGACGCCGCCGGCCACGCCCATCTGGTCGCGGATCGGGCGCAGGATGTAATAGGACGACAGCACCGCGAAGATGTAGAGCCAGCACCAGCCGACGGCGCGAACCTCTTCGGGGCGCACGGCGACGATGCGCTGCAGCAGCCGGAACGCCGGGGCGGCCGCGCCGGGCGCCGACGCGGACGACTCTGGCGGGCTCAAATGCGGGGCGACCCGGGCTGGCGGGCGATGCCCTTCACGACAGGCCCGCGGCGATCGTGCGGAGCTCGGCCGGCGTATGCTCGCCGCCCAGCGGCGTTCCCGGCACCAGGTACTTGCCCTTCGCGGAGCCGCCGATCAGCACGGGCTCGAAGCCGAGCTCCTTGATCAGCGCGCTGGCAAGTTCGACGGCCTTGGGATCGTCGCCGGTGATCGGCACGCCCAGCGGCTCGCCCGTGCGGTGCGCCGCCTTGGCCAGCCCGGCCGAGCCGATGGCGTTGAAGGCGCGCACCACGTGCGCCCCGGGCAGCATCTTGGCCGAGGCGATGCCGGCGCCGCCGGCGTCGTTGATCTTCTTCACGAAATCCTCGCCGTCGCGCCGCGGGATCGGGTTCGAGACGTCGAAGACGAGCTGCTTGGTGGCGAGCTGGGCGCCGTAATCCTTGGCGATCTGCTCCATCGCCGTATAGGGCACCGCGATCACCACGACGTCGCCGAACGCCACCGCCTCGGCCACCGTGCCGGCCTTGGCGTTCGGCCCGGCGCTGGCCACCAGGTCTTTCAGCTGGTCGGGATTGCGCGACGAGAACATCACCGGATGGCCTTCCTTGGCGAACAGCGTGCCCAGCGCACCGCCCTCGCGGCCGGCGCCGATCGTGGCGATCTTGAGCTTGGCGACGCTCGCCTGGGCCCGCGCGGCGCGCGGCGAGGCGGCCGCCAGTCCCAGCACGAGTCCGCCGAGCGCGAGCCCGAAAAAGTCGCGACGATCAAGCGAGACTGCATTCGGCATGACCTGCTCCCTGGAAGGCAAAACATTGCAGCCGACGCTAGTCCGGCCGGCCCCCTCCCTGCAATTCACGATAATATCAGCGGCCGGTGGTGCGGGGAGCGGCGTTGAGCGCGACAGTCGCTGCGGCTTTCTATGGCCCGACTTCGGCGCACAGCCGATGCCGTCCACGCCTGCCCAGGAGGAATGCCATGAACAGTGGTCCTGGGCTTGCGGTCGGCGCGCTCGGACGCGACGTCCAACACGCCCAGACAATTTTCGTCATGATGAAAATGCTGGGCTTCGACCAGATCGACGGCGTGTTCGGCGCCGTTACCAGGAATGCCGTGATCGCCTTTCAGCAAGGCGCCGGGCTGGTGGCCGATGGCGTGATCGGCGACGACACCTGGAAGCGCATGCCGGCGGATCCCGACACGCCGCTGCTGCGGCTCGGCGGGGCGGGCAACGTGGCGAGCGGCCTGCAGAAGGGCCTGCTCAAGTTCGGCGGCGCCGGCGCGCCGACCGATCCGGGCGCGGCCGACGGCGCGTTCGGGCCGCGCACCGAAGCCGCCGTGAAGGCCTACCAGGCGCAGCATGCGCTGCCCGACGACGGCGTGGTCGGTCCCCGGACGTGGTGGGTGCCGGCGGGCGGCGCGGGGGCGACCCTGGCATCCCTGGCGGAATTGACGACGGTGTAGCGGAGGGACTCATCATGGCCGAACCGCTGCAGCAGCGATCGGAGCTCGGCGTCGTCGGCGCCAGGACGTGGGCGATTGTCGATGCGCTGGAGGACGAGGGGCCGGCGAGCTGAGCGCCACCGCTGCGGCGTCCCGTCGAAGAAAGGCCCGCCCGGCTTGGGGGTCTGGGCGGGCCTTTATCGACAGAAGCAATGCCTCAGGCCGATTGGAGCAAGCTGGGGTTGTGGGAAGCTCCATCGCCATACTCCATCAACAGGACTTTGCCGGGTGTGGCATTCTGGTGACCACCGGCCCAACTAATTGCAGCGCAGTTGAACACAGGGTCGGCGGGCTCACGCTGCTCCGCGCACCATATCGGCGCACTTCTCGCCGATCATGATCGCGGGCGCGTTGGTATTGCCGGCCACGATCGACGGCATGATCGAGGCGTCGGCGACGCGCAGTGCGGCGACGCCGTGGACCCGCAGCTGGGGATCGACCACCGCATCGGCCTCGCGGCCCATGCGGCACGTGCCCACCGGATGCAGGTTCGAGACGCCGCGCGCGCGGATGTCGGCCTTGAGTTCGGCGTCGCCGGTAACCGCAGGCCCCGGCAGGATTTCCTCGAGGACGAAGGGCTTCAGCGCCGGCTGCCGGGCGATCTCGCGGCAGATCTTCATGCCGTGGATGATCGCCTCGTAATCATAGGAGCTCTTCAGGAAATTGAATCTGATCTCCGGCGCATCGAGCGGATCGGCGGATTTCAGCCGCACCGTGCCGCGGCCATCGGGCCTGAGATGCACCGGACTGAGGCCAAAGGCCGAGAAGGGCTGCGGCACGACACCGTTGCGATTCCTGTCCTTGATCGCCCAGGCGAACATGTTGATCTGCAGGTCCGGGCGCTCCAATCGCCGGTCGCTGCGCACCAGCGCGCCGACATACAGGCCCATGCTGGCCAACGGTCCGGTACGGCCCAGCGCATACTGCGCGCCCGCCAGGATCCGGCGCGGCAGGCTGTTGACCAGGTCGTTCATCGTCACGGGCTGCGCGCAGCGATAGGCGACATAGGTGTTGAAGTGGTCGTGCAGGTGGCTGCCGACGCCCGGCATGTCCTTGAGCACCGCGATGCCGTGCTGCTTGAGATGCGCGGCCGGGCCGAGGCCGGACAGCATCAAAAGCTGCGGCGAGCCGTAGACGCCGCCCGACACGACGACCTCGCGCGTCGCCCGCGCCGTCTCAAGGCCCGCCGGCGTGCGGTACTCGACGCCGGTGGCGCGTCCGCCCTCGATCAGCACGCGCGTTGCATGCGCGCCGGTGGCGATCGTGAGGTTCTTGCGCTGCCTGGCGCCGCCGAGATAGGCCCGCGCGCTCGACCAGCGCCGCGCCTTGCTGATGGTGGTCTGGTAGTAGCCGACGCCTTCCTGGGTGGCGCCGTTGAAGTCCGGATTGGCCGGGATGCCGGCCTGCAGCGCGGCCTCGTGCATCGCCTTGGCGAGCGAAGGTTGCCAGCGATGATCGCTCACCTTGAGCGGCCCGCCGGTGCCGTGGAATTCGTCGCTGCCGCGTATGTTGTCCTCGGCCCGCTTGAAGTAGGGCAGCACCGAATCGTAGTCCCAGCCCTCGCAGCCGCGTTGCCGCCATTCGTCGTAGTCGGCGGCATTGCCGCGCATGTAGACCATGCCGTTGATCGAGCTGGTGCCGCCCAAGACCTTGCCGCGCGGCTGGTACATCACGCGGCCGTTGAGCTCGGGCTCCGGTTCGCTGTCGAACATCCAGTTGACCTTCGGATTGTTGAAGGTCTTGTGGTAGCCGAGCGGAATGTGGATCCACGGATAGGTGTCGCGCGGACCGGCTTCGAGCAGCAGCACGCGAAAGCGGCCATCCTCGCTCAATCGCCCTGCGACGGCGCAGCCGGCCGACCCGGCCCCGGTCACGATGAAGTCGTACGAAGCCTCGCGCTGCACGCCGCTCCTCCCAACAATCTGGCGGTGATTTTGCGGGAGCGTAGAGCGATTCGACCGGGCGCGCGACGGGGCTCTATTGCGTGACGAAAAAGCAGGCGGATGAGGGCTAGACCCTGCGCCCGCGGATCAGTCCGACGATCAGCAGCAGGATGATCGCGCCCAGCGCCGAAAAGATGATTTCCGAGAGGATGCCGCTGCCCAGATGGATGCCGAGCCGCGGGAACAGCAAAGTCGCGATGAACGCACCGACGATGCCGACCACGAGATCGCCCAAAAGGCCGAACCCGGCGCCGCGCACGATCTTGCCGGCCAGCCAGCCGGCGACGATGCCGACAACGAGAATGACCACAATGCTCTCGGTTGACATGTCCATGACATCGTCCTCCCCGTCGGCGTCCAACAGAACGCCGTGCTGCCTGTCTCTACCCCAACAATGCTGCTTTGGCTTGTTTCAAATGGCTATCGGGCGGCCATCAGAGAGAGGGCCGACGGAACGCGGCGGATTTGTAGCGCAGGCAGGCGTCTTCGGCGACAGGCTTGACGCTGCCGCAATGGCTGCAGCGCAGGCTCGCCACGCCGCGCAATCCCCGGCAGCCGGGACAAACGCCCAGCGTGAATTTCGTGAGGCTGAGCCTGGCGCGCTCCGGCGTCGCCGGTGGGCCGGCAAACAGGTGTTGCAGGGCATTCGACCTCTTGAAGCGCATGGTGTCCGGTTATTTGCTGGGCGAAAGCGTCTCCGAGCCGACGCCGGTGGTGCCGATCGTCGTCCACTGGCCTTTCAGCGTTCCGTCCGGCTGAAGCTGGTAGACGGCGAGGCCGGGCGTATCGCCAAGCTGGTAGGCAGCACCGAAGGCGTTGCCCGTGAGCAGGCAGGTGCCGGCCGAACTGGAGTCGCCGGTTTGCCAGCTGATGGAGCAGTCCGGTCCATTCAAGATGATCTCCGCCGTGCCCGTATAGCCCGAGCCGTCGGCGTTCGTGCCGCTGACCGAATAGGTACCGCCGACGGTTTGTGCCGACGCCGCGGCCGCGAGGCCGGTCGCGAGCAACAGCCCGGGCATGAGGATACGCATCGAATTCTCCTGCCGCAGTCATCCTCCTCTCCCCTTGGCCGGGGAGAGGAGGATGAAAACGTAGAACCGGCCGCAGCTTGGCAGCAAGAGGTGTGCGGGAGAAACCCGCCACGGCGAACGCTATGGCACCCCGCGTCCAAGGATGACGACAAACAGCGCAAAGACCAGGAGAGACACGCTGATCCATGCCCAACTGCGCCCAATCTTGCCCGTGTCCGGGTTGGCGTGCGCTGGCCCTATGGCCACGCGCCCGAGCATCGGCAGACAAGCCGCACCGATCTCCAATGCGGCCTGTCCAATGGCGCCAAGACGATCTGGTGCGTAGGCCAGGGCGGCGACGCACCCCGACAGGCTCGCCGCAAGCCATGACTGTCGAAGTAACCGCCGCGCGCGCCTTATGTCATGCGATATGCGCGCAGTGAATGATCGCATCGCCTGGATGCCTAGCCAATAGAAGGCAATGCCAACCGCAATCCCACCTGTGCGGAGCGCGAGACCCGGATTCCCGAACAAGTCACGCGCGACAAAGTACAGATCACCATCGTTCAGCAAGGCTGAATAGATGAGATAGCCCGCAAACCAGAAGATGCTGATCGTCATGGTCAGCAGCAGCAACAGACGCATGCGCGTCATCCCGAGTGGCGCCAAAAGCAGCCCGCACCAGGCCACGCCGAACGCTACGAGATTGCCGAGCGGGCCCCCTGCAGCAATCCATGTGCTGTGGGTGCTGCATTGGAAATAAACGGAAGTCAGACGGGTAATTGTACCGCCGAACAAAAGGCAGGCACTGCCGTGACCAGCCGCTTCATGGGCAGTCGTTGCAATGCAGGCCGCCAAGATCGCTATCGCGAAGACTGTGGCCCTGTCGTCAGTATGCGTTTGCAAGCATGCCCCCTAAACAAGCTACGCCGTTGAAAATCGATGGCAAGTTGGGCGGCGGAGCTGGCGCCGGCCATCGCACTGCAGCAAACCTTCCGGCCGCCTGCTATGCCCCGGCGCATATTGAACGGCGCCAGTGGCGGGCATAGCCTGAAGCTCGGCAGTGGACGCTCGACACCCAAGAATCGATCCACGCGTCTCCTGCGCGACCAAGGAGAGGAGACACCAATGAGACGGCAGGAAACAGCTTTGGCGAAACTGTGCCTTGTCGGCGCGATCGCGGCCGTGTTCGGCTGGGGCTCGCCGACTGTGCAGGCTCAGGAACTCAAGAAATACGATTCCAACAACAAGAACTTCTGGGCCAATCCTCCTGACGACTGGTTCCTGGGCGACGAGACCCAGGCACAGAAGGGCCAGGTTCCCAATCCGGGTCAGCCGCTGCCGACGCCGCCCGCGGAGCTCGAGAAGATTCTCGCCAAGATCAAACTGCCACCCGGCTTCAAGATCGCCGTCTGGGCGAGCGGCGTTCCGCAGGCGCGGCAGATGGCGATGGGAGACAAGGGCACGCTCTTCGTCGGTACCTTCGACAAGGGTACCGTTCACGCCATCACCGGGCCCGACGGCCAAAAGGTCGCCAAACCCTTCATCACCGGGCTGCGCATGCCGACGGGCGTCGCCTTCATGAATGGCGCGCTCTACGTGATCGACATCGACAAGCTCTACAAGTACGACAATCCCGAAGCCAACCTCGACAAGGCGCCGGCGGCGAAAGTGGTCTACGACGACATGCCGCCTTACGTGCCGCATGGCTGGAAGTATCTGGTGCCCGACGGCAAGGGCTGGCTGTACGTGCCCTTCGGGCCGCCGTGCAACGTCTGCCTGCCGCCGACCAGCCTGTCGCAATATCGGCGCGTGAATCCGGCGAACGGCACCGCCGAGCTGGTGGCGATGGGCATTCGCAACAGCGTCGGCGGCGCGGTCGATCCCCGCACCGGCGACCTGTGGTTCAGCGAAAACGCCCGCGACTGGCTGGGCGACGACATGCCGAGCGACAAGCTCAACCATGTCACCAAGCTGGGCGAGCATTTCGGCTATCCCTACTGCCACCAGGGCGACATCGTCGATCCGGTGTTCGGCATGGGACGCAAATGTTCCGAATTCACGCCGCCGGTGGTCAAGCTCGGCCCGCACATCGCCCCGCTTGGCATGAAGTTCTACACCGGCGACCAGTTCCCGGCCGAGTACAAGAACGGCATCTTCATCGCCGAGCATGGCTCATGGAACAGGAACAAGAAGCTCGGCTATCGGATCGTCTTCATCTCGGTCGATCCCGACGGCAAGAACCCCAAGGAGACCGTGTTCGCCGGCACCTGGCTCGACGACCAGAAGATCCTCGGCCGCCCCGACGATATCCTGCAGGCGCCTGACGGCTCCCTGCTGGTCGCCGACGACCAGGCGGGCGCCATCTACCGGATCAGCTATCAGAAGTAGCGGCTCCGTCCATCCCCGCCCGCTGCAACCAAGCGGGCGGGGAGCTCGTTCAAATGGTTTGTCGGTCGCGATGTCCGCGAAGTCGGTTTTTATTGCCCGAACCCTGGCCGCTGGCGGCCTGTTCGCCGCCGTTGTGGCGGCAACGAGTCCGGCAGCGGCGCAAGCCGCCCCGCCGGTCAAGCCGCCGGCAATTGCCGCGGCCTGCGCGGCGTGTCACGGCGCCAAAGGGATATCGTCTGTCAGGAACACGCCGTCACTGGCCGGCCAGCCGGATATCTTCACCCAATACCAGCTGGTCTTCATGCGCGACGGTGCCCGCCAGCCCGGGGTCATGCAGGCGGTCGTCAAGAACCTGACCGACGACAACATTCGCGACCTCGGCGCCTATTACGCCGCACTGCCGCCGCCGCCCGCTCTCGCCACCAAAAGCGAGGTCGCCATCGATACCGAAAAGGTCACCGGCCTCCTGACCTCGCGCCATTGCGACAGTTGTCACAAGCCGGATTTCTCCGGTCAGGGCGAGAGTGCGCGGCTGGCGGGGCAGCGGCCGGAATATCTCAAGAAGGCGCTGTTCGACTTTCGCACCGGGGTGCGGCGCGGGCGCGGCATGGGCGCCATGATCGAGGTCTCGGTCACCCTTCACGAGCCGGAGATCGACATGATCGCCGCCTATCTGGCGCGCAAGCCTTGACACTTTCTTTGAATTCCACACATCATCGGCGGTCCACCACTAGGGAGAAAACCCATGGCCTGGAAAACGCCCCGTATCGTCGAGATCGCCGTCGGCATGGAAATCAACTCCTACGCCTGCGCCGACCTCAAGCTGTAAGCGTCGCGGCGCCAAAGCCGCGGGATAGAGGAGGACGGCCGCCATGAGGGCCGTCGTCCTGGGGGCTGCCGCCGGCGGCGGGTTCCCCCAGTGGAATTCAAACGCAGAAGCCTGTCGCCGGGCGCGCGCCGGCGAGGCGGGTGTCGAGGCCCGCAGTCAGGCGTCACTCGCCATCAGTGGCGACGGTGAGCGCTGGTTCCTGATCAACGCATCTCCCGATCTTCGCCAGCAAATCGAAGCGCGCCAGATCCTTCAGCCACGCCGCGGCCTTCGCTCCTCGCCGATCGAAGGCGTCATCATCACCGGCACGGATGTCGATGCGATTGCCGGGCTGTTGCATCTGCGCGAGCGTCAGGCCTTCACGATCTACGCCAGCACGCGCGTGCTCGATGTGCTGAAGGCGAATCCGATCTTCGGCGTCCTGGCGGAGGATTGCGTGCGCCGCGAGGCCGTGCCGATTGGCCGGCCGTTCGAACCACGGCATGTCGATGGCAGCGGCAGCGGGCTCGCGGTCGAATTGTTCGACGTTCCGGGTAAGGTCGCGCTCTATCTCGAAACAGGCGATTCCCCCGAAGCACTTTCAGGCAAGCCGGGCGACACGGTCGGCGTGGAGGTGCGCGCGGGCGAGCACCGGCTGCTCTACGTTCCCGGTTGCGCGCAAATGACCGATGCCTTGAGGCGTCGACTGGCCGGCGCGTCGGTCGTGCTGTTCGACGGCACGCTGTGGCAGGACGACGAGATGATCCGTCTCGGACTCGGCCCGAAGACGGGGCGGCGCATGGGCCATATGAGCGTGAGCGGCCCCGACGGCACCATTGCGGCCTTTCGCGACCTTCCGGTGAAGCGCAAGATCCTCATTCACATCAACAATTCCAACCCGATCCTGGTCGACGGGTCGACCGAGCGCGGCATCCTCGCGAAGGCCGGCTGGGAGGTCGCCCGCGATGGGATGGAGGTCAGTCCATGACGGAGATGAGCCCTCCCGATCGCCCGCGCAGCCCGGACGAGCTCGAAGCGGAGCTGCGCGCCATCGGCGCGGAACGCTACCACCATCTTCATCCGTTTCATGGGCTGCTGCATGGCGGAAAACTCACACGCCAGCAGGTCCAGGCGTGGGCGCTCAACCGCTACTATTATCAGGCGATGATCCCGATCAAGGATGCCCACGCCTTGTCCAAGATGCCGACAGCGGAGCTGCGCCGCGAATGGCGCCGGCGCATCATCGACCATGACGGCGACGCCCCGGGCACCGGCGGCATCGAACGCTGGCTGAAGCTCGCCGAAGGCGTCGGCCTCGACCGTGCCTACGTGCAGTCGACGCGGGGCATCCTGCCGGGCACGCGTTTCGCAGTCGAAGCCTATGTCAACTTCGTGCGCGACCGGCCGCTGCTCGAAGGCATTGCCTCGTCGCTGACCGAGATGTTCTCGCCCGGCATCATCGCCGACCGGGTGCGCGGCATGCTGGCCGGCTATCCGTTCGTCACCGAGGAAACGCTGGCCTATTTCACCCCGCGCCTGACGCAGGCGCCGCAGGACGTGGATTTCGCGCTGGGTTATGTCAAAGCCCACGCGCGGACCCGCACCGAGCAGGAGGCGGTCCTGGCGGCGCTGCGCTTCAAGTGCGATGTATTGTGGACGCAACTGGATGCGCTTTATCTCGCCTATGTCGATCCCGCGATGATCCCGCCGGGCGCCTTCGTGCCGGAGTGACTCATGGAACGTCTGGAAGTTTCCGCGACCAGCGTGTTGCGTCTGGCGCCACACATCGTCTTCCGCTTCGACGAGACGCGGCAGCGCTGGATCATGATGGCGCCCGAGCGGCTGATGCTGCCCGACGAGCAGGCAGTCGAGATCCTGCAACTCGTCGATGGCAAGACCGGCGTCGCCGCCATCATCGATGCACTGGCCACGCGCTACACCCAGGCGCCGCGCGAGCTGATCGCCACCGACGTCACCGCTATGCTGCAGGATCTCGCGGACAAGGGATGCCTCGCCGATGCCGCCGCGCGTTGACCCGCCGCTGGCGCTGCTGGCCGAGCTCAGCCATCGCTGTCCGCTCAGCTGCCCGTATTGCTCAAACCCGGTGGCGCTCGAGCGGGCGGCCAGCGAGCTCGGCGAAGCGGAATGGCGCCGCGTGCTCGCCGAAGCGGCGTCGCTCGGCGTCCTGCAGGTGCATTTCTCGGGCGGCGAGCCGATGGTACGGCGCGATCTTCCATCGCTGATCGCCGCCGCTAGCGATCACGGTCTCTACAGCAATCTCATCACCTCGGGCACGCTGGGCGGCGAGCGGGAAATCTCGGCCTTTGCCGCCGCCGGGCTGAAACATGTCCAGCTCAGCTTTCAGGACTTCGAGCCCACCAATAATGACCGCATCGCGGGCCTCGCCGGAGCCCACGCCCGGAAGACCAGTTTTGCTGCGGCCGTTCGTGCCGCCGGTCTGCCGCTCACGGTGAATATGGTCGTCCACCGGCAGAACCTGGGCGGCGTGCCCGAGATGATCGACATGGCGCTGGCGCTGGGCGCCCGCCGGCTCGAGATCGCCCATGTGCAGTATTACGCCTGGG
>Ga0210407_10003304_pt1 | contig 13147 bp, 9 predicted proteins | sample IncBWC27MmetaG_FD_150860 | JGI IMG/M metagenome (GOLD analysis project Ga0210407, IMG submission 150860) | Forest soil microbial communities from Barre Woods Harvard Forest LTER site, Petersham, Massachusetts, United States - Inc-BW-C-27-M | ecosystem: Environmental > Terrestrial > Soil >... | reverse complement strand
CAACTTGATCACCTTGCGCACGCCCGGCAAGGCTTGTGCCGCCGTGGCGTCGAAACTCGCCACTTTGCCGCCCACGGTCGGACACATCGTGATGCTGGCGTAGAGCAATCCCGGCGGTAGCACATCGATGCCGTAAGTTGCGGAACCATCCAGTTTCGCCGCGTTGTCAATGCGCCGCACGGGTTGACCGATCAACTTGAACTGCGCCGGAGTCTTCAGCATCACGTTCTTCGGCAGAGGTGATTGCGCGGCGCGCTGCGCGAGCTCGCCGTAGGCAGCGCTTTTGCCGGAGGCGTGCAGCACCCGGCCGTTTTCGGCGCGGCATTCGCCGGCGGGCACCTGCCACGTCGCGGCCGCGGCGCCGATCAACATCGCGCGGGCCGAGGCCCCCGCCTGGCGCAGCGGCAACCATTGGTCCGTCAGACTGGACGAGCCGCCGGTACCCTGCAATCCGGATACCTGGCGGATCAGCTTACCGACCAAGTGCCCGGTGGCGCGCTTCACCAGGCCATGATCGTTCGGCTGGAAGGGCAGCCCATCGATGAGCACCGCCTGGTTGTTATAGATGGCATCGAGAGTCGACTGCTCGAGCGTCACTTGCGCCCAGTCGGCATCCATCTCATCGGCCAGCAACATGGCAAGACCGGTCTGGGCACCCTGCCCCATTTCGGCCTGCGACATCATGACGGTCACGGTGTTGTCCGCGGAGACCTTGACCCAGCCGTTCAGGGCCACTTGGCCCTGACGGACCGTCAAGGGCTTATCGGTGAGCAATCGGCGCCGTTGGGGCATCGCGGACCAACCAATCACGAGCGCGCCCACCGCCCCGGCGGTACCGAGGATGATGTGGCGACGCTTGATATTGGGCATGGCCACACGGTAAGGACCCGAGGCGCGAGTGTCAAACGCCGGCATGCTAAAGGTGGAGGCATGCGCTCCAAAGCTCGGTAAGATGCGAAAATTCCATTTCCGGGAGATGTAATGAAGCTCTTCCTGTCAGCGTGCGTAGGTATGGCATTGAGCTTGAGCGCCGCAATCGCCGCGGCGGACAGCCAAAAGCTGCGCGTGATCAGTTGGGCCGACTACGTGCCCGCCGATCTGATCGCCGCGTTCAAGAAAGAGACCGGCATCGATGTGGAAGTAACCCTGTCGAACAACGAAGAGATGATCTCGAAGCTTCGCGCCACCGGGGGCGCCGGTTACGATCTCGCACAACCATCGCAAGACCGCATCGCCGCGGCACAGCGCGACTTCGGCATTTACAAACCCTTGGATTTGACTCAAGTCAAGCTCGAGCAGTTTCAGCCCGAGTTTCTGGACATTGTGCGCAAGAACACCACCATCGACGGCAAGGTGTACGCGCTGCCCTATCTTTGGGGGACCGACGGACTCGTGGTGAATATCAAGCGGGCCAAGATCGCCGACTACCCGGATTTGTGCCGGGCGGATCTCAAGGGCAAGACCGCCGTGCGCTTGAAGCGCCCCACCTTGATGGCATTTGCATTCGCAGCGGGCAAGGATCCGTTTGCGCTTTACGGCGACCCGAAGGCTTATGCCGCCTTGATGGATCAAGTCGGCGCCGCGCTGATCGCCTGTAAACCGACCTTTAAATTTTTTTACGATAACAAGGACCAGTTGCTGAACGGCATTCGCTCCGGCGAAGTGGTTGCCGCCATGATGTGGGACACGGGCGGCTGGACTTTGAATCGCGAGAATCCGGACATTCAGTTCGTCGTGCCGCATTCCGGCGCCCTTGGCTGGCTCGATACCTTCGCATTGCCTGCGCGGGGCAAGAACGATACCGCGGCTTATCGCTGGATCAATTTCACCATGCGTCCGGAAAATGCCGCGCGAATCATCAAATCCGTGGGCAGCTTCTCTGCCGCCAAGGACTCGGCCTCTTTGGCCGATCCGCGTTTGAAAGCGCAGTACGCCGCTACCTTTCCCAATAACGACCTGAAAGCCATTCATTGGTATCCGGCGATCCCCTCCGGATTGGAACAATTGGAAGGGCGCGTACTCGACCGGATCAAGGCTGCCAATTGAGCACGCCCGATCTGGCCGCCGAGGCGGTCGTGAAGCGTTTTGCGGACCACCTCGCCGTGGATTCACTGTCTTTTTCGGTACAGCCAGGCAGCTTCTTTTCGATTTTGGGGCCGTCGGGCTGCGGCAAGACGACGTTACTGCGCATGATCGCCGGCTTTCTAGCGCCGGATGCAGGCGACATCGCCATCGGCGGCAAGAGCATGCGCGGCGTGGCGCCGAATCGACGGCCGGTGAATATGGTATTTCAGCAGCTCGCGCTGTTTCCGATGATGTCGGTCGGCGAGAATGTCGCATTCGGCCTGGCTCGCCGCGGCATGAATCGTGCGGAAAGGCTGCGGCGAAGCAGCGCCATGTTGGAGCGCGTGGGTCTGACGGGAGCCTCCGCCAAGCGCGTTGATGAATTGTCGGGCGGTCAACGCCAGCGCGTGGCCATCGCGCGCAGTCTGGTTCTGGAGCCGACCCTGCTGCTCTTGGACGAACCCTTGGGCGCGCTCGACCTCAAGCTTCGCGAGCACATGAAGATCGAGTTGAAGCAATTGCAGGCGGCTTTCGGCACGACGTTTGTCTATATCACCCACGATCAATCCGAGGCGCTGGTGTTGTCCGATCATGTGGGCGTGATGAATCAGGGGCGCTTCGAACAACTCGGCACTCCGCAGGATCTTTACTACCGGCCGCAAACGCCCTTCGTTGCCGGCTTCGTCGGCGCCAACAATCGCATCGTCGGACGCGTCACCTTGCGGGACGGCGCAATGACGGAAATGACGACCGCGGACGGTTGGGCCATGCGCGCGCTCCAGCAGGGCGCGAGCGCCGTCGGCGATGCCGTCGAGCTGTTCGTGCGTCCGGAGATTGCCACTCTGGCGCGCAGCGCGGCGGAACTGCCGCCCGGGCAGCCCGCCCATTGGGGAGAAGTGCAAAGCGTGCTGTTCGATGGGGCCAATTCCGCCGTTCTTTTGCAGGAGTCAAGGACCCGCCGCGAGTTTCGCATTGCGCTGCCTCAGACCGGACAGTTCTCCGACTTGAAGCCGCACGAGAAAGTCGCATTTAGTTTTGAGCCGAGCCGAGCGGTGTGCTTTCCGGCGCGCAGCGGCGTGGTGCCCTGAGGATGGCTGTGGCGCCGGTCAAGACTCCCGGGCGGGCCCCGCTGGTACTCGGGTTGCTGTTGGCGCCGGCGCTGCTCTGGCTCACTGCGCTGGTGATATTGCCGCACGTCGACCTGGGAATCTTGTCGTTTCGTGAACGGGTCGGGCCGCGCCAGTATTCGATCAGTCTCGCGCAGTATAAAACCTTCTTCGAGGAACCCCTGTATTGGCATGTGTTCCTGCGTACCGCGGCAATGTCCGTGGTCGCGACATTTCTCACCCTGCTGCTGGCATTTCCAATCGCCTGGATCATCGCAAAACTGGCGCGCGGCCGCGCCGGCTCGCTGCTGTTCATCGTCTGCCTGATACCCTTTTGGGTCAGTGAGACAGTGCGTACGCTGGGGTGGATGATTCTGCTGCGCGAGTCGGGTGTTTTGCCGGCGCTGCTCGTCAAACTGGGACTCGCCTCCGTCCCGCCGGAATTGCTGTATCGAGATGCGACCATTTTGGTGGGCCTGGTATACACCTCGCTGCTCTTCATGGTGGTGCCGTTGGTAACCGCGCTCGAGAGTTTGGACAATTCACTGATTGAGGCCGCCTACGACCTGGGCGCCGGCGGCTTCACCATTCTGCGCAAAATTGTCATACCGCATGCCGCGCCCGGCATCACCGCCGGCTGCATCGTGGTGTTCATGCTGACGCTGGGCAATTACCTGACGCCTACATTGCTCGGCGGGAAGAACTCGCAATGGTTTACCGAACAGATCTACACCCAGTTCATCACGCGCTTTAATTGGGAGCAGGGGGCGGCCTTCGGCTTCCTGCTGCTCGGCTTGTCGACCGCCATGGTCGTGGCGGGGCTCAAGATCACCGGCCAGCAGTTTGGCGATGTGATGCGGCGAACATGATTCCATCCTTGCCACGCCCCCTCTGGCTGCGGGCCGGCACAGCGGCGTATCTGCTGGCGTTTCTCGCGTTCCTGTTCCTGCCGCTGATCGTGGTGGGGGTGTTCGCCTTCAACGATGCGCCCTACCCGGCTCCGCCGTGGCGCGGCTTTACGCTGGATTGGTTCTTAGGCAATGCGGCAGCGGCGCGAACCGGACTGTTTGCCGACCGCGAATTGCTCGGCAGCTTGTGGACCAGCGGCATCGTCGCCGCATGGGTGACTGTGCTATCGGCGCTGCTTGGCACGAGCAACGCATTCCTGCTCGAACGCGGCCGGTTTCGCGGCAAGCAAACGCTCTCGGTTTTGATGCTCGCGCCGCTGGTGATTCCCGGAGTCATCTTGGGAATCTCCATACTCGCCTTTGCCAGCCGCATCGCGGAATTTGCCGACGATGCCTTCGGACTGGAACTGGATTTCCTGAGGCCCGGATTGCCACTGGTGGTGTTGGGACAGTTTTCCTACATTGCAACCATTGCCACGCTGACCATCAGCGCCCGGCTGCGCCGGTTCGACCCGACGCTGGAAGAAGCTGCGCTCAATCTCGGCGCGTCCAAGGCAGCGGTGTTCCGCACCATTTTGTTGCCGTACTTGCGGCCGGCGCTGTTGGGTTCGGCCGGCATCTCCTTTCTGATGTCGTTTGCCGACTTCAACACCACGCTGATGGTGGTGGGCTCGGATGCGCCCCTGACGGTGATGATGTATGGGCGCATGCGCGAAGGAGCCACCCCCGTGTTGAATGCGGTCAGCCTGTTTCTCATGATCGCATCGGCCGTGCTGGCCCTCACGCTGCTACGGCGCAGCGGCTCGCGCGCCGCCGCGTGAGCCTCAAGCCATCGGCGTTGGCTTGAACGCGAACGCAACCACGACGGCCGCCATGAGCAGCGCAAAAGACAGCGCGTAGTTCCAGGCCATTTTTTCTTTCAAGTAAACAACCGCAAACACCAGAAAGACCGTCAGCGTAATCGCTTCTTGCAGGATCTTGAGCTGGAAGCCCGTGTACTGGGCGAACCCCAAACGATTGGCGGGCACTGCCAGGCAGTACTCCAGGAGCGCTATGGCCCAGGACACCAGAATTACTTTCCAAAGCGGCCAGGAGTGGCCATATTTCAGATGTCCGTACCAAGCGAAGGTCATGAATACATTGGAGCAGAACAACAGCAGTACCGTCATGTCGAATCCTTGAGGGGCTTACATTCGTACTCAGATTCTGTCGGCAAGCGCCTGCGTGTACAATTCCGGCCGCAAGCAGGCCTAATGCCCCCATGAGGCGCGCCGCTTTAATTTACATTTTTCACCCCCACTCATTGCATATGCGGAGAAGTAGGTTATGAAAGCTGTGATTGCCGCTTATGCGCGCTCGCCGCAACACTTTGCGCGCAAGGGCGCTCTCGCCCAACTGCGCCCCGATACCATGGCAGCGCAGGTAGTCAGCGGTTTGCTCGAGCGCACCAGGTTTGATCCGGCTCATATCGAGGACGTCATCGTGGGCTGCGCCTACCCGGAAGGAGTCCAGGGATCGAATATTGCGCGTATCGTCGGCGTGTTGGCCGGCCTGCCGCAGGAGGTGGGCGGCATGACCGTGAACCGCTTCTGCGGCTCTTCCATGTCGAGCATTCAGATTGCCGCTGCGCAAATCGAAGCCGGTATTGGCGATGCGTATCTTTGCGTCGGCGTGGAATCGATGAGCATGGTGCCGCAGGGCGGCTTCAATCGATCGCCGAATCCCGAGCTGCTGGCCCGCCACGCGGACATCTACACCAGCATGGGGCAGACGGCCGAAAATGTCGCGCGCAGATACAAAATTTCGCGCCACGATCAGGAAGTCATGGCCGTGGATTCGCACCGCAAGGCGGCGCAGGCGCGCGCACAGGGCCGGCTGCGCGACGAGATCGTGCCGATTCGCCTCGAGTCGGGCGAATTCGTGAGCGAGGACGGCTGCATCCGCCCGGGCACCACGCTCGAGGCCTTGGCCGCGCTCAAGCCCGCCTTTGCCGAGGACGGTGTGGTCACGGCGGGTACGTCCTCGCCGCTCACCGATGGCGCCTCGGTGGTGCTGGTCACCAGCGAGGAATTTGCCGCACGAAATAACCTGCATCCGCTGGCGCGCATTCGCGCGGTGGCCACCGTGGGCTGCGATCCGGCGGTGATGGGCATCGGTCCGATTCCTGCCACCCGAAAAGCGCTGGCGCGCGCCGGCTTGGGCGTCGCCGCGCTCGACGTGATCGAAATCAACGAAGCGTTCGCCTCGCAGGCGCTCGCCTGCATTCGCGAGCTGGATCTCGACCCCGCCAAAATCAACATCGACGGCGGCGGTATGGCGCTCGGACATCCGTTGGGCGCGACCGGCGCCCGCATCACCGGCAAGGCAGCCTCGCTGCTGGCTCGCAATAAGGGCCGCTATGCCCTTTCCACCCAGTGCATCGGCGGCGGCCAGGGCATCGCGACCGTCATGGAAGCGCTGTGAACCACCGGTTTCTTAGAATGTCATGTCGAGGACGATGCTGACCGGACAGTGATCGCTGCCCATGATGGCCGGGTGAATCTCGGCACTCTTGACGGCGGCGCGCAGCTGCGGCGATACCAGTACGTAGTCGATTCTCCACCCGATGTTGCGCGCCCTCGAGTTGGCAAAGTGGCTCCACCACGAATAATGCCCATTGCCCTGCGTGAACAGCCGGAAAGTATCGATGAAGCCGGCATCGATAAAGGCTTGAAACCCCGCCCGCTCTTCGTCGGTAAAGCCCTTCTTGCCGCGATTCGATTTTGGGTTGGCAAGATCCAGTTCAGTATGCGCAACATTGAGATCGCCGCAAAATATAACCGGCTTGGTTTTTTCCAGCTGCTTACAATAGGCGAGAAAGGCCGGATCCCAGTGTTTGAAGCGCAGCTCGAGCCGGCTCAAGTCATCTTTGGCGTTGGGCGTGTACACCGTCACCACATAAAACTTGGCAAACTCCGCGGTAATGACGCGGCCTTCCTCGGCGCTGTCGCGCTTCAGTTCGTCGGCAAATGTGAAGCGTTGCGCAAAGGCGCTGGGAAAACCATTGATGACGTTCAGGGGTTCTTGCCTGGAAAATATCGCAGTACCCGAGTAGCCCTTCTTCAGCGCCGAATTCCAGTACTCCCGGAAATCGGGTAAATCGATTTCAATCTGGCCGCGCTCGGCCTTGGTCTCTTGCAGACAGAGAATGTCGGGTTCGTGGGCTTCCAGAAACTTGAGGAACAGCCCCTTCTTGTGCGCGGCGCGAATGCCATTCACATTCCAGGAATAGATCTTCATGGAGTATCCCAACCGGCGCCGAGCGCCTTGTAGACCGCGACCAGCGATGTCGCAGTATCGGCGCGGCTTTGCGACAGCAGCAGCTCGGCGCTCAAGGCCGTGCGCTCCGCGTCGAGCACTTCGAGGAAATCGATGAGTCCCCCTTCGAAGCGCTTGCGCGCGAGATCCGCCGCATTGTCGCTCGCCGCGGCCGCGATGCGCAACGCCTCGCGCCGCGTTTGCGAATGTCCGTAATTGATGAGCGCCCCTTCGGTGTCCTCGAGCGCGCCCAAAACGGCACTCTGGTACGCACCGAGCGCCGCATCGGTTTGATCCTTGGCGGAGCTGATGCGCGCGCGCACGCGGCCGAGGTCGAACGCCGCCCAGGTAATACCCGGCCCGACGGAAAAGAACCGCGCTTCGCTTTGGCCGAAGTCGCCGAATGTCGGGGCCAAGTAGCCCGCGTCGCCGATCAGTGTCACCTTGGGGAATAGATCGCCCATCGCCACGCCAACGCGGGCAGTGGCGGCCGCGAGCCGGCGCTCCGCGACGCGAACGTCGGGTCGCCGCCTGAGCAACTGTTCCGGTGTGCCGATCGCATTCAAGCCCGGCAGCGGCGGCAGCGGCGCCTGCGGGGACAGCAGTTTATCGAGCGCCGTCGGCTGCCGCCCGGTGAGCACGCTCAAGCGATAGCGGGTCGTTGCAATCGATGCCTGCAGCGTGGGGATGGACGCCAGCGTGGTCTGCCACTGGGCCTCGGCGCGCGCGGTGTCCAGTTGATTGCCCCTGCCCGCCTCCAATCGAGTGCGCGTCAGCTTCAGCGTGCTGAATTGGTTGTCGGCATTGCGCTCCGTGAGCGCCAACTGGTCCTGCAGTCCGCGCAAAATGAAATAGTTGCGCGCCGTTTCGGCAATGACGCTGACGCGGGCATCCTGAAGCGTCGCCGCGGCCGCGCCCACATCGCCGCGCGCCGCCTCGACATTGCGCCTGACCCGGCCAAATAGATCGAGTTCCCAAAGCCCGTCGAACCCCGCCTGCGCCGTATCGAACCGGCGGTGATACTGATCGACGCCCGGCAATTCCTGCTGCGCATCCAGGTTGTGCGTGTAGCTGCCGGCAAACGTAGCCGTCGGATACTGGTCGAATCCGGCCAATCTCCTGGCCGCCCGTGCAGCCTGCAAATTCGCCGCAGCAATCTCCAAGTCTTTGTTGTGAACGAGTGCATCCTCGATCAAGCCGGTGAGGATGGGATCTGCGAACCCGGTCCAGTACCTCTGCACGGCATCGCCTGCGACGAATCCAGGTTCGCCGGCATTGGCAAAGTGCGCATCCACCGCTGTATCCGGTCGATGATAGTTGGGACCCACCGCGCAACCGGCGAGCAGCACTATCGCCGCACTGCTCGCCGCCCGGCCTGGTAGGCGCACGCCGCGTCGCCTAGCCACTGGGTATCTCCTCGCCGGCGGCGAAGGAGGAGGTTTCCTGGAGTTGCGGCTCGTGCCGTGCCAGCCACATTTCGATGCTCACGAAAAACACCGGCGTCAGGAATAAGCCGAAGGTTGTCACGCCCAGCATGCCGGCGAATACGGCGACCCCGATCGCCTCGCGCATCTCGCTGCCGGCGCCGCTGGCGATCACGAGTGGAATCACACCCATGATGAAGGCGAATGAGGTCATCAGGATGGGGCGCAGCCGCAGTCGACAGGCCTCGATCGCCGCCTCGACCGGCGCCAAACCGTGCACGACGCGCGCGCGCGCGAACTCCACGATCAAAATGGCATTTTTGCACGCCAGCCCCACCAGCACGATGAAGCCGATCTGGGTCAATACATTGTTGTCCGATCCTTTCAGCCAGACTCCCGTCATGGCCGATAACAGACACATCGGCACGATGAGAATCACGGCCAGCGGCAATGCCCAACTTTCGTACTGCGCGGAAAGAATCAAGAAGACCAGCATGACGCAGATCGGGAATACCAAGAGCGCCGTATTGCCGGCGGTCTTCTGCTGAAAGGTCAGATCGGTCCACTCGTAGCCGAAGCCGTTCGGCAGAGTCTCGTGCAGTACCCGCTCCATGGCCGCCGCGGCCTGGCTCGACGAGACCCCGGGAGCCCCCTGTCCATTGATATCCGAGGCCAGGTACACGTTGTAATGCGAGACTCGATCCGGCCCGGCTTCAAATCGAATGTCAGCGACCGCTCCCATGGGCACCTCATCGCCGTTCAAGTTGCGCATTTTCAGGTTTGCAATGTCTTCGGGCTGGTCGCGGAACTGCGGCTCGGCCTGGGCATAAACGCGATAGGTGCGTCCGAAGCGATTGAAGTCATTGACGTACACGGAGCCAAGGTAGGTTTGCAGCGTGTCGAATACTTTGGATAGCGGCACGCCCTGGCGCTTCGCCTTCACGCGATCGACGTCGGCATACAGCTGCGGCACGCTGTTCTGAAACGTCGTATAGGTGGCGTACGGATTCAGTTCGCGCTGCTGCCGGGCTTTACTCAACACTTCAGCGGTGACCCGCGCCAGCTCATCGTAGCCATGCGCGGCGCGGTCCTGCACGAACAGCTTGAATCCGCCGGTGGTGCCAAGGCCCTGAACCGGCGGCGGCGGCACTGCGAATATGACGGCATCCTGAATGGCGCTGAATTTCCTATTCAGAGCCTGGGCGATGGCGCCGGCCGATAAATTCTTGGTTGTTCGCTGGTCGAAGGATTTTAACGGGAAGAACAGCACCGCGGCATTGTTCAAATTGACGAAGCCCTGCACCGACAGGCCGGAAAATCCGATGACATGGTCGACGCCCGGGGTCTCCTTGGCCAGCGCAGAAATACGGCGCACGACTTTTTCGGTGCGATCAAGCGAGGCGGCATCCGGCAATTGCACGATGCCGATGAGGTACTGCTTGTCCTGCGCCGGGATGAACCCGCCCGGCACCAGCTGAAAGATCCCCCAGGTGCCGGCCAACAGGATGGCGAACACACCCAGCACCACGGCGCGAATCGCCGTCAGCCGCCGCACGCCGTGGCCGTAAGAAACCGAGGCACGCTCGAAGCCGCGATTGAACAGACGGAAGAATCCGCCCATCACTTTGTTGATGCCGCGCTGAAATACATCGGGCTGGGCGTTGCGGGGTTTGAGCAGCAGCGCCGCCAGCGCCGGCGACAGGGTCAGTGAATTGAATGTGGAGATGAGGGTGCTGGCCGCGATGGTGATGCCGAACTGGCGGTAGAACTGGCCGGTGAGTCCGGAAACGAACGCCACCGGCACGAACACGGCGCAGAGCACCAGTGCGATCGAGATGATGGGTCGGGTGACCTCGCCCATGGCGGCATGCGCCGCCGCCTTTGGATTCAAGCCCTGCTCGATCTTGCGCTCGATGTTTTCGACCACCACGATGGCATCATCGACGACGATGCCGGTGGCCAGCACCAGGCCGAACAGCGTGAGGGAATTGATGGTAAATCCTGCGAGCAGCAATGCTGCCAGCGTACCGATGATGGCGACCGGCACGGCCACCAGCGGGATGACGCTGGCCCGCCAGGTCTGCAGAAACACGACCACGACCAAAACCACCAGCAACACCGCCTCGAACAAGGTGTGGACCACCGACTCGATGGAACTGCGGACGAATATCGTCGGGTCATAGTCGATTTCGTAGCTCACTCCCTGCGGGAAGTTCTTCGCGAGCTCCTTCATGGTGGCGCGTACTTCGTCGGAAAGCTGCAGCGCATTGGCGCCGGGCAATTGGAATACGGGAATCGCAACCGCCGGGCCGCCATCCAGCATGCTGCGAAGTGCGTAGTTATCCGGGCCGAGTTCGAGCCGCGCGATGTCGCGCAAATAGGTGGTCTCGCCGTTCGAACCGCTTTTCACGACGATGTTGCCGAACTCTTGCTCGGTTTCCAGCCGGCCTTGGGCATTGACGATGTATTGGAACTGAGTTCCAGGCAGGGATGGCTGCCCGCCGATCTGGCCCGCGGCGACCTCCACGTTTTGTTCGCGCACCGCCGCCAGCACTTCATCCACATCCATATTGCGGGCCGCAATCTTTCCGGGATCGAGCCACAGGCGCATGGCGTAGTCGCCGGAACCGAAAACCCGCACATCGCCCATGCCGGACAGACGCGCCAGAACGTCCTTGATCTGAATGACCGCGTAATTGCGCAGATACAGCGAGTCATAGCGGCCGTCGCCGGACTTCAAGAACACCACCATGGTCAAATCCGGCGAGCGCTTCTGCGTGACCAGGCCGATTTGCCGCACCACATCCGGCAGGCGCGTCTCGGCCTGCGCCACCCGGTTCTGCGTCTGCACCTGCGCGGTGTCGAGATCGGTGCCGAGCCTGAATGTCACCGTTATGGAAAAGGTGCCGTCGGGAGTCGCCGTGGAATTCGTGTAGATCGCGTTTTCCACGCCGTTGATCTGCTGTTCGAGCGGCGTAATCACCGTCTCGGCGATGGTTTTGGGCGAGGCGCCGGGATATTGTCCGCTCACGACCACGGTGGGCGGCACGATTTCCGGATACTCGCTGATCGGCAGCTGGGGCATCGCCAGCAGTCCGCCCACGGTGATCAGTATCGCGAGAACCGTGGCAAATATCGGTCGTTCGATGAAGAACGAAGAAATATTCATCGCTTAAGCGTCCTTAGGGCGCGGTATGCGCGCCGTCCGCAGCCATGACCAGTCGCTGCGGCGTCACCGTCACCCCGGGATGCACGCGCTGCGCACCGTTCACGACGATCACGTCGCCGGCTTTCAGGCCTTCTCGAACGACGCGCAGGCCATCGATCACGCGGCCCAATTTGACTTTGCGATATTCGATTTTGTTGTCGGCCCCGAGCAGCAGCACGTATTTTTGACTCTGGTCGGTGTTCACCGCGCGATCTTCGATCAGGATGGCGGGATACTCACCGCTGGCCAACAGCTGGACGCGCGCAAACAAGCCGGGCGTGAACTGCCCATTGTTGTTCTGCAGGACAGCCCTTGCGCGAATCGTGCCGGTCTGTGGATTCAGCTGGTTGTCGATGAAATCCACGGCACCGGAATGCGGAAATCCTTCCTCGTTGGCAAGGCCGACGTGAACGGGGCTGCCGGCGGCCTGCGTGCTCTCGCCTGCGCGCGCCATCTGCGTGTAACGCAAGTAGCTTTGCTCGTCCGCATCGAAATACAGGTAGATGGGATTCATCGAGACGACGGATGAGAGCAGCGTGCCGCCGTTGCTGCCGCCCGTGACCAGGTTGCCGCGGGTCACTTCCGCGCGGCTGACCCGCCCGTCGACGGGGCTGGTGACGCGGGTAAAATTCAGATTCAACAAGGCTGATTCGAGCGCGGCTTCGGCGCCCGCGACATTGGCTTCGGCCTGCGCCACCGTGCTCTTGCGCTCGTCCAGCTCTTCTTGAGAGACGGCGCCGCTGTCTTTCAGGCGTTGCACGCGGGCCAATTCGATGCTCCCCAGTTCGAGCGCCGTCTTGAATCGTTTCACGTCCGCGGCCGCGCGATCGTATTCGGCCTGGTAGGGCCGCGGATCGATGACGAACAAGAGCGCGCCGCGCTTGACCAAACTGCCTTCGGTGAACGCGACTTTGTCGATATAGCCCGATACCCGCGGCCGGATCTCGACGGTTTCCACCGCCTGCAGCCGGCCCGTGAATTCATCCCAGTCCTTCACCCGCTTCTCAATGACGGGCGCGACGCTGACCTCGGGCGGCGCAGAGGGGGGCCCGCCTGATTTGCTGCAACCACCGAGAGTGAGCGCAGCGCTTAGCAGCAGGCTTGCTGAACGCAAATTATTGATTCTTATCACCCGCGCAC
>Ga0210407_10003303_pt1 | contig 13149 bp, 36 predicted proteins | sample IncBWC27MmetaG_FD_150860 | JGI IMG/M metagenome (GOLD analysis project Ga0210407, IMG submission 150860) | Forest soil microbial communities from Barre Woods Harvard Forest LTER site, Petersham, Massachusetts, United States - Inc-BW-C-27-M | ecosystem: Environmental > Terrestrial > Soil >... | reverse complement strand
CTTCGTGCCCCTCGAGGCGAACGCAGCTAAAAGTGTGACGGCCGTATTCAAGCGTTCTGCCATCGCGCGTGCTCCATGTCGCTTTACATTGCTTGCTCACATCCATTGGCTCCTCCGATGTCGTCATGGCCCTAGCCTCCGTACTCGAATCCAACCGTAGTCTCGATAGATTTGCTCATGCGCCCGACAGACCTTCACTTTGTGCTTGTGCGTCACGCGGCCCCACATCCAGATGCGCCCCGGCGTCTTGCCTCCGCAATCATGGAAAGGGCACATGATGACTCTCTTCCTCCTCACGGCTGCTGACCTCGCTCGCGCTCCATCTTTTCTTCAATCGCCTCTTGAATAAACAAGGCTCTGGTTAGCGATAGGCGATAAATCTCTACGTCGCTGGGCATGCTGCCCTTTGGATTGAGATTGGCGAGAATCCCCGCTATATCGCTTACCTGGACGTGAAACAAGTTCGCGTTGCCAACTGAATCTGTGTGAACTGTAAACCGTTTGAATGGCGTTCTCATCTGCTCCCCGCTCTCTTGGCAGTACGGTGGGTCACAGCGCCAGTCCAACTAGCTCAAATACTTTTTCGATGTCCGGGTGTGCTGTGAGCGCCGCGAGTGCATCGTTGACATGCGCCAATTCTGCTTCGAGGTAATTCTTTTTCTGCTGAAGTCTCTCACGTGGCGTCATCGCTTTTGGCGACATCGCCAGCTTAGCTTGCTCTGCTTGACCTGCCATCAATCCATAGTTGTCCATGTTGCTCCTTTCGATTTGAACTGCCTTAAACTTTTCGTCTCCCACGCGGTTTGCGCTTGGTGCTGGGCGCTTTCGCGCCTAAAGTCAACAGCCCTGCGAGACAATTGCCTAGCGCGTCGAGCCGTCCCTTGATTTCTTCTATCTGCTCGCGCGTTGGACGCTCATCTATCGCCGTTCGCAGCGAGGCCCAATCCTCTCGCGTATTCCTGTTATGGCAGACTTGCTCAAGGTGCAAATCATCCAGCTTCTTGCATAGTACGGCGTGTCGCTCATCCGTTGGCTCTTTCTTCCATCTGTCGAGCTTGGATTCCAGCGCGTTAATCCCTGCAAGCAACTTGCCCTGAGCTTCGGCCACGCTCTTCAGCAATACCGCATGCGTCTTGTGCCATTCCTCGCTCATTGCTTGGCCCTCGCCGTGTTAACTAAGCCTAATGCTTTCAATAGCTTATAGCTTGGCTGGCCCACTCCATTGATAGCGTTGTAGAGCGTCTGATGCGATACTCCTAGCTCATCTGCCAGCTTTCTCACGCCCAGCTTCCGGCGCTTGCGTTCGTGGTGGATTGCCTGCTGTACGATTCCCATGCTCTTGGAGTCTAATCCTCTTTACAGGAAAGTCAAGACATTTTTACGCCTTTTCCACAGTGTAAATTATGCCTAGCGATTGTTGTAAATAGTTCTTGACATCCAAGACGCGCCCCTTCATACTTCGGACATGGAGGGCAAGGAAATGACACATGAACACTCCAACAGTAGGCTTTATCCTTGCAGTATTTACCACTGCTCCGCTTGCGGGAAAGAGCACGGTACGCGGCCTTTCAATGGCGCTGTGAACTGGCAATGCCCGAACGAGCTGGTTTCTGGCACGGCAGATTCTCACGCTCCAGCCCGGCAGGACTACATAGGCTACCAATGCCATTGCGGGCAGGTCGTAGTAACTCACATCAACAGCTTAACGCCACTGGCAGCATAGCTAGGGGCGGGGCCGCGAGGAGGAAATATGAAGGTCAAGGCACCATTCACAGTAGAAGTTACCAAGAAAGCTCCTCGTGGCGCTGCGACGCTGGAGAAAGTCAACTTCTACATCATGGCTCTGCAAGGCACGGTCTATAACTTTGGCGGCAACCGTGAACCATATCGCCCTTGCACGCAAACGCTGTACTTCAAAGTTCCGTACTAGGCCCAGCAGCAACGAAAGGAGCAACGCCGATGAAAACGCAAGAATGGACACCTGAACAAGTAGAGGCAATTTTAGACCGTGCTTCTAGTGCTTGCACTCAGCGCGACGCTGCGCGTAAGGCCCTGCAAGCTCTGTACAACGCCTGCCCCACAGGGTTTGGCAACGACCGGGCGCTAGATGAGGCGCTAAAACAGGCAGAAGCCGTCCTGGGGGTGCGCCGTGGAGCCTAAGCGCACAGGCCATATCAGTACCGCAGAGATTTATGCTGGCGCTGGAGTACCGTTTGGCGAGTCGTTGCGGCGCTGCGCTGACGCGCTAAAACGCCTGAACGAAGCCACAACCGAGCACCTGGAGTACGAGCGAGAAGTAGCCGAGCCAGAGGAGCTGCTGGATGAGCCGGGGCCGCAGATTGAGGAAGTCTGGGGTGCTCAACGCTATGTCTAACCCGACGAAATTCGAGGCTCAGCTCTGGTGCGCTTCTTGGTTCGGGCGTGAACAATGGGCGGTAATCATGCTCGACGGCGACGAAGCTGGACTCCCGTGCGCGTTCGGCAGCAAGCCGGCAATGGAAGAGTATGCCAGCCGGCTCAACGCTCAGCAGGGGGTTTTAGCATGAACCTCATGGACAAGCGGAAACTGAAACCCTTCTGGCTCGTCACTGATGGGCGCGTCTACAAGCCCCAGCCCAGCGGGAAAGCCCTGCTACGCGCGGCGCTGATTTTCGGGCTGGCCTTTCTGATTGGTGTTTTGCTGGTGCTGCGGCAGTTGAGGTTGCTGTGAGCCAGCGCGAGATTACCAGTAGCGACATCGGCTCCATCCTGTTCTGGGGTGCGTTCTTGGCGCTGGTGGTGGGAGTTTTCGTGTGGTTGTGGCTCGCGCAATGAGCAAGAAATTCAATCCGGCGCATCTGCTGCTTGAAAAGCACTTGAAAGAGCTAGAACTAGATTTTAGGCGCGAATGGAGATTCCACCCATTGAGACGCTGGCGTTTTGACTACGCTTTAGGCGGTTTCGTGGATTCGCAGAATTGGGAGCCAAACCACATTGCTATTGAAATAGAAGGGGGAACTTGGATCAGCGGTAGGCATTCGCGCGGGAAGGGCTACGAAGCCGATTGCATTAAATATTCGACGGCTAGCATGATGGGCTTCCGTGTGTTAAGATTCACAACGCAACAAGTGCTGCGCGGCATTGCAAAAGCCTTCTTGAAGGAATGGATATGTGGACGCTCGATTGGGCAAGACAGGGTTCAACAGGGACTAAAGTCTGGTGCGTGAACCTCGATTCACCAAGAAAGGATTCTAGGAAATGGAAGTTGCGCTCCACAGCCGTCCTTCGAAAAGCGGGGGTGAATACCCCTACATACAGAGCGGATTCATGGGATGTGGACTGGTCGAAGCGCAACGTAAAAGAGAAATTAGTTTGGGCCAGAAATCCGATGAGCAAAATGCCGGAGGCTCGAAATTGGCATTGGATCGGACAGGGCCAAGTATTACTGGCTGGTTTGAAGTGGAAACCGCTGTCGAACCAAGGGAAACCCAGAACGGGCCGCTACATAACAGGCGGGGGATATGTCCACCTATCTCGCACGGCAATGACTCAGGCAGATGTAGAACTTTGCGAGCGGTTCAATCTGTTCAGGGGACGGCGAAAGACATTTGTTAGAGAGCATCATTTAGTTGCAATCAAGAAATTTGGGATACCCCTAGATGGGAAAGTGGTGCGCCACTTCAATGGAATAAAATCAGACAATTCCGAAGGAAATTTGCTGTTGGGCACCAAGCAGGAAAACAACATGGATCACAACACGGCAAGGATTATGGCGATCTACTGGCACAACAAATACGATGAGCTTCTAAGGAGCGCACATGGCAAATGAACTGGAAATCCCTAGCGAGAAGCACCGCTTCAGCAACACAAAAGAAGTGCGAGACGAAATCAAGGCTCTTGCCGCGAATGGCGAGACGAAAGAATTGCCTAAGCTGAACCTGCTGCAAAAGCTCGCTGCCATCGTTGCGGAGATCGACAACGTGGACAAGCGGGGGCGTAACGAGTTCCAGAAGTACGCCTACGTCAAGGCAACGGATGTCGCTTGGCTCGTCAGAAAAGCTCTGTCCAGCCGGAATATCTACCTGGTGGCCGACGTGGTTGAAGTCAGGAACTACGAAATCCCTGCTAGGGAAGGCTCCATGCAGGCCGTGGACGTGAAGATGCAGTTCAGCTTCTTTGACGGCGATGACTTGCACGTTGCGCCTATCGTGCTCCATGCCTACGGTACTGGCACCGACAAGGGCGACAAGGCCATTTACAAGGCCATGACCGGGGCTTTGAAGTACGGGTTGCGACACGCTTTCCTCATCCCCGATGAGTCTGACCCGGAAGGCGATGCCAGCGTGGACAAGCTGACCGCCAACGCCAAGAAAGTCGGGGAAGATAAGGCCAAAGCCATCAAGGAAGGCAAGAATCCGCCCGTCCTGAGCCTCTTTTATGTTTGGAATGACGAGAACCAGACCGCTGAGATTGTGGGTGCCGAGGAGCTGAAAACGGCCAATAAAGACCTGCTCAAACAGTTCTGGAGCAACGCGGCGAAGGCCATCATCGTCACCGGCGAACAGTTGGAAGGGCTGAAATACCAGTTTGAGCAGCGGGAAGTGCCGTTTACGCCACTGAAGGCGGTCAAGTGAGCAGCGAGACAGTAGACGCAGTGTTTGAGCGATGCGTGTTCTTGCGCGGCAAGGGCCGAGGCTCGGAGAAAGCCCTGCTTATCCTGCCCGAAGTCGAAGCCAAGAAGCGCATCGAGAACGCGGGGCCAAAGCCTAAGACCCGCTTCATCCTTGAAACCGATGACCCGGAGATGTACTCCCGCTTCAACGTGCAAAAGGACAGGTGGTTTCGCCTGATTCCCAATAAGAGCGTGGCCGTGGACATGCTCTGCCGGATGTGGGAAGAGCCTACGGATGGCGTGATTCAGGCTTTTGGTGAGGATGATGCTCAAACGTGACGTTCAGGCTACGGAAGCCGCTCGCTTCGAGGATGATAGGAGTTATATTGCCAAAGATGGTCGCCACATCCTGCGCGGCTACGATTGGGACGAACGCAAGCGGGAACTGCTCAAGCGGAGCGGGGGGCGGTGCGAGTATATTCTCTCATTTTCTGGCACCGGGCCAGCGCGTTGCACGGCAGAAGGCGCTATCCCAAGCCATGTCATCCCGCGCTACCCGCTTAGGGACGATAGGCTCTCGAACCTCAAGCATTATTGCCTTGCCCACGACCGGCTGACGGAAAAGCAGAACTGGCGGCGAATACGGAGCGACAAAGCAGAACGGAGAGTCAATGCTAATAATCGCTAAGGTGGTGCACGTCTATCCCAACAAACACGCCGATACCAACTCCCAGGATTCGAGTATGGCGCTGGTGCCGCTGGGCAAAGTAGTGCTAGACAAGCCGGATGTCCTGCTCGCGCAGCGCAAGGCCCAAGCAGAGCGTGAATTCCTCGCCCTCACGGAGCGACCATGAAAAATTCGTTCACTCTTCGCTGGCCGTGCAAGCTGGGGAAGGAATGGCTCCGCTACAAAGGGGAAGTCAGTCAACGGGAGGCCCTGGCTCGCGCCAGCAATCGGAGGTTCAAGTCCTCCGCTGCCCCACCAAAACCGGAGCGCAGCTAGGGGGGCGGATTTTGCTTGCAAAGGGAGAAACGAATTATTCGAGAATTGTCTTGACAGCCTAAACGTAATTATCGTATATTGCGCGGCAGGAGGTTCTTATGAAGAATCAAGCAGTTCTAGTAACGACAGTGCATCGGGGCGTGTTTTTTGGCTACGCTTCCGCTGCCGTAAAAGACAAGTCCATTCGCATAAAGAACGCGCGAAATTGCGTGTACTGGTCTGCGGACGTGAAAGGTTTTCTCGGCTTGGCGGCGAATGGGCCGAGTGGCACTTGTAAGATTGGCCCGAAGGTTCCCGAACTCACGCTCACCGATGTAACTTCCGTTTCAACAGTCACGCCCGAAGCAGTTGAGAAGTGGGAGAAGAGCCCGTGGAGTCTGTAACGCTCTACGGTAAGTTGCCCGGCTACGGCGACGGCTACGGCTCCGGCTACGGCTACGGCGACGGCGACGGCTACGGCGACGGCTACGGCGACGGCGACGGCTACGGCTCCGGCTACGGCTACGGCTTAAAAGAAGCTACTCTCGGTTTCATCGCCATGCTGCCGAAAGAGCGCCGCATCCGAGCGCAACAACTCCTGCGAGATGGCGCAAAGCTCGCCTACTGGAAATCCGATAAAGATGGCAAGCCAGCGAATGGCGGTAAAGCCGACCCTGTGCATGTCGGGCTAGTGCAAACCGTTCCCGGCCCGCTGAATCTCTGCCAACCAGGAACACTCCACGCAACCTACAAACTCGACAAATGGAATGGCTCGCGCATCTGGCTTGTCGCCATGATAGGCCAAGTAAAAGAGCAAGACGATAAGATGGGCGCATTGCAGCGGGAATTTATCGCTGAACTCACAGACGGAAAAATTCAATAAGGAGGATTTATGCCGACAGCTTTGCAAGTAGTTCAGAAGTTTTTCCCAGAAGTTACGGAGGTTGTAGACGCAAGCAGAAATCAGGTCATCGAAGTAACGCAGCAAGACGAAAAGACAGCAAAGAAAAAGTCTCACAAGACTTGCGCGATGGCCGTTGCTTGCAAGCGGAAGTTCAATCTAGATGGCGTGGTTATCAGCGTGAATCGCGCTTATCTAGTGAAGGGCAAGAAAGCACGGCGCTTTACCTTGCCTGAGAGCGTCTCGCGTGAAGTGGTTTCCTTTGACCGCAATGGCGGATTCGAACCCGGTGAATACGAGCTAAACAAGATTCCGCCTTCGAGCAGATTGGATAGAGTTATCAAATCGGGGAACGGGCACGGGGGGGGCACGTCAACTCCTATACGGAAACATATTCACAAAACGGGCGGCATCCGTACTTCGCTCGGCTCGAAGATGGCCGCTGAGTAAATATGGGCGCTCTCAAAAGTGCGAAATGCTCAAGGGGCCATCGGCTCGCCGGGAAGAATCTCTACCAGCGAAGGGATGGCACCCGCGAATGCCGGAAGTGCTCATTGGCTCGCTCAAAAAAGTGGTTGACGGCCAGAAGGAAAGGGTAGTATGTTTCGCTTCAGGAATTCCACGGGGGCGGCTTTCGGTAAGATGGTCTCGCCGATTGTCGCCGGAACCGTCCCCGCAGTTTTCCTAGAAAGACAATCGGCGAATGTCCCGACTCCTTTCGATTTCCGACTGGCTGGAAACAGTTTCAAATCCGTATGCTGCGACAAGGCATCGAGAGCGGAGACAAGGCTCTGGCGGTCTCGCCTGCAAACCCGGTCTCTCCGCAGTTGCCGTCGCGCCGACCTCGAACTTGCGTCGGGTCGCCTTAAACTCGCCTGCATCCCAACGTGGATTATTAAAGTGCTTGCCCGGCTCCTACGCACCGCCAATGACGCGCGATGGAGAAACAAGCAGCAGGAAGCATGCGCCAGAGTTGCACAGAACTTTCTACTGTCTCCGAATAGCAATCTCGCCTGCCTGAACTCAAAACATGAGTTGGTGATGTTTTACAAGCACCACCAAAGGCAAAGAGAAAAGCGAAAGAGAGACCGGGAAAGAAAGGCGTCCTTTTGGCCGAGCACAGCGTAGAGATAGTCTTTGAGCCGAAATTTTTGTGTAGACCATTTGGAATTGTTTGCCAGCAATGCGGTAAAGTGGGAGCCGGGGCGAGCCGGGAAGAAGCAGAAAGGGCATGCGAGGCACATCTTGGCCTATTGCGCGGTGCACAACAAGACGTTTCCAGACATAGCGCCTAGCTGCCCGTGGTGCAACGGAGAACTGGACGAGCACGATGAGAACTTTGAGGACGAGGAAGATATTTGCACTTGCGACTTCGATGAGCCGGAGAATTGTCCCGTGCACTATCCGATAGATGACGGCAGCGATGATGGCGACGATGACGGAGGCGGGGATGATTGAAGAACTAGATGACATCGCGGAAGAATTGGCCGACAAGTTGGGTATCTATGGCGAGGAACGCTCTCACTGGACATCTGAGTTTCAGCGCAGAATACGCGCTTTGCCGCTTGGCGCGATGGCCGAGCGAGATACCTACGACTTGGGATTCAGGCACGGCGAAGAACGTGGCATGGAACGCTACGCGCAGCGCCTAGAAACAGCCCTAATAGAACTCAGAGAATGGAAGGCGCGATACGAGTACGTTTTGAAGCTGAAAGTGGAGGAGCTGAACTTGCAGCCAACGCAGCCGATTATTCTGGCGCGGCCCCCGGAGCGGTGAGGGGCGCGAGCAGATAGGGCTTAGACAAGGGAGGGGGGATTTGGCTGTGCGAGGTTAGGGCGGGAGTGGCTGGAAGAGGGCTAGGCGTCATGATGATGGCCACTGACCTAGACGAACCCGCCCTAGCAGTTTCAATCTACCAAGGAAAGGATTTGGCTATGCGATTTTCGATTTGGCCGTGGTGGTGCTGGAAGCCGACTTTTCAGCGAACGCTTGCTTATCCTCAGCCGCGAATCGCTTTGATTTGGTTGCGCTTTCGGTTTCAATGGAGATGGGAGTGATTGCTTTGCGAGACAAATGGTGCGATTACAAAACTCTGACTTCCTTCTGCGTTAGGCAAGGCGGTCATACTGGACCACATGAAATGCAGGATAAGTTCTTTGCTATACATGACCACTTAGGAGATAGGTCCATGTACGACCCGAAGTGTTTCGACTTGGCAAGATATTTTTTAGAAGGCCAAGAATATACGCCAGATGAGGCAGTTTCTCTCGCGCAAGAAATACAGGATTCAATCGAGCGGTGGTTTGAGCCGCGCCAAGATAGGTCGAAAGAGGTAACGCCATGAACGGCCCTGAACATAATCCACGCGATGACAAGCCGATTGACCGCGACGAGTATCAGAAGTGGGAACAGGAGCGGGCTAGCTCTGAAGATGTGGTGGGATGTGGCTGTGACGAGTATCCCGAATGCACTCATGCCTTGTATTGGGCGCAGGGATTCAATGCTGCATTGAAAGGTGGAGCGGTGATACATACCGCGTTCCAAGTTAACTCAGCGACAAGGTGTTGGATAGTGCGACGGATTCAATCCAACACTCCTGGTTACGTTGAGTCCGAGATTTGGGGAGCGTTGAGCGAAGCCGAAGCAATCAAAATGGCGCAGGAGAGAAATAGTTGGTCTTGAAGCCTTATTATGAACATGCTGGAATTACAATTTATTTGGGAGATTGCAGAGAAGTGCTTCCCAAGTTGGAGAAAGGCTGCGCGGCAATGATGTTTACTGACCCTCCATATCCGAAGGAATTCCTCGAGCTCTATGCGGTTGCTGCTGCGGGCGCAATGCATACGGTTATACCCGGAGGATTCTGCGAGTTTTACACCGGAGGAGATAATTTGCCGACTGTTATTTCGATTCTCAGCGCAACGCTTGATTGGTTCTGGCTTTTTAATTGTAGGAATCTCGGCGGTTGCCCGCAGATGTGGCACAAGCATTTGAACGTCTTGAGCAAGCCCGTGCTGCTTTATACGAACGGCCCCGCTGACCCAGAGCGTTTGACGTGGACGTGGACGGATTATGGAGACGGCATGGATAAAGTGAACCATGCATGGGGGCAGGGTAGTGGTTTCGCATTGCGAGAAATCAAGGCCCGCACAAAAGAAGACGAACTTGTAATTGACCCATTTCTTGGTGGAGGAACGACACTTTACGCAGCCAAGCAATTGGGCCGCAAAGCCATCGGCATAGAAATCGAAGAGAAGTACTGCGAAATCGCAGCCAAGCGACTCTCTCAAGAAGTGCTTGACTTTTCAGGCGAGGCTAAATAACATGCTCCCACGGTACCTGATTGCGAAGTGCGGCGCTGGGGTCGAAAGCCTTTGCCGGTTCACACCCCACACGCATTTCGCAACGGGTACTGAGAAAGCTGAACCGGCAAATGTCCTCAAAATTGACCACGTACTTTGTGACCATCACGAGAGAGTCATTCGCCGCGCAGGGCCAGTTATCCCAAGCGAAACCAATGCTCCCGCTATGCGGGTTCTCCGGGCAACGGCGTGCTACTCGATGCACGACTGCGGCTATCCATCGAATGCCGCTTTTATTCCGCTACGTCCCGGTCGCCGTTCAATCTTAAAAAGCGTTGGAAGCAAGCGTACCAGGGAGGCTGAAAGCAGGATTGAAGAGGGAAGCGGGGGTGTCTCTTGAGAAGTTGTGTTAAGAAGTGCTACGAGGAGAAAGAGGCGCAAAAAGAAGTATTCGTGCTTGGCATGGAAGAGCACAAAGACTTTTTCGGGAAGTTGATTGCCTGGGGATACATTCGTTGCGAAGAGTGCAATGCGTTTCATGTCGTGAGGGACAAATGAGCGTAGATTTGAAATATTTCTGGGTGGGAGAGTTGGATGTTTTGACATGGAAGCGTATTTACAAGCCGATGGATGTTGAGCAGGAATTACAAAAGATGATTGCTTGGCTAGACGCGAATCCACGGAGGCACAAAAAGCAATGGAAGAGATTCTGCGTAGGTTGGCTGAACAAGGCGCACGCGCAGCTAATGAGCGGACGGCATGAAGGGCTGAGAAACGCCGAAGTAGGGAAACTCGACCTAGCAAGACCGATAGCGGATTACTCAGCAGAATGCGCGGAGATTCTAAGGAAGTATCCGGATTTGAAGTGACGGGCGCGGCGCGAGCCAGAAGTGAGGTGAGCGGGTGCCGGTAGACCAGAAGAAATATCCTAAGAACTGGAAACGCATCGTCGCTGAGATTGCCAAGCGGAGCGGAGGACGCTGTGAATGTACGGGGGAATGTGGATTGCACCGCACGACCGGAGGGCCAAGGCGTTGTGTTGAGCGCGGAGGCCAGCCTGCTCTATGGGCCAAGGGAAAAGTGGTACTCACTACCGCCCACCTTTGCCATAATCCCCGCTGCTCACGGCGTAAGCATTTGCGGCACATGTGCCAACGGTGCCACTTGCGGTATGACGTGCAACTCCACAAGCAGCATCGCAGAGAACGGCGTGAGCGAGAAACCGGACAAATGAGATTGCTTTAGGCAGGGAACGGGACTAAGATTCGCGCAGCAGAAAGGGAACTATGAACTCTAGAAGGGCATTTCCGACCATCGCTTTGCTGATTCCGCTGATGCTGCTGACGCAGGCTTATGCTTGCACGGGGAGCGTGGTTCACAAAGTCACCGTGGCGCAGCATGACTTCAGGATAAGCGTTCAGGCGTTTCAGGATACGGAGATTGCGCTCTACAATCAGGGCGGAGTTATCTCGCCGGACACGCACCGGGAGATTCAGGAATATATCGGCAAAGTCGCGCAGGCAGGCGTAGACCTGGATACTGCCTTGGCCTCAAACGCTCCCACTTCGACGCTCAAGACCAAGCTCGACAGCATCATGGCGCTGCTTGACCAGCTCAACACACAAGGACTTCTAGGAGTGAAGAGCCAGAACGCCAAACTCGCGCTGACTTCGGCTCTGCTTGCTATCAAGGGCATTGTCGCTGGCGCGGAAGCGTGGGTGACGCAATGAATCCTCTACTGATAGTCCAGATTCTCCAAGCCTTGCTCGCGGCTGAGCCTGCGGTCATCACCGCCATACATAACCTGCTATCCGGCACAGGCACCGCTGACGATTTGGCTGTTCTCGGAGCGGACAAGATAGCTTGGCAAGCCATCGCAGACAAGGCCGCAGCGGAAGTGGCGAAGATACCGCCGACTACGACCAAGATTCCATGAGTTTCGCGCTAAGGGGCTTGGCGCGATAGGACGGCTCCCCACCTTCCCCAAGAGGCTAACTAGGGCCGTCCGACTTTTGCGCTCGACAGGATGGGCGCTGGAAAGGTGAGCGTTACCACGACATGCCCAAGGGAGCGGAACGTTTCAATGGCTTTGAACCCGCCGCTCCCTGGGCCTCCTTACCCGGACATGAATAGAGCCAAGAAACGAGCTAAAACCCGTCCTAGCGCCTCTGGCGGCGTTCTAGGGCCATTCTGGAGGGCATTTGGACTCAGTTAGCGAATCCCGGCTTGCGGAGGTTCACCCCGAACTGGCAAGGCGCATCGAGCAGCTTGCCTCCCTGCTTTCCTTCCCGCTCATCGTGACTCAAGGACTCAGGACATGGGCCGCACAGGATGCTTTGTACGCCCAGGGGCGTACTAGTCCCGGTAAGGTAGTGACGAACGCAATGGGCGGATGGAGCATGCACCAGTTTGGGCTGGCCGTTGACGTGGCACCCACGGACGGGCACAGCATCGACTGGAACGGCAAAGACGCCAAGTGGGAAGAGATTCTAGCGAAGGCTCCATCCTGCGGGCTGGCGGAAGGCGCGACCTGGAGAACGTTCCCCGATGAGCCGCACCTTATCCGCAGGAGATTCCAGCAACGCCTGACGATACCCTCCGTTACACCTTCAAAGAAGGCGGCATGGCCGCAGTAAACGCATGGGCCAACGTGCTAATGGGTCTCTAGGCAGGAGGGGCGGAAAGCTGATTGATGACTCCGCCCGTTGCCGGGGCCGTCAGCAAAGGCACTGTAGCTGTCGTGGCCTTAACCGCTGTGCCATCCGAAGCCGTGCCAGAAACATCGAGCGTATAGCTGGTATTGGCATCGGCCACCGCGTCCACCACCTGAATGGTATTGCCGGTGGGGTCGGAGCCGAGCGGGGTGATGACGATGCCGGGGTCATTGGAAGTCCAAACAACCGCCGCGCCGGGAGTCATGCCACCATTCCAAACGACCTGAAACTGGCTGGTTCCCCCTACTTTCGTACCGGTTATGGCCATGTCTTTTTCTCCTAGTTGAATGATTTTCCCGCCTGTTGCTGCGGGTGGTGCTAGAAACTTTTCAAACGAACGTGCAATGCGCTCAAGGGCGTTCGCTATGCGCCCCAGGTCGTAATCTTCGAGCTTCTCCCACTGGGTCATCGGATTATCGAAAGAGCATGCCCGCCAGCCACTTCGAGCAAGAAGCACAGAAGTCCGGCGAAGTAGCTGATACGCCCGATTTCCTGCAACTTGGGATTGGCGCTCAGCGCGTACATCAAAACTCCTACGAGCGCGACCAATAAGCTGAGATAGATAATCATGGATTCATCCTCCTATGGTTTGGGCGGTGGTGCTGCTTCTTTCTGAACAGAAGCCTGCGCATCGGCAATGGCCGCACTCGCTTGTTTT
>Ga0210407_10003296_pt1 | contig 13170 bp, 10 predicted proteins | sample IncBWC27MmetaG_FD_150860 | JGI IMG/M metagenome (GOLD analysis project Ga0210407, IMG submission 150860) | Forest soil microbial communities from Barre Woods Harvard Forest LTER site, Petersham, Massachusetts, United States - Inc-BW-C-27-M | ecosystem: Environmental > Terrestrial > Soil >... | reverse complement strand
TTTTGGGTGTATGGATTTTGTGCCAGTCAAGCGAATCGGTTGAGTGGACGTGGTTCGCGGGGGTCAGGGCGCTGATGTTCCACTGCGCTTCATCGTAGTGAGAAGAGAAAAGCGTGATTTCAACGACGATGTCGCGCTTGACTGCTTCTGCCCTACGCTTGAGCTCGCAAGAGCAATTGGATAGGTGCCCAGTCGGTTGACCAAATGGAATAACGGGCACACCCCTCATGATTTCTGACTTCCTTCAGGCCGTTGTGGCTTTAGTCGCCCACTGGCGACTTGGCGGCCGGGTCACATAGGAGACGGCGAGGAGCAGCAGCAATAGGAGCGGCAGCAATAGGAGCGGCATGAATGCCACGGGGCCATCTTTCGCCAGATAGTGAGCAACGCATGCCGAGATCCACGCGAATGTGAATCCGGCATAGGCCCACTCTTTAAGTTTGACCACGCCGGGAATAGCGAGGGTGATCGCGCCAAGGAATTTCGCGATCCCAAGAATAATGCGCAGGTGCTGCGGATATCCCACGTGAGCAAATCCCTGAACTGCCTGCGGGCCGCCGGAAAGGTAAACGAATGCAGCAAACACCGACATCACGGCGACCAGACCAGTGCTGAGCCAATAAGCTATTTTGCGCGCCATGAGTTGTGTTCTCCTCCCTTAAACAAGAGTAAAAAACGGGCGCCGTCCTGTCGAAGTGTCGAAAAACGCCATCGAACACTTCTCGTTGGAGAAATCCGAGCACGGTCGCCTGCCGATTCTGCTCGAATCGCCGGCTAGTCGCAACTTATTATCGGACCACACGCTTGTCTTAGTGGCCGTGCTTATAAAGCTTTTCCCCGACGGGAATTTCGATCTGCAAGCGGTTTCCAGGCAAGGGAAGAGGGCAGGTGGTGAAGGAATTGTAGGCGCAAGGCGGATTGTAGGCCTCGTTGAAATCCAATTCGACGGCGCCATCCTTGGGAACCTCGGTATCCAGAAAACGTGATGCGGGATAGGTCAACTTGCCGCTAGTGAGATCGCGAAACACGATAAACAGCCCTGGAGCTGAATCATTTTCCTCCGCGTCCAAGCGGATCGTCTGCCCTTTCAGGGAAAAACTGACGTAGCCGATGACTTTCAGCTTGATGGCATCGCCCAACACGTTTTGCGAGTCCAGCTCTTTTAGCGCCGGGTAGGAGACAAATTTCGCCGTCACGTGATAGGCGGGATCGATGGGAAACCAATTGAGGCCAGTGAAATTCTTGCGCAGTTGCGAATTCTTGTCCTTCATGCGGATGGCGAAGCGGCCGCCGCTGGCGTGCACGAACAATGTCAGATCGCCCACAACAACGCGATCTTCGCGGGAGTCAGGGTACAAGTCCGCGGTTTCTACGGGCTTTCCGTTCATCGTCGCGGCCACGCCGGTATTCAGGCGCACCGATGTCTTGCCGTCATGAAAACTGAAAACTCCAGCGAACGCGGGAGCGCCAGCAGGCAGAACGATGTTGTTTTTTGGATCAGAGCCGAAACTGTTTTCGCCTTCGTGCATCCAGAAAAGGCCCGCGACTGTAAGCCACCCAGTGTCAGAGGTGAGTTTGGCTTGGTAATCATGGCGCCACTTCTCGACCGATTGCTGGTAATTCGCATCATTGGCGGCCGACACGTGGAAGCTAAGAAGCGCGACCAGCGCAAAGACCACGGCGCGTTTGCTCGTCATTGAAGTCGTTATGAATCGCCTCATCCGCGTCCTCCATTCGAAGCACGAATCATAGCCACGCAATTATTTCAAGGATGGGAAGCCATCCGTTTGCGATGATAGCGAGCCAGCCCCAGCCAGGAAAGGCTGAGCGCGCCGACAAATCCGTATTGCGAGATTTCCTCGGGTGACAGGGTGGCGCTGGCTTCGCGGGTGACTTCGCCAACAAACGCTTCCATGGCTTGCTGCTCATCGTGGCCGGCGCCAAGGATCCGCGCAGCGAAATCGCTCCAATAGTGCAGGCGTTCGCGATACTGGGCGATGTGGCGCGCGGGTTGATCGGAGAAACCGAAGTGTGTGAGGAACAGTCGCCGCGGCTGAAGTTTTCCGATGGCTTCGAGCGAGGCGTCCCAGAGCTCCATCTGAATATCCGGTGGAGGAGTGGCCGGAAGAATGAATGGATGTCCTTCAATGCAGATGCCGGTGGTGTCGCCGACGAACGCGACGCCTTCGGAAGGGTCAAAGTAAGTGACATGATGCGACGCGTGTCCCGGCGTATAGAGCACCTGCAATTCGCGCGCGCCGAACGAAAGAGTCTCGCCGCCCTTGAGCACGTGGAGATTTTTCTCGGGTACAGGCAGAAAGTCGCCGAACAGACGCCTCATATCGTTGCCATAAAGGCGTTGGGCACTGGCGAGCAGAGTCGCGGGGTCGGCCATATGATCTGCGCCGCGCACGTGAACATAAACCTGCAGATGAGGATTTTCCTGGACAAGGGAACCGGTGGCGCCAGCGTGGTCAAGATGAATGTGGGTCAAAAAAATGGCTTGCAGGTCACCGAGGGAGCAATGGTGAACAGCAAGCTGCTCCCGAAGATTCTCGATGGTCGACGCGGGACCCGGGTCGACGAGCGCACGAAAATCCTGGGACAGCAGCAGCGCGGGGGCAATGGCACGCGGCCGGCCTTGCCAATCCAGATCCAACGGGACGATGGAGTTCATAGGAGGAAAAATAGTGTAACGCAAAGAAACCAGCGAATGCAGAAAATGGCGCTTCGCAGGATCGGGAGGAGGGCGTGGGGAAGTTCAAGGAAACACTTGCAGAATGATGAACTTGTGGAATATGCTTTGGGGCACTGCGGCTGGTGTCGATCTGTACCTCGCGTCCCGCGAGAGATTCAGTCGCAATACCGCCCATTGAAGAGGAAGAACAAGTTGAGCGCTGCGTACTGCCATGCGTCTTCCGTCCAGCGCAGCGGGAAGCTTAAAGGTGAAGACGCATGAGATACACGGGTTTCTTAGGATCGAATTCAGGGAGGAATACTATGCGCAAATGGTGTGCAACTGTGGCAATGGGCGTTTTGTTTGCTCTGCCACTCTGTGCGCAGCAGAAAGATGCGAGCACAGCAAGTAAGAGCAATACTTCGTCGGAGAATACCGCAACAACCAACGCCACAGCGGGCGACTTCAGTATCGCCCCAGCATCGAGCAGCTTGTTCCCGATGCCGGCAGCCGCGGCAGCCAGGCCAGCGGATATTTTCTCGGATTGGGACAACAATCCGTGGAACCGTCATGCTTGGGGCCTTCTGACGCCCAAGTATGAAATCGCGGGGATGTTTCAGTACGTGAACTTCTGCCCGTGTTCGTTTAAGAATTGGAACAGTTTCGGGGCCACAGGATCGTTCACCTACAATGCCAATAAGTATTTGGGCCTCAACGCCGAGTATGGCGCCTACCATTTCTCTCGTAGCATCTTCGTGCTCAACGGAACCGACTACACGGCCACCAGTATCAGCGGCAGCTTCCAGACCTGGCTGTTCGGTCCCCGGTTGAACTTGCGGCGATTTGATCATTTCGTGCCATTCGTCGAATTCATGGTTGGCGCCGCACGGGGCGGACCGCAGGTTACAGGAAGCACCACGCAGAGCACCTTCGCCTTGGCGGCAGGAGGCGGCGTGGACGTGGTACTCCTGAAGAATTTGTCCTGGCGGTTCTTTCAAGCGGATTACCTGATGACGAACTTCACCGGACCGCTGATGAACCCACAGGGTCGGCAAAACAACTTTCGCATCGGTTCAGGACTGGTGTTGCGCTGGGGCTATCCGCCCGCGCCGCCGAAGCCCAATCATCCGCCAGTTGCAGCTTGCTCCGCGGATAAGCCCTCGGTCTATCAGGGCTCTAACGACGTCATTGGCATCCACGTGAATGCCACCGACGCAGACAACGATCCGCTGACCTACGCTTATACGGCGACGGGTGGAACAGTGGAAGGAACCGGCCCCGACGGACGTTGGAACTCCAGCGGACTGGCGATCGGCTCTTACACGGTGAACGCCAAGGTCGACGACGGCCGCGGCGGCACCGCTACTTGTTCTGCCGACGTGCAAGTGGCCAAGCGGCCAAACCGTCCGCCGGTCATCTCCTGCGCACCGGAACGCAACCCGATTCTTGCCGGCGAGCGCGTAGCCATCAATTCCACCGCCAGCGATCCCGATGGCGATCCAATCACCTACAGCTACTCGGCTTCGGGCGGCCAGATTTCCGGCACCGGCGCAAGCGCGCAATTTGACTCCACCGGTCTGTCGGCAGGCAGCTACACGGTAACCTGCACGGCTGACGATGGTCAGGGCGGCAGCACCAGCGCCACCACCAACGTTGACGTTCAGAAACCGGCACCGCCACCGCAAGCTACTAAGGTCGGCGATTGCGGCTACAACAAGGTGGGCGCATCCCGCTTCGACAACGCTTGCAAGCGCGTGGGCGATGACGTGGCCCTCCGCTTGAACAGCGACCCCAACGCCAAACTCGTGATCGTGGGTTATGCGGATGGCAAGGAACCCAAGGCCGCCAAGCTGGCAGAACAGCGCGCTGAACTCGCGAAGAAGTACATCGTCGAGAAAGGTATCGACGCTTCGCGGATCAGCACTCGCACTGGCACGGCATCGACCGAGAAGGGCTCCGAAAAGGACAACCGTCGCGTCGAGTTCGTGCTCGTACCGGAAGGCGCGACGTACTAAGAAACTCGGGGCGCGAAACGAGTGTGCGTAGCTCGTGGCATGCCTTGAAGACAAAACATCAACCGGGCTCTCCGAGAAGTATTCGGAGAGCCCGTTTTTTTGTGGGCGATATCTCAGCGGGGAATAGTCGTGAAAGCACGAATCTGCATCGCGGGTCTGCTGTTGTGCCTGTGCTTGGGATCGACCGCCGGAGCGCAGCGCTGGCAGCGGCTGGGTCCGGAAGGCGGCATGGTGGTGTCGCTGGGAACCGGCGCTCGTGAGGTCGTCTACGCAGGCACTGCGGACGGGCATGTGTTTGCCAGCGAAGCTGCCGCCAGCCATTGGGAATTGCGAGGGCGTGTTGGCACGCGGACCGATGCGGTCGTTTCGCGCCTAGTCAGCGAGCCGGGCGCGACTGGCCGGCTGTTCGCCGCCGTGTGGTATCAGGAGGCCGGAGCGGGTGGAGGTGTGTTTCGCAGCGACGATGGAGGGCGCACGTGGAGCCTCGCGGGATTGCAAGGTGAAGCCGTGCGCGCGCTGGAGATTGCGCCCGGGGACCCCAAGGAGTTTGTAGCCGGAACCTTGAGCGGCGTGTTTCGTTCGAACGATGCGGGAGAAAGTTGGCAGAGAATTTCTCCGGAGGGCGACGAAGAATTGCGGCGCCTGGATTCCCTGGCCATCGATCCGCGCGATGGCAACGTTATTTATGCGGGGACCTATCACCTGCCTTGGAAGACCGTCGATGGAGGAAAAAGTTGGAACCCGGTCATCGCCGGTCTAATCGATGACTCCGACATCATGAGCCTTCGCGTGGATGCCACTGAACCTCAGCGCGTCTATCTGAGCGCTTGTTCGGGAATCTATCGCAGCGAGAACCAGGGCGGCTCTTGGACCAAGCTACAGGGCATTCCCTATGCGGCGCGGCGCACGCAAACCATCGTGCAGGATGCCGCGCAGCCCAAAACCTTGTACGCCGCGACCACGGAAGGATTGTGGGTGACGCGTGACGCGGGAGAGAGTTGGAAGCGAACCACTCCCAAGGAATGGGTGATCAATGGCGTGGTGGTCCTGCGCGCCACTGCCGCACAAGCCGGGCGAGTCCTGATCGGTACGGAGGGACAAGGCATCCTGGTCAGCGACGATGCCGGAGAGACCTTTTCTACTGCAAATGCCGGCTTCACGCATCCTGTCGTCACACAACTTGCCGGTGATCCGAAGCAACCAAATCATCTGTTGATCCTGCTGCAAACAGGTGGCGCGCGCCTCCTCGAAAGCCAGGACGCGGGTGCGAACTGGGCGCCTGTTGCATTGACAAAAGGTGGAACGACGAAAGCGCTGCAGCTTGAACCGGAAAGCGTCGAACGGATTTACGGCACGCCGTGGGGCTGGCTGGTGAGATTGCGAGATGGGTCCCTGTGGCTGTGCGACGATGCGGCAGAATCATGGAAAGAGTGGAAGCTTCGGCTGGCGCCCGGATCGGCGACTGTTTTGAAGAGCAGCGGCAAGACCAAGCGACCAGCATCGCCTGCGCTACTACGAGTAGCGGGCAAGTCGCTCGCCTTTGCCGATGGCGATCTGTTCGCGTTTACCGATCAGGGCTTGTTCCGGTGCCCTCCGGCAGGCAATTGTTTGCGCTTGCGGGCCTTCGCTCGGGCTACGGGTGCAAACGCGATTTGGGTCTCGGAGAATGCGCAAGTCCTGGCCGTCGCTGCCGACGGAGAGTTAGGCGTGTCCAACGACGCCGGCGGAACGGCGGTATGGACCGATCTGCCGGTTATAGGACCGGAGGTGCGGTGGATTGATATCGCTGCAACGCCCGACGGGTTGGGCGTCTTTCTAGGAACTACTCAGGGGCTCTATCAATCCAGCCACGGTGGTACTCGCTGGGAGCGTCGCGAAGCGGGGTTGCCCGCCGGCCAGTTGGAAGGCTGGCTCAGGACAACCAATCTCCTGATCGCGACGTTGCGCGAGGGAGGAATGTACGTTTCGCGCGACGCTGGAAAAACCTGGCAGCGTGTCGATCAAGACCCGGAACGAGGACGATTTACAGGGCTGGTCGAGACACAGCCAGGAGTGCTAGCGATTGGGTCGCAGAGTGAAGGGGTGCTGCGCCTGTCCACGACAGGAACCCAATAGGGTACTGACTGGTTCAGGTGTCCTCACGCTCGCTTTGATTGAAAGGAGAAACTCTCCCAAATGCAACAATGTGGATACACCGCTATCGCTTGTCGTCACAGTCCTCACTCTTCGGTTTCAGGAAATGGTAAACGGCAAAGTTCCCGACCTGTTGAGCGACCCGCTTGCCACCCACACTGGAGGTACGCCAGTGGATGCCACCCAACATGCGAGCTTCAGCCACCCCTTCAGCGATTTCATCAAATGTAGTAAAGGCTTCTACTACGCCAGGCGCGGTTGCGCTTTTCAGTTTTATGACGATTCCCGGGCGCGCTCCGAACACGTGTTCCAATACCTCTTTCGCCGCTCCCGCATAAGTTGTGTGCCCGGCGATAAGGGCCTAGAGGAAGTAGCTTACCGGCTTGCCGATGGAGGCGGAGAATCCGGTGAGCGATTCGCCGCGCGACACCAGCATCCAGCTGAAAGGCGCGAACAGAGTTTTTCCAAGCAGCGGCGACCAGCGCAAACCCGCATCGTCGCGACAACGCATCGCGAAAAGTTCCAGGATTTCCGTGGTCGATCTAGGACCGGAACAATACATCTTCACGTTGAAACATTTTCACAGCGAGAAACAGCGCCGTAGCCGCGTAAACGCACGTCGACGAGAAAATGATGGCGATGTAATTCCAGTGATACGTGCCGGTAACGAGTTCCTTGCACAGCAGGCTCATGTTCAGGATGGGTACGAGGGCCAGCTTGGATGTCAGTTCGACGCCCGGCAGCATCGCCGCGACAGCCGGAAGAATGACCACCATCATCATGGGAGTGACGTAACTTTGAGCCTCCTTGTAGCTTTTGGCGAACAGCGAAATGGTCATCAACGCCGCCGAAAAGAGCACGGCCAGCGGAAGAACCATAACGAAAACAGAAAGGACAGAACCAGGACCAAGACTAAGTTGAAGCTCCGCCGCATCGCTTCCGGCCTTGTCGAACGCGTGGAAACGCTCCACCGCCCAAAACGATACCCCCATAGACGTCACGGAGAGCGCGGCGGTAACTAGCGAAGCGCTAAGCACCAGAAAGAATTTCCCCAGTACCAGATGCACGCGGGAGACGGGACTGGAGAGAATCGTCTCCATGGTGCCGCGTTCCTTTTCGCCGGCGGTCAAATCCATGGCCGGATACATGCCGCCTGTCAGGCACAGCAGAATAACCATATAACCGATCAGGCCGCCGAAGGTCGCGCCGCCCACCTTTTCCGGCGGGGCCACATTTTCCTGTTTCACGTCGAAGGGTTTAAGCGCCGAATCAGGCACGTTCTTAGCGGCCAGACGCTCCTTCACCACACTATCGCTGTACGTCTTGAAGTAGTCTTGCACGCGGTCGGCGCCGAACGAAGATTTCATGTCGCCCCGGTAGACATAAATCTTCAGCGCGGTCGCTTTCTGCTGCGCGACATCGCTCTGGAATCCCGGCGGGATTTCCACGGCCGCGCGAATGTCTTTGTTGATGATCTGGTCTTTCCAATTGCCGGCCAGCGGCGCAACCACAATTTTGTCGTTCTTGCGCAGGCCCTCGAGAAACCGCGGGGAGTCTTGGCCCCCGAGGATCATGATGCGAGGAACCTCCTCCTTGGCCTTGCCCACCAGGGTAATTGCCAATGCCGCAAAACCCGCGGTTAGCAGCGGAAACAGAATCAGGGGCACGATAAGCGTGGAGATCAAGGTGCGCCGGTCGCGAAGCGCTTCTCGCAGTTCCTTACGGTACACGATGCCAACGTTTCGCAGAGACATGTCAGTTGGCCTCCTGCTCAACGTACAACGGCGCCACAATCTTCACGAATATTTCTTCCAGGTCTGCTTCGTTATGACGCGCTCGCAGTTCCTCAAGCGAGCCCTCGGCCAGTAGTTTTCCGGACTGAATAATGCCGATGGTATCGCAGAGCTTTTCCACTTCGCTCATCACGTGCGTTGAGAAAATTACGGTCTTACGGCGCTCACGGCATTCGCGGATGAATCCGATGATGGTGCGCGCGGTCATGATGTCCAGGCCAATGGTCGGTTCATCGAAAATCATCACCTGCGGGTCGTGGATCAAGGTGCGGGCGATGGAAGTTTTCTGCTTCATGCCTGTGGAAAGCTTGTCGCAGCGGCGGTCGCGGAACGAATTCATGTCCAGGCGACGGAAGATGTCGTCGACGCGCTTCTTGAGAGTCGAATCGTCCAGCCCATTCAAGCGTCCAAAATATTCCACCATTTCCTGTGCCGTGAGGCGCGGGTAGAGAGCCGTGGCGGCGGACAGGAAGCCGACGTTGGCGCGAACCTTTTGCGGCTCATCGACCACGTCGTGCCCGCAGACAACCGCAGTGCCGTCGGTCGGCTCCAGGATGGTGGCCAGCATGCGCAGGGTGGTGGTCTTGCCGGCTCCGTTAGCGCCCAGTAACCCGTAAATCTGGCCGGGATTGCACACAAAACTCACATTATCGACGGCGCGAATCTCTCCGCGTTTCTTGTCTCGGAACACTTTGGTCAGGCCACGAGTTTCGATCATTGAAAATGCCTCATGAAATGGAATGAAAGCAGGCAAACCGCCATCTGCGGGTTGCTCCGCAGCGGGCCACACAGAAGTTACACGAAACCCCGGTATGAAAAAACTGAAATCGAGCGGAGAACTTAGGCTAACCCTTGTGACAATTGGGGCACTGCCTGGCATCAAACTTATCAGCGGGAACGCGGAACATGTTGTTGCATTGGATGCAGACGCGATGGATAAAACTGTCGGACGGAGGCGTGGCGGGTTGGGCCGGTTTGACAGTTTCCGTCGAAGCCCCTTGGGATGAGCTGCTCATGGGCCGATTCTAGCATAAGCAGGGGCAGGGCATTGTGGCATCCAAGGCAAATCGCCGGGCATCTCACGCTACAGGGCTGGCGGAACTCTGTAGAGAAATTAGCTAACCTCCTGATAGACTTTACCTTAGGAAGCGTCTTCCCCAGCAGTTACGGCTCGCAAGCCAAGCACAAGTTATAGACCTTCGCGCGAAGCATGCCACCCGGTATGGGGAACGCGGTGCGCGTTGATGGGACGGCTAACTTCAGGATTCTATGGAGAGAAAGCTACGGAATCGGGTGCTGATCTTCCTGCTGGTCGCAGGGATTGTGGCGTTTGTGTTGGTGCGCATGAGCGGCCGGCAACCGGTGGCAAAGATCTCGGCGATGACGCCGAAGCGGCAAAACATCGTGTCGTCAATCAGCAGCAACGGGAAAGTGGAGCCCATCTCGCCGTATAGTATTCGCGCGCAGCTGGACACCTTTGTGGACCACGTGCATGTTTCCGAGGGGCAGAATGTCAAGAAAGGCCAGCTCCTGGTGGAACTGAACGTGAAGGATGCGGCGGCGCAACTGGCGCAGGCGAAATCAAAATTATTGCGCGCGGAAGATGATTTGCGCGCAGCCAAGGCCGGCGGCCGCGCTGATGAAGCTTCGCGAGTAAACGGAGATCTGGCGAAGGCGCAAGCCGATCTCGCTCGCTTGCAGAAAAATCACGACTCGCTCGAGCGATTGCTGGCGGAGGGCGCGGCCACGAAAGACGAACTGGCTGCGAATGAACTGGCGATCACAAAGATGCAAGCGGAAGTGAACCGCCTGACCGCGGTGAAGCAGGAATTTGAGCGTCACGTGAATCTGGACAGTTCGCAAGGGGAGCTGTCGGTGCAGCAGGAAAAATCCGACGTTGCCTCGCTCGAAGACAAAGTAAGGCAGGGCCGTATCACCGCCCCGGTGGACGGAACGCTATACGCCTTGCCGGTGAAGCGCGGCGACTTTGTGAAGGTCGGCGACCTTATCGCGGAACTCGCGGATTTGCACAAGGTGCGGGTGCGCGCGTTCATTGACGAGCCGGAGTTGGGTGCACTGGAGTCAGGCCAGCCCGTCAAGATCACCTGGGACGCGCTCCCCAATCGCGTTTGGCAGGGGCAGACTGAAGTGATCCCCAAGCAGGTCGTGCCCCGTAACTCCAGGAGCGTCGGCGAACTGCTCTGCTCGGTGGACAATTCCAAGCTCGATCTTTTGCCCAACACCAACGTTAATGTACGCATCAATTCCAAGGAACGCCTGAACGTCATGGCCATTCCGCGCGGCGCGGTCGAGCGCGTCGGGGGGCAGAATTTTGTCTTCGTGGTCAAAAGGGGTGGCGGAGTCAACAAGGACACCCTGGAGAGGCGCCCCATTCAAGTGGGAATCGCTGACGCCACCAATTACGAGGTTGTCAGCGGTTTACAACAGGGCGAAATTGTGGCCCTGCCGGGAGACGCGGACTTCCGCGACGGCATGGCGGTGAAAATCGTAAATATGGACACATCGAATCTGAAGGGTGGGAGCGATGCGGGCTTATAGACTGTTTACGATCGCGCTGATCTGGTCAAGCGTGGTTTCCCTGATTTCCGCGATGCCACAGATCGCGCCCCTCGACACAGCCAAACAGGCTTTCGAACAGGGCGAGTACGCCAAGGCGATTGAACTTCTGAAAGCGGCCGAAAGCAAAGATCCCCAAAACGGCGACATTCAACTACTGCTGACGAAGTCCTATCTGGCAGTCAATCAGTACGACGCAGCTGTGAGCAGTGGCGAGAAAGCCGTAGCCATCAATCCGAAAAATTCGGAATATCACCAGTGGTTGGGCGAAGCCTATGGTGCCAAGGCCGACCACGTGTCCATGTTCAGCGCGTATCCGCTGGCGCGCAAGACTCAGAAGGCATTTGAAACCGCGGTGCAATTAGACGAAAAGAACTTCGACGCGGCGCAAGATTTAGTCGAATACGACTGCACCGCGCCGGGCGTGGTGGGCGGTGGGGAAGACAAGGCCCAGCCCATCATCCAGAAGTTGATGACTCTCGATCCGGCTCAGGGGCACTATGCGGCGGGAAATTGCAGAGCCGCGAAGAAAGACTATGCGACCGCGGACGCCGATTTCGCCAAGGCTCTAGAGAGCAAGCCAAAGTCGGCGGAGCTGATCTACAACATTGGCGACTATTTTTCCCAGCGCCGCCAGGCCGACAAGCTCATTACAGTTGCAGTCGTTGGAGAGGCCGCCGCGCCTGCCGACCCGCGTGCAAAGTTCTATCGTGCGCAGGCCTTTATCTTGAAGGGTGAAAATTTGCCCGACGCGGAGAAATTGTTGCGTGAATACCTTCGTGTGGCTGCGCCAAAGTCCAACTATCCGATGCCTTGGCAGGTCCATTACTGGCTGGGCCAGATGTTTGAGAAACAGCAGAATGTCCCGGCGGCCCGCAGCGAATATGAAGCAGCACTGAAACTGAATTCGAAATATAAATTAGCGCAGGAAGCATTGAAGAAGCTCGGGAAGTGAATGCAATTTCGCGAATCCATGACCGTGGCAGTCGATGCGCTGCGCAGCAACAAGCTGCGCGCGATTCTCACCTCTATCGGCGTCATTATCGGGAGCGCCTCAATCGTGCTGGTGGTAACCGTGGCACTGACCAGCCAGCGCTACGTGATTTCCCAGATCGAAGCCATCGGCTCGAACCTGGTGTGGGCGGAAATGGTGAAGACGCCGGATAAGGTCCAGCCCCTGAGCCACCGCTTGACGCTGCAAGATGTCGCCGCCGTGAAAGAAACCATACCGGACGTGGCGACGGCGGCGGGCTTTACGGACATGCCCATGACCGTCGTCGTTCAAGGCGTAACGCGGCCCGTGAGCCTGATCGGCGTAACCGACGGCTATCAGCAGATTCGCCGCCTGGTCATTTTGCGTGGACGCTACTTCGACAGCGCGGACGCGGAAACGCACGGCAAAGTTTGCCTGATCACCAAGAAACTTGCCGATAGCGTTTACGGCGTAGACAATCCCATTGGCCGCTCCATTCGCATGGGAGAACTGACCTTTACCGTGATTGGCGTTTTCCGCGAACGCGCCGCGACCTACGGACTGACCGAATTGCAGGACGAATCGGTCCTGATTCCGTTTCCCCTGATGAAGTACTACACCGGCACGGAAATCCTGCAGCAGGTGTTGGCCCAGGCAACCAGTCCGGACGAAGTGGAAAGCGTGGAACGCCAGATGGAGCGGCTATTGAAGAGCCGCCACCCTGCCGAGGCCGGCTACGATGTACGCACCTTGACCGCGATTTTGAGCGCGGCGCATACGATTTCGCGGGCGTTGACCGTGCTACTGTTGGCCGTATCGGCTATCGCGCTGCTCATCAGCGGTATCGGCATCATGAACATCATGCTGGTCACGGTGAAGGAGCGCACCCGCGAGATCGGAATTCGTAAGGCGGTCGGCGCGGCGCGGAAAGAGATCTTATGGCAATTCCTGATTGAGGCGTTTCTGATCAGCGGTGGTGGAGCGGTGATTGGAATCCTCCTC
>Ga0210407_10003295_pt1 | contig 13182 bp, 8 predicted proteins | sample IncBWC27MmetaG_FD_150860 | JGI IMG/M metagenome (GOLD analysis project Ga0210407, IMG submission 150860) | Forest soil microbial communities from Barre Woods Harvard Forest LTER site, Petersham, Massachusetts, United States - Inc-BW-C-27-M | ecosystem: Environmental > Terrestrial > Soil >... | reverse complement strand
GGCGACCAGCGCGCGGCTGGGCGGCCTGCTGTTCCTCGCCGCCGGCCTCTATCAGCTGACGCCGCTCAAGCAGGCCTGCCTGGCTGTCTGCCGCTCGCCGTTCGACTTCGTCGTCAACCACTGGCGGGACGGCGCCACGGGCGCCCTGCGCATGGGCCTCAGCCACGGCCTCTACTGCCTCGGCTGCTGCTGGATCCTGATGGCGCTGCTATTCGTCGGCGGCGTGATGAACCTGTTGTGGGTCGCCGTCCTGGCTGCGGTGGTGCTGATCGAAAAGCTGTTCGCGCTCGGGGTCTGGATGGCCCGGATCAGCGGTTTGTTGCTGGCCGCCTATGGCATCGGGCTGCTGGCCGTGAGCTAGAGGGCCGATGCCCCGTGAAAAAATATAGGCGCGAAAGAGGGCTTACCGGTGGTTGCCAGTCGTTAACGTACCAATCAATATGGAGGAAGTTGCGTCGTGAGTGTGAAGTTCTGAGATAGGTCCCATCTGCTTGCGGCAGTCTGAAACGGTAGAGGGGCAACCGTCGGCCATGGCCCGGAAAAGACCGTCTTCACATAGTGACGAGCAGTTCGCGCTGTTTCTCGAAAAGGCTAGGGGCATGCTCGAGGCGGAGCAGCACGACCGCTTCGAGGATGTTGTACGCAACCTCGTCTTGCGCGGCGGAAAGCCGGCGGGTGAAGAAACGGTGAAGGACATGGCAGAAGGACCGTCGGCGCCGGACCTGCTGCTGGCGCGGCCGGACCTCGCCGCGACAGACGGCACCGCGAGCGAGACCGCTGCCAACCAATCCACGCTGCTGACTTTGATTGGAAAGCTCGCCTTCAGCTGGTCAAACAATGAGAGTCTGCTGATATACCTGCTGATGCTGCTGCTTGAGACCGACGAACCTTCTGCTGGTATCGTCTTCTCAACGCTGAATACCACACGCGCGCGCACCTATCTCTTGCGACGGCTTGCAGAACTCAAGGTGAGCGAGGACGAGGCGAGAGCCGAGTTCGAACGTCTTGTCACGAATTTCGACAAAGCCAACCAGCTGCGCAGCCAGTTAATGGAGGCGACGCATCTGATGAAGGAACGCGACGGGTCGAGAAACGGTGGACTGCTCTTTGACGAGCAACAGCCGATCGACCCTGCGCGCATCAACGCCATCGCGGAGGCTTGTAGGGATTTGCGCCGCCTGAACGGGGACGTTTTGGCCTTTCTGCCGCGACTGAAGAACGCAGTCGCACAGTCTTCGAAGGCGAGGAGCAACGGAGCGCCCGAGCACTTATGAGGGACGAGTGATGCCGGATGCAATCCGGGTCAGGCGCTAGTTCCGCGGTGTCCCAGGCGCGGCGCTGTGCCCGGTACTTTCTGACGGCGGTTGCCTGCTAGGCGTCCAAAATTCGACGGCTGATTTGCCGCGGCCTCCGCAATGCGTCGAAGCATGGAAGAAGCGGTCTTGAACGACACGTTGAGGATCTGCTGGAGGTGATGCGGCCGCATCGGTTTCGTGCCGCCTCCGGTCAGATAGATCGCCTGCAGCCACTTGTGCAACGGAACGTGGCTCGAGCTGAAGAGCGTGCCGTGCGTGACCGAGAAAGTCTTGCGACAGTTGTAGCACTTGTAGGCGCCGATCCGCGTCGACGCCCCGTTCAGCTTGCCGACGCGTCCCTCGCTCCCACAATGCGGACACCTGGGACCGTTAGGCCAGAGAATATGCTCGACATACTCGTACGCACTCAACTCATTGGCGAATCTTGCCAATCCGTCGCGAGTCGTCTTTCTTTGACCCGGACCCATCTCCACTTCCTAACGTGGTACGCCCGCATATTGGCAGGCGCTCAACCTCTATTCACAATAGCGAATAAAACTCTCCTTGTGATGCAATATAGTAGTCAACTCTTGGCGAGCGATGTCTAGGCATGCTTGTCCCAACTTGATCACACTGTAAATACCTTCTTCTCCGATCTGCGAAGATGCGACCTGTTCGGGATGAGTGCCGTGGAAGAAGTTTATCGGCGTTGTGATGCACATCACATGTGGGTCACGAAAGGGATGATCCAGGTCTCGATTGTCCAATTGAGGGGCGATCGGCGTGCGCTGTATATCCTCATCGGGGACGGAGGCTGTGCCTTCGGAAGAGGGTGATAGGCGTGCGGGGAATTGGGAACCCCGCGCGCGCCGGACTGGTGACAGATCTGAGCGGGCTGCGCAGTGATGGCGGCCCCTGATGATGTGCCACTTGGACCATGTGCTGCCCTCGCGTGATGCCCTCGCGTTGTAGTGGTCTGCTCCTGATCCTCGGCAGTAATGATGTCGCGGACCAGCGTGGATCAGTGAGGTTTGGGACTTGGGGAATAGGGTGAAAATCTCGTTGAGTGCGTCTACGCGGCTCCGGGGCCGTCCTTCGGCGCGATGGAGTGGATTGACCCGGTTGGATGGCCGCCAGAAGCGAGCGGGCTCGCGCGGGAACGCACGCCCGGCGTCGCCATGCCAGATGTGAACTCCGCAACAGTTTTCAGTCCGCACGATTCGCGGATTGGGTGAAGAGCGACTGGCTGGACATGCGCGATTTTCCGCTTTGGACAGCCCGATTAACTCGCAAAGGAGCGTTCCTATGAGGGGCAGTGTTGGACTAGGGGTCGAAAGCTTGTCCGCCCACGGACCGGTGCAGTTTGTCGGCAATACGAACGCCATTCGCGTCGTTCTTGTCGAAGAGGACGAAGGCTATCGCGAGGCCCTGGAGCGCAAGCTCTCGGACTATGGATTTTCGGTCCAAAGCTTCGCTGACGGCGCCTCATTTCTCAGGGCGTGGGACGCCGCCCTGGACGCCGATGTCGTGCTCCTCGACTGGGCGCTTCCGAATATGTCGGGCATCGAGTTGCTGGCTCAGATGCACCAGCGCGGCGTCAATCTGCCGGTCATGTTCATGACGGGCAGTGACGCGACGACCCTTGCTCTTGACCGCGGAGCGATCAACTTTGTCGACAAGGTGCGCGACGTTGGGATCGTCGTCCGGCGGCTGCAACGGATCGTCCGGCCGGCCCAACCTGCGCCCAAGCCTGCGGCCGACAGACAGCTCGTCTGTGGCAAGATCGTTATCAAAGCTAGTATCAGCCGAGTCTACTGGGACGGAAATGATGTCGGGCTCACCCTTGGTGAATTCAACATCGTCTATCTTCTGGCGTCGAACGCCGGCCGCTGCCTTACCTACCGCGCGATCTACGACCGTCTGCACTATGAAGGCTTCATCGCCGGGGATGGGCAACATGGCTATCGGGCGAATGTCCGGTCGGCAATCAAGCGTATCCGCAACAAGTTCCGCCAATGCGACTCTGACTTCGCCGAGATCGAGAACTACGCCGGCCTCGGATATTGCTGGCGGAGGGTTTGATGTCATCGGATGCGTGTGGACGCTGGGTCGATCGACCTAGAGCCGGATGAATTGAATCCGAATCGGGAGGGAATTGAACCAAGCCGCTGGCGCAGTATGGGAAGCGCTGTGTTGATGTACGTGCCTTCCTGTCTGAAGGATTGGGGGCCATTGACGCCCCAAATCGAAAACGTGCGCGCCTTCCGACCGCCGCTTGTCGCGGTGGTATCTCCTGGGCGGCACTCGATCAGATCGGCTGTGCGGCTACTTGGTCGTGGAGTTCAAGCCGACTATCGTCGATGGCGCGGCGCAGGTCGTTGGCGAATTCTCGCCTGTCTCCGACCGCTTCGTCGAGTCTGGCGTCGTAGAAGCGAGGTTCGAGCGATCCCTCACGCTTGGCGCGGTACATTGCGAGGTCGGCGTTGTTCGTAAGCGCTTCAGCGTGATCGGCATCGTTGGGGAATATGGCGACGCCGATACTCGCGCCCGCGCGCGCCCTGAACGCGCCGAGGCTCAGCGGCGCTTTGAGCGCTGCGTCGAGGCGGGCGATGAAGTTCAGCATCCGATCACGATCATGATAGCGCGCCAGGGCAACGAACTCGTCGCCACCGAACCGCGCGACAACATCGTCCCCTTGCAATTCCTTCCGCATCCTGTTCGCGAGCACGACCAGGACGTCGTCGCCAGCTTGGTGGCCGTGCAAGTCATTGATTTCCTTGAAGCGGTCGAGATCGATGGCGACGACAGCGAGCCTTGTTCCCGTGGCTTGCGCGACTTCGATCTGGCGCTGGAGTTCAGCCTGGAAGCTGGTTCGGTTCGGCAGGCCGGTGAGCGCATCGTTCATGGCCATATGATGCAGGCGTTGCACGGCATCCGACCTGATCCGACGATCAACGAGTGCGGCGATGCCAGCGGCAATAACCAACAGGCCGACAATCGCCGTAGCGAGACCCAATGCGTGCATTCCTTCGGTGGTGAGCGGCGTGTCGCTGAGTGCGAGGGGCGCGATGCGCAATGCCGTCATCGCGGTGAAGTGCAATGTCGCGATGGCGGTGACGAAAAGGCCCGTGCCAAGCCAAATCCGATAGCGTCCGAAGCGCGGGGAATAAAGGGTAGCAAATGCGGCGCTCGCGAAGACTATCGCGCACAGCGCCGAGGCAATGACATAGGACAATCGCCACTCGACGAATCCGTCGACGCGATAGGCAGCCATTCCGGTGAAGTGCATCGCTGCAACCGCGCCGCCTGCCAGCGCTCCACCGACAAGAGGAAAGGCTGGATCTGGGCGCCAGATCGCGACGCCCAGGCCGATCGACATTCCGACGATCGCTACAATCAAGGAGACAATCGTCAGAACAGGGTCGATATGTATCGGAACCTCAACTTTGTATGCGATCATCGCCACAAAGTGCGTGCACCAGATCGTCGCGCCGGCGGCGATTGCCGTCAGGAAGATCCATCCGAACCGCTGCAGGCTCGATATCGTCCGAGCTTGCTCGAACATCTGCGCAACGACGAATGCGCCGACGCAGCAGATGAGGATCGCGAGCACTACCAGCCACGGGTCGTGCTCAACGGCAATGCAGAGAGCAACGTCAATCACTGAACAATCCCAATTTCTGCTTGATATGCCGGGGATATCTTTGCCTTGTCAATCGGTACCGGGGCTGCACTCCCGTATTGGAGTGGGCCTCTGGGGCCGGACAGACGTCGAGCATCCAGCTGACCTATCGCACCGGAGCCAGAAAGTTACCGCCGGACCATGACCGCTGGCTGCTGCCTCCCATGGGTAATGGACCGCACTACCTGCCTGGCAAGCTTATCTTCCCGCTGACCCTCCTAGGAGACCGCCCGAAGAAGGCCGTCCTCTGTCTAGGGTCAAGTATGTTACATCCACGACCACTTCCGGCCGCACTCAATGCACCTTTTGAGAGCCTATTTGAGAGCTTAAGAGGAGACCCGAAGCGGTTATCGCGCGGGGGTGGGGCGGCAAGAGGCATCTTCGGCACCTGCAGCGGTGTCAGCACTCCGGCCAGGCGCTTCAGTTCTCGATCGGTTACGCCGGTGCCTGCGCAACCAGCGTAGTGCAGGCGTCCATCGTCGGTATAGTAACCCAGCAGCAAGGTGCGTATGGTCGGTCGGCTCGCTTGGAGATGACGCCTTCCAGACCCAGCTTGCAGGCGTGCTCACGGAAACGAGGGTCGTCACCAGTCACATGCTCGTTGTACCGCAGCCCTTGAATCTCCTTCTTGAGTAGCCGCTTGAGCCGCTCCTTGCGCTCGATGAGTGGCAGTTGTGCCGTGCTCTCGCCGTTCTGGTGCAGAAGATCGAAGGCGACGAACACGAGCTTGAGAGCCGTTCTTTACCCATATGTATACCCTAGCTATGGCCCTCGAAAGATGGCGTCCCTGAGAGGATTCGAACCTCCGACCTCCGGTTTAGGAAACCGCGCGTCTATCTCGCGGAGCAACTGAGAATATGGTGAGCCGTCACCGCCCCTCGCGCCAAGGATCCCCGGCAGCAGCGGCAGCTGGTCGATCCCCGCCACCGTATACCTCTCGTTGCGCCGCAGCCCGATCCAGTCCGTGCCGCCGGCGGCGCGGCCGGGCCGCACCGAGCAGAGTTCGAGGTCGGGATCGTCCTGCAGCCACATCGTCGTGCCGCCCGAGGCCTCGACCAGTGGCTTCAGCTTCTGGTCGGTCGCGCGCGCGTCGGAGAATTCCAGCGGTCGGGATTGCCGACCGCCGCCACGGTCCTGAGGTTCCCGTCGTCAAAGCGGTAGAGGCCGGGCTTGTCGACGTCGATCACGCCCAGGCCCAGGCCGGGGCTGGTCTGGTTGAACGTGATGGTGCGCGTGCTGCCGTCGGCGACGTCATCGTCACCGGCGGGTGGGTTGTAACCAGCGCACGCCGCGTCACCTCGATGCGGTCGCCGACTAAAATCAACGCGAGTGCGAGAGGGTTTCAGATCGCCAATGCTAGCACTTTGCTAGCAACCTGGTGCGCGGCGACGCTCCTCATGGTGGATCTGGCCCAACCGCGAATGATTTGCACCTTCCCTACGGGGCGCAAAAAGTATCTTGCGCGCCGTCCGTCATGCACCCTGCACTTCGAGTGCTTGACAAAACTGAGCAATGTTGTGGCGTATGCCTGCCGACACTCACGAGCAGAGGATCGGCAACATGCCCCATCAAACCGACGCCGTACAAACCAGGAGCGCTGACGAGCCGGGCCTCGGCTCGGCCAAGCCGACTTTCGCCGGAGCGCCGGCAGGATGGCCCGCGCCCGACCCGAGCCTGCTGGAGGACGGCCGCCCTGTCGTACCGACCTTCCCGCTCGATGCCTTGCCCCAACCATGGCGCGAGTGGGTGAGCGATACCGCCGGCGGCGCCGGCGCCCCGGTCGATTACGTGGCGCAAGCCGTGCTGGGCGCGGTCGCGGGCCTGTGCGGGGCGGGCGTGAAGGCCTCTGTGACGCAGTCATGGTCCGAGCCGCTGGTCCTCTGGCAGGCGCTGGTCGGCGCGCCATCGGCCGGCAAGACGCCGGCCCTGGACGCGATCGGCCGCCCGCTCGCCAGCGTCGAGAAGTTGCTGCAGCGGGACAGCGGCGCCGGGGCCAGCCCTCTGCAAGCGGTGGCCGGCCCTGTGCAAGGCGGAAAGCTCGTCGTGCACGATCCTGCTCTCGCCGCGCTGACACGCTCTGTTGCGGCCCGTCCGCCCGGCGTGTTGCTGTGGCGCGATGAGCCCACCCCCTGGCTGTCCGCGCTGGCCAGGGAGAGCCGGTACGACAGGCCGCGCGGCCCGTTCATCGACGCCTGGTCGGCCGGCAGCAACCTTCCGGTCAGCGTCCTCTGCTCGCTTCATCCCGACGGGCTCGTCGAGGCGCTGGAGGGCACGCCCGACGGCCTGGCCACCCGCTTTCTCTTCGCCTGGCCCAGCCCACCGGCCCAGCGCGGCCTGTCGGACGACAAGCCGCCGCGCGAAGACGAGGCGGTGACGATGCTGCATCGCATCGGCGGCTGGGTCGGCACGCCCGAACGGCCGCTGACGCTCGTCTTCCACGAGGAAGCGGTGAAGAGCTTCGAGCGTTTCCTCACCGGGCTGCAGGAGGAGATCGGCGGCACCGAGGGCGCCGAGGCCGGCTGGCTGGGCAAGGGGCGGGGCACGGTCGTGCGCCTGGCCGCCATCTTCGCGCTGCTCGACGGCTCACGCCATGCCGCGACGGCGAAGCCGCCCGGCACCGTCCGGCGCGAGCACGTCGAGGCAGCGACCCGCCTGTGGCAGGACTACTTCCGGCCGCACAGCCGCGCCGTGCTCGATCGCTGCGCGCCGTCCGATTTCGAGCGCCAGGTGCGCCGCGTCGTCCGCTGGCTGAAGAAGGCGGGCGCGAAGGCGGAGATCACCCGGGAGGAGGTGAGACGCCAGGCCCTGGGCAAGACCGTGAATGCGGGTCAGGCCGAGATGGTGCTGAGGCGGCTGTGGAGTGCGGGCATCGTGCGTCCCGCTGCCCATGACCCGCTGCCGCAGGGCGGCCGTCCGCCGCAACGCTGGGAGATCAACCCCGCCCTGGTGGGAAAGTGACGAGGGGCGGAAAGGGCGGAAAGGTCGGAAACCCTGCCAAACCATGTTTCGTTGGAGCGTCTTGCCGGACCGCGGGCCTCCAGGCCCGCTCATACTCACATGTGCGCCGTCATCAAAGCACATGAGGCGGGCCTGGAGGCCTAAGGCGCATGTGAATGCGCCGAGTCCGGCAAGAGCTGAGTCTGTCTTATCGGAACGTGCTCTACCGCCCCTCGCGCCACCACGCGCTGCCGATCGCCATCAGGAACGCCAGCGCCACCAGGATGCCCGGCAGCAGCGGCAGCTGGTTGATGCCGGCCACCGTGTAGCCCTCGTTGCGGCGCAGCCCGATCCAGTCCGAGCCGCCGGCGGCGCGGCCGGGCCGCACCGAGCGCAGCTCGGGGTCGGGATTGTCCTGCAGCCACATCGTCGTGCCGCCCGAGGCCTCGACCAGCGGCTTCAGCTTCTGGTCGGTCGCGCGCACATCGGAGAATTCCAGCGGGTCGGGATTGCCGACCGCCGCAACGGTGTGCAGCGTACCGTCGTCGAAACGGTAGAGGCCGGGCTTGTCGACATCGATCACGCCCAGGCCAAGGCCGGGGCTGGTCTGGTTCAAGGTGATGATGCGCGTGCTGCCGTCGGGCGACGTCATCGTTACTTGCGGGAAGGTCGTGGCCAAGGTCCGTCGCGTCACCTCGATGCGGCCGCCGACCGAGGTCGCGCGCAACGCCTCCTCCTCGAGGTCGGGCTCCTTCATCAGCCAGTGCGCGACCCGGCGCACCAGCTCGGGCTGCGGCCCGCCGCCGTCGATGCCGCGGTTCCACAGCCACAGGTGATCCGACAGCAGCTCGGCCACGCGGCCTTCGCCCACCCGGTCGAGCACCACCAGCGGCTTGTCGTCGGCGCCCGACAGCACGGTATTGCCGCGCTCGCTGCGCGAGGTGACGACGCGGAACCAGCGGCCCCACTCCGGCTCCTTGCCGGGCAGGCCCGCCTGCGGCAGGTCGGCGGTGACGGGATGGCGCTGGCCGATCTCGGTGACCTTGGGCTTGAACGGCGTCTCCAGCACGTCGCCCAGTGGCGAGGCCGGCAGGATGGTGCCGAGCGGCGTGCGGTAGAGCGAGCGCTGGGTGGCGAAAACCGGCCCGACCGAAACCAGCAGCGCGCCACCGCCCTTCACGTATTCGGCGATGTTCTTGAAGTAGTCGCGCGTGATCAGGTTGCCCGATTCATAGCGGTCGAAGATGATGAGGTCGAATTCCTTCAGCTTCTGCTCGAACAGCTCGCGCATCGGGAAGACGATCAGGCTGAGTTCGCGCACCGGCGTGAAATCGTCCTTCTGTGGCGTGCGCAGGATGGTGAAGTGGACGAGATCGACGGCGGGATCGCTCTTCAAGAGGTTCCGCCACGCCCGCTCGCCCTGGTAGGGCTCGCCCGACACCAGCAGCACGCGCAGCCGGTCGCGCACGCCGTTGATGGTGAAAAGCGCGCGGTTGTTGTCAAGCGTGAGCTCGCTGGGGCCGGGCGCCACCTCGAGCTCGACCACGTTGGCGCCGGGATTGCCCACCGTGATGGGAAGCTCGATCGACTTGCCGACCGGCACGTCGAGCCTCCGCACCACGTTGCCGCCGACCGACAGGGTGACCGGCGCGGTGCCGCCCGCCGGATCCTCGATGCGGAACTTGGTCGTGACCTCGCGGCCGACCACGCCGAAGCGCGGCGACTGCTCCAGCACGATCAGCCGGTCGCGCTCATTTTTCTTGCCGGCGATCAGGGCGTGCAGGGGCGCGCCACCCAGCTCGGGCGGCAAGGCGGCCGGCACGTCGTGCACCTGGCCGTCGGTCAGCAGGACCACGCCCGCCAGCCGTTCCGGCGGCACCTCGACCAGCGCCGAGCGCATGGTCTCGATCAGGCGCGTGCCGCCCGGCCGTTCGCTGCCGAGCTGGATGTGCGACGGCGGCAGCACCGCCTCGCGCACTTCGAGCCCTTCCTGCTGGCCGAGCTTCTTCTTCAGCGTCTCGCGCGCCGCCTGGACCTGCGCCCGGCGATCGCCGATCGCCATCGAATCGGAGTCGTCCACCACCACCAGCGCCACGTCGGCGATCGGCTTCCGCTGCTCCTCGATCAGCGACGGATTGCTGAGCGCGGCCAGCACGACGACCAGCGAGCCCAGCCGCCAGAAGGTGCCGCGCGCGCCGGCCCGCAGGCCCAGCAGCACCAGCGCCAGGCCGATGCCGCCCAGCACGGCCAGGACCGTCCAGCCGAGCAGTGGATCGAAGGCGACGGAGACGGCGGAAGTCGCGTTCATCGCCGCAGCCTTTGCATGATGTCGGGCATGTGGACCATGTCGTCCTTGTAGTTGCCGGTCAGCGCATGCATCACCAGGTTGACGCCGAAGCGGTAGGCCATCTCGCGCTGCGCCTCGCCGCCCGAGACCGGCATCAGCCCGCGGCCGCGCGGGTCGACCGCCCAGGCGCCGGCATAGTCATTGGCGCCGATCACGATGGTGGTGACGCCGTCATTGACCCGGCCGTTGCCCGATTCGATCCAGACCTTGCCGCCCGTCCAGCGGCCCGGCTCATCGGACAGCAGATAGAACGACTTGGTCAGCACGTGGTCGGGCGGCATGGCGATCAGCGGCGGCGTCTCGATGCCGCCCAGCAGCCGCTTGAGGTCGGGATTGCCGCCGGCCGGCCGCTCGAAGGCGAGCTGCTGGTCGCGCGTGTCGATGAACAGGATGCCGCCGGTGCGCAGGTACCGGTCGAGCGCCGCCGAGGCGCGCGCCGAGAGCGCCGGCTGGGTCGAGGTGATCGCCCAGTAGATCAGCGGATAGAGGCGCGGCTCGTCCTTGTCGAGGTCGAGGCCGACCGGGTCGGCCGGCTCGACCGAGGTGCGGTTGCGCAGGATCTCGCTCAGCCCCTCGAGGCCCGCCTTGCTGATGTCGTCGACTTCCTTGTCGCCGGTGATGATGTAGGCGAGGCGAATATCGAGCGCGCCCCGCAGCGCCTGCTCCTCGGTGAGCGGCGGCGGTCCGGGCTTGGCCGCCTGGTCGGCGACGAGGGTGATCCCGTTTCCTCCCCGCGACGTGGGGAGGTGGCCGAAGGCCGGAGGGGTCATGAAGCGACCGCTGACTCCCGACCCCTCCACCCGCTGCGCGGGCACCTCCCCATCGTGAGACGATGGGGAGGAAGAGACCTGCGCACGCGTGTTCAGTGTGCCTCCCCACGCAGTGGGGAGGTGGCCGGAGGCCGGAGGGGTCATGAGTCTCAACGTAGGAGCGACTTGCGCATCAGCGTCGGGCGGCGCGACGAAGAATACGGCGCCGGCCAACAGCAGCAGGGCCGCGGGCGCCGCGCGCCCCGCTTTGCTGCGGATGCGCACTGCCCGGCCCAGCAGGCCGCGCAGCCACAGCGAGAGGAAGAGATCGGCCAGCAACATCAGCAGCGCGGCCAGCAGGAACCAGCGCGACAGGTCGGTCTCGCCGCCTTCGCTCAACTTGTCGGTCGAGACCCCACCCGGCAGCACCAGCGGCTTGGGCTCGGGCACGCGGCCGCCGATGTTGAAGGCGACCTGGGCGTTCTCGTCGCCGTAGAGGCCGGGCGGCGTGGTCGGCTTGGGCTTGAAGGTCTCGTCGGCGTCGGGCGGCAGGATCTGCGCGCCGGCCGGTGGCGCGCCCAGGCGGCCGAAGCCGTCCAAGGTGCGCCACGGCTTCAGCGCCTTGTTGACGCCGTCGCCGGCGACGCCGCGCGACAGGGTGACCAGCCGCTGCAGCATGTTCACGAACAGGCCGGAGAGCGCCATGTTGCTCCAGTTCGTGTTGGCGGTGGTGTGCACCAGCACCAGGTAGCCCTGGCCGCGCTTCTCGCCGGTGACCAGCGGCGTGCCGTCGGTCAGGCGCGCCCAGGTCTTGTCGGCGAGGTCGGGCGTCGGCTCGGCCAGCACCTGCTGGGAGATGCGCACGTCCTTGGGGATCGGGATGCCGAGGAAGGGGCTGTTGGCCGGGAACTCGGCCAGCGCCGTCGGCTGGCCCCAGCTCATGACGCCGCCCAGCGCGCGATCGCCCAGGCGCAGCGGCGTCGGCACCAGCGGGTCGTTGCCGGCGGCGAGGTTGGGGCCGGCGAAGCGCACGGCCACGCCGCCGCGCTCGATCCACTTGGCGATCTCGTCGCGGTCGTTGGCCGAGGGCGCGGCGCTGTCGGGGATCAGCAGCACAGCGGTGTTGCGCGTCAGCACTGTCTCGCGATCGCCGATCGAGAGGCTGACATAGGGGTCGAGCGCCTTCTCGAGGAAGTAGACCTCCTGCATCAGCGGCTGGCCGTTGGCGGTCGGCTGCTCGCCCAGGATCGAGACCGGCCGGCGGCGCGAGCGCTCGTCGAGCAGCACCATGCTGCCCGCGCCGCCCTGCGCCTCGATGTCGAGCCGCGCCATGCGGTTGCGCAGCTCGGGCGGCGCCGGCAGCGTGCCTTCGCCCTTGGTCGAGGTCGCCGGGAAGTCGAGATCGATGCGCGCCACCACCCGGCCTTGTTCATCGGCCGCCTGGATGGCGACCTTGCGCGGGCCGTCGGCGGTGGGCCGCAGCGCCTCCACCTTGAGGTCGCGGCCTTCGGCGGCGGGCGGCAGCAGCAGCAAGGGCGTGGTCGCCTGGTCGGGCACGATGACCTGCAGGCCGTCGAAGCGGCTGAGGCGCTCGCTGAGCTTGGCGGCGCCGTCGTCTTCCAGCCCGTCGCTCAGCCATACGACGTAGGCGCTCGGGTCGACCTGCATCTGGTCGATGACGGTGACCGCGGCGGCGCGGTCGGTCGGCCAGGGCTTGGGCCGGAAGGCGCGCAGCAAGGTGCGCGCCTCGTCGGGCCGCATCGCGCCCTTGCGCATCGCCGGCGCATCGATCGGGGCGGGGGCGGTGCCGGTGAGCACGACCGCGCGGTTGGCGCGCTCGGCGCGCTGGATCAGGCGTTCGGCGTGGGCGATGCGCGTCGTCCAGCCCGGCGCCGACGACCAGCCGTCGTCGATCACCAGCAGCAACGGTCCCTTGCCCGGCAGGTCGGCCTGCGGATTGAGGAGCGGCCGCGCCACCGCCAGGATCAGCGCGGTGGCCAGCAGCAGGCGCAGCAGCAGGAGCCACCACGGCATCTTCATCGGCGTCTGCTCGGTGGGCTCGAGCCCGATCAAGAGCCGGATCGCCGGAAACCGCACCAGCCGGGGCAGCGGCGGGATCATGCGCAGCAGCCAGTAGATCAACGGCAACGCCAGCAGCAGCGCCAGCATCCC
>Ga0210407_10003293_pt1 | contig 13192 bp, 12 predicted proteins | sample IncBWC27MmetaG_FD_150860 | JGI IMG/M metagenome (GOLD analysis project Ga0210407, IMG submission 150860) | Forest soil microbial communities from Barre Woods Harvard Forest LTER site, Petersham, Massachusetts, United States - Inc-BW-C-27-M | ecosystem: Environmental > Terrestrial > Soil >... | reverse complement strand
ATGAGGAAGAACTTCATCAGGATATTGCCGGGAGATAAAGTCGCGGTCGAACTTTCTCCGTACGATCTGAATCGCGGGCGGATTGTGTACCGCTACAAATAAGCTGCTGAGCTTCGCTCAGCGTGACTGCCGAGGGCGGCCGTCGCTACGTGAGGAGTTATGAAGGTAAGAGCATCGGTTAAGAAAATTTGCGATAAATGCAAGGTCATCCACCGCAAGGGAGTAGTGCGGGTGATCTGCGAGAACTCGAAACATAAGCAGCGTCAGGGCTAAATTGTTTGAAGTTGCCTTTACTGAGAACTGACAACTGAGAACCGAGAACTGGTTTTTAAGAGAGGGATCATGGCTCGTATTGCAGGCGTCGATCTTCCGCGCAACAAGCACGCGAATATCGCGCTCACTTACATCTACGGCATCGGCAATTCACGCGCGGCGCGCATTCTGGACGCGGCGAAAGTTGACCCGATGAAAAAAGTCTCCGACCTTGGAGAAGACGAGGTCAACCGCATCCGCCAGGTCATTGAGGCGGAAGGCTCGGTCGAGGGCGATCTGCGCAAAGACGTTTCGATGAACATCAAGCGGCTCATCGAAATTGGGTCCTATCGCGGATTCCGCCATCGCCGGAACCTGCCGGTTCGCGGTCAACGCACACACACCAATGCTCGTACCCGCAAAGGTCCGCGCAAAGGCACGGTTGCGCAGAAGAAGAAGACGGCAAAAGCGTAAAACAGCTTTCAGCTCTCAGCTATCAGTTCTCAGTCACAGCGAGAACGGTTTACTGAGAACTGAGAACTGAGAACTGAGAACTCCAAAAATGGCAAAACCAGCAGCGGCAGGCGGCGCCCCGGCGGCGCCCGAGAAAAAAGGCAAAAAGAAGACGTTCAAGAAGAAAGAGCGCAAGCACGTCCCACACGGGCTGGTGCACGTTCAAGCTTCTTTCAACAACACCATCGTGACCATCTCTGACATGAGCGGCAATGTGCTGGCATGGAAGAGTTCAGGCTCGTTGGGTTTTCGCGGTTCCCGCAAAGGGACGCCGTTTGCGGCGCAGCAGGCCGCGTCGAACGCCGCCAGCATGGCGCGCGATCACGGGGTGCGCACGGTGGATGTGCGGGTGAGTGGTCCGGGATCGGGGCGAGAGTCGGCGGTGCGCGCGCTGGCCTCAGCGGGGATTGAAGTGCGGTCCATTAAGGATACGACGCCGATTCCGCATAACGGGTGCCGGCCGCCGAAACGGCGCAGAGTGTAGAAAGACAGTTCTCAGTTCCCGGTTCTCGGTTCTCAGTAAGAGCCGCAGAAACCAGGGTTTTTCTGAGAAGTGAGAACTGGGAACCGAGAACTGATTTTTGTCCGGGACGAAGGGTGAAGCCAAACCTGTAAACCGGTCATCTAAAAGGAGAACAACTTGGCACGTTATACCGATGCAGTGTGTCGTCTTTGTCGCCGGGAGGGCATAAAGCTCTTTCTGAAAGGCACCAAGTGCTTCAGCGACAAATGTCCTATTGAGAAGCGCAACTTCGCTCCCGGACAACACGGGAAAGACAAGAAGACCAAGGTTGTCGGCTACGGTCTGCAGTTGCGCGAAAAACAGAAAGCCAAACGCATCTACTTCACCCAGGAAGGCCAGTTCCGGAATTACTTCGAGAACGCGGTCCGGTCCAAAGGTGTGACGGGTGCGAAGCTGCTGGAATCGCTGGAGCGGCGTTTGGACAACGTCGTCTATCGGCTGGGCTTCGGCATTTCCCGCCGCCAGGCGCGCCAGTTGGTGCGTCACGGACACGTGCAGGTGAATGGTAAGAAGGTCAACATTCCTTCGTACGAAGTCACTGTGGGCGAAGAGATTGCGATTCGGGAGAGCAGCCGCAAGGTTCCGATTCTTGAAATCGCGAAGGATTTTGCCAGTCATCAGCCGGCGCCGGTATGGTTGGAGATTGATCGCGAGAACTACAAGGGGCGCGTGATTGCGCTGCCGAGACGCGAAGACATCCAGTTGCCGGTGAACGAGCAGTTGATTGTTGAGTTGTACAGTAAGTAAGTCGATAGTCGTTGGTCGCTAGTCGTTGGCAAAAGCGGCGACTCGCGAACGACCCATCGACTAACGACCAACGACTGAGTTTTTGGCCTACTATTCGTGCCAGATCAGCCCGCAGTGGCGCCTGATTTGAACCCGGGCCGGTTCAAAGAGCCACCGCGGAGCCACATGGCCGAGAGGAGAAACACATAATGCTTTGGAGAGGTTTTCAAAAACCAAAACGGCTGGCGAGTGATACCAGTTCGCTTACCGACAAATACGGGATGTTCTGGGCGCAGCCATTTGAGCGCGGATTCGGCACCACCATCGGCAATGCGCTGCGGCGCGTGATGCTCAGTTCGATCGAAGGCGCGGCCGTTACCGCGGTGAAGATCGAAGGCGTGCTGCATGAGTTCCAGTCGATCCCGGGCGTGGTCGAGGATGCGACCGACATCATCCTCAATATGAAGCAGGTCCCGTTCAAACTTGCGGGAGATGGTCCGAAGGCGATTTACCTGCGCGCCGATCAGCCGGGCGTGGTGACTAGCGGCATGATCGAAGCTGACGGCGATGTGGAAGTGCTGGACAAGGAAATTTACATCGCAACGGTGAGCGAAGGCGGCAAGCTCGAAATGGAAATGCGCCTGAAGCGCGGGCGCGGTTACGTTTCAGCGGATAAGAATTTCGAGGACGATCTGGGCATCGGATTCATCCCCATCGATTCCGTGCACACTCCGGTGCGCAAGTGCAACTACACCGTCGAAGCGGCGCGTTTGGGACAGATCACCGATTACGACAAGTTGACGGTGGAGGTCTGGACGAACGGTTCGATCACTCCCGGCGATGCGCTTGGACTGTCGGCGAAGCTGGTGAAGGATCACATGAATATCTTCATCAACTTCGAAGAGGAGATCGAAACCGCGTCGGCGAGCGAAGAGCGCAGGCCGGAGATCAAGAACGAGAACTTGAACCGTTCAGTCGAGGAACTCGAGCTCTCGGTGCGGAGCTATAACTGCCTGAAGAACGCGAACATTCAGTCGATCGGCGAACTGGTGCAGAAGACCGAGGCCGAGATGCTGAAGACGAAAAATTTCGGGCGGAAGTCGCTGAACGAGATCAAGGAGATCCTCTCCTCGATGGGTCTGAGCCTGGGTATGAAGATCGACGAGCACGGAAACGCGGTGCCCGGACCGACTTCGAATCAGGTGCTGCCCGCTTCGGCTTACGGCGACAACGATCTGTAACCATAATGATTTGTGATGGGGTGACGGGCGAGGGCGCCCGTCGCCCCAGCATAACAAGAGGCAGCAAGACAGAGGGATCCATGCGTCACAAAGTTGCGGGATACAAGTTAGGACGAACAACTTCCCACCGGCGCGCAATGCTGCGCAACATGGTGACGTCAATCATCATGGAAGAACGCATTGAGACGACCGTGATCAAGGCGAAGGCGGTGCGTCCCCAGGTCGAGAAGATGATCACGCTCGGGAAAAAGGGTGATCTGGCGGCGCGGCGGCGGGCGGCGGCCTATCTGATGACGGACGAAGCGGTCCACAAACTTTTCGATACCGTGGCTCCGCGGTTTGGTGACCGCCAGGGTGGGTATCTGCGGATCGTCCGCACCGCATGGCGGAAGGGTGACGGCGCCGAAAAGGCATTCATCGAATTGCTGGGTAGCGAGCAGGTGCTGGACGAAAAACGCCAGAAGCGGGCCGAAATCCGCGCCAAACGTGCCGAGGAGAACCGCAAGGCAATGGAAGACGCCGATGCTCAAGCACAGGCCGAGAAGGACAGCGCGGCTGCCGAGGCTGAGGGTAGAGAAAAGAAAGAGTAATTCAACACGGTCTCAAGATTTCCGACAGAATACATTTCAGTATGCAAAATGGGGAGCCGTCTTTCGGTTCCCTTTTTACATTCCCGGAAACTTCATCCCGGCCATTCTCCGCGCGAAGCTGGGTTTGCCCATCTGCTTGAACATTTTTTTCATCTGGGCGTACTGACGGAGCAGGTTGTTGACTTCCTGCACGCTGGTGCCGGAGCCGCGGGCAATGCGTTTGCGGCGGCTGCCGTTGATGGCTTCGTGATGATTCCGCTCGTATCCGGTCATGGAATTGATGATGGCCTCGACGCGATTGATCTGTTTTTCATCAACCTTGTCCGCGGCTTTCTGCAGGCCGGAAAACGCGCCAACGCTGGGCAGCATGCTCATGAGACTTTGCAGCGATCCCATTTTGCGAACCTGCCGCAACTGGTCGCGGAAATCTTCGAGCGAAAAGCCGTCGCCGGTGAGGGCTTTGGTGGCAAGGTCCTGAGCTTTTTTCTTGTCGATTTGCGACTCGGCTTTTTCGATGAGCGAGAGGATGTCGCCCATGCCGAGAATGCGTGAGACGATCCGGTCCGGATGGAAGGGTTCGAGTGCGTCGTATTTTTCACCGACGCCGATGAATTTGATGGGCTGGCCGGTGACTTGGCGGATGGAGAGCGCAGCTCCGCCGCGGGCGTCACCATCCATTTTGGTGAGGATGACGCCGGTGAGCGTCAGCTTCTTATGGAATTCGTCCGCCGATTTGACCGCGTCCTGTCCGGTCATCGCGTCTGCGACAAATAAAATTTCCTGCGGGTTGAGCAGGCGCTTGAGCGACTGCATCTCGTCCATGAGCTGGTCGTCGATGTGGAGACGGCCGGCGGTATCAACGATGAGCACATCACAGCCAGTGTTGATCGCTTCGCGGCGCGCTCCCTTGGCGAGGCGCTCGACGGTGGCCGTGTTGACTTCTCCGACCTCGCCTTCGTAAAGGTTCGCCTTGATCGCCGCTGCAACGACTCTCAGTTGCTCGCGCGCGGCGGGGCGATAGACGTCGACCGAGACGAGCAGCGGGCGGTGTCCGCCATTCTTCAGCCAGTGGGCGAGCTTGCCCGAGGTTGTGGTTTTGCCGGAACCCTGCAGCCCGGCCATGAGCACAACGGTGGGCGGTTGCGAGGCGAACTTCAGCTTGGCCGTGTCCTTGCCCAGGGTTTCGACCAGTTCGTCGCGGACGATTTTGATGACTTGCTCGCCGGGCGAGAGAGCGGTCAGCACTTCTTGGCCGACCGCCTTGGACTGGATGCGGTCGATGAGATCTTTGACGACTTTGAAGTTGACGTCGGCTTCAAGCAGCGCCAGACGGATTTGTTTCATCGCCTCGGCGATGTTCTCTTCGGTGAGGACGGCCTGTCCGCGGAGAGACTTGAAGGCGCGCTGGAGTTTTTCCTGGAGATTCTCGAACATGCGGGACCAACATTATTTTAGCAGGCGAGCAGACGGGCGCAGGCAGCTTTCAGCCGTCAGGTTCGAACCCGCTACTTAGTAAATACTTCTGTTGCGGCGATGACCGTATTGCAGTGAATGGTCACCGTGTCTTCCACGTCCCGCGCGTAGCCGCCCGCAAGCGTCACCATCACCGGGATGCTGCGCGCTTTGGCGATGCGGAAGACGAGTTCGTCGCGCTTCTTCAACCCGTCAATGGTGAGCGCTAGGCCGCCGAGCTGGTCTTCGCGATAGGGATCGGCTCCGGCGATGTAGCAGAGCAACTCCGGCTCGAACTGACGAAGGCCGGAGCTGAGCGCGTTGTCGAGCCATGCGAGATAGTCGTCGTCGCCAAGTTCATCGGGGAGATTGACGTCGATCGAAGAGGGAGGTTTCCATGCCGGGTAGTTGTTTTCCTGGTGAAGCGAGATGGTGAAGACATCTCCGGTGTGGCCGCTGTGCATTTTTGTCTTAGCGGGGGTCAGTGTGGAAGTGGGCACGGATGGCAATGGCTCACTGGCCGTGCGTGTGCCGGCGAAAATCGCTGCGGTGCCATTGCCTTGATGCACGTCGCAATCGACGGTCATTGCATAGCGAATTTTGCCGTCACGCAGCATGCGGCGGATGGCGATGGCTACGTCGTGGATCATGCAGAAGCCTTCGCCGTGGTCGGGGAACGCATGATGAAATCCTCCGCCGATGCTGATTGCTATTCCGTTGTTGAGCGCGTAATCGGCGGCCAGGATGGAGCCGCCCGCGGCTAGCCAGAAGGCCTTCACCAACGCGGGAGAAAAAGGGACTTCGAGTTCCATCTGCTCGCGCGCGCTGAGCGTGCCAGTCTTCAATTTCTCGACGTACTGCGGAGTGTGCACGAGCAGGACGTCTTGGTCGGTCGCCGGATGTGGTGTGACGAAATCGGAAGGCTCGGCAATTCCGGACGCGAGAAGGCGGTCATGAATGCGTTTGTATTTTTCCGCGGGAAAAACGTGGGAGCCGATCGGCAGGTAGTAGTCGTCGCTGTAGACAAGTTTGAAGGGCAGCATTCAGGACTCAGCATTCAGCACTCGGCATTCAGCACCCAGCGGGGCGAGCGCTGAAGACTCCATATGATATACGCTTGCCCAGAATCTTCACCACAGAGAGCACAGGGGGGTAGTGGCTGAATTTGAACTGAGAAGTTTTCCACAGACGTAATTACCTAACAAAAACCAAACAAGGAGAAAAACGATGAACCCTGAACAACGCAATACCGACTCAACAAATAACTTGACAGTAGTTGCTTCGATGTGTAATGATGCGCCTATGGTCAGGTACTCAGACATAGAGAAGAGGCTAGATCAGCAATACAACGCTGACGCCAAATACCTGAAAGCGAACTATGCCAGACAGAATAAGCTCCTTTCCGCTGTATTGGAGTTTCACGATCTCGAACGTGAGGCAAAAATCCGCGACGATCGGATGCGCCGAACTATTGAATTGCTTGGCGAAGATAAATTCGAGGACACGCGGAAAGACTTGCTAGCTGGTAGGGATGTTTCCAAGGTGATATCGGTCACCACAGGTGACAGTTCCCCCTTGTGGGAAGCAATGCGCACAATAGTGGAACACGTCCCGGAAATTCAGGTTGTTGACTTGCAAGATGCCCTGCTGCATTTCGGCAAGAAGGTGTCGCGACAAGCGATTGAATCCGCTTTGGCGTCCCACAAGGAAACATTTGAAACCAAGGTGCGGAACCGTGAAAAGTTTGTTTCGCTGAAGCGATGACAAGGAAAGGAGTAGGCACGATGCCGCCGCCATGAATGATAGCCGCAAATAACGAGAGCCGCTAGAGACGCGAATCTCTAACGGCCCTTAAACCAACAATTCGGCAAGCCGAAGTGCTGATCCTCAATCGTCATTTTGGCTTGCCTTCACCCGAAAGGCAAGGACAAAATGAACACTCTCTCTGCTGAAAAGAAACTCTCCGTAATCTCCGCTCTCGTTGAAGGCAATTCCATCCGCTCTATCAGCCGCATGACCAATGTTGACCGAAACACTATCGCATCGCTGCTGCTGCGAACTGGCGACCGCTGCGCCGAAATCATGGACAGCAATATGCGGAACCTGCGCTGTCAGTACGTCCAAGCCGATGAAATCTGGTGCTATGTTGGCAAGAAAGACAAACGCATCCGCAAGGATGACTCGCCGGAGATGGGCAGCCAATGGGTATTCGTGGCAATGGATGCAGAAACCAAGCTGGTGCCCGTGTACACGGTCGGCAAGCGCAACGAGGAAACCACCTGGTATTTCGTCAACGAACTAGCAGAACGGCTCTCTACGCGCATCCAGTTAACGACGGATGGTTATGTGTTCTACCACCGTCACGTCGAGGAAGCGTTTGGCTCTGAGGTTGACCTCGCGCAACTGATAAAGCTCTACGGGCAGTATGGGCAGCACGATGCAGATGCAAAATACTCCCCAAGTCCAATCGTCGAGGTTATATCCAAGATGCGATCCGGTGATCCTGATCCTGACCGCATCTGTACCTCGCATATCGAACGGCAGAACCTAACCATGAGAATGCAGATGCGGCGGTTTACGCGCCTGACGAACGCTTTTTCGAAGAAGTTGCAGCACCTGAAAGCGGCTTGCGCTTTGCATTTCGCACACTATAATTTCTGCCGCGTGCATTCGAGTTTACGCGTGACCCCAGCGATGGCTGCTGGGATTTCGAGTGAGATTTGGCCGCTTTCTTCACTATTGAACTAGGAGCTTGGAATGAGCGAGACAGAACAGCTAGAAAAGTTCCGAGTGGTATCACTACACACCATGAATATTGTGAGAGAAATGAGGAAAGATATTTGGAAATTGCAGGCTCATGTTCTAGCACTGCGTCGCTCCCTTTCCTCTCTGGACCCCGCATACGACAAACATTTCCAAGGCACTCTAGATGCAGTGGAGACTTCATTAAAGAATCAAAAATCCGACGCCGATCAGAAAGTTGAGTCGCTACTTGACGAAGTAATCGGGATGCTCGAACTGAATCAAAAGAAGAAAATGAACTAGGCGTTGACACAAGGCACGCTCCGGCCCTAATGTAGGCGTGAGCGCAATACATCGGCCCGGACTGGCATCCGGGCTTTTCTATTTGTTACTCCCCGCATTCTCTGAGTGTAGCTTGTTGTTTTTCTATCGTCTTTCGATTGAGTCGTAGCCACTCTAAAGCGGCTCTGCGCCTAGTCCTCAACTCAAGCTCCACATCCCACTGTATATGCGGGTCTACTGCGTTGTTCTTTTGGTAATAGCGGTTGACGCAGTTCTCGCACGCTACCGTCCCGCCGAATGCGAACCATTCCGATTCATCAATTTCGGCTTTACACTCAGAGCAGAGCCAAATCAGGCTACTAGTTGTTGCTGGCATAATGTGCAATTCTCTCTCCACTCCTAACATCGGCGCAAGTCAAATTCAGCCACTACCCACAGGGGAACACAGAGGCAAACACGCATTTGGAAATCGACATGTGCGCGAATTGAAGAGGAGGGCGACTGTATTCCTGTCGGACTCTGTGGTGAAGAACTCCCTAACTGTTAAACTGGGCCGGTTGCCTCCCAAGAAGAAATCGCCGACGCAAGTGAGTGCCGCGCCTGACCCTGTGGGCGCTTCTGCTCATGGTAAGGGCCGGATTTTCCTGATCGATACGATGTCGTTCATTTTCCGTGCCTACCACGCGATGGCGCGACAACGGCCTATGTCTACGAAGACGGGGGTTCCGACGGCGGCGACATATGTTTTTGTCAACATGCTGCGGAAGCTGCGCGACGATTTTTCGCCGGAGTATCTGGCGGCGGTGTTCGACGTGGGCGCGCCGACGATTCGCAATCAACAGGCGGAAGCGATCACGACGATCCGCAAGTTCGATATCAAGACGCAGACGTTTAAAGAATCACAGTATGGCGGTTACAAGGCTAACCGCGCGGAGATGCCGGGGGACCTGGTGCAGCAGATTCCATATATTCGGCGTGCGCTGGAGGGGTATCGCATCCCAATTTTGCAGCTCGAAGGTTACGAAGCCGACGATGTGATCGGAACGCTGGCGCGGAAGGCGGCGGCGGAATCGCATCTGGTGTTCGTGGTTTCGAACGACAAAGACATGCTGCAGTTGGTCAACGACAAGGTGTGTGTGCTGAATCCGCCGAAGGATAATCTGATTTGTGATGCGGCGAAGGTGGAGGAGATTCTCGGTGTGCCGCCATCGAAAGTGGTGGATGTGATGGCACTGCGCGGGGACTCGGTGGACAACATTCCGGGGGCTCCAGGGATCGGGGACAAGGGATCGGTCGACCTGATTCAGCGCTTTGGAAGCGTGGAACAGGCGCTGGAACATGCCGCGGACGTGGAGAAGAAGTCGTATCGGGAATCGCTGCAGAACAATCGCGACAATATCCTATACAGCAAGCAACTGGTGACGATTGATACCGACGTGGCGGTCGAACTGGATGTGACCGCGATGAAAGCGGGCGACCCGGACGTTGAATCTCTGCGAGCGCTGTTTGCTGAGCTCGAATTTACATCTTTGCTGAAAGAACTGCTTCCCGTAGTTGAAGTGAAAGAGGGCGACTACCGGGAGATCAAGTCGAAGGCGGAATTTGAGGAGTATTTGAAGGGGTTGAGCGGGAACGCGCCGCTTGCTCTGGCAATTCCGACAGAGGATAGTGAGAGCATTTACATCGAGAGCGCGGCGGAAGACGAGGAGCCTCAGCCTGCACAGTCGGGGTTTCTGGCCTTGCAGCCCGCGGATGCGGAGGATCAAAGTGCGGATCAAAGTGCCGGAATTATAAAGCGCATCGCTGTTTCGAATGCGCCCGGGGCTGGGGCGATGGTCACGCTGGAAGACAAGGCACTTGCCAATCGAGTCAAAAGCATGCTCGAAGATTCCGGCGTACCGAAAACGGTTCACGATCTCAAGTCCGCACTCCACTATTTCGATGAGCAGAGTGTTGCGCTGGCTGGAGTGAAGCACGATCCGATGCTGTATTCCTACCTCCTCAACCCAACTTATTCGTCGCATTCGTTGCCCGAAGTTGCGCTGCGGAGATTCAATCTGAAGCTGAGCGGCAACCTGGCGGAAGGGGCTGACGTAACGGGCAGGCTAGGGAGCGTGCTCCGCAAAGAAGTTGACGACTTGGGATTGACCTCAGTGTACGAAGAGATCGATGCGCCGCTTGTACCGGTGCTGGCGCGCATGGAAGATGCGGGGGTGAAGATTGATCCGGCGGCGCTGGGCGAGATGTCGGTTAAATTGCTGCGCGAGGCAGACGCCAAGGCTCGGGACATTTATGAACGTTGCGGCGTGGAGTTCAACATTAATTCGCCGAAGCAACTGGGGGATGTGCTGTTCAACAAGCTGGCCCTGCCGATGCCGGTGAAATACGGGAAAGGGAAAAAGATTTCCACGGCGGTGGATGTACTGGAAGGACTGGCGGCGGATCACGAAGTTCCGCGGCTGGTGCTGGAGTATCGGCAACTGACGAAGTTGAAGTCGACTTATGTGGATGCTTTGCCCGCGCTTATTCGCAGTCAGAGCGGCCGCGTGCACACGACTTTCGGGCAGACTGGGACTGCGACGGGAAGGCTGTCTTCGACTAATCCGAACCTGCAGAATATTCCGATACGGACGGAGCTGGGGCGGGAGATTCGGGCGGCGTTTATCGCCGAGCCGGGGCACGTCCTGCTGGCGGCTGATTATTCGCAGATCGAACTTCGGCTGCTGGCACATTTGTCGAAAGACAAGCTGCTGGTGGAAGCGTTTCGACGCGGGGATGATATTCACACGCTGACTGCGTCACAGGTATTTGGCGTTCCGCCGCTGATGGTTACGCCAGACCATCGTCGGCAGGCGAAGGTGGTTAACTTCGGGATTGTTTACGGTTTGTCGGCGTTTGGACTTTCGCAGAATTTGGGTATTGAGCCGAGTGAGGCGAGAAAATTCATTGATGCGTATTTTGAAAAATACGCGGGAGTGCGAGCGTTCATCGACGCAACGCTCGAGCAGACGCGCCGCGATCAGAGAGTGAAGACGCTGTTTGGGCGCATCCGTCCGATTCCTGACATTAACAGCAAGAACGCCACCCAGCGCGGGTTTGCGGAGCGCACGGCGGTGAACACTCCGCTGCAGGGAACTGCCGCCGATCTGATCAAGCTGGCCATGATCGGGATTGATGAGGAGGTCCGAAAGCGCGGACTGAAGTCGCGGATGACGTTGCAGGTGCACGATGAACTTGTGTTCGAAGTGCCGGAGAACGAACTGGACGCAATGAAATCGTTGGTGCGGGAGCACATGGAGAAGACGTATTCACTCGAGGTTCCGCTGCTGGTGGAAATCGGAGTGGGACCAAACTGGCGGGATATGGAGTAGTAGAACACTCCCGGAATGAAGCCGGCAGAAAACTATTTCGGCGTTTCCGTTCCGCCGTTTCCGATATACTCAGAGGAACGATCCTCGCGACCGCCATCTTCGTTGTTGATTCAAGTCGGTTGATTCCAGCCGCACGACAGGATTTTCGAGCTAGGATTTGCGATCTCGCGGAGGCAGTCTGATGAGTGCAGCTCGATCGCCGGTGTTAGAAGAAACGCGAGAGCGCGGTTTCAACCGGCACCCCATCAACGTTCCCCTGGACTTGATCGCACTGCGATCCGGGGTCCCCGACAATTTGCCGGGGCGCTGCACCGACATCAGCGAAGCCGGTGTGGGCGCGGTGGTGGCCGGAGAACTGGCCGCGGGCCTACAGGTGGCGGTCGAGCTGCGGCTTCCGAATGTTGGCGTACCGGTTCGGGCGCGAGCGCTGGTGCGTTATCAGTCACGCCTCCGTTGCGGGTTTGAGTTTGTGGGGCTGTCGGTGGAGCAGCGGGAGATGATTCGGTATTGGATTTACCGCTCGGCTTCAGAGCCACTGGAGTTCCGAGATTCCAAACACGATTTCAAAAAAGAAGAGATAGACGAGCCTGCAACGGCGGTAGCGCCGGTGGCCGTCGCGGAGCTGCCTGCTAAGCCAGGGCCCAGAATTCGCATTGGACAGGGCGGATTTTATGCGCTGTGCGTCTGCATGCTGGCGCTGGCCGGCCTGGGATGGTGGCAGTGGCAGCGGTCGTGGAACGAACTGGAAGCGCGCGCTACGGTTGCGCAGTCGGGATTGCGAGTCTCTCCCGAAACCATGGAGAAGCGGATTGTAACCAAGGTGGAGCCGGTTTATCCGGAAGCTGCGCGGAAGGCGGGCTTGCAGGGATTGGTGGTGATGGATGCGGTGATTGCGCCGGATGGAAGCGTGAAACGCTTGCGGCCTGTGTCCGGACCTGATTTGCTGGCGCAGTCGGCGACGGCGGCCGTGCAGTCCTGGAAATTTGAGCCGTACCTATCCAGCGGCAAGCCAGTTGAGGTCGAAACCACGATTGCGATCGAGTTCCGGCTGAATTGAGGCGGCGCTAGTCGAATTTTTCAGCCTGCGCGAAGGGCACGCCCCGCTGGTCTTTTGCCGAGATGAGGGGTTCGTCGTCGAGTTGCCAGGCGATATCCAAAGCGGGATCATTCCACGCCACCGTGCGTTCGTGCTCGGGCGCATAAAAGTCCGTGGTCTTGTACAGGACATGGGCGGTCGGGGACACGACTCGGAAGCCGTGAGCAAATCCGCGTGGAACCCATAACATGTGTTTGTTGTCGCCGGATAGTTTGATGGACTCCCATTTTCCGAAGGTAGGAGAGCTGCGGCGGAGGTCGAGGGCGACATCAAGAATCTCGCCGGTGATGGCGCGCACGAGTTTTCCCTGGGGCTGGCGAATCTGGTAGTGCAAGCCGCGGATGACATTTTTTTCGGAACAGGAATGATTGTCTTGTACGAATGGCTCTGGAATGCCGAGTTCG
>Ga0210407_10003291_pt1 | contig 13193 bp, 21 predicted proteins | sample IncBWC27MmetaG_FD_150860 | JGI IMG/M metagenome (GOLD analysis project Ga0210407, IMG submission 150860) | Forest soil microbial communities from Barre Woods Harvard Forest LTER site, Petersham, Massachusetts, United States - Inc-BW-C-27-M | ecosystem: Environmental > Terrestrial > Soil >... | reverse complement strand
TAAGAGACCAAGCTCAGGCTAAACGCTATGAGCTAGGAGCCAAAAGCTAACAATGCCTCGCAAAGGACATATCGCTAAGAGAACGGTCGAGCCGGATCCGGTCTATGGGTCGGACCTGGTGACGAAATTTGTTAATTCCATGATGTGGCAGGGAAAGAAGAGCACCGCCGAGGGCATCTTCTATGAAGCCTTGACGCGCTTGGAGACCAAGGGCGGCGACGAGGCCCTGAAGCTGTTCAAGAAGGCGGTCGAGAATGCGAAGCCGCTTCTGGAAGTGAAGTCGCGGCGCGTAGGCGGCGCCAACTATCAGGTGCCGGTGGAAGTGAATGCCGACCGGCGCACCTCGCTGGCGATTCGCTGGCTGGTGACCTACTCCCGCGGTCGCGCGGAAAAGGGAATGATCGATAAGTTGAGCAACGAGTTGCTCGACGCCGCAAACGGCAAAGGCGCGGCCATCAAGAAGAAAGAAGATGTACACCGCATGGCGGAAGCGAATAAGGCTTTTGCGCATTATCGGTGGTAGGAAGGCAGCTTCTAGCTGCTAGCTTCTAGCTCCTAGCAAAAGGGGCGGAAGTTGAGATCGCTAGAAGCTAGTCGCTAGGAGCTAGTCGCTGAGTTTAATGAGTACTCCAGCAAACATTGGCGAGCAGGAAATCCGCAAGGAAGAGAAGAAGAAAGCTGTGTCCAGAACAGTTCCATTAGAACGGTGCAGGAACATCGGTATCATGGCCCACATTGATGCCGGAAAGACCACTACGACTGAGCGCATCCTTTTCTATACCGGAAAGACGCACCGCCTGGGCGAAGTGCACGAAGGCACTGCCACCATGGACTGGATGGAGCAGGAGCAGGAGCGTGGGATCACGATCACCTCCGCTGCCACAACCTGCAGCTGGCGCGATATTCGCATCAACATTATTGATACCCCCGGACACGTGGACTTCACCGCTGAAGTGGAGCGGTCGCTGCGCGTGCTGGATGGAGCTGTTGCCGTATTCGACGCCGTTCATGGGGTGCAGCCGCAATCGGAAAAAGTCTGGCGGCAAGCGGACAAATACGGCGTCCCGCGAATTTGTTTTATCAACAAAATTGACAAGATGGGCGCCGATTTCGAGCACGCCGTTGACACCATCCGCAAGCGCCTCAATGCCAAGCCTATAGCGATTCAAATTCCCATCGGACAAGAAGACAAATTCAGAGGCGTCGTCGATCTGCTCTCGATGAAGGCGATTGTCTGGACCAACGAAGACCTGGGAGCCGAGTACGAGACCGAAGAAATTCCCGCCGAGCTGAGAAAGAAAGCCGAAGCCTTCCGCGCACAACTGGTTGAGACGGTCGCCGAAAACGACGACGATATGCTGCACAAGTTTCTTGAAGGCGAAGAAATTTCCGAGGCCGAGTTGAAGGCTTCGCTGCGCAAGTCAACCATCGCGCTGAAAGTTTTTCCGGTTGTGGTAGGCACGGCGTTCAAGAACAAAGGCATTCAGCCGCTGCTCGACGCAGTAGTGGATTACCTACCTTCGCCGCTCGATACGCAGGAAACCAAGGGCATCAATCCTGAGAACGGCGAGGCCATTACGCGCAAGGCTTCGGACAATGATCCGTTTTCGGCGCTGGCATTCAAGATCATGGCTGACCCGTATGTTGGCCAGTTGACATTCATCCGGGTGTACTCGGGCCAACTCAAGTCGAGTGATTCGGTGATGAACTCGCGTACCCAGCGGCACGAGCGCATTGGGCGTCTGCTGAAAATGCACGCCAACAAGCGCGAAGACATTCAGGAAATTCTGGCAGGCGACATTTGCGCAGCGGTCGGACTGAAAAACGTCGGCACCGGCGATACCATTTGCGACGAGCGGCATCCGATCACGCTGGAATCGATTACGTTTGCGGTTCCGGTAATTTCGGTCGCGGTCGAGCCGAAGACCAAAGCCGACCAGGAAAAAATGGGCATGGCGCTTTCCAAGCTCGCCCAGGAAGATCCCACCTTTAAAGTTCACACCGACCCCGACAGTGGACAGACCATCATCAGCGGCATGGGCGAATTGCACCTCGAAATCATCGTTGACCGCATGATGCGCGAGTACAAAGTCGAAGCCAATGTCGGCAAACCACAGGTGGCGTATCGCGAAACCGTCCGCAAGCACGCCGAGGCCGAAGGCAAATACATTCGCCAGACTGGTGGACGCGGTCAGTATGGACACGCCAAGATCAGGCTCGACCCTCAACCACCGGGCGTGGGCTACGAGTTCGTCAACGACATTGTCGGCGGTTCGGTGCCGAAAGAATTCATCAAGCCGATCGACCAGGGAATTCAGGAAGCGCTCGAAGGCGGGGTGCTGGCGGGATATCCGGTGGTGGATGTGAAAGTCACGCTGTACGACGGAAGCTATCACGATGTCGATTCGAACGAAATGGCGTTCAAGATTGCCGGTTCGATGGCGTTCAAAGAAGCCGCGCGCAAAGCCTCGCCAGTTTTGCTCGAGCCGGTGATGGCGGTCGAAGTGGTGACGCCGGAGGATTATGCCGGAGCGATCATGGGCGACCTGAGCTCGCGCCGCGGACGCATCGAAGGCATGGAGCATCGCGCCGGTTCGCAGGTGATCAAGGCGATCGTGCCGCTGGCGGAAATGTTTGGCTACGCAACCCACATGCGCTCTTCGACCCAGGGACGTGCGGAGTACTCGATGCACTTTGCGCGCTATGAAGAAGTGCCGCGTGGCGAAGCCGACGAGATTATTGGCAAGGCGCAGGGGAAGAAGTAGAGGTTTGTATCAGGGCACGGCTTGAGCCGTGCCGAAAAAGAGCAAGTGAATTTGGGGCTTTAGCCCCTGAGGAAGACGGAAATGGCGAAAGAGAAATTTGAGCGCAATAAGCCGCACTGCAACGTGGGCACCATCGGTCACATCGATCATGGCAAGACCACACTGACGGCGGCGATCACGAAAGTATTGTCGAAGCACAACCCGAAGATCCAGTTCCGGTCGTTTGATTCGATCGACAACGCACCGGAAGAAAAGGCGCGCGGCATCACCATTGCGACGGCGCACGTCGAGTACGAGACCGCCAATCGCCACTACGCGCACGTGGATTGCCCGGGCCACGCCGACTACATCAAGAACATGATTACCGGCGCGGCGCAGATGGATGGCGCGATTCTCGTCGTGGCTGCGACCGACGGTCCGATGCCGCAAACGCGTGAGCACGTGCTGCTCGCTCGGCAAGTCGGCGTGCCGTACATCGTGGTCGCGCTGAACAAGTGCGACGCGGTTGACGATCCTGAACTGCTCGACCTGGTGGAACTCGAAGTACGCGAACTGCTGAAGGCGTATCAGTTTCCGGGCGACGATGTTCCGGTGGTGCGTTTGTCCGCGCTGGGCGCGCTGAACGGCGAAGCCAAGTGGGAAAAGCAAGTGGACGCGCTGATGGAAGCGGTGGATAAATCCGTGCCGCAACCGGTGCGCGAGCTGGACAAGCCGTTCCTGATGCCGATAGAAGATATTTTCTCGATTCAAGGCCGCGGAACTGTTGTCACCGGAAGAATCGAGCGCGGCAAAGTGAAAGTCGGCGAAGAAGTAGAAATTGTCGGCTTCCGCGAAACGAGAAAGACGGTGGTGACCGGCGTCGAAATGTTCAAGAAGCAACTCGACGAAGGCATGGCGGGCGACAACGCTGGACTGCTGTTGCGCGGCATCGCGAAAGAAGATGTCGAGCGCGGCATGGTCTTGGCCAAAGGCGGATCGATTACGCCGCACACCAAGTTCAAAGCCGAAGTTTACATTTTGACCAAAGAAGAAGGCGGAAGGCATACGCCGTTCTTCAAGGGCTATCGTCCGCAGTTTTATTTGCGAACCACGGACGTCACCGGAGTTGCCGAGCTGCCGAGCGGCACCGAGATGGTGATGCCTGGAGACAACGTGCAACTGGTGATTGAGCTGATCACGCCGGTGGCAATGGAAAAAGGCTTGCGCTTCGCTATCCGCGAAGGCGGACACACGGTAGGCGCGGGCACCATTTCGGAGATTGTGCAGTAAGGAAATTGCGGCTCGCAACATGCCGCTTGCTCTTTCCTTCCGGAGATGCCGGAGGGGGTTAGGAAACGAAACGTGATTGGAAACGAAAAAATTCGGATACGGCTGAAGGCATACGATTACCGCGTGCTCGATCAGTCAACAGCAGAGATCGTGGCGACGGCAAAGCGCACCCTGGCGAGAATCGCCGGACCGATTCCATTGCCGACCATGAAGAACAAGTTTTGCGTGCTGCGTTCGCCGCACGTGGACAAGAAATCGCGGGAGCAATTTGAGATCCGTACCCACAAGCGGTTGATCGATATCCTGGATCCGACTCCACAGACCGTGGAAGCGCTGATGAAGCTCGATCTGCCGGCGGGTGTGGATGTTGAGATTAAGGCGTTCGGCAAAGAGCGCAAGTAGTCGTCGGAGTTGACGAGTGCAAAGATGTCCCAAATGTGGATATCGAGAGAGATATGATTGGCCCGCGATGTTGTGGGTTGTGGCGTTTGGGATGCTGTATTTCGTGTTCGTTACGGCGGCAGGCATCTCCAAGAATTCTAGGTTGATCGGGCTGGCGGCCTTCCTTGTGTTTTTGGTGGGCAGCACGTGGAACATGTTGAGAAACGAAAAGAACCGCCGCGAATATTCAAAGAGCCAGGGCGTGAGCCCAAAGCTCCCCAGCCAATAGCTGAGGCCAAGCTGGGACGGAGAAGGAAATGGCGAAGGTAACAGGGATTCTGGGGAAAAAAGTCGGGATGACGCAACTCTTCGATTCGAAGGGCGACGTGCATCCGGCGACCGTGCTGCAGGCGGGGCCATGCGTGGTCACCCAGCATAAGACGCAGACCAAAGATGGATACGACTGCGCCCAGATTGGCCTGGTTGAGTTCATGAAGGAATCGAAGTTGTCGCAGCCGGAGCGCGGACACCTGGCGAAGAACAATGTACCGCCGGTGAAATTTATCCGCGAGGTGCCGATTGAAGACGACGGCGACACGGCAGTCAAAGCCGGCGACAGGGTGCTGATCGATATTTTCGAAGGCGAGAAATTCGTTGACGTGGTTGGAGTGAGCAAAGGAAAAGGATTTCAGGGCGTAGTGAAACGTCATCATTTTGGCGGCGGCCCGAAATCGCATGGTTCGATGTTTCAGATCACCGGTTCGATTGGCTCATCGGCGTTTCCGTCGCGCGTGTTCAAGGGCATGCGGATGTCGGGTCACATGGGCAATGCGCGTGTTACCGTCCGCAACCTGCGGGTGCTGGGCGTCGAGAAAGATGACAATCTGCTCGTCGTCGAAGGCAGCGTCCCGGGACCGAATGGCGGGTATTTGATCATCACGAAATCGAAGAAGCCGCCACGAGAGCGTCGCGGATTTGCGGGCTCGGCTACGGTCGATCCGTTGAAGGCAGCGAAGAGGGCAGCTAAGAAGGGCTGAGCAGTAGCTAGTGGCTAGTGACTAGTGGCTAGCAAAACAAAGATCTAAAGACAAAAGACATGGCAACTATCGACATTCACGATTTGAAGGGCAAGAAGGTTGGCACGCTGGATCTCGCCGATGAGGTCTTTGGCGCGGTCAACGAGGACCTACTTTGGGAGGCGGTGAAGCATTACCGCGCCGGGCAACGCGCGGGAACTCACGCCACCAAGAACAAGAAGCTGGTTTCGGGCGCGGGTAAGAAGCTCTGGAAGCAAAAGGGCACAGGCCGCGCGCGCGTAGGATCGATCCGGTCGCCGCTGTGGCGACATGGCGGGACCGTGCATGGTCCGAATCCGCATTCGCACGCATATCGTTTTCCGCGCAAGAAGTTGATGGGCGCGTTGCGGTCGGCGCTGGCAGCGAAGCTGGCTGACGGAAAACTGATTGTAGTGAACGCGTTCGCGCTCGATGAACCGAAGACCGGTGCGTTTCGCGAGTCGCTCGATGCGTTGAAGGTGACCAAGGGCGCGTTGCTCGTCGAAGTGGCGAACCACGGAAATCGCAATCTTGTCTTGAGTTCGCGGAATCTGAAGGGCGTCGAGCTTGTCACCAGCAGCGATGTGCATCCTTATCATCTGCTGCGGTACGAGTGCACGATATTTTCGCAGCCGGCGATTGAGAAGTTACAGCTCTCGCTGAAGAAGTCGTCTTCGAAGCGCGCGCATGATGCGGGCGAAGGCGAAGGCGAGGGGAAGGCCGAAAAGAAGACCGAGAAGAAAACGGCCAAGGCTCCGCGCACGCGTAAGAAAGCGGCGGAGGTAGCGTAAGAAAATGAAAACTGCATATCAAATTATTCGCAAGCCGGTGATCACCGAAAAAGGCGTCGGGATCAAGGACAACCAGAACACGCTGGTCTTCCAGGTGGCGCCGAAGGCGACGAAGACCGAGATCAAGGAAGCGGTGCAGTCGATCTTCAAAGTGAAAGTAAGGTCGGTGCGCACGGCGAATTATCCGGGCAAAGAGCGGCGGCGAGGAAAGTTTGCCGGCTATCGTCCGGATTGGAAGAAAGCGTACGTGCGGCTGCGGGCCGGAGAGAAGATGCCGGAGTACGCGCAGAATTTGTAACTGCAGCTAAGAGCTGAGAGCTTTTTATGGCAATCAAGACTTACAGACCGACAACTCAGACGTTGCGCTACCGGACTACGCTTTCGAGCGCAGACCTGACCACGAACCGGCCACACAAGCCGTTGACCGAGACCAAGAACCGGCAGGGCGGACGCCGCAATTCGGGCGATATGACCATGCGGTTTCGCGGCGGCGGTCACAAGCGCAAGCTGCGCATTATTGATTTCAAGCGCGACAAGACCGGGATTCCGGCGACGGTGGCGTCGATTGAGTACGATCCCAACCGCTCGGCGCGCATTGCGCTGCTGGCGTATGCGGATGGCGAGAAGCGGTACATTCTTCAGCCCGACGGGTTGAAGATGGGACAAAAAATTGTGAGCGGACCGGATGCGGACATTCTGGTGGGCAATGCGTTGCCGCTGAAGAATATTCCTCCGGGCACAACGATTCACAATCTTGAGTTGCGTCCGGGAAAAGGCGCGCAGATGGTGCGATCGGCAGGCGGTTCGGCGCAGTTGGTTGCGAAGGAAGGCGACTACGCGCTGGTGAAACTGCCTTCGGGCGAGACCCGCAAAGTTTCGCACGACTGCATGGCGACCATCGGGCAGGTGGGGAATATTGATCACGAAAACATCACTATCGGCAAGGCGGGACGCTCGCGCTGGTTGGGCAAGAAGCCGCATAACCGCGGAGTTTCCATGAACCCAGTGGACCATCCGCATGGCGGCGGCGAAGGCAAGACTTCGGGCGGACGGCATCCGGTGACTCCGTGGGGTCAGCCAACGCGGGGATACAAGACGCGCAATAACAAGCGGACCGACAAGTTTATTGTGAGCCGGAGAGCGAAATAGCTATGCGTTCATCGAAAAAAGGCGCGTTTGTTGACACGTACCTGGCGTCGCGGATTGAGGGCATGAACTCGCGCAACGAGAAGAAAGTGTTGCGGACCTGGTCGCGGCGCTCGACCATCATCCCGGAGATGGTGGGACACACCATCGCGGTGCACAACGGAAGGAAATTCATTCCGGTGTACGTGACCGAGAACATGGTGGGCCACAAGCTGGGCGAATTCAGCTTCACCCGCCAGTTCAAGGGGCACTCGATGAAGGCAGCGACCGAAACCGCGGCGCGTCCGGCGGGACCTCCAGGCGGGCCGGGCGCGATTACTCCGGCGGCCGGGGCGGCGGCTCCGGCAGCGCCCAAGAGTTAGGCAAAGAGTTAGCGAGAAACGAGAACATGGAATTTAGAGCTCAAACCCGATTTGTACGCGTCTCGCCGCAGAAGGCGCGGCTGGTGCTGGAGTTGATCAAAGGCAAGCGCGTGGAAGATGCGTTGAACACGCTGATGTTCACCAAGAAGCGCGTGGCGGCGAAGGTCGAGAAGCTGCTGCGCTCGGCGGTCCAGAACGCCAACTACCTGAGCGGGGAAAAGAATTTTGATGTCGATCTCGACCAGCTTTATGTGAAAAACGCCATCGCCAACGATGGTCCGCGCATGAAGCGGATCCGTCCAGCGCCGATGGGACGCGCGTTCCGCTATGTGAGGCGGATTGCGCATATTGAGATCACGCTGGCCGAGCGTGGCGCGAACGGTGCGGGAGTGGCGACGGTGGTCGGAGAAGACCGGCCCGCAGCAAAGGCTGTCGCGAGCAAGACTGCGCCGCGGACGAAGAAAAAAGCGGTCGCCAAAAAGTTTGCCGGCAAGAAGACTGCCGGAAAGAGATAGGTCAGGAGCTTTATGGGACAGAAGGTACATCCTTATGGGTTCCGGCTTGGCTACACCAAGCCGTGGAAGTCGCGCTGGTTTGTGGAGCGCGACTACGACAAGCTGCTGCTTGAAGACATCAAGCTGAAGGGTGAGCTGAAAGAGAAGCTCAAGTCGGCGGGGGTGAGCAGCATCGAAATCGAACGTCCGGGCAACAAGCTGCGGGTCATTATTCGGACGGCGCGTCCGGGAATCATCATTGGCCGCAAGGGCGCCGAGATCGACAAGCTGAAGGGCGATGTGCAGAAGCGCACCAACCGTGAGGTGTTCCTCGACATTCTCGAGGTGCACAAGCCGGAACTGGATGCGCAACTGGTTTCTGAGGCGATCGCGCTGCAACTGGAAAAACGCGTGGGCTTCCGCCGGGCGATGCGCAAGGCGGTGGATTCTGCGCTGCGCTTTGGATGCAAGGGAATCAAAGTCCGAGTAAGCGGTCGTTTGAACGGAAACGAAATCGCGCGCTCGGAGTGGTACTTGCAGGGCCGTTTGCCGCTGCACACGCTGCGCGCCGACATTGATTATGGATTCACCGAAGCGCGAACCACGTATGGCGTGATCGGAGTGAAGGTCTGGGTTTACAAGGGAGAGATCCTTCCGGCGAAGAAGCGCGAGACCCAGGCGGTGGGAGCGTTTTAAGTCATCGGGTGATCTGATGATCGGGTCATCGGGTGATTGAAGATCAGAAGATTTGATTTAAGAGCCAAGAGCTAGGAACCAAGAGCCGATTTTATGTTGATGCCGAAAAAAGTTAAGTACCGCAAGCAGCAGCGCGGACGCATGTGCGGAAAAGCCTGGCAGGGAAGCACGCTGGCTTTTGGGGATTTCGGGCTGAAAGTGCTGGAGCCGGGATGGATTACCGACCGGCAGATTGAAGCCAGCCGGGTGGCGATGACGCGTTTCATCAAGCGCGGCGGGAAGATCTGGATCCGGCTGTTTCCCGATAAGCCGGTGACCAAGAAGCCGGCCGAAACCCGTATGGGTAAAGGCAAAGGTGCGCCTGACCATTGGGTCGCGGTAGTGAAGCCGGGCAAGATTTTGTTCGAGATGGAAGGCGTGACGCCGCAGGACGCGAAAGAAGCCATGCGGCTGGCGTCGCACAAGTTGCCGTTGCGGACGTCGTTTGTGCAGCGGCATGCAACGCAGTAGATCTGAGAGCTAATTATGGATGCAGAGAAAATCAGGAACCTGACCGGCGAAGAGTTGAGTCATCAGGAAAAAGATATGAGCGACCAGCTTTTTAAGCTGAAGTTTCAGCTCAACATGGGGCAGACGGAGAGCCTGAAGAAAATCCGCGGGCTGCGGAAGGACATTGCGAGGGTGAAGACGATTGTTCGCGAGCGCGCGGGTGCGACCGCAACGCCGGCCGCAACTTCGACCGCAACCAAGAACTCGGAGAAGAAGTAATGGCGGAAACGCAAGTTGTGGGACGACGCAAGGAAGTAGTCGGCGAAGTGGTTTCGAACCGCATGCAGAAGACGATTGTGGTCGAAGTCATCCGCCGCCGGGCCCATCCGCTGTATATCCGGGTGGTTTCGAAGTCCAAGAAATTTTACGCGCACGACGAGAAGAACGTGGCGCATGTGGGCGACGTGGTGCGACTGGAAGAGACTCGGCCGCTGTCGAAACTGAAGCGTTGGCGATTGAAGGAAGTAGTCCGCAAGGCGGCGCTGGTGCCTGAAGTTGTAGTCGACCTGGAGCAGAAGTAGGCCGGTTCGTAAGGGGAAACATTTATGAGTTTAATGATGCGGTCGATGCTCGAAGTCGCTGACAACAGCGGCGCGCGGAAACTGCAAATGATTATGCCGCTGGGCGGGTCGACGGGAATGCACGCCAGCCTGGGGGACGTGATCACCGCCAGTGTGAAGGAAGCGTCGCCGGACGGGCAGGTAAAAAAGGGAACGGTGGTCAAGGCGGTTATCGTCCGCACCCGCAAGGAGTATGGGCGGCGCGATGGTACATACATTCGCTTCGATTCGAACGCGGCGGTCCTGATCAACGAAACCGGCGAACCGGTGGGGACGCGCGTGTTTGGTCCGGTGGCGAGGGAATTGCGCGAGAAGAAGTTTTTGAAGATTGTGTCACTGGCGCCGGAAGTTCTGTAGGCGACCGGGTTGACGACAAGCAGCAGTAGACGAAGGGCGAGTTTAGAAAATGATAGCGACGACGACAGAGCACAAGCGAGTTGATATCCGCCGCAACGACACGGTGAAGGTGTTGAGCGGGCGCGACAAGGGCAAGCAGGGCCGCGTACTGCGGGTTATGCCGGACACGGGCAAAGTCCTGGTCGAGCACGTCATGATGGTGAAGAAGCACCTGCGTCCGAGCAACAAGTCGAAGGGCGGCATCGCGGAGCAGGAGAGCGCAGTTTCGATTTCGAAGGTGCAGTTGGTGTGCGCCACCTGCGGTCCGGTTCGCATTGGGCACGAAGTTCGCGGCGATCGCAAAGTCAGGGTTTGCAAGAAGTGCGGAACAACATTGGATAAGAGCTAAAGGCTGATTTTTATGGCAAAAGACAAGAAGGAACGAAAGGGCGGGTCGCAGGAACCGCTGGCGGCTCCGGGAGTTGCGCGGCACAGCGCGAAAGAGACGCCGCGGCTAAAGGAGCGGTTCCGTAAGGAAGTGGCGCCGGTGCTGATGAAGGAATTCGATTTCTCGAATCCGATGGCGGTGCCGCATCTGCACAAGATTGTGGTGAACATGGGCATGGGCGAGGCTACGCAGAATGCCAAAGTCATGGATCCGGCGGTGAACGAACTGGGCCAGATTACGGGGCAGAAGCCGGTGGTCACGCGGGCGAAGAAATCCATTGCGGCGTTTAAAGTCCGCGAAGGCATGCCGATTGGCGCCATGGTCACGCTGCGCGGCGACCGCATGTATGAATTTTTCGACCGCCTGGTGAATGTAGTGTTGCCGCGAGTGCGCGACTTTCGCGGAGTTTCGACCAAGTCGTTTGACGGTCGCGGTAATTACACGCTGGGATTGCACGATCAGTTGATTTTTCCGGAGATTGATTACTCCAAGGTGGACAAGCAGAAGGGCATGAACGTGACCATTGTGACGACGGCGGCGAATGACAATCAGGCGCGGGCGCTGTTGAAGCAGTTGGGAATGCCGTTCCGGGCGCAGTAACGTTTCGAGTTTCAGGTTTCGAGGTTCATTTAAAGGATTGCATGACTACAGCAAAGCGAGTTAAGGACGCGAAGATCCAGGAAGTGTTCAAGCAGGCGCGCGACAAGAAGCAGCCGAGGCCGAAGTTTTCGACGCGCCGGCACAACCGCTGCCAGATTTGCGGGCGGCCGCGGGCGTTTTTGCGCAAGTTCGGCATGTGCCGGCTGTGTTTCCGCGGGCTGGCTTTGCGGGGAGAAATTCCTGGGGTTGCGAAGTCGTCCTGGTAGTAGATCAAATCCCCACCCCTAAATTTCGCAAAAGACGCGAAATTTAGAATGGGGCACCCAGTGTGGGGTTATATGGGCCGTTGCTGGTTCTCCGTTAAAGCGGAGAGAACGGACGGCTGAGGAGAAGCAAAACGTATGAAGTTGACCGATCCGGTCGCAGACATGCTGACGCGAATTCGCAATGCGATTCGTGCGCGGCACCAGAAGGTGGATGTGCCGGCTTCCAAGCTGAAGCTGGAGATTGCCCGCATTCTTAAGGAAGAGGGCTACGTCTCCAATTTCAAGGCCACCGAAGAGGAAGGCCACAAAGTCATTCGCATCTACCTGAAGTACGACAACAATAACGACGCCGTGATTTCGAATGTGGCGCGAGTGTCGCGTCCCGGCTGCCGGGTGTATGTGCGGCGGACCGAGATCCCACGCGTTCTCGGCGGGATGGGCATCAACATTCTGACCACGCCTCGCGGAGTCATGACCGGACGTCAGGCGCGCAAGCAAGGCTTGGGCGGCGAGTTGTTGTGCGAAGTTTGGTAGCGGCAGTGGTGAGCTGTGAGCATCGAGCCACGAGCGACATGTTGGTTGCTCATCGCTAAAGGCTCGCCGCTGAACTAGCAAGAGCGAACAGCTAAAGGCTAAGAGCTTCTATGTCACGAATTGGAAAAAAGCCGATTGCGCTTCCTAAGGGAGTGACAGTCAAAATCGAAGGCAACACGGTCGCGGTGCAAGGGCCGAAGGGCAAGCTAGATACGCACGTCCCGGCGGGCATTACGGTCGAGCAGAAGGACGGCAACCTGGTCGCCATCCGCGAGAATGATTCACAGGCCGCGCTGCATGGACTGGCACGCGCGTTGGTGAACAACGCAGTCGAAGGCGTGACCAAAGGCTGGACCCGCGAGCTGGAAATTGTAGGCATCGGATACCGCGCGGAATTAAAGGGCAAGGGCACGGTGGTGTTCAGCCTGGGGTTTTCGCACCCGATTGAGTATCCGCTGCCTACGGGGATTGAAGTTGCGGTTGATCCCAAGCAGACCAAGCTTTCGGTCACCGGAATCGACCGCCAGAAGGTTGGGCAAGTCGCCGCGGAAATGCGCGGACTGCGTCCGCCCGATCCGTACAAGAATAAAGGTGTACGCTACGTGGGTGAGCGCTTGAAGAAGAAAGTTGGAAAGACGGGAGCAAAGTAACGCAGCTCTTGGCTCTTGGCTGTTGGTTCTTGGCTGAGGCCATTTGCTGTTGAGGAAGAGACTCCAGCGGTTTGAGGCGCGGACGTTTTTGTAAGAGCCGAGAACCAAGAGCCAAGAGCTGAATTTATGCTGACACAGACATCGAAGAACGCTAACCGGCGGCGCGTGCATAAGCGGATCCGCAAGAAGGTTTTGGGCACGGCGGAGCGGCCGCGGCTGAACGTGTACCGTTCGCTGAACCATATCTACGTGCAGGTGATTGACGACTTGCAGGGCGCGACATTGGTTTCG
>Ga0210407_10003289_pt1 | contig 13200 bp, 13 predicted proteins | sample IncBWC27MmetaG_FD_150860 | JGI IMG/M metagenome (GOLD analysis project Ga0210407, IMG submission 150860) | Forest soil microbial communities from Barre Woods Harvard Forest LTER site, Petersham, Massachusetts, United States - Inc-BW-C-27-M | ecosystem: Environmental > Terrestrial > Soil >... | reverse complement strand
GCGGGATGCGACCGGCATCCACCGGACTCACGCGCATCGGCCCGCTTGGCGCGATCGCCTCGATCGTCGCGTTCGGCTTCGAGGTTTGGTGTCTTTCACAAATCACCGACCACGCGGGACGCGCGGGCGCGCTGGTGATGGCGATGATGCTATCGCGATGGGCGATCGTGCCGATCGGCTACGGGCTCAAGCCGTTGGAGCACTGGGGCCTCGGCATCCCATACGCGGGCGGCATTGCGTTTCGCGAGTTCGCGATTTCGAGCGTGGTCGCGCTCGGACTCACGATGGGGCTTTATCAAAACGTCGGCCTCGTCGTGATCGTGGCGCTCGCGCTGACAATACTGGCAGCGCGATTAATACTGAGCGCCAGGATGAAGGGCGCGTCGGGCTACATGCTCGCGGGCGGATGCGCGCTGGTCGAAGTCGTGACGTTCGCAGTGCTCGTGGCGCTTCGCGTCTAGCCGTTGCGGCGTATCGCATCCGACCAGACCTGGCCCAGCACCTCGCGGAGTTCGTCGAGCGATCCATTGTTATCGATCACGAGGCTCGCATGCTTGGCACGCTCCTCGTCGGAAAGCTGCGCGCGGATTCGCGCCTCCGTCTCGGCAGGTTTGAGTCCGCGCTGGCGCTCGATTCGATCGATCACTGCCTGACGCGAGGCGCGCACCAGCCAGATCTCGTCGAAGATCGGGTGCCACTTCGCCTCGATCAGAATCGCAGCTTCGACAATGATCGGAGTCTTTGTGCCGCTCGCGCGTAATTCGGCGACTTTCGCGCGAATACCCTCGTAAGTGGCGGGCCATACGATCGACGTCAGCTTGTTCAACTGTCGGGGATCTCCAAACACGATCGCGCCGAGTTTTTTCCGATCGATCGTCCGATCGGACGCCACGATCTCAGTGCCGAACGCAGCGACCACCGCGTCGTAGGCCGTGCCGCCGGGCGCGTAGGTTGTGTGCGCGACTTTGTCCGCGTCGATAATCGGCGCGCCGAACTCGCCAAGGATTTTCGCGGCCGTGCTCTTTCCTGAACCGATTCCGCCAGTGAGACCAATTGTAAGCATCTATATTTCAGCTCGCTGCTTCGCGGCTCCACGCTTGAATATTGTAGAGGTAACTGAAGAAACCGCCCTGGGCCAGCAGCTCGTCGAACGATCCCTGCTCCGCGATGACGCCGTCGCGCAGCACCAGAATTCGATCGGCGTTCTGAATCGTCGAGAGTCGATGCGCGATAACGACCGTCGTCCGCCCGCGCATCGCTTCACGCACCGCCGCCAGCACCATCAATTCGGTTTCGCTGTCGAGCGCGCTGGTCGGCTCGTCCATGATAAGAATCGGCGCGTCCTTGAGCAGCGCGCGCGCGATCGTGACGCGCTGCGCTTCACCCTCAGAGAGACTGTGCCCGCCCTGGCCAAGCACTTCGTCGAGGCCGTTGGCGAACTTGGCGAGAACTGGAGTTAGGCGCGCCATCTCGATCGCGCAAATCACCTGTGTATCGTCGACGCTTGGCTTCCCGAACGCAACGTTGACCCGTAGCGTGTCGCCGAGCACCAACGGCGGCTGAAGGACCATCGCGATATTCCCGCGAATCGAATCGAGCGTAAGATAGCGGGTGTCGTTGCCGTCGATTTTGATCGCGCCCTGCTGCGGCTCGTAAAAGCGCGCGAGCAGACTCGCCATGGTGGTTTTCCCGGACCCGCTCGGCCCGACGATCGCGATTGTCTCGCCCTGGCCCGCTTTAAAGTTGATCCCCTTCAATACGGTGCGGCCGGGCTCATAACCGAATACCACATTTTCGAATTCAATCTCGCCGCGTGCACGGCCGAGCGCCCGAGCACCGGGCCGATCTTTAATTTCCGGATCGATCGCGAGCAGCTCGAGGCATCGCCGAAGCCCCGCCTTCGCTCCTTCAATCTGTCCGTAGGTCTGTGAAATTTGGTTCACCGGCACGTAAAGCGACGCGAGATAAGTTGTGAAAACGATCAGCTCGCCAATCGTCAGGCGTCCGCTCAAGGTGTGCTGCGCGCCCAGGTAGATGACCAACGCCGTTCCACATGCGATCAAAACGCTGACCACACCGCCATACACCGTCTGCAGAGTATAAAGACGCAGCGTCGCGTCGAGGCTCTCGCTGCTCGATTCGACAAATTCGCGGTACGACTCGCCTTCGCGGGTGAACGCCTGCACGACGTGGATCGCAGCGAGCGCGCTCTGCGCGACGGTGAAAAGCCGGCTCTCCTTTATTCGCGCGCCTCCCGCGATAGCGTCGATCCGTCCGCTGATCGACATAATAAGCAGGAGTAGGAGCGGGATTATTGCGAGCGCTACAATCGTCAGCGTCGCATCCATTCTGATCATAACGGCGAACATCCCGCCGAGCAGGACCATCGATGACAGGACCGGGAAAAATCCGTTCATCGCGATCGTCTGAATCGAATAGGTGTCGTATGTGATCCGCACCATCAGATCGCCGATTTCGCGCCGGCGATGGAACGAAAGCGAAAGCCGCTGCAGATGATCGAACATCCGCGCACGCAACTCGTTGACCATCCGCTGGCCGATCGAAACCGTGAGGTAGTTGGTCACCACGTTGAGCAGCCCGAGCAAGGCGTAGAGGATGACCAGGCCGATGCACGCGGCGACCAGCAGCTCAGCGGGCGGCATCGGTGGGATCCAGCGGTTTACCATCGGCGCACCGCGCAGCACGTTGTCGATCACAACTTTGAGCGGCCACGGTTTCAGCACTTCGGCTGTGGCCGCGAGCAGTACTCCGGCGATGGCAATCGAGAGCCGCCCCAGATTCGGGCGCATCCGGCGAAGAACGTGACCGTAGAGCTCCAGCGTACCCATCACGCTTTGTCCGCCGTCGCTGAAATTTGAAGCCGGCTCGCGACTTCGTTAGCGCAGCTTTTCACGATCGCGGAGATACGCCGCGCGCGGACAATTGCGAAAAGAGCTATCGCGATCAGCGCGAAGATTACTGCTCCGCCCGCGGTGCGAAGCGACAATCCGGCGGCGAGTAGGACCAGCAGCACACAAGCGACTGCAATCAGGGTCCGTCGCGGCGCGATTCGAATTCGCCACAGCAAGGACACCCGGCCATCTTTCTCACGCAACGCGTTGATCGGCACGCGGATCAGCGGTGGAGCAACGATTTCGAGGTCATAGGACTGAAAGCCATCGGTCTCTGCCACTGCGAGACCGCGGCGGACGAGCGCTTCCCGAGCCGCCGCGAGGACTTGCGCGAAATCGATAGGGACTGCACCGTCGCGCTCCGATGGAACGAATTCGACCCGACCATCAAACTCCAAAGCGCCCGACGATCGCTCACTCGCGCTGACGGAATCGTCGCGCGTAGTTTCGAGACTCCACTTAACGCGCTCGCGTGCGAGACTTCGAAGCGGGGGGCCGAGCAGATTCAAGACCCACAAAACAATTCGCGCCGCGGGACCCGATCGCGCAGAGGGAAGTGGGGCAGACGCCGCGCCCAGGGCCGCTGCCAGAAAGGTGATCATTATTCCCGCGCCGCCAACCACGCCGAGCAGCCGGTTCATCTCACCCAGCGCCAGGCAAACGATCGACACGGCGATCCATTGTATAGTCAGCGGCAGTTCAGCGTACGAGCTACCTCCGGAATACACGGTCTGAAAAAGCCCGCGGCCGAAGGCACCGTAATAGACCCGCGCGCCGCCAAGGATCGCGGCGAGCCATGACGGACCCGCGTAGATCCCGTCCTCGGCCGAGTCGCGCAGTGGGTATCGCCGAAAGAGCAAGCCCTCGCCGATGCCGTAGCCGCGTTGCTGAGCGAGGTAGGCAGAAAGCGTTGCGCGACGCTCATGAATCACGACCGCTCCAGGAGCGTGCACCAGCGTTTCGCCCGAAGCCGTTAGTCTCCAGGAAAGATCCACGTCATCGCCCGCCGCGGTGAACGCCGGGTCGAAGCCGCCAATTTTAAACAAAGCGGTTTTCCTGATCGCCATGTTGCATCCGCACAGTTGCGCAAGACGATCGTCACCTGCGCGCACCTCGCGCGGCAGGCCGGGCGCCGCGGCCATCGCGGCGGCTCGCGCCGAGGCAGGCGGCGGGGCAAAATTCGGGCCTGACGCCGCGGCAGCATCGCAGCGAGTAGTCGTCTCAACCAAATGATACAGCCAGTCGCGATCGGCGCGCGCGTCGGCGTCGATGAATGCGATGATTTCCCCCGACGCCGCCTCGACGCCGGCGTTGCGCGCCGCGCCGAGTCCGCGATGCTCGATACGAATCTTCAGCACGCCTTCCTGTGCTGCGATCTGTGAGGTTGAATCCGTCGAACCGTCATCGATCACTATGGTTTCGTAGTTGGGATAATTAAGCGCCCGAATCGATTCCAGACACTCGCCCAGCGTCGATGCGGCGTTGTAGGCGGGTACCACGACACTGGCTTTGGGAGCCGCCGCAAGCGACGGTGGCAGATCGTACGCGAAAACTTTGGCGAGCGCCTCGAAGGCCGGCTTCGGCGAACGATCGCGCCGCGTGAGCCCGAATGCCCAATCGGTGATCTCGGATCCACCGGTGTGCCATTCGTCCGTGAACGCGAACACGATGAAGCCGCTCAGACCAAGCTCGAATGCGGCGCGGCCCTGCCACGCAAGCAGCTCAGCTTGATGGTCCTCGCCTTCGCGAATCGTATCCATGCCCGTCTCGCTAATCATCAACGGCAACTCGCCGGCCTGTCCCATCAAATGCGTGCAGTAGCGGCGGAAATCGTCTTCGCGATGCAGATAGACGTTGAATGAAATGAAATCGAGAAAACTCAGATCGAGATATTCGGTGGGAGGATAATTCGAATATGTGAAAAGCGCGTCGGGCTCGATTTGTTTTCCAAGATCGTAGAGCTCCGAGAGGAAGCGGCTCACCGCGCGAGGCCCGTGCCATCGCACGATATCAGATCGAATCTCGTTGCCGATGCTGTAAGCTGCAATCGTCTCGCCAAATTGGCGCCTCTCCGCGACCGTCTTCCGAATCGCGCCGCGGATATCGCGCATCATGTCGCGTGAGTCGAGAAACGCCATGTGATACGGCCAGGGAATTCCAATCATCAGGCGAAGACCGGCTTTGCTCGCCTCCTCAACCATCCACTGTGGCGGTGGAACGTAGAGGCGAACCAGGTTGGCGCCGAGCTGGCTCATCAGCGCAAAGTCGGCGGCCGCGCGCGCCGGCTCCGGGTATCGCTCACCGCGCGAATTGGGAACAAACGGCCCGTACGAAACGCCGCGAACGTAAAATTTTTCCGCCCCCTCGAAGAGGTATTTTCCGCGTGGTGCGAGGCGACCCATGAACGATGAGCTAATCGCAAAGCGCCTTGGCGCGCAACGCGCATCGGGATCTGCGCTTGACATCGTGCGAGTCGTCCCGTGACAATTTGGCTCAAGTGGCGCGACGCACTCCCAGCTGGCTCGAGAGCACCGCGCTCCAGCTCGAATCGCGGGTATCTGGGCGCGAATCCGCGCTTCGCGTCTGGCGCATTCTGAATAACGCAGTCGAAGCCTTCCTCTACAACGACGATCTGCTCCGCGCATCCGCGCTTACTTTCACGGTCGCGCTTTCGATCGTTCCAATCCTGGCGCTCGCGTTTTCCGCGGTGAAGGGATTCGGCGGCGCGGATCGGTTGAAGCCACTCATCGAGCAATACCTGGCGCTCGGTTCGTCCGGCGGATCTTCGCAGTTGATGGCGTACGTCGAGAACGTCAATGCCGCCGCGCTCGGTTCGGCCGGCGGCGCGTTTCTGCTGGTCACGGTGATCTCCACGATGGGCACCATCGAGCAGGCGCTGAACACGATTTTCAGTGTGCCCGAGAGCCGCAGTTATTTTCGCAAATTCTCCGACTACCTCAGCGTGCTCTTCACAGTGCCATTTCTGATCGTAGCGGCGCTCGGCGTGACCGCGGTATTTTCCGTGCGGATCTCGCAGGTCCCGTTCGTGACGGAACTTCTACTGCCGTTCTTGTTCGTATGGGCCGGCTTCTTTTTCCTGTTCGTTTTTTTTCCTTATACGAAGGTCAGATACGGCCCCGCGCTGATCGGTTCATTCGTCGCAGCGGTGCTTTTTCAGCTCGCGCAGTGGGGATATGTGCGCTTCCAGGTTGGGGTCGCGAACTATCGCGCAATTTACGGCGCGCTCGCGACGCTGCCGATCTTCCTGGTCTGGATCTATATCGCATGGTCCGTGATTCTGTTCGGCGCCGAGTTGACGGCAGCGGTGCAGCGCGGCGATATTCCGCCGATGCTCGGTCCGCTCTCGCCCGATTTTCGCTACTCGTCCGCGATGCATATCCTGTTGCGGCTCGCGGATCGCAGTCTCCACGTCGGCGACAATATAACCTCGCGAACGATCGCTCGCGAACTGGGCGTTGCGGAAGCCGTAGTCCTGCCAATCCTCAACGGGCTAAAGCAGGGAGGATTCGTGATTGAAGCGGACGCGAGTTCAGGTGTGAACCAGGGGCTCTTTCTTGCCCGACAACCATCGACGATCGTTCTCGCCGACGCGATCGAATCGGTTCTTCCCGACGACGGTGCGCGCGACAGCGATCCGCGCGTCGAGCGGGTGATCGAAAAGCTGGATAGTGCGCGCGTCGAGGTGCTCAAATCGATCACCCTCGAAGACATCCGCTCTCCGGAAGCGAAGGCCGCCGATGCGATCCAGGCGCGGGCGGCCGACGAGTCACGACATTAAGGTCCTCGCGCAACGCTCGAATCATGGAAAACAACCAATTCACTGAGCCGAAATCCAGCTTAGTCAACGTCACCGGCATCGCTTTGCATACTCTGGATTGGGGCGGCGCGGGTGAGCCGATCGTGATTCTGCACGCGACCGGATTTATGGGGCGAGTATATCGTCCGCTTGCAGAGCGGTTGCGCGCGATCGGGCACGTTTACAGCTACGATCAACGCGGTCATGGAGACAGCGCGGCCGCGCCCGACGGAGACTACAGCTGGAACTCGACCATGAAAGACCTCGAGGGGTTCATCGCCGCGATGGGCTGGCCGAGGGTTCGCGCGATCGGGCATTCCGCCGGAGCAACTGCAATCGGCGCGCTGGCCACGGAGCGTCCCGATCTGATTTCACGCGCCGTGCTGGTCGAGCCGGTGATCTTCGAATCGCCGACCTCGCCGGAACTCGGCTGGCGCAATCCGTTCATCGCAAGGACGCTCAAGCGCCGCCGCGTTTTCGATAGTGTCGACGCGATGGTCTCGAACTTCGATCGCAAGCCGCCTTACAGCACCTGGCGCAAGGACATCCTGCTCGACTATTGCGAGTTCGGCACGCGCCCAACGCCCGACGGCAAACGCGAACTCAAGTGCTCGCCCGAAGTCGAGGCGAAGCTCTACGAAACTGCCGCCGCTTTCGACGGGCTCCATCGAATTCTCCGCTGCACAATACCGCTGCTGATTTTGTTCGGCGCGCGCTCAGACTCGCTTGGAGCAACCCTTTCGGCGAACGTTGCGCGTCAGTTGAAAACCGCTCGCGTCATCGATGTCCCCGACACGGGCCATTTCATGCCGATGGAGATGCCGGATTACGTAGCCGATCAGGCGCTCAAATTTCTGTCCGCGACGTAGACACTTCGCCGATCACACCAGACCATGGATTTTCGCAAACGGATCCCAATTCGCATCGCGATGCCATTCGTATTCCATCGCGATCGCGATCGCCTCCGCTGTCTCCGCGCCGTACAGACGCGCCATCACGGCCAGCGCCATGTCGATTCCCGCCGACACTCCCGACGATGTCGCAAATTTTCCGTCCTCGACCCACCGCGCCTCGCGAACCCAGGTCACCTTCGCACTCTGCTCCGCAACCCACTTGAACGCGCGCTTGTTGGTCGTCGCGCGACGCCCGTCGAGCAGCCCGGTATGCGCCAAAATCGCGGTGCCGGTGCAAACGGTGGTCACCACCTCGGCCTTCTCGGCGCGCGCCTTCACCCAGTCGAGCAACGCTTGATTGGAAATCTCCTTGCGAGTGCCGATCCCGCCGGGGATGAGAATCAGATCGAGATGCGGGCAATCGCCAAAACCAAACTCCGCAATCGCTTTAGGCCCTTGCGCGCTCGTGACCGCGCCGCCGCGTTCGGCGACAGTCGTGATCTTGCACTGGCCCATATTCGCCAACATCCCCCACGCTTCGAGCGGACCGAATACATCGAGCAGCTCGAACCCTTCGAATAGTACAACTCCAAACGTTCGCAGTTCCGCCATCGCGACCTCCGTCAGAGCGAACTGAGTAATGCCCGCGCTTCGGAAGTATATATTCCCGGACGATCGTAGAGAATCAGCGGAGGCTCGATTGCAGCTTCAATCCCCCCGCCGACGCGCGCTTCGATCAACACGACTGATGCGGGCGTATCGATTCTTGGATGGACAAAGCGGATGCGCTTGGGTTCCAGCTTTCGCGCGCGCATTGTCGAAATTAACTCGGCGACGCGGCGCGCGGTGAACACGAACGCGACCCGGCCGCCATTGCGCGCATAACGGCGCGCCGCTCGAACGAAGTCGTCAAGCGTCGCGGAACTTTCGCCGCGAGCTATTCGCCGTCCGTGATCGGGATTCTCGCGCCCGCTCGAGGTTGCTCGATACGGAGGATTCGCGAACACCAGGTCGAAGCTCGCCGCCTCAACGCCAGCGATCTTCTTCTGCCGCAGGTCGGCACAGATCGCGCGCACAGACTCCAGATCGTTCATCGCCGCATTGCGCGCGATCATTTCTGCGAGCTCGGGTTGAATCTCGACCGCGACGACTTCGCGAGGTTGGTAGATCGACGCGATCACTATAGAAATGACGCCGCATCCTGCGCCCAACTCGAGAACGCGTTCGCGCGCACTCGCGCGCACGAAGCGGCCGAGCAAAATCGCCTCAACCGAAAATCGATAGCCGCGTTTTGGCTGGATCAGCGCGAGCCGCCCGCCTAGGATTGTGTCGCGAGTTTCGCTGCTGGAGATCGTTTTCATGAATGCCGCCGAAAAAGGAGAGCGCTACGCGCGCATCTTTCGCAAGGCCGGGGTCTTCCTCGGCAAGGGTGATATTCCGCGCGCCCTCGAAGCTCTGAATGACGGTAAGAAAATCGCCGAACGCGAAGGCGATAGCAAGATGGCCGGGCGCTTCGCAGCGGAAATCGCGGCGGCAACAAAACCGGCGGAACCCGAGCAATAACGCTCGTTTCCGGCTAGTTCTTCGCGAATCTTTCCACCTGCGTCGCTTGACGAGTCCAAGTTCGTAGTTACGTTGAAATCGTGGGACGCAAAGCGCGATTCGAGTAAAAGACGCATTGATCTTTGCTCCGCGCCGAGCGCCCCGAATATTACAATCAGGCCGGCAACAGTTTACCGGCAGGAGGTTTCACCTAGTATGGAAGTGCTGATGAATGGCTTCACTCCAAACGACTCTTTGCTCCGCCGCTGGAACGTGCTCTGGAATGAGCTCGAACCCGCCACCGCGCGTATGACGGCGCCCACCGCCGACGTGATCGAGGATGCGGATCTGTATCACTTCTACTTCGAGATGGCAGGCATCGCGAGTGATTCGGTCGATGTCCGCGTCGACGATGGCAATCTCGTCGTCGAGGCCGAGCGCAAACGTCCCGAATGGTCCAAGGACGCCGAGGTTCACCTGTCCGAACGCACCTACGGCAAGATGCGCCGCGCGTTCGCGATGCCCGATGACGCCGGTCACGAGGGCATCAAGGCCGCGTACAAAGACGGCGTGCTCGAGGTGACGGTGCCGAAGAAACCCGAAAGCAAACCGTTCAAGATCAAGGTCGAGGTCGAAAACTAAACGCTTCGAGCCTCGGCTGATTCTAAAAAGCGAACTCGCGCGCTGGCAGGCGATCGATAGAATAGAAAGCCTGCCGGCGCACGACAGCCAAGCCGGCGAAGCCACAACTGGCTGGGTCACAGTACTCAACGGAGGAATCGCGAATGCTGATTCTGATTATCTTAGTGGCTATTGGCGCATGGATAGTACTTGCCTATAACCGATTAGTCAGTCTGCGCAATCAAGTAGATAATGCCTGGCGGCAGATCGATGTACAGCTCAAACGCCGGCACGACTTGATCCCCAATCTCGTCGAAGCGGTGAAAGGCTATATGCAGTTCGAGCGCGACACGCTAACGCAGGTAGTGGAGGCGCGTGCCAAAGCCGTGAGCGCGCCGGATCAGGCCTCGCGAATGGCCGCGGAAAACCAGATCACCTCCGGGCTCGGCAAACTCCTCGCCGTGATGGAGAATTATCCGCAGCTCAAGGCGGACGAGAACGTGCTCAAGCTCCAGGAGGAATTGACCACGACCGAAAATCAGCTCGCCTTCGCGCGCCAGTCGTACAACGACGTGGTGCTCGATTTGAACACCCGGATTCAAACCTTCCCGTCGAATTTGATCGCCAGCAACTTCGGCTTCAAAGCCGCCGACTACTTCAAAGGCGCTCCCGAGGAGCAGGCGGTTCCAAAAGTCGATCTCTCGATGACAACGCCGCGCGCCTGAACGGTCCGCAGGCACCCCGCGATGGCGGCCAGCAATTTCAGATCGCTCGAAGCGACCAATCGTCACCAGACCGCGCTGCTGGTGATGCTATTCGTGTTGCTCTTCGGTGCGCTCGGCCTGGGCCTCGATTTCGTCGCGCGCGATTTTTCGATCGTCAATGGCGAGCTCGTCGGTTTCCCAGTGCTGATGGTTGCCGCGCTGGCTTTTGCCGGCGTGCAATCGATGGTGTCGTATTACAACGGCGCCTCGCTCGTGCTGCTCTCGGTGCACGCCCGTCCGCTCACCGCTGATTCGCCCAAACACGAGATGGTCCTCGATGTGATCAACGAGATGGCGGTCGCGGCGCGAATGCCTGCGCCGAAGCCGTACCTGATGGATGATCCATCGCCAAACGCGTTTGCGACCGGCCGCGATCCCTCGCATTCCGTGATCTGCGTCACCCAGGGGCTCGTCGATCAAATGGATCGCGAAGAGATGCAAGGCGTGATCGGGCACGAGATGTCGCACGTCGCCGACTACGACATCCGTACCATGATGATGATTGCCGTGATGATCGGCGGGATCGCGATGCTCTCCGATTTCGTTTACCGCTGGATGTTCTGGGGTGGATTCGGCGGCCGCGGCAGGAGTAGCGACAATCGCGACAATCAGGCGGCGATGCTGATCTCGGTCGCAGTGATCATATTGGCAGCGGTCGCGCCGATCTTTTCGCAGTTGCTCGCGATGGCGGTGTCGCGACAGCGTGAATATCTCGCCGATGCGTCGTCGGTCGAGTTCACGCGCAATCCTCGCGCACTGCTGCGCGCCCTCGAGCACATCGCCAAGATCGAGTCGCCGCTGAAGCAAGGTACCGCCGGCACCGCGCATCTGTTCATGGTCAATCCGCGCGAAGGTGTGCGCGATGATAGCGGCGGATTTTTCGCAAACTTGTTTTCGACCCATCCGCCGTTGAGCAAACGCATCGCAAGACTGCAGGCCCTTCTGGGCAACGCGAGTGCGACGACAATTGCCGCCGCGGCCACTACCAATCCTTGAAGCTCACGTAGTTGCATCCGGCGTTGCCCGGATCTAAAGCCCGGCCTACACTCGGCGCGTGGCCGACCAAATCGAAGAAATACTTCGCCAGGTTGTTGCGAGCGTTTCGAAACTCGACGGCATCGTCGCGATCGTTCTCGGCGGATCTCGCGCGCGCGGCACCGCGGATAATCGCTCCGACATCGATCTCGGAATCTACTACGACGCGAAGCGTCCGTTCTCCACGATGGCTCTGGGAGCGGTCGCACAGGAGCTTGATGATCGGCACTTAGTCGGGCTCGTAACCGGATTCGGCGAATGGGGCCCGGGCGTGAACGGCGGCGGATGGCTCGAGATTCGTGGTCATCACGTCGATTTCCTCTACCGCGAAATTGGCGCGGTGCGCGATGCGATCGACGAATGTATCGCCGGCCGCCCGCGCAGCATCTATCAGCTCGGCCATCCGCTCGGATTTCACGTCCAGATTTACGCTGGCGAGGTCCACGTATGCCGCCCGCTGTTCGATCCGTCCGCCGCAATCGCCGCACTCAAATCCAAAGTCGCGAACTACCCGGAAGAGTTTCGTCGCGCCGCCGTCATCAAGCATCAATTCGACGCGGAGTTCGAAATCTCGATTGCCGCCAAGCCGGCTGCTCGCGGCGACGTGATGTACGTCGCCGGATGCCTCTTCCGCGCCGCCGGCTTCATGACCCTGGTTCTCTACGCGCTGAATCGCAAATTCTTCCTCAATGAGAAAAGCAGCTTCGCCGAGTCGGGAGGATTCGCAATCAAGCCGGCGAGTTTTCACGATACGGTCGCAAGGATTTTAGGAAATATCGGCCTCACACCGACCGAGCTATCCGCGAGCGTCGAGGGCTTCCAGAACCTCGCCGTTGAAATGCGCAAAATCGCCGAATCGTGATCAGCGGTTGCGGCCCTTCAGCGCGCGCTCGATTTCGCGATCTGACGCGCGACGCGCGAGCACGTCGCGCTTGTCGTACGAGTGCTTGCCCTTGGCGAGACCGAGCTCAACCTTGGCCCGTCCGCTCTTGAAATATATTTTGAGCGGAACGATCGAATAGCCTTTCTCACGTACCCGCCCCCACAGACGGTTGATCTCGCGCCGATGCATCAGCAGTTTCCGCGCGCGCGTCTCCTTGTGGCTGAATTGCCCCGCCGGCGCGTATGCGCCGATATGGACGCCCTCCAGAAACGCCTCTCCGTTCTTGATTCGCGCGTAGCTGTCGCGCAGGTTGGCGCGATGCGCCCGCAGCGACTTCACTTCCGTGCCGGTCAGCGCGAGGCCGGCCTCGAGCGTCTCCTCGATAAAGAAGTCATGCCGCGCCTTGCGGTTGTCGACGACCAGCTCGAATCCGTCGGCTGCAATTCCGGAGCCTGAACGTTTTCCGTTATTTCGCGCCATCGCCCCGCGAGTCTAACTGCATTTCCCCTGGTTGCGAACGGGCCGACCGAGCCTTAGACTGAATGTAGTAACCGTTTTCGACTGGCCTCATATGGAAACCCACAATCTGTGGGGGCGAACCGGATTCGACGAAGACAATAGGGCCATGATCGCACGCCGGGTGCTGTCGACCCGTAAAACTGGCAGACTGCGAAATTTACCCGCAGACAATAACGGTTACGCTCTGGCGGCCTAAGGGCCGCTAGCGTCCCGC
>Ga0210407_10003288_pt1 | contig 13214 bp, 12 predicted proteins | sample IncBWC27MmetaG_FD_150860 | JGI IMG/M metagenome (GOLD analysis project Ga0210407, IMG submission 150860) | Forest soil microbial communities from Barre Woods Harvard Forest LTER site, Petersham, Massachusetts, United States - Inc-BW-C-27-M | ecosystem: Environmental > Terrestrial > Soil >... | reverse complement strand
GTGCAGAAGCATCCCTATCATCTCGTCGACCCCAGCCCCTGGCCGGCGCTGGGCGCCATCGGCGCGCTGCTGCTGGCCTTTGGCGCGGCGCTCGGCATGCATCCCGACCTGTTGGGTCCCCACGTCGAGACCGTCGTCAAGGCCGTCGAGTGGTGGATCGTCGCGCCCGGCTTCCTGATCATCTTCGCCGTGATGTTCTGGTGGTGGAGCGACGTCATCGTCGAGTCGCGCAAGTACCACACCGCGGTGGTCCAGCTCGGCCTGCGCTACGGCATGATCCTGTTCATCGCCTCGGAGGTGCTGTTCTTCGCCGCGTTCTTCTGGGCGTTCTTCGATGCCTCGCTGTTCCCCGGCGCGGCCGACATGCCGGTCCGCGCCGAGGCGACCGGCGGCGTCTGGCCGCCCAAGGGCGTGCACGTCATCGCGCCGTTCGACCTGCCGTTCATGAACACGCTGATCCTGCTGCTCTCGGGCACCACGGTCACGTGGGCGCACCATGCCATCCTCGAGGGCAACAAGCGCGACGCCGTGCGCGGGCTGACGCTCACGGTGCTGCTCGGCATCGCCTTCACCTCGATCCAGGCCTTCGAGTACTTCCACGCGCCGTTCGGCTTCCGCGACAACATCTATTCGTCGACGTTCTTCATGGCCACCGGCTTCCATGGCTTCCACGTCATGGTCGGCACCACCTTCCTGCTGGTCTGCCTGTTCCGCGCCATGGCCGGCCAGTTCAAGCCGCGGCAGCATTTCGGCTTCGAGGCCGCCGCCTGGTACTGGCACTTCGTCGACGTGGTGTGGCTGTTCCTGTTCTTCTGCATCTACTGGTGGGGCTCGGGCAACGCGCCCATCGCGCTGCACTGAGTGAGTTAGGCGTCTCCATCATTTCAAGTTCCTCTCCCCCGCTAGGGGGGAGAGGCTAGGTGAGGGGGCAACGACGTGCGCATCCCCCTCACCCAACCTCTCCCCCTAGCGGGGGAGAGGAACCTGATGGCGGGGAGAATGAGAGTTATGAATCCGCCGGGCGCTCCCCGGCGGTTCGCCTTTGGGAGCAGATGATGTCCGAGTGGCCGCGCCAATCGCCCGTCGACATCGCGCTGCGCGGGGTCTGCCCGCGGTGCGGCCGCGGCCGGCTGTTCCGCGGCCTGCTGGCCGTCGTCGATCGCTGTGCCGTATGCGATCTCGACCTGCGCGGCAACGACGCCGGCGACGGGCCCGCCGTCTTCGTCATCATGGGTTTGGGCGCCATCGTCATGATCCTCGTGTTCTGGGTCGAGTTCCGCTTCGAGCCGCCGTGGTGGGTGCACGTCCTGATCTGGGGGCCGTTCACCGTCGGGCTGGCGGTCTGGCTGCTGCGTGTGCTGAAGGCGCTGCTGATCGCTCAGCAATATACCCATCGCTCGACCGAGCTCGATGGCTAGGGGAAGCATCATGATCAGGCTGCGGCCGGCACTGTGGCCCACGCTCATCTCGCTGCCGATCTTCGTGGTCTCGCTGGGGCTCGGCGTCTGGCAGATGGAACGCCGCGAGTGGAAGCGCGACATCCTCGACCGCATCGCCACCAACCAGGCGGCGGCGCCGATCACGCTCGACGAGCTGCTGCAGGGCGATCCGCTGCGTTTCGAGTACGGCCGCGTGAAGATTGCGGGCAGCTTCCTGCACGACAGGGAATTCTATCTCGCCGCGCGCAGCCTCAAGAACACCGTCGGCCTGCAGGTCGTCACGCCGGTCAAGACCGATGACGGGAAGGTGGTCCTGTTCGACCGCGGTTTTGTTCCCCAGGAGAAGAAGGATCCGGCGCGCCGCGCCGAGGGCCAGCTTGCCGGCACCGTCCAGCTCACCGGCATCGTGCGGCGCAACCAGGAACAGCGCCAGTTCGCGCCCGACAACGCGCCCGACCGTAATGTCTGGTTCCATGTCGACGTGCCGCTGATGCGCAGCATGGCGGGCGGCAAGCCTGATCCCAAGCTCGACGCGTTCTTCCTGGAGGCCGACGCCGCGCCCAATCCCGGCGGCGTGCCGGTGGGCGGCCAGACGCGGCTCGATATTCCCAACGACCACCTGCAATACGCCATCACCTGGCTCCTGCTCGCGGCGGCGCTGGCCGGCGTCTATCTCGCCTATCATTGGGAGAACGGACGACTCACCGTCGCCGGCCGCACGAAGGTAAAGACATGATCGCCAACGATCCTTATGCCGAGCTGGAACGCCGCTTCGCGCGGCTGAGCGCCGTCCACCGCGCCTGCGCGATCCTGAACTGGGACCGCTCGGCCATGATGCCCGAAGGCGCCAGCGAAGACCGCGCCGATCAGCTCGCCACCTTGGGCGTCATCGCCCACGGCATGATCTCGGCGCCCGACATGCCCGAGCTGCTGGCGCGGGCGGAAGAGGCTGCGCGGAGCCTCGATCCGTGGCGTGCGGCCAATCTGCGCGAGATGCGCCGCTCGTGGGTGCATGAAAGCGCGCTGCCTGCCGAGCTCGTCGAGGCGCGCACGCGCGCCACCTCGGCCTGCGAGATGGCCTGGCGGGAGGCCCGCAAGAACAAGGACTTCACGTCGCTGCTGCCGACACTCTCCGAGGTCCTGGCGGTGATGCGCCGGGTCGGCGAGGCCAAGGCCGCCGCGCTCGGCACATCGCTCTACGATGCGCTGCTCGACGAGTTCGAGCCGGGCGGCCGTTCCGCGCGCATCGACACGCTGTTCGCCGAGCTGCGCGGCTTCCTGCCCGACCTGCTGGGCCGTGTCATGGAACACCAGGGGCGCGCGCCCAAGCCGCTCGTGCTCGACGGGCCGTTTCCCGTCGCCCAGCAGCGCAAGCTGGGCGAGGAGCTGATCCGCCTGATCGGCTTCGATTTCAGCCATGGCCGGCTCGATGTCTCGGAGCACCCCTTCACCGGCGGTACGGCCGACGACGTGCGCATCACTACCCGCTATGACGAGGCCGACTTCGCGCGCGCCCTGATGGGCACCCTGCACGAGACCGGGCATGGGCTCTACGAGGCCGGCCTGCCGCGCGCGTGGCGACGCCAGCCGGTCGGCAACGCGCGCGGCATGGTGCTGCACGAAAGCCAGTCGCTGCTGATGGAGATGCAGGCCTGCCGCAGCGATGCCTTTCTGGCCTTTGCAGCACCGCGCATGCGCGCCGCCTTCGGCAAGGACGGGCCGGCCTGGACCGCCGACAACATCCACCGCGTCTACACCTGGGTCGTGCCGGGCTTCATCCGCGTCGACGCCGACGAGGTGACCTATCCGCTGCACATCATGCTGCGCTACCGGCTGGAGCGCGCCCTGCTGGCGGGCGACCTCGCGCTCGCCGACCTGCCGGGCGCCTGGAACGAGGGCATGCGCGAGCTTTTAGGCATCGTGCCGACCGACGCCGCCGTGGGCTGCCTGCAGGACATTCATTGGCCGGACGGCGGCTGGGGCTATTTCCCGACCTACACGCTAGGCGCGCTGGCGGCGGCCCAGCTCTTTGGCGCGGCCCGCAAGGCCCATCCCGGCCTGCTGGAGGCCATCGGAAAGGGCGATTTTGCGCCCCTGCTGGGCTGGCTGCGCGCCAATGTGCACGGCAAGGGCTCCCTTGCCGGCACCGACGAGATCCTGGTCGAGGCCACCGGGGCGCCGCTCGGCACCGCGGCCTTCAAGGCCCATCTGGAAAGCCGCTATCTCTCGGCGTAAGAGGAAGCCATGCTCGACCTCCGTCCCAACTGCGAATGCTGCGACAAGGACCTGCCCAATGGCGCGCCCGATGCCCTGATCTGCACCTACGAGTGCACGTTCTGCGCGGACTGCGCCCGAACCCGGCTGGGCGGCCATTGCCCCAATTGCGGCGGCGACCTCGTCAAGCGTCCGACTCGTCCGGAGCGGATGCTGGCGAAGCATCCCGCCTCGACCAAACGGGTCCGCAAGGATCACGCGGCCTGCCGCCAAGTGGCGTAGCACGGTTGCCCAGTCGGAGTTCCATCGTGCGTTACATCAGTACCCGCCACGGCTCGCAGGGCGACCCCGCGCCGCTCGGCTTCGAAGACGTCATGTTGGCGGGCCTCGCCCGCGACGGTGGCCTCTATTTGCCGGCCGAATGGCCGGCCTTCTCCACGGCCGAGATTGCCGGGCTGAAGGGCCTGTCCTATGGCGAGCTGGCGTTCCGCGTCATGCGGCCGTTCGTCGGCGACGCCTTCGACGAGGCCACCTTCCGCCGGCTGATCGGCCAAGCCTATGCCTCGTTCGAGACGCCGGAAGTGGCGCCGCTCAAGAACCTTGGCGAGAGCGGACTGCACCTGCTGGAGCTGTTCCACGGCCCGACGCTCGCCTTCAAGGACGTGGCGCTGCAGCTCCTTGGGCGCATGCTCGACCATACGCTGCGCGTCCGCGGCCAGCGCGCCACCATCGTCGGCGCCACCTCGGGCGATACCGGCTCGGCCGCCATCGAGGCGGTGCGCCACGCCAAGACCATCGACATCTTCATGCTGCATCCACGCGGCCGGGTGAGCGACGTGCAGCGCCGCCAGATGACGACGGTGCTGGCGCCCAACGTGCACAACATCGCCATCGCCGGCACGTTCGACGACTGCCAGGACCTCGCCAAGGCCTGCTTCAACGATCTCGCCTTCCGCGACCGCCATGCGCTGACGGCGGTGAACTCGATCAACTTCGCGCGCGTGATGGCGCAGATCGTCTATTACTTCTGGGCTGCGCTGAAGCTCGGTGCCCCTGAGCGGCCGGTCGCCTTCACCGTGCCGACCGGCAATTTCGGCAACGTCTATGCGGGCTATGCCGCCCAGCGCATGGGCCTTCCCGTGCATCATTTCGTGGTGGCGACCAACAGCAACGACATCCTGGCCCGCTTTTTCAACGCGGGCGCCATGACGACGGCCGAGGTGGTGCCGACCCTGAGCCCCAGCATGGACATCCAGATCTCGAGCAACTTCGAGCGCCTGCTGTTCGACCTCTACGACCGCAACGGCAAGGCGCTGGCCGAGGCGATGGCCGAGTTCCGGCGCAGCGGCACGCTCAAGGTCGGCGCCAACGCGCTGGCCCATGTGCGCACGCTGTTCGACGCCGGCCGGCTCGACGAGGAGGGCACGCTCGGAGCCATCGCCGATTGCCGCCGCCGCTTCGGCGAGACGATCGATCCGCACACCGCCGTGGGCTACGCCGTGGCCCAGCAGCATCGCCGCGATCCGAACGTTCCCATGGTCGTGCTGGCGACCGCCCATCCCGCCAAGTTCCCCGAGGCCGTGGCCAAGGCGACCGGCGAGCGGCCGCGCCTGCCGGCCCGCTTGGGCGACCTGATGGACCGGGCGGAGAGGATGGACGGTCTGCCGAACGATCTTGCCGCGCTCGAGACGATGATCGACGAGCGCATGGCGCTGGCGCACGAGCCCGCGGCCGTTCGCGCAAAGGTGCGCACATGAGCGACATCAAGGTCACCACCCTCGGCAACGGCCTGCGCGTGGCGGTCGACCCGATGCCCGAGGTCGAATCGGCCTCGCTCGGCATCTGGGTGGCCTGCGGCACGCGCCACGAGAGCGCCGAACTGAACGGCATGGCGCATATGCTGGAGCACATGGCGTTCAAGGGCACGCGCACCCGCTCGGCCCGCGCCATCGCCGAGGAGATCGAGAATGTCGGCGGCAGCCTCAACGCCTATACCGGCCGCGAGATCACCGCCTACCACGCTTCGGTGCTGAAGGAGGACGTGGCGCTCGGCGTCGAGATGATCGCCGATATCCTGCGCAACTCGGTGTTCGACCCCGACGAGCTGCAGCGCGAGCGCGGCGTCATCCTGCAGGAGATCGGCCAGGCGCTCGACACGCCCGACGACGTGATCTTCGACCAGTTCCAGGAGACCGCGCTGCCCGGCCAGCCGCTCGGCCGGCCGGTGCTGGGGACGGCGGCTTCCGTCGAGGCGATCGGCCGCGACGACCTGTTCGCCTATCTCGCCCGCCACTACACCGCCTCCAACATGGTCCTGTCGGCGGCCGGCCGGGTCGAGCACGATCACATCGTCGACCTCGCCCACAAGCATTTCGGCTCGGTGCCGCGCACGCCGGCCAATGCCGAGGCGCCGGTGCCGCTGCGCTATGTCGGCGGCGACGGGCGCGAGGCGCGCGTGCTCGAGCAGGCCCATCTCGTGCTGGGCTGCGAGGGTATCGGTTACCGCGATCCCGACTATTTCGCGCTCGCCGTCTATTCGACCCTGTTCGGCGGCGGCATGTCCTCGCGCCTGTTCCAGCGCATCCGCGAGGAGCGCGGCCTGGTCTACGGCATCCACTGCTTCAACACCGCCTACGGCGACGGCGGGCTGTTCGGCATCTATGCCGGCACGGGCGAGGACGACCTGGCGGAACTGGTTCCGGCCGTCTGCGAGGAGTTCGTGGGCGTCGCCCACACATTGACCGAAGCCGAGCTGGTGCGCGCCCGCAATCAGATCAAGGCCGGCACGCTGATGGCGCTCGAATCGAGCGGCGCGCGCTGCGAGCAGGCGGCACGCCATCTCATCATCCACGGCCGGACGATTCCCTATGCCGAGATCGTCGCTCGCATCGAGGCGGTGGATCAGGAAGCGGTGCGCCGCGTCGCGCGCCGCCTGCTGCAGGGTGAGCTCACCCTGGCGGCGCTGGGGCCGATCGACGAACTGGAATCGCTCGACAGGATCGCCGCGCGCCTCGCGGCTTAATCTTGCCGGACTCGGCGCATTCACATGCGCCTGAGGGCCTCCAGGCCCGCTCATGATCATGATGCGGGCCTGGAGGCCCGCGGTCCCGGAAGACTTACGCCGCCCGCGCGAGCTCCGTTTCGGTCGCCCGCGGCGGCACGCCGATGGCGGCGCGCTCGACCACGGCCTTGATCTCGGCGCTGCGGCGAATGAGGTTGTAGCGCAGCCCGGTGTAGAGATTCACCGGGAAGGGCATGGAGGCGTTGAAGTCGATGATCAGCACCACGCGGGTCTGCTCGGTCTGGTTCTTGACCCAATGCTCGCGCGTGTCGTCGAACACCAGCGGCACGCCTTCTTCCCAGAAGAAGTGGTAGCCACCGATCTCGATCCAGCATTTCTCCGGCTCGGTCGGCACGATCAGCGGATAATGAAAGCGGATCACGCCGGCCGCCGAACCGCGGTGGGGCTCGATCTCCGCGCCGCCGGCCAGGATGCTGAACAGCGCGGTGTGCACGCCCGGGATACGGGAAATCGCCGCGTAGGTGTCGGGCACTGCGGTCGTGTTCTCCTTGACCTCGTGTCCCCAGATCTTGAGCAGGAAGGTGCGCCAGGCGCGGCCCGCCACGTAGAGGTCGCGCGGATGGACCTCGTGCAGTGCCGGAATCTCTTCGTGGTGGCTCAGCAGGTACTGGAGATCGGCCTTGATCTTGTCGTGGCTTTTCCGGAGCTCGCCCAGTACCGGAAACAATCTTAGCGCATCGTCACCGCCCAAGGGCAGCTTGGGCATGCGGCGCAGGATCATGTCCGACATCTTGAGATTTAGCTTCTCGATCGGCTCTTGGGGCACCCAAATGTTCTTGGTCAGGTAGAAGCGGCCCTTCTGGCCGACGTTGGGGTTTTTTTCTATTTCCATGACGGGTCCTGGCGGGTGACTCTAATTGAGGTGGGAATTTCATACCACTGTCGGTCCGTTTCAAGACGGTTATCCGTCCGCTGGGGGCGCGGCGGACAGTCTCAATTTCCTACGTCAAGCCTCGGAAAACATGTAACAATTCGCGACCAAACGTTACTATAGACCAGATGTTCCGTTTCGCCGATGTCCCATTGTCGCTGTCGGGAATGACCCGGATCTCCGGGAAGCGCGTGTTTTTGCGCGCTCCGACAATGGACGACTGGGCCGAATGGGCCGAACTGCGGGCGCGCAGCCGGGCCTTTCTCACCCCGTGGGAACCGACCTGGCCCGAGGATTCCCTGGGCCGCGACCATTTCCGCCGGCGGCTGCGCCAGCAGGCGCGCGAATGGCGGTCCGGCGAGGCCTACGGGCTGTTCGTCTTCACCAACGAGGGACGGCGGCTGGCCGGCGGCATCAATCTCAGCAACGTCCGCCGCGGCGTCGCCCAGGCGGCCTCGGTCGGCTACTGGATGGGCCAGCCCTATGCCGGGCAGGGGCTGATGACGGACGCCTTGCGCGGCGTCCTGCCCTTCGTCTTCGACGACCTCAGGCTGCACCGCCTGGAGGCCGCCTGCCTGCCGCACAACGAGCCTTCCAAGGCGGTCCTGGCCAAGGTCGGCTTCCACGAGGAGGGCTTGGCGCGGCAGTATCTCCGGATCAACGGCCAGTGGGCGGACCATCTGCTGTTCGCCCTGCTGCGCGCCGACTACGATACGCTCCAGCGAGCAGCCCGCTAGACGGGCGGGAGACTTTTGACATGCGCAATCTCACACCGGCCAGCATCACCCAGGCCTTCGCCGATTACTGCAAGAACGCGCCGTCGGAGCGCACGCGGACCCTGCTGGTCAGCCTGGCCGGCCACCTGCACAGCTTTGTGCGCGAGAACAAGCTCACCCAGGCCGAATGGACGGCCGCGATCGACGCGCTGACCCGCGCCACGCAATTCACCGACGACAAGCGCAACGAGTACATCCTTTTCTCCGATCTGCTGGGGGTCTCCTCGCTGGTCGACATGGTCAATGCCGCGACGTCCGGCACGCCGTCCTCGGTGCTGGGTCCGTTCCACATCGAGGGCGCGCCCGAGCTGGCCAATGGCGGCGACCTGTGGCGCGGCCAGGTCGGCGAACCGCTGGTAGTGAGCGGCAAGATCGCGGACGAGAAGGGCGCGCCGGCCAAGGGCACGGTGCTGGCGCTGTGGCAGAACGCCGGCAACGGCCTCTACGCCCAGCAGGACACGGCGCAGTCGCCCACCAACTATCATGCGCGGCTGACCGTGGCGGCCGATGGCAGCTTCGCCTTTTCGACCGTGCGCCCGGTTTCCTACACCGTGCCCGACGATGGTCCGGCCGGCGACATGCTGCGTGCGCTGGGCCGCGACGCCTGGCGCCCGGCGCACCTGCACATGATCATCCACGCGCCGGGGCACAAGCCGCTGATCACCGAGTTCTTCCCCGAGGACGACAAATATCTCGACCGCGACGCCGTGTTCGGCGTGCGCGGCGGCCTCGTGCTGCCATTCAGCCGCGTCACGGATCGGGGGGCCCTGCCGGCCAACCTTGCCGCGCGCGACAGCCTGCCGATGCCGGTGTGGTCGGCCAAGCTCGACCTCACGCTGCCCCCGGCCTGATGGCGCTGGTCGGCGTTCGCGGCGTCTCCAAGGTCTTCGCGAACGGCGTCCAGGCGCTCGCCAATGTCTCGCTCGACGTCGAAGCCGGCGAATTCCTGAGCGTGCTGGGCCCGTCGGGCTGTGGCAAGTCCACCTTGCTGCGCCTGATCGCCGGACTAATCCAACCGAGCAGCGGCACGATCGATTTGGCTGCGGGCCAGGCCGAGCTCGGCTTCGTCTTCCAGGAGCCGACCCTGATGCCGTGGGCGACGGCGCTCGCCAATGTGGCGCTGCCGCTCAAGCTGCGGGGCCTGGCGCGGGGCGAGCGCGCGGCACGGGCAGCCCAGGTGCTCGCCAATGTTGGGCTGAAGGGCTTCGAGCGCACCTGGCCGCGCGAGCTGTCGGGCGGCATGAAGATGCGCGTGTCGATCGCCCGTGCCCTGGTGACCGAGCCTCGGCTGCTGCTGATGGACGAGCCGTTCGCCGCCCTCGATGAGATCACGCGCCACCGGCTGAACGCCGATCTGCTGGAGCTCTGGCAGCGCTCGAAGGTCACCGTCGTGTTCGTCACGCACTCGGTGTTCGAATCGGTTTTCCTGTCGCAGCGCATCGCCGTGATGGCGGCGCGTCCGGGCCGGGTGCTGTCGGAGCTGTCGATCGCCACACCCTATCCGCGCGACGCATCCTTCCGGACGTCGGCCGAGTATGCGGCCTATTGCCGGCTGGCCTCGGCGCGGCTCGTCGAGGCGATGGCGGCATGAGAGGGACATGAGCGCGCGCATCATCGGGCCTGTCGTGCTGGGCGTCGTAATGCTGGGCCTGTGGGAGGCCGCGGTGCGCGCCGCCGGCATTCCGCCCTACATCCTGCCTGGCCCGATCCTGGTGGCCGAGACGTTGGTCGCCGACTGGAGCACGCTGGCGCCGTCGCTCCTGGTCACGATCGAGATCACCATCGAGGCGCTTTTGGCCGCCGTCGTGGTCGGCGGCCTGCTGGCGGTGCTGTTCTCGCTGTCGCGCTGGATCGAGCTCTCGCTCTTCCCCTACGCCATCATCCTGCAGGTCACTCCGATCGTGGCGATTGCGCCCCTGATCATCGTGTGGGCCAACGACGTCGAGCTGTCGCTGCTGATCTGCGCCTGGCTGGTGGCGTTCTTTCCCATCCTGTCCAACACCATCCTCGGCCTGCGTTCGGTCGATCCCAACCTGCTCAGCCTGTTCGAGCTCTATGGCGCCGGCCGCTGGCGCACGCTGATCGACCTGCGGCTGCCCTCGGCGCTGCCCTATTTCCTGGGCGGCCTGCGCATCTCGGGCGGCCTGGCGCTGATCGGCGCCGTCGTCGCGGAGTTCGTGGCCGGCACCGGCGGCGCCGCCTCCGGGCTCGCCTATCGAATCCTCGAATCGGGCTACCAGCTCAAGATCCCGCGCATGTTCGCGGCGCTGGCGCTGATCTCGGCGACCGGCATCGTGATCTTCCTGCTGCTGACCTTGCTCAGCCACCTGTTGTTGCGGCACTGGCACGAGAGCGCGCTCGCGCCGGAGGGTTGAGCCGACGGCTGTTCGCAACAGGAAGGCTCTAAGCTAGGATGCAGGCGTGTCCGAAACGGGATCCGAGCCGACGGTAGCGGTGGGAAAGGACCTGCGTGGCGCGTTGCCGGCGGGTGCGCGGCTGCGTGGCTACGAGATCCTCGCCGTCCTCGGGCATGGCGGGTTCGGCGTCACCTACCGGGCCCGCGATACGACGCTCGGCCGTGACGTGGCGATCAAGGAGTATCTGCCGACGGCCGTCGCGATCCGTGAAGACGGCACGACGGTGCTGCCGCGGTCGACCGCCTTGGCCGACGAATTCCGTTGGGGCCGCGATCGATTTCTCCAGGAGGCGCGGACGCTTGCCAAGCTCGACGGCGCGCCGGCGATCGTGCGCGTCTTCGATTTTCTCGAGGCTAATGGCACCGCCTACATGGTGATGGCGTTGCTGGACGGCGAGCCGCTCGAGCAGCGCCTCAGGCGCGACGGATGCCTCTCCCAACCCGCCATCGAAGGCCTGCTCTATCCCTTGCTCGACGGGCTCGCGGCGGTCCATGCGGCGGGCTTCCTGCATCGCGACATCAAGCCCGACAACATCATGCTCGACGCCAAGAGCGCTCCGACCTTGATCGATTTCGGCGCCTCGCGGGCGCCGATGGCCGGGGGAACGACGGCGATGACGGCGATCTTCACGCCGGGTTACGCCGCGGCCGAGCAATTCACCTCCGCCAAGCAGGGACCGTGGACCGACATCTACGGCCTGTGCGCCACGCTCTATCACGCCATTGTCGGTCGACCGCCGCCCAGCGCCTTCGATCGCATGGTGAATGATGCCTATGAGCCGCTGGCCAAGCTCCGGCCGGCGGGCTTCTCGCCGGCCTTTCTGGCCGCCATCGATGCCGGCCTGAAGCTGCGGGCGACCGATCGGCCGCAGTCGATCGCCCAGTGGCGGCCAATGCTCGGGCACCCTTCGACGTTCGGCATGTCCGCCGCGGCAGCGATGCCTGTGCCAAAGCGCCGTCTCGGTTCGTGGATGGGCCTCGCCGCAGCCGCCATGCTGGTGCTGGCCGCCGGTGGCTATTATTTCGTCACGTCGCAGCCGTCGGCTCCTGGGGTAGCTGGCGTCTCTTCTGTGAGCGTCGAGAAAGTCGCGCAGGAGCAGGCGGAGTTGGCCAGGTTGTGGGCGGAGTCTGCGACGCGCGAAAAGGCCGACCAGGAGGCGGCCGCCAAGCGCCAGGTCGAAGAGGAGGTGCGGCGTAAGATCGAGGCCGAGGCAGCCGAGAAGAAGCGCCTCGAGGAGGAGGCCAAGCAGAAGGCCGACGCCGAGGCCGCGGCCAAGCGCAAGGCCGAGGAAGACGAGCGCAAGGCCCTCGAAGCCGACGAAGCGGCGCTGCAATTGGGAAAGGGCGACCGCCAGCATATCCAGGTTGCGCTGGTCGCCCTGGGGTACGGCGTAAGCCTGATGAACGGCACGCTCGACCGCGATGCGCGCGACAAGATCGCTGCCTGGCAGAAGGCGCGAAACGAGCCTGCGACGGGATTTCTCACTGGATCGCAGTACCAAGCGCTGCTGCAGGAGGCGGCACTGGCGATTTCCAAATTTGACGACGAGCAGAAGAAGTTCGAGGAGGAAAGAAAGAAGGCAGCAACAGGAAATGTATCGGTCAATCCCGATATTGTTCCATTGGAAGACAACAGCAGGGTCGTCCTGTATCTGGCGCGAGGGCAGAATTGCCAAGCAACCGCAGAGTACGTCGGCCGGGTCTTCGCCAATAGGCTGGACCTTCAGTTCCGGGGTGGCTGGCAGACGTTCGCGGCCGACAAGGCCGGCAATTTTGCCAGAAGCTTTCCAAGCCCGTGGACGGGTATGTACACGCTGTTGGTCAAAGGAAACGTGAAAACAAGACTCGTTTCAGTCGAGAACGTCTCGTCCCACTGCCTGTGGAAGGGCTCTTTCTGATCTTGCGCAGCCGATGGCCCCACGGTGTGGAAGCCGCTGGTCGAGAATTTCCTCCGGCCCTTGCACTGAACAGACCGCAGCCGAGTTTTTGCGCAACATGGTGCGCAAAAACTCGGCGCGATCTCCTGCGTGCATATTGGGCTGATATAAGTATTGATTATCGTACTTGATTATTACTTAATTATATGCTAAAGAACGGGCCGCCGGCGACTCCCTGTATGCCGGCGATTCTTGAGCTGTCCGATGAATTGCGATCCAGCTGTCAGCCGACACGCCGTCTTAGCCGGCTGGGCGGCATCCAAGGGCAGGAGACGGCCTGAACCAGCAGAACGCCGGCGGACGGTCCGGCGTCGCTGGCTTTTTGCCGCGTCCGGAGAGCACGCCTCGGCCGCCTGTGGAATTGGCGTAATGGACTGCACCCCATTGGTGAGACAGCAAAACAACGGACAGTGGGTTGATCATTGATCGAGGCTGTTAAGTTGAGTGTCAAGCTGGTGCGCGGGCGAGGGCGGCGCGGC
>Ga0210407_10003285_pt1 | contig 13223 bp, 11 predicted proteins | sample IncBWC27MmetaG_FD_150860 | JGI IMG/M metagenome (GOLD analysis project Ga0210407, IMG submission 150860) | Forest soil microbial communities from Barre Woods Harvard Forest LTER site, Petersham, Massachusetts, United States - Inc-BW-C-27-M | ecosystem: Environmental > Terrestrial > Soil >... | reverse complement strand
TGACAAGTTGGCCAGCGAGGACCTGAGCAAGTACCAGACGATCGTGCTCGGCATCCGCGCTTACGATACGCAGAAAGATGTGATCGCGAACAACAAGCGACTGCTCGAGTTCGTCGAAAATGGTGGGCGCTTGGTCGTGCAATACAACACGATGGGGTCGTTCGGGGTACCGATCGATTTCAATGCGGGCAAATACACGCCCTATCCGGCAACGCTAAGCCGGGCGCGGGTTTCGGTGGAAGAGGCTCCGGTCGTAATTCTCGATCCAGCAAACCCGATCTTTCATTCTCCAAATGAAATTACGCAGAAAGATTTCCAAGGCTGGGTGCAAGAGCGTGGACTGTACTTCATGTCGCAGTGGGACAGCAACTTTATCCCGCTCCTCGAATCGCATGATCCAGGCGAAGGCGAGCAAAAGGGCGGGCTGCTGGTAGCGAACTATGGCAAGGGGACGTATATCTACACGGGATATGCGTTCTTCAGGCAGTTGCCGGCCGGCGTGCCGGGGGCGGTGCGCTTGTTTGTGAATTTGGTGGCTGGTCGTTAGTCGTTGGTCGTTAGTCGTCCGGTGAGTAGTTGCGAACTACGAATCGCAAAACGAACGACGCCCAGTTCGTCAACGACAAACGACCATCGACTAACGACCTACTTCATGACAATTCCACTCGAAGGCGAATCCGACACCAAGCCGCAGCTCGTCCGCGGCATCGGCCTTGGCTCCGCCACCGCGCTGAACATGATCGACATGATCGGCGTGGGACCGTTTATTACGATCCCGCTGATCGTAACCGTGATGGGCGGTCCGCAGGCGATGCTGGGATGGGTACTGGGAGCGGTGCTAGCCATCTGCGATGGGCTGGTCTGGGCGGAACTTGGCGCGGCGATGCCGGGGTCGGGCGGGTCGTATCGTTACTTGAAAGAGATTTACGGGCCGCAGAAATTGGGTCGCGCGGTTTCATTCCTCTTTATCTGGCAACTCTCCTTCAGCGCTCCGCTTTCGATTGCCTCGGGAGCCGTGGGGCTCTCGCAATACGCGGCTTTCTTCTGGCCGGGACTGGAACGGGTTTGGGCGGCGCGTACGTTAAGTCTGAATCTGCCGCTGCTCGGGCAACTGCAAGTTAGCTGGGTAGCCATGCCCGCGACATTGCTTGCGATTGCAGTCGTCCTGTTCACCGCGTTTCTCCTCTACCGCCGAATCACGGCCATCTCCAGACTTTCAACCGTGCTTTGGGTCGGCGTCATGGGAACAATCGGGTGGATCATCTTCGCCGGCCTGACCCATTTCAATGCACGCCAGGCATTTGATTTTCCTCCAGGCGCGTTTTCGCTTTCGCGGGACTTCTTTCACGGTCTGGGAGGCGCGATGTTGATCGCCGCCTACGATTACTGGGGCTATTACAACGTCTGCTTCCTCGGGGATGAGATCAAGAACCCGGGGAAAAATATTCCACGCGCCTTGTTGCTATCCATTCTGGCGGTGGCGTGTCTATATGTAGTAATGAACGTCAGCATTCTCGGCGTGGTGCCGTGGCGGGAACTGACGCAGTCCGGGGCGTCGAACAGCAAGCTGTACGTGGTTTCCACTTTTATGCAGAGAGCCTACGGGCATGGAGCGGCGTCAGTGGTATCGGCTCTAGTGATGTGGACGGCGTTCGCATCGGTGTTCTCGCTGACGCTGGGCTATTCCCGCGTGCCCTACGCGGCGGCCTTGGACGGTAACTATTTTCGGGCGTTTGCCCGGGTGCATCCGGTATATCAGTTTCCCTATGTCTCGTTGCTGGCGCTGGCGGGTGTTGCGGCGTTGTTTTGTTTTCTGCGGCTGGCGGACTTGATTGCCGCGCTGGTGGTGATACGGATCATCCTGCAATTTCTGGTACAGAGCATTGGCGTGATTGTGCTGCGCATCAGGCGACCCGAGATGCCGCGTCCGTTTCGGATGTGGCTCTATCCGGTGCCCGCGCTGGTGGCAGCGGCGAGTTTCGTTTTCATTCTGGTTTCGCGCACGGGCTTCTTGCGGGAGATCCGGTACGCGGCAGTGATATTGATAGTCGGCACTGTCGTTTATTGTGTGCGGGCGTGGCGGCGCCGGGAGTGGCCGTTTGGGGATCGATCGCTAGTCGTTAGTCGTTAGTCGTTCGCTGGGCGGCGTTCGGTATTGTTGGCTGTTCGCGGGAAATCAAAGAACTTCTCATGGCGGAAATTATCAACATCCCGGTCGTAGCGCCGATCGCGGGGAAGTCTTCGGTTTCGCCCTGGGCGCCGTTAGGCGAGCCGCTGTTCCGATCGTTGTGGATTGCTTCGGTCATTTCTTATACCGGCACGTGGATGCAGAACGTCGGCGCAGGCTGGCTGATGACGCAGCTGACCATGAATCCGTTGATGGTGGGACTGGTGCAGGCGGCCGGGGCGGTGCCGGTGTTCCTCGTGATCCTGCCTGCGGGCGCGCTTGCGGATATGGTCGACCGGCGGCGTTTTCTGTTGCTGACCCAGGGATGGATGGTGCTCGCGTCAGCGACGCTCGGAATCCTGACGCTGACCAGTTGTGTGGGACCATGGGTGCTGCTGCTGTTTACGTTTCTGCTGGGCCTCGGCGCGGTGATGAATGATCCGGCCTGGCAGGCAATTACCCCGGAGTTAGTTCCCGCGAAGCAACATGCTTCGGCCGTGGCTCTGAATTCCGCGGGATTCAACGTGGCAAGAGCGGTGGGGCCGGCCATGGGAGGCTTGATCGTGGCGGCGGTCGGATGCGGCACAACCTTCTTGCTGAATGCGTTTTCGTTCCTGGGCGTGATCCTCTTTCTGTATCGTTGGAAGCGGCCGATCGAAGCGCGACCGAACACGCAGCGCGTGTGGTCCGCCATTGGCGACGGCTTCTCCTATGTGCGCGAGAGCGGGCTGGCGAAGTCGGTGCTGCTGCGAACGGGAACGTTCAGCGTGGCGGCGGTTGCCATGCTGGCGCTGCTGCCGATCATAGCGCGTCCGTTCGGGGCGAGAGGATACGGCGTGCTCCTCGGCTGCTTTGGACTGGGCGCTCTGCTCGGAGCATTAGCCCTCCCGCGGTTGCGCGAAAAGTTGTCGGTGGACGGTGTGGTGGTTACCGCCATCCTGATTTTTGCCGGCATGACTTTTGCGGCGGGACGGACGGAGATCTTTACCCTGCTCTGTACGGTGATGCTGGTGGCCGGTGCGGCTTGGATTGCGATTCTGGCTTGCCTGAACGTGGCGGCACAGACCATGTGTCCGGCATATGTGCGTGCGCGCGCACTGTCGTTTTATCTGCTGGTATTGCAGGGCGGCATGGCCGTGGGAGCCACGCTGTGGGGCGCGCTGGCAAAGAGGATTGGGGTTCCGGATGCGCTGGGTGTGGCAGCCGTAGCGCTGGCGCTGGGAGTGTTGGCGCTGCGCGGGCATCGCATCACGGCGAGTGAACTGGAGTTGGCTCCAGCGGTAATTCGAGATTGATTCGACAGTTAACTTTAAGTGGAGGCAAGATGAAAACGATCACGACAATTCTGGGGTCAGTGTTGATCCTCTGCAGTCTTGGCCTGGCGCAAGCGCAACCACAAACCAAAGACGAAAAGAAAACCCTCAGCCAGGTCGTTGACAGTGCGACCTCAAGACTGGAACGCGATTTTGTTCCCGCGGCCGAAGCCATGCCCGAGGATAAATACAGCTTCGCCCCGACCAACGGCGAGTTCAAAGGCGTGCGCACATTCGCCGAAGAGATCAAGCATTATGCAGCCACCAACTACCTGGTCGCGTCCCTGATTCTTGGCGAAAAGCCGCCCGTCGATGTGAACGACGAAAAGGGCCCCGACAGCGTGAAGTCGAAGGCCGAAGTCCTCAAGTATCTGAAAGATTCCTTCGCATATGCTCACAAGGCAGTCGCAACCATTACCGAAGCAAATGTTGTGGAACCAATTCCCTCTTTCGACGGCAAATCAACCACCACGCGACTTAGCCTGGCAATGCTGTTCGCATGGCATGGGTACGATCACTACGGACAAATGGTGGAGTATCTGCGCATGAACGGCATCGTGCCTCCCGCCAGCCGAAAGTAGGAAACCTACTTCTTTGCCGCAGGATGATGTTTGCGCCAGTCGGCTCCATCGCGTCCACCGTGGAGCGCGATCTGCGTGAGGAAGAGTTCGGCAGTGAGCCGGCGCTTGGTCAGGTGTGCAGCGATTCTCTGCTTGGCCCTTTTCGCTGGAACCTTCGGGTCGAGGAACACGAGCACGGACGGCCCCGCTCCGCTTAGCGCGGCCCCGAGGATGCCTGAATCTCCAGTGAGTTCCTTGAGCGCGGGTAGCAGCGGAGAGAGCGGCGCGCGATACGGCTGATGAATGCGGTCTTCGAGAGCCGCAGGAAGCAAGTCCGGACGATCTTGCGTAAACGCCGCGAACAGCAGCATCGAGTTCTGAATGTTTGTAACCGCGTCGGCACGCGAGTATTGGAACGGCAGCACGCGGCGAGCTTGCTCGGTTGAGACCGAGGCCTCGGGAACCGCCAGCAGCAGCGGCCACTTCCCTTTCGGCTTCACTTCGACCACCTGCGCCTGAACCTGGTTGGCCATGCGAGCCACGGTGAGCGCGCCCATCCAACAAGCAGACGCGTTATCGGGATGGTGCTCGCGCATGGAAGCTTCGCCAACGATGCGGTCATTTTTCCAGCGTAGGTGTCCGAAGTGTACGGCCAGCGCGATCCCAGCCAGGCGGGCGGCAGCGGACGATCCGCAACCTCGGCCAATGGGAATCTCGTTTTCGATGTGGATCCGCAACGGCGCGATCTTGCGATTCTCCGATTCGAGCACTTCGCAATAAGTGGTAACGATGAGGTGGTTCTCCATGCGGGCGCAGATCTGCGCGTCGCGGCCCTCGGCAGTGACGAAGAAGTCGGGCGCGCGCTCAGCCCGCAAGCGGAGGTGGAAATCCAAGGCAAGGGCAGCGGCGTCAAACGCAGGGCCCAGATTGGCGGAGGTCGCTGGCAGCGCCAAGCGCAGCGAGCGATCCTGAGATGTAGGACGTGACGGCATAGATTAAAAAAGCAAACTCCTCGGCAGCCTGACAAGGCAGCGGAAATCAAGCTTTGTATCAGGGCATCGCTTTAGCGATGCCGCAAGACTTTCAAAATCAGTGCCCCTTTACGGGCTGGGCATGGATGTCCGATTTCCCCACAGTCCATCAAGCCTGACCCGAAACAACAGAAATGGAAGACTTTAGCTCGGTCTGGCCTTGGCAGAATCGCTTACAGTCGGCACCGACGATTGAACTGTGTTTTATACACGAATTTGCGGCGAACTGCTACGAATTTCTGCGGAATTATGCCTTTGACATACCCACTACGTTAGAGAATCAGTGCTTCCTGACAAGGTTGGAGGCGGATTCGATACAAACAAACCGCATCGCGCCCTTCCGTTCTTGCGTGAAGGGACACACCTCAAAGTCGCCATAAATGGCGTCGCTTGGATTCAACTTCAGATTTCGCGGAAAGATGGGTTCTCCAGCGTCGTCGATGCTTGGCCCTCCTGTAACGCCCAGCAACCGATCTGTTCCGATGGGCCAGAGTCGCAAACGTATAGTGTCGGCTCCCAAATTGACCCTGCCGTGAACTGAGTAGCAAGCGTCGATGACCTTTGGGTTTCCCTTGCACTTTGGCATCGGCGCAGCGAAGACAGGAATCACCATTACGAGAATTACGGAAAACCGCCTCATGCTCGTTTACCCTTCCGCACTTTCTTTATCTTCTCCGCCGGCTTCGTCTTGAGCGCATCCGCTGTCATCGAACAGCATGGACGTGCCGGTTTGGAGTTCGTCGTCCTGTTCACGAATTTCTCTCAGCCGCGTCGAGAGCGGCAATGACGGCCCCCAGATCAGCATCGAGCACAATCGGGGCACGCTGAAGATGTTTTGTCTGGACAGCTTCGGCCGCGTCGCCAGTTCCAGCAAAAAGATCGCCGCGATGGAACTTGATGGTGAAGTCGGGATCTTTTAGGAGATGCCCGGTCAGGATCAGGACAACGGACTCGCCGGATTTGACGAACCCACTCCGGCGCAACTTCTTGAGTCCAGCCAGCGTGACGGCGGAGGCAGGTTCGCAACCGATACCATCGGCGCCGATCTCAGCTTTAGCAGCGGCGATTTCAACTTCCGAGACCTCTTCGACCTCGCCGCCGGTTGCCTGGAGCACCCGCAGCGCTTTCTTCCACGACGCAGGATTGCCGATGCGTATGGCAGTCGCGAGCGTGTCGGCAGTCATGGGTTCGAGCTTCTTCCCGCCAAACTCGCGCACACTGCGGTAGAACGGATTCGCGCCCTGCGCCTGGATGATGGAAAGCTTCGGCAGGCGCGAGATCAGTTTGAGCTCACGCATTTCGAGCAGCGCCTTGCCGATCGCCGAACTGTTTCCCAGATTGCCTCCAGGGACGATGATATGGTCAGGCGGCTCCCACGCGAGTTGCTCCATGAGTTCGATGGCGGCAGTTTTCTGGCCTTCGATGCGATACGGATTCACCGAATTCAGCAGGTAGACCGGCTTCTGGCGAACGAGCTCGTTGAGAATCCGAACGCACCCGTCGAAATCGGTGCGGAGTTGGCAGGTGAGCGCGCCGTAGTCAAGCGATTGCGAGAGCTTGCCCCAGGAAATTTGGCCATCCGGAATCAGCACCAGGCTGAGCATATTGCCGCGCGCCGCATAGGCGGCCATGGAGGCTGAAGTGTTGCCGGTCGAGGCGCAGGCAACCCAGCGGAATCCGCCCTGGTGCGCGGACGAGGCGGCGACCGTCATGCCCGTGTCTTTGAACGATGCGGTAGGGTTCATGCCCTGGTGCTTGGCGCGAAGATGCTCGACACCGACAGCGCGCGCGCAACGCGGCATGTGGTACAGCGGCGTGTTGCCTTCGCGCAGCGTGATGACATGCTCTTCTGGACTGGCAACGTGCGGGAGAAGTTCGCGGAAGCGCCAGACGCCGCTTTGGTCGAGCGCCTCGCGTGAGGTACGGCGATTGAGCCAGAGAGACTTCAGTACCGCCGGGTCGAAGGCTGGCGAGTCGGAGGTCCATCCGGGAAAAAAGAATTCCAGCAGGTCGCCGCAAGCGGTACAGCGGAAATCCTGGCCGGCGGAATCGGGTGTGGCGCCGCAGGAAATACAGCGGATGCGCGAGATGCTCTCGGCGGTTCTGGTGGTTGACAAGGGCTATGATCCGGTGGAAGGCAGCGACTGCTGGTGCTCGCCCATAGACATGATACGGCACCCCTGCCCTGGGCGAAGTCGAAGCGGAGTGTCCGCGCCACACGGGCTAGAACTGCGTGCTGTAGATGACGCTGGAATAACCCCCATTGCTGTTGAAGCCGGCGCACCAGACCTGATGGTGGCCTACGGAGAGCGCGTGTTGGGCACAGGAGCCCATCTCGGAGTTAGTGGTGGCATCAACCGACCAAGTCTTGCCGCCATCGGTGGAGAAGTAGATGCCGCCCACGCCCGTGTAGAAGTTGCCCCCGGCGGCCCAACCCGTCAGGCCATTCAGGAACAAGACGGAGCGGATCGGCCACGGCCCGTCTAGAGTCCGGCCGCTCCAGGTCTTGCCGCCGTTGGTGGTGAGATGGATCCAGCCTTCCACGTTGGGAGAAATCTCGCCGCCGCCGACCCACCCCCGGCTGTCATTCAAAAAGAAGACGGGACCATCAAAAACGGAATCGACCGAATTGCCGCAGCTCCATTGCGATCCGCCCGTGAGGCTGGTACAGAAATTGATGCCGGAGGCGCGAGCGTGCAGGTCTGTGAGCAGAGAAAATTGGGGATCGAACCAAGCGCCAGAAGGATTGTTGACAGCGCTCGTCCAGTCCGAAAGCGTCGCGCCGCCGTTGGTCGTGTACTCGGCGACCGTGGGAGAATTCCCGCCGCCTTGCTCCATGATGATGCCGTTTTTTCCGTTGACAATGCGGACGCGTTGTAGCGGCGCGGAACCGAAACTCAGATCGCCGGTCCAGGTATGGCCGCCATCGTGACTCCACCGGAAAACGCTGTACGTCGTGGTAGCGTCGTAGAAGCCGGAGACAACCATGTCTTTGGCCGTGACCGCGTCGATGCCGTAGAAATAATAGTTAGCGCCTGCGTTCAGAACCTGTACCCAGTTAGTTCCGCCGTCAGTGGTCTTCCAGACCTGGCCATGCTCACCGGCAGCGTAACCAATCGTGGCCGTTCGGAACGAGATATCATGAAGAAGTGTTCCGGGTAAGGTGGCGAGTAACTGCCAGGTATGCGCGGGAACTGCGAGACCAGCGGCGGGTGGCTGGGTGATCGCCCGAATCTGCCCCTCCGGACGCCCCGCGGAAAGCTCGTATCGAGGCGCTTCGACGGGGAAAACCCGTGACACATGGTGAACGGGGCCTGCCGCCTCTTGGGAAAACGACAGCGAAGCAATTAGGTAGAGTTGGACGAAGCAAAGCAGCGTGCGGCGCATCAAGTATCTCCTCAAGTATCTACTGGACCTACGCGCCTTGAGATGGTAGCACAGGCGCCAGAAACACATTCGGATCATTTCTAACGATCCTATTGCAGCGTCTACCCCAACGGAAAGTAAGTTAGGGTGCTGCGTCTTACGGGCTCCACCCGCGTATGCCCAGTCTCCTTTGCTCTATCGCAAGTAGGAATCGGTCTTATTGATCCAGTCGGCGCGGGGCGGGTTAAAGATGTCGAGATCGACAGTATCCGCGAGCGCCTCGGCCCAGTGTGGCATGTTGGGCGGGATGGTCAGAACCTCGCCGGCATTAACCACAATCTCTCTTCCATCGATCCCGAATTTCAGCGCGCCTTCCAACACGTAAGTGATCTGCTCGTTGTGATGACTGTGTTCGGGTACAAGGCATCCTTTTTTGAGCAGGACGCGAGCGAGCATGACATTCTGCCCGACAACAAAGTGGCGCCCAAGCAAGGGGTTCAGCGCTTCGACTTCGACCGAACTCCAGGGGATGTGGCGCAACTCGGCCTTGAGTGGCTTGCTTTTCCGGACGGTGCCTTCGAGCGCGACTTTGCTGGCCGGGCGCGCCGTTTTCGTCGTTTTTCTGGCAGCGGATTTTTTCTTTGCGGTCGTTCTCAGTTTTTTCTTTTTCATACGAAAGTCTCAGTCCAATGAACGATACTACAAACCTTTATACAGACCACCGTCGACAAGAATGGTCTGGCCGGTGATATAGGAAGCACGCTCGCTGGCGAGCCAGACAATAGTATCGGCAAGTTCACGCGGTTCGCCCAGACGTTTCACGGCAGTGTCCGCAGCCCAGCCCTCAAATATCTCTTTCTCAGTCTTGCCGAGCCCAGCGGAACGCACATGGGCGAGTTCCTTCAAGCGGTCAGTGGCGGTAAATCCCGGACCGACGTTATTGACGAGGATACCGTCTTTGCCGAACTCATTGGCGAGACTCTTGACAAGTCCAACAACCGCGGCGCGCACCGCATTCGAATAGACAAGATCGGCGACAGGCTGCTTGGTGGTAATCGACGTGATTGTGATGATGCGTCCCCACTTTTTCTTTTGCATGTGCGGGATGACCTGATGCGCGAAGTAGACGGTGCTCATGAAGTTCACTTCGACGGCGCGCTTCCACTCGTCAATCGTAGTAGCGAGAAAACTCTTGGCGGGAGGGCCTCCGCCATTGGTCACGCAGATATCGGCGCTGCCAAATTTCTGAACCACCGCATTGACGAAATCGCGGACAGCGGCCGCGTCGGTGACATCGAACGGCTCGGTGAGCACTTCCGTCTTGTGCTCGTTGCGAATCTTTTGGGCGACGGCGTTGAGCGCTTCCCCGTTGCGCGCGCAGATCGCCAGACGGCACCCTTCGGCGGCGAAGGCCTCGGCGGTGGCTCGCCCGATTCCCTGGCTCGAGGCGGCAACGATGGCGACGCGGTTTCTGAGTCCGGTTTCCATAGCCGCGTCATTATAATGGACAACATGGGAGCCGCTCGTTACATATGGATTCATGACTCGTTGAGGCCCGCCAGTGAAGGCGTGGTCCCGTTTGTCAGTGCCGCTGTGCAGTACGGCTTCAGCGTGTTTGAGGGCATCCGCTGCTACTCGACCAATAATGGACCCGCTGTGTTCCGGCTTAACGAACATGTCGAACGCCTGATGGATTCCGCTCACATCGTGGGCTTTCGTGATCTGCCCGTTACCGCCGAGCTCGCGAAGACGGCCATCAACCAGACGATTGCTGCGAACGAATTCTCGTCCTGCTATATCCGTCCGATGATTTATTTGGACGGCGCGATGAGCCTGACCGTCGAAGCCGGAGAACCGCGCTTCATGGTCGCGGTATGGGAGTGGAAGACTTTTCTGGGTGCCGAGGCGAAGGAGCGTGGCATCCGCGCCAATATTGCGTCGTTCACGCGGCTCCATCCGAACATCATGATGACCAAGGCCAAAGTCGCGGGAAATTACGTGAGCTCGATTCTGGCGAAGACCGAGTCGCAGCGCGCCGGATTCGACGAGGCGATCATGCTCGGGCCTGATGGCTACGTGGCGGAGTGCACCGGCGAAAATCTCTTCCTCGTGCGAAGCAAGATCATCTACACCACGCCGCGGGCGGGGATTCTGGAAGGCATCACTCGCGACAGCCTGATCACGCTGGCTCGGGATTTGGGCTACTCCGTGATCGAAGAGGCCATCTCGCGCGATCAGCTTTATATTGCCGACGAAGTTTTCGTGTGCGGCACGGCGGCCGAAGTCATTGGGCTGCGCGAAATTGACTTTCGCGTAATCGGCGATGGCAAGGCTGGCCCTGTAACCCGCGCCTTGCAACAGGAGTTCGACAAACTGGTGAGTGGCCGTCACGCTCGCTCGGCCGAGTGGTTGGCGCCCGTGCCGGCGCTGAATGCGGCAGGGGTGCGAAGCTAGCGGTCTAGTTCTCAGTTCTCAGAGAAACTCGAAACGGATTTAACTGAGAACTGAGAACCGGGAACTGAGAACTGCCCCTGACCGCCAAGGAGAATGAAGTATGAAGAAGCACGAGTTTCGCCAGGAAACCGAAGCTGTACGCGGCCGCGCCAGCCTCGCCAAGAAAAATGGCCCTCTCGCCACGCCGATCTATCAAACTTCGACCTTCGAAGTCACCGACATGCAGGAGCAGGTGCGCGCCACTCCTACTGACAGCTACTACACGCGCTACGGCAATCCCACGAATACCGCCGCCGAAAATGCCATCGCCGAACTCGAGGGCACGGATGCGGCGCTGCTGTTCTCTTCGGGCATGGCCGCGATCACCACGTCGATTCTGGCGCTGGTGAAGGCGGGCGACCATATCGTGGCGCAACGCGACGTTTACGGCGGGGTGATCAGATTCCTTTCGCAGTGGCTGCCGAAGCTGGGAATCGAAACAACGTTCGTCGATACCAACGACATGGAGCAGCACGAGCGCGCGATCCGGCCGAACACAAAGTTAATACATATCGAATCGCCGACGAATCCGATAGTGCGAGTGGTCGATCTCGAAAAAATTGCGGCGCTGGCACGCAAGCACGGCTTGATCTCAACCATTGATTCGACCTTTGCCACGCCGATTAATTGCCGTCCGGCGGAGTGGGGCATCGATCTGGTGCTGCACTCCGGGACGAAATATTTTGGCGGACATGCCGACATAATGTGCGGCATCGCTACCGGACGACGCGATTTAATCGAGCAAATCCACCACCTGCGCACGACGCTCGGCTGCTGCATGGATCCGCACGCGGCGTTTCTCTTGCTGCGTGGGATCAAGACGCTGGCCGTCCGGGTCGAGCGCCAGAACGAAAACGCGCTGCGGATTGCCGAGTTTCTGAGCCAGCATCCCAAGGTAACGCGAGTGCATTATCCGCTGCTGAAAAAACATCCTGACTACGCGATCGCAAAGAAACAAATGGCAGGCGCGGGCGGCGTCCTGAGCTTAGAAGTGGACGGCAATGGCGCCGACGCGTGCCGTGTGGCGGAGGCGCTGAGTCTATTTACCCTGGCGCCAAGCCTCGGCGGAGTAGATTCGCTGGTGACCATCCCGGTGCTGACTTCGCATTACCTGATCGATCCGGAGCTGCTGAAAAAGATGGGCGTAACTGAACAAATGATCCGGCTGTCGGTGGGCGTCGAGCATGTCGAGGATCTGATTGCCGATCTGGAGAAAGGCCTGACCGTGCTCAGCAGGGAACGCGTGGGCGTGGGCGTGGCAGACTGAACCGAGGGACACGCGGCGCCACAGGCAAGACGCCCGAATCGGGCGTGAAAAGAAAATCCTGGCTCGCTGCGAGCCAGGATTTCCCATTTGTCCAACCACTCCTTCTAGAAGAAGAGTTTTAAAGCCAGCTGCAGTACACGCGCCTCGTGGGCAAGGGCCGGACGCAACAATCCGCCTCCCAAGCAGCTTGGATCATTGGCCGAGTTGTTCGGTCCCGCATAGCAACCCACGGAATTGCTGAAGCTGCCAATCGGACTATTGCCTCCCGCTGATCCGGCATCTCCACCTACGTAAGCGAACTCGGTGTGATTGAAGACGTTAAATGCTTCCGCGCGGAATTCGAACGAAACGCTCTCTCGAACCTTGAAGTGCTTGTAGATTGCCATATCGAAGTTCGTTTGTCTGGGATTGTGCACGATGTTTCTGCCCGCATCGCCAAAGGTCAGACCTCGCGGAGCGGCAAACGCACCGGGATTGACCAGCAACGGTCCGAACTGGGTCCCACCCAGGTTTGCCGGACCTGAACCGGGAATTCTCGCGTTCGGATCGCCAATAAGATCCGGTCTGGAACCGGTGCCGGTTCCATTGGCGACGCCGGCGTTGTCCCCGGGGATGGCGGCCCCGTCGCCGGCGTTGGTCACGCTGTACGGTGTTCCGGTTTGAATCGTCGTTATGCCGGACCATTGCCATCCGCCGAGCAGAGTGCGTGTCAAACCTCCGCCCGACTTGAAGAACGGCAGGTCATAGATATAGCTGAGTGTGAACACGTGCCGTTGATCGAAGTTGGAACTGGCACGGTTTGCGGCGAGATCATAAGAATTGAGGAAGCTTGCGTCTCCTGCTGAAGACGCGTCGTCGATCGAATGGGAATACGTGTAAGAAGCGCTGAGCTGCAGTGCTCCTACTGTTTTTCGCGCCGACAACTGGAGGCCGTGATAGATGGACGACGCTGTGTTTCTTTGTGCCCGAATATCCGAAAATCCCAAATAGGGACGGAAAAAATCGGGGTTGTTGCCGCACGCGACG
>Ga0210407_10003284_pt1 | contig 13224 bp, 8 predicted proteins | sample IncBWC27MmetaG_FD_150860 | JGI IMG/M metagenome (GOLD analysis project Ga0210407, IMG submission 150860) | Forest soil microbial communities from Barre Woods Harvard Forest LTER site, Petersham, Massachusetts, United States - Inc-BW-C-27-M | ecosystem: Environmental > Terrestrial > Soil >... | reverse complement strand
ACGCGAATTGCACCAGCCGGGGAGCCAGCGAGGCAGTAGCAAAGCCGAATTGTGAAGCACCGCGCTCGGTGGAAAAGTTTTCGTTTGTCGTCGTGGGATCCGCGAACTGCAGGTTCGGATGGTTCCAGATATTGAAAAACTCCGCGCGGAACTCGAAGTGCATTTGCTCTTTGACTGGAAACTGCTTGATGAAGGACAGATCCCAATTTTGCAGGCCCGGTCCCAGGATAGTGTTTCGGCCCGCGTTTCCGAATGTGCCCAGTTGCGTGTTGGCCACAAACGCGCAAGTATTAAACAGCGTTCCCGGCAAGCAATGCGCCCCGTTCGGATTTCCCACCACATTGGGACGCGCGCAATTGAAGACCTCGCCGCCGCAATCAGAATTGGAAATGTTCACCAGATCATCGGTCGCCGTGAACCAATTGCCGGTCTGCGCCGAGACAATTCCAGTGACCTGCCAATTGCCGACGATCTGGTTGGCAACGCCCGTGAGATTCGAGCCGAAGTGCCGGCCGTTCCCGAAAGGCAAATCATAAACAAAGTTGACGACGAATCTGTGGCGCACGTCGAAATCGGCGTTGCCATATTCCAGGAAGGGCGCGGTTTGCAGCCGGAAGTCTCCCTGGTTCTGCGAGCCCAGGCTGGCCGAAGACGCGTCATCGAGCGCGTGGCTGTAGGTGTAGGCCGCCTCAAATTGCAAGCCGTTGGAAAAACGCTTTTCCAGGCGAAGTTGTAATCCGTTGTAATTCGAAAATAGATTCGAGCGCAGCGTTTCAATCCCGGCATCAATGTTCGGATCGGGGCGGCGCGGGGCCGTAGGAATCGTGGGATCCGCCGTGGGAACCGCCTGGTTTCCATTGAACATGCCGAAGAGATTGGCGCCGTGCGAGCCGACGTAGGAAATCTGAGCCACCATGTTCGACGGCAGTGCGTACTGGAAGCCGAGGAACCATTGCTGCATGAACGGAGTGGTGATATTGGGACTGATGGAAAAAAGCAGCGGTGTATTCGGATCGACCAGGGAGTTTGCAGGGAATCCTTGCTGCAGCGAGTTGAACCCGGGGATCGAACAATCTATTTGTCCGGGATTGGGGTTCGCGGAATTCGTCAAGCAGGGCTGATTGAACGACTGCGTCACGAAGAATGGCGGATTGAATCCGGGGCTTGGATTGGAGTACGGCCCATTTTCCTGGCCGCCATAAAAAATGCCATAAGAACTGCGCAGCACGAGCTTGTCGGTAATTTTGTAGGCCAGGCCGACGCGCGGCGCAAAGTTGTGATAATCCGGATTGACCAGCCCGGTCGAGCCGGTCCGTTCAATGGAAATTTGCGTGGCGAGCGTCGGAGTCAGCTCGGCGGTTTGCCCCGTGGGAACAATCAGGCACCCGCAAGCGAAATTAAAATTAGCTTGCTCGTTTCCGGCGGCTTTCACCGGTGAATAATATTCGTAGCGCAAGCCAAGGTTCAGCGTGAGGCGCGATGATGCCTTGAAATCATCCTGAATGAATCCGGCATAGATTTGCCGGTGATAGTCAACGTTGTGCAGGTTCACGATGGAGCCGCCGTCGGAGATGCCGAGCAGAAAGCTGGCAAAGCCGTTTCCGCCGGATCCTGGCGACGCAGGATTATCCGTGAATGCCGAGCTGAAATCGGCCGTGCCGCGCGAAGCCGAAGGTTGAAACAGCGTGAATTGTTCGAAGCGCAGCTCGGTGCCAATCTTCAGCGAATGGCGGCCTTTCACCCAGGTGAAGTTGTCGGTGATGACGTAGCTGTTCTGTTTTTCGATCGAAGGCAAAAAGGTGGAGCTGCCAAGTTGCGGGGCGGAGCCGTCGCTGAACGTAAGCGCGGGAAGTCCGCCGTTAAACGTGCCGGGCTCAAAGGGAACGCCGGGAAAATCGAGATTCGCCGAGACATTTGTATCGAAATTGTTTTGAAAGCGACGAGCGTTGATGCGGTTGTAGCCAAAGCGGAACTCGTTCACGTGCGCAGAATCGAAAATGTGAGTTTCGCTCAACGCGACGCTGCGGTAGGAGAAATCTTCGTTACCGTCGAAAAATCCGCCGCCGTCCAGCACGTTATTGAACGGCGAGGGAATAAAACTGGGCTGATTTTCGTAGCTGAACCTGCCGAAGAGAGAATCCTTGTTCGAAATATTGTGATCCAGGCGCACATCAAAATTGTTGCGATTCTCGCTGCGTACTGGCACGGCGACGTAGTTGAACGCCTGATTGGTCGAGTTCGGAGCCGGAATCAGCGCCGCGAGGCGCGAAGCCAGCGGGTCGGTTGTTCCCGTGGGAAACACGTTGGTAGGAACTCCTCCCGGACCGACGCCGATCGGCACTCCGCACAAGCCGCTAGGATTGCTAGGTGTGGCGGGCACAACTTGCTGAGTCTGCCGGGCGTTGAAAATTTCCCCGACGAAGGTCGGGTTGCCGCTGCAATCCAACGCTACGTGGCCGTTCGGATTGCCGGTGCTCGGGTCAATCGCCATTGCCGGAATATTAGTGAGCAGCTCGGAAAAATCGCCGTTAATCATACTCTGATCCGGGATGACCGTCGTCTGCGGAATTCCCTGTCGCAAGCGGAATCCCTCGTAATCGGCGAAGAAAAAAGTCTTATCCTTTTTAATCGGACCGCCAATGGTGCCGCCGAACTGGTTCTGCTTGTAGGCTGGCTTCTGATCAACGATAAAGAAAGGCGAAGCATCGAGGACATCGTTCCGGAAATACTCGAAAACATCTCCGTGGAACGCGTTAGTACCCGATTTGATTACGGCGTTCAGAATTGCGCCGTTCCCTCTTCCGAATTCGGCGCTGTAGTCGTTGGTTTGAACTTTAAATTCCTCGATGGCGTCAATGGGCGGCTGAATGACGTACGACGCTTCATTGAACGCGTCGCCCAAATTCGAATTGTTATCAATCCCATCGAGCAGAAAATTGTTTTGCAGCGAGCGCGCTCCGTCCACGCTGAATCCAAAATTTCCGCTGATGCGTGAGCCCGGTTCACTGGGCACTACTCCCGCGCCGAGTTGGGCAAGCTGCGCGAAATTCCGTCCATTCAGCGGCAGCGTTTCTATGCGCGTCTTATCCATCACTTCGCCCATCGTGCTGGTCTCGGTTTCCAGCAGCGGGTTCTGTACGGTTACCTCCACCTTCTGCGTAACCTGTCCGATCTCCAACTTAACGTCAGCTTCGATGCGCCCCTGCACGTCGAGCTGCACGGGCCCTGCCACCGCCGTCTTAAAGCCGGGCTTCTCGACGGAGATCGTGTAGCGGCCAACCTTCAGCGGACCGGCGACGTACTCGCCATTGGCTTCCGTAGTGGTATCGAATTCGGTTCCGCGATCCACATCAATCACCCTCACCCGCGCGCCCGCGACAACTCCTCCCGATGCATCCTTTACAGTTCCGGCGATTACCCCGGTGTCCTTCTGCGCCCAGGAGCTTCCGCAGGAAAGGGCTATCGCCAAAAGTAAACCGACGACGTGCAAACTCGTCGTGATTCTGCCGCCGGAATGTTCGAGTAGGCTTTTGGCACATGCTCGACCGGATAGAAAAAAGCGCGCGAATTTGTTCACCGGTAACCCTCCCCTGCAACTTGGGTCCCTGTTTCCCGAATTGGAGTTGGCTGCGGAGCACCCCACGCCGCAGGACGACAAGAAACAGACCTAAATCGCTCACGTAATTAGTACTATTGTGCACATTTGTCAACTTTTTTTATCGAATATGATGTATTTTGTACTTTTGCGATCATTTTTCAGCGACTTGTGCCACAATCGGCTGCTTTTCGATCGGGGTACCGGACGGAGAATTCTGATGAGCCTGTTGGCCGAGGAACGGAGATTCCGCATCCGCGAGCTCTTATCTCGCGAACGCACCGTTACCGGCGCAGAACTGATTCGCACCCTCGGCGTCACTGCCGCCACCATCCGCCGCGACCTGGAAGCCTTGGAGAAGGAAGGAGTCCTGCTCCGCTCGCACGGCGGCGCAGTTTCGCGCACCTCGAATACAAATCTTCAGCCCGCGTACGACGCCGTGGGTCGCAGCAATCGCGCCGAAAAACAGGCGATCGCACGGGAAGCGGAGCGCTTAATACTCGATGGCGAGACAGTGTTCCTGGAAGGAAGCAGCACGGTTTACGAACTCGCGCGGCGCCTGCTTCATCGCAATCGCCTCACCGTGATCACGAATTCCCCGCCGATCGTGGCTGAATTTCAGCGCAGCCAACACGTCTCGGTAATTTCCACGGGTGGCGAACTTCAGAAGGATGTCTTTTATCTTGCCGGAGTTTGGGCGCAGCGCGCCCTGTCCGAGATTCGCGTGGATAAAGCCGTGCTCGGCGTTAGCGCGATTGATCCCGGCTATGGCATTTCCACCGCAAGCCAAGCCGAAGCGCAGATCAAGAAAATGATTCTGAAGTCCGCGCGCGTGAGCATCGCCCTTGCGGACCACAGCAAATTCGGCAATCAGGGGTTTGCGTATGTGGGGCCCACAACTGACATTGACATCCTGGTGACCGATTCCGGTACCGACCCGCAATATCTGCGGCCGCTGCGCGAAGCTGGCGTGGAGTTAATCATTGCCGACGTCCGCGAAGCGTCTCTCGAGCCGGACAAGAATGAATCCCCAAAAACCCGCACGCGTTCAGGAGGCGCTAAGCACTGATCGGGAATATGCGTGCCCACCGTCAAAAGCTTTCCTTATTTTTGTTGCTCGCAGGCGCCGTGGTTGCGACGGCGTTCCTGGCCAATCGGATTGCTACTAGGCCCATTTTTGCAGCGGTCGCGGCCGGCCCAGCTTCCACTGACGGCAATGATGCGCTCCAGGCGTTCGCGGCGCTGGATCCGGTGGACACTCACGTGCATGCGTTCAAGAACGATCCCGCCATCACGGATCTGATGGCGCGCCTGCGACTGCACGTCTTGGATATCTGCGTTGCCGATACCCAAGGCATCTACGGCGAATTAGCCGCCCAGCTCGCGCGCGCCAAGAGTTTTGTGCAAGCTAGCTCAGGCCACGCCAGGCTGTGCGTCACCTTTGATCCGTTTAAATTCCAGCAGAAGGATTTTGCGCGGAAAACCGTGCGGGAGCTTCACCAGGAGTTTGCCGACGGCGCAGTCGCGGTGAAAATCTGGAAAAATATCGGCATGGAACTAAAGACGCCCGACGGCAAATATGTGATGCCCGACGATCCGGCGTTCGCGCCCGTCTACAACGAAATTGCCGCCGAAAATAAAACCCTCGTCGCGCACGTTGCCGAGCCTTCCTCCTGCTGGCAACCGCCCAATCCAGAAAGCCCCGATTACGATTACTACAACGAAAATCCCGAGTGGTACATGTATCTTCACCCAGACCACCCGCGCAAGGAAGTCATCCTGGCCGCGCGCGATCACCTCCTTGCCGAAAATCCGAAATTGCGCGTGGTCGGCGCGCACCTGGGCAGTATGGAAACCGACGTGGATGAAATCGCCAAGCGCTTTGACCGCTATCCAAATTTCGCGGTGGACACGGCCGCGCGCATGGAATACTTAATGCTCGCGCCGCGCGAAAAAGTCCGCAACTTCCTCATCAAGTATCAGGATCGCGTACTGTACGGCACGGACCTCGAGTTCCTGGCTAAGGAAACCACGCCCGACGCTTTGAAGGATTGGCAGGATACCTACGCCAGAGACTGGAAGTTCTTGGCGACGAATCAGACGCTGCAGCTCCGAGGCCGCGAAATTCAGGGACTGAATCTGCCGGACCCGGTTCTGCGACGTATCTATCACGATAATGCCGTGCGTTGGATTCCTGGGATCGCGGACTCCGCGAAGTAACTTGGTCGCGAGCGAGCACGCACGGCAGACTTTCTTTTCGAATGCCCATAGAAAACCCCTACAGGGTTAGTCGCTCGATTTCGATCTGCGGCAGAAGCGCGCGCACCGTCGCAAGTTCGATTCTGCCGGGCGCAGACGCCACGCAATTGGCCGCGCCGCAAGCCGCCGCCAAACGCAGCGCCTCCTCGCCAACGATGCCCTGAGCGGCGGAGTATGCAAAGCCCCCCAGCGTCGCATCGCCGGACCCGACCGCCGAAACTACATTCACGTGTGGCGGTTTGGCCTTCCACAGTGGTCCAGCTTTGCGCTCCAGCCAGACCAATCCGTCGAGTCCCAGGGTAATCGCGGCACTGCCCACTCCGCGTTCCACGATCTCGGCGGTGGCACGGGCTACTTCTTCGATCGTCGCCAGCGCTCGTCCCAGCAGCACCTCCGCCTCAGCACGATTTATCTTTACAAAATATGGGCGCGCATTCGAACTCGCGCGCAAAGCGTCCCCACTTGTGTCCACAAAGACCCGCGCGCCTGCCGCTCGCGCAGCTTCAATAAGCGCAACATAAAAATCGGACCCAAGACCTGCAGGCAAACTCCCGGAAATCACGATCATTACATTTTTCCACTCGCCACGAAATCCCCGCATGCACGCCTGCAGAAATTCATCGCGCTCCTGCACGGTCGGTTCCACGCCCGGCTCCAGAATCTCGGTCACTCGTCCCGCCCCGTCAATAATTTCCAGATTCACGCGCGTACTGGACTGTGTGGGAATCGAAACCACTTGAATACCCAGAGTTTCCATCTGCCGCGCACATTCCTGCCCGATCGCTCCGCCGAGAAATCCCACCCAGACAGGCTCGGCTTCCAGCGCGCGTGCGGTCGTGGCGACGTGTGCAGCCTTGCCGCCCGCCAAACCCTGCGCGCGCTGGGCGCGATTGATTTCGCCGACGGCCAGGGATTCAATGCGCAAGCGGCGATCCATGGCCGGATTGGCGCTCACGCAAACGATGGTAGGACCGGGCATAATTCCTTGCTCCTGGCTGGCATTTGTGCCAAGCTATCACGCTCTGGCACGAAATAGTAACAAAAAGTAATAAATCGAAAGCAGGCTTTTATCCATGCTCGCGGAAGAGCGGCGGCGAAAAATCCTCGAATTGACGCAGCGCGACGGCCGGGTTGTCGTTAAAGACCTGGCGCGCCGCTTTTCCACTTCCCTGATCACCATCCGCAAGGACTTGGAATCCCTCCACCAAATGGGCCGCCTGCAACGTGCGCATGGCGGCGCCCTCCCCATAGACGCAACGGCGCTGCACGATCCCACACTGCACGAAAAAGAGCAATTGCACCGGCGTGAAAAACTCAAAATTGCCGCCGCGGCGGCGCGCCTGGTTCGACCGGGCCACGTGGTGATTCTGGATTCGGGTACCACTACGACGGCCATCGCCCGCGCCATCAAACATATTCGCGATCTCACGGTGATTACCAATGCCGTGAACATCGCCGCCGAACTTGCCGGCACGGACGTGGAGGTAATTCTAACGGGCGGCGTCCTGCGAAGGAATTCGTTTTCGCTGGTGGGTCCCCTCACTGAAGATTCCCTGCGGCACGTCACCGCCGATCTTCTGTTCCTCGCCGTGGATGGATTCGATCTCGAGTACGGACTTACCACGCCCAATCTGCTGGAAGCGCGCGCGAATCGCGTGATGATGGAGAATGCCAAGACTGCGATTATCGTTTGCGATTCCAGCAAATTCGGCCGGCGCAGCCTCTCGTTCATCGCGCCCACTTCGGCGGTCCATCACACCATCACGGACAGCAAGATTTCCGCCCGGCACCTTCGCGGGCTTCGCGCGGCTCACGTAAAAGTCGTCGTGGTTTGAATTTGTGGTTCGGAATTGTTGCGGAGGAATAGTTGGTGGATTTGAAAACAGGAGTTGGCGGTCACACCATAGCGGAAATTCTCTCGGAACCTGCCACATGGAAATTATGCCTCAAGGCCATGGAGCAGACGGCCGAGCTGCAATCGTTGAATGAGAAACTTCCCAGAAATATCGAATGGGTGTTCATCGGCTGCGGATCGAGTTTTTATCTGGCCCAGGCGGCCTCCTCCAGTTGGACGATCCTGACGGGCGGTAAGTCCCGCGCACTTCCCGCTTCCGAAATCACGTTGTTTCCGCAATTATTTCCGGCTCCCTGCCAGCCGGTGCTGATTACCCGTTCCGGCTATACATCGGAAGTGCTGCAAGCCGCCGAGTATTTGGAAGAGCGTCTTCAGCTGCAAACTCTCGCGATTACTTGTGGCACCGGCACTCCCATCGAAAAAATCGCGTCGCATTGCATCAGACTGCCCGCCGCGGACGAAAAAAGCACCGTGATGACGCGCTCCTTCACCTCGATGCTGATCACGCTGCAATCGCTCGCGGCAATTCGCGGAGAACGCGGTGAATTTCTGGATGCGCTGCGCAAACTTCCCGATCAAGTCGCCAGCCGCTTGAACACAATTCATACCACCATCAAATCCCTGGCGGATTCGCGCGCCTTTGCGGACTACGTTTTTCTGGGGCAAGGTCCGTTTTTTGGAATCGCGCAGGAATCCATGCTCAAAGTGAAAGAGATGTCCTGTTCCTACGCGCAGTGCTTCCACACGCTCGAGTTCCGGCATGGCCCGAAAGCGATTGTGAGCCCTGAGACGCTCATCACCTTCATCATCAGCGAAACGGGCTTTGCCGCAGAAGTAGCGGTCCTCGAGGAAATCAAAAAACTGGGAGGCACCACGCTGGTCGTTTCCAACTCCGGCGATTCCGTCGTTCGCCGCTCAGCCGACTACTCTGTCGAATTGTCTCTCGATCTGCCGGAAGCTGCGCGCGCGGCCGCCAGTATAATTCCGGGCCAACTGCTCGGCTTCTACACCGGGATCAAGAAGGGTTTGAATCCAGACGAGCCCCGCAATTTGTCTCGCGTCGTAATGCTGGAAACGAAATAACAGGGGCCGCAAGAATGCCGCTAGATGTCTGCGTGGTCGGCGAGATTAACCCAGACTTGATTCTTTACGGCGTGCCCGCGCAACTGAAACCGGAAGAAGAATCACTGGTCAGCGGATTCCGGCTGACACTCGGAAGTTCCTCCGCTATTTTCGCGCACAATCTTGCAGTGCTGGGCACCCGCGTCGGCATGGTGTCAAAAATCGGCGGCGATTCGCTGGGCAAAATGGCTTTCGAGTGGCTTGCGAATGGCGGCGTGGATTTGACGCGTGTGCGCGTTGCCCCGAGCGGCCCCGCCACCGGTCCTTCGACCGGTCTGTCCGTGATTCTTGCCCAGCCGGAGCATCGCTTTATCCTCACATATCCCGGCACCATGTTTGAATTCAGCTACGCTGATCTCGATCTCGATTACATTTTCTCTGCGCGACACCTGCACCTCTCTTCGTACTTCCTGCACCGCGCTCTGCGGCCTCGCATCGCTGATTTGTTTCGTGAAGCCAAGGCCAAAGGCCTTTCCACCTCACTGGACACCAACGACGACCCGGAAGGCAAGTGGGGCAAAGACCTGCTGGACGTGCTTCCTTTCGTTGACATATTTTTCCCGAACGAGCGTGAAGCGAAAAAAGTGGCGGGCACTGAAGATTTGCAGCAAGCAATCGAAAGACTCGCGCAGTTGTGCAAACTTGTCGTGGTAAAACTCGGCATACACGGAGCGGTTGCGCGGAAGGGCTCCGAAGAATGGCGCCGCACAGGCCTGCGCGTGGCGTCGGTGGACCCGGTCGGCGCCGGCGACAGCTTTGACGCCGGCTTCATTCATCGCCACTTGCAAGGCGCGACGCCACAGGAATGTCTCGACTACGCTGACGTCGCCGGCGCCTTTTCCACCACTTGCGAAGGCGGGATCGAAGCTTTTAAGGACCGTAATAAGGTCGAAGCATTTTTTCGCCAGCACTTAACTTCGCGCTAAGCGCGCTTCGGCCCCATTCCGCAGCCGCGCATCACTCCTTCGTGGCTTTTATCAGCAGGTGGTCAGTAAAGCTGGCCTTCAGTCTTGCATCCGGCGCGGTCACTTCTCCCAAATCCTTGTCGTTGACGTAATCCGTCACGCGGTATTTCCCCGCAGCCAGCCCGCGCAGTTCGATGTCTCCGGACCACGACGCCGGCGCAGCCTTCGCAGCGTCCGCCGCAGGCTGAGGCGCAAAGAACGCGTAGTACATCGCGCCATCTTTCTCGATCGCGTAGCCCTCCGGAAAATCGTAGCCGTAAACGTATAGATCGCGGAACGTGCCGCGCGAAAGCATGTTCTCGTTATACAGACCGATCCACTTTTTCCAGTACTCCTCTTTTTGCGGCGTGAGATACACATCCGCCAGTTTCGGTCCGTAGTTCGGCCACGCGAATTTTGTTCCCACCACGCCGCCCGTGCCGATTGTCGAAGCAAAATCAGACCCCAGATCCTTTTCATTCCCGTTCGGGTTCGCAATGCGTGTCAATTCCACATGATCTCCGTACACCGCGGAATTCGGACCCAGCAGCGCTTTGTACATCTTCACGCGCTGCCGCACTTGCACGGAGCCAACGGGATCAGCTGTCACCGCCTGATCGAGGTAACGCAGCCACGCGATACTGGGCGGCGTGCCGCACGGGCAACTCTGCGTCACACTATCCGGTTTCAGCGCGCGCGTGGCGTCGAAAATCGCCTTATAGATATCGCCCATCGCATAAACGGAATCATACGGCGTTTTGTGGTGATGTTTCGGGTTGTAGCAGGCCGGCACGCTATAGATGTTGTCGAGTTTGTGGCCATCGAAATCCCATTCCTTAATGAATTTTTCCGTGAGCTGCTTGTAATACGCGCGCACCTCCGGCACGGCCGGACACAGCGTCGCCAGATTTCGCGTCATTCGCGCCGGCTTGCCGTTCTTATCCAAGATCAGCCAGTCAGGATGTTCCTTCACCACGTCTGAGACGCCGTAAGAATGCGATTCATACCCCGGGCCACCATCTTCCACTGCCAGAGGCAACCACCACAGTTGTACCTTGATTCCCTCCTGATGGAACTGCTGAACCATCTTTTGAATTTCACCGTCTGGAAAAGTGTCGTTGCGCGGCTGCCAGTCGCCGTAATTGTTAAACCAGCGATCATCCAGAGTCGCCCAGTGAATTCCGAATTCCTTGAGTTTCGGAATTGTCCCCAGCATCTGCGCCGGAGTCACATTGGCCAGGTAGCCCCAACCGCACCAGCTCACCGCGTAGTCTTCGCTGTTGGTCGTGGGGCGCTTCAAGCCTTCGCCGTCAATCACGTCGGAATAAATTCGCAGTGGCTGATAATAATCTCCGGAATAGACCGCGATGAACGTCTCAGGGCTGGAATAACTTTCGCCCGGCTGCAATGTGCGGTCGGGAGTCAGATGAACGCTGGCGTCCACGTCGCCGTCCGCTTCCGTTTTCACCGGAACTGAAAGCACGAGAGGCAGCGTCTCGACGTGGCCGATCGCTTCGCCCACAGTCTTTGTCCAGAAAGCGGCCACCGGTATTCCTCCGCCTACGCGCCCCAAGTCTCCCTTTACTTCCACCACGGAGCCCATCTGATTTTGTTGCGAAAATTTCCGCGGAATCTGAAACACGTTCTCTCGGCCCCACTCAACGCTCGCGCCGTGGAACGACCACATATCGTTCGGCGCCACCGCCGGATCGGCCAGCGAGGCATTCAAGCGATGGCGATCCAGATCAACGGCATCCAGTTTCAGTTCACTCTTACCCAAATTGCGGATCGAAACAGACACCAGCGCCAGGCTCGGATATTCGTCGTACGCTTCGACGACCAGCGTTTCTTCCAGGTCAGCCGCGGAATTCTTGCCGGTTAATTCGATGTGCTTTCCCTTTGTTCCCAATCGTCCGTGAGGTATGGAAATCTGGGGATGCGCAACGTCGAAGACTACATCCGGCAACTCCTTCGCGGCAGCGGTCACCGCGACGCCGGAAGCGCCCTCGGCGTCATCGAGCGTACGCTTTCCGCCGCTCGTCACCAGGCTCGCACCAACATATCCGTTCTGTGTGATCGCAAATTCGGCCGCGGAAGAATCCACTAACACAGTGTTCGCGCTCGCGGTCACTTGGATCTGCGATTCCGGCGTCTTGGCGGGCGGAGGGGCGCTCACCGTCGCCTCTTTTCCGCACCCATTCGTAAATAGCAGCAGTCCGGCCACTGCAAGCGTCATAGTCGCTGCGCCCCTGATAGATTGCAGCGGTGCACGTGTTCCGACGAGCGCCCGGTTCATGGTTCCCTCGTTACAAAAAGAAGTAAAAAGCTATATTTCGTAACATAACGATACCCGCGCAATATCTCACATCAAGGACGCACAAGCCACTAAAAATGCCATCGCAATAAAGCTGCATCCTCGCGGCCCGCCCAACATTTAGGCCTGCCTTTCAATCCGGCGCATTTGTATTATCCCAGCGGCGCAATTCGCCACAAGCAAATCCATCGTTGAAAAATCGCATCGGCGACGGAAGTTCCCACAAACTCGTACTGGGCGTTGCTATCGGCGGCACGAAGGTGGCCATCGGCCTCCTGAATTCTCGCGGCCAGATTGTGCACGCCACTCGCGCCCCGATGCTTGCCCACGCGAGAGCCTGCGCGTGTCCCACGAGCCGATGTACCGTAGCTCATTCATTCAAGTCCGCGGAGTGCTGAAGAAAGAGCTGCTGGGGCGCCTGTGATCCAAGCGCCGCATCCGTCGCTCGCAGCGCTCCCATATCTTCCAAGACAGGCGCGGTCAAATCGCAGATGCCGTCTCCATCCGGGAAAGACCCGCAGAGATCCGGGACCGCGCCATTCCCGGTCATTGGGACGGCAACTTAATTAACGGCTCCAGGAACAGTCACCTGGGCACTTTGGTGGAGCGACATTCGCGTTTTACCGCACTCATAAAAGTACCTGGCAAAGACACCGCGGTGGTCGTCGCCGCACTGACTCGGCATGTGCGGAAGTTACCCACGGCGCTACGGCGCTCCCTGTCCTGGAATCGCGGGCTGGAGATGGCTAAACACAAAAGCTTCACGGTGGCTACCTATGTGAAAGTCTACTTCTGCGATCCGCAAAGTCCTTGGCAGCGCGGCTCGAACGAAAACACCAATGGGCTATTACCACAATACTTCCCGAAGAAAACAGACCTGTCCGACTATACGCAGTCGGAACTGGACCAAGTGGCGCTGCGCTTAAACCAACGACCGAGAAAAACCGTAGGCTTTCAAACTCCGGCGAGTAAACTTCGAGCTAGTGTTGCATCCACCCATTGAGATCACCGCGTTTATCAGGGTGCGCCGGGATAAACCGGCATGTTGTAGGGAATGAAAGAGTCCTACAAGAAGGGAGACAGCGACTCCATCTTGGCCCTCAGTCTTGCGGGCGGCATCGCGAGATGTGGCTTG
>Ga0210407_10003282_pt1 | contig 13227 bp, 13 predicted proteins | sample IncBWC27MmetaG_FD_150860 | JGI IMG/M metagenome (GOLD analysis project Ga0210407, IMG submission 150860) | Forest soil microbial communities from Barre Woods Harvard Forest LTER site, Petersham, Massachusetts, United States - Inc-BW-C-27-M | ecosystem: Environmental > Terrestrial > Soil >... | reverse complement strand
CGATAACATCGACGTAGAGCGGGTCGAGCTCGACCCCGCGACAGACGCGGCCAGCGGCCTGGGCAGCGATCAGAGTCGGCCCGGAGCCGAGCACGGGATCAATCACGATCTCACCCCGATCGGAGACGTCAAGCAACGCGTCCTCAGGCAGGGCGGTCGGCTTGACTGTCGGCTGATCCTTGAGGCCTCGCGCCGGGCGTCGGAGCCAAGCAACGAGGCTCCGGAACCGGCAATTCCGTGCTCACCTGGATCGCCTCGGGCCCGCCGCTGTTCGCCCCGGATCGATCACAGTGCGCAACTCGGTTCGCGTGTGCGCCGTTTGTCCGATCCTCCGCAACGGGGCTAGCCCTAAATGTCCTTCATCAGGCGGATCGCGTCGTAGACCGCGGCGTGGATGTTGCGGCTGGAGACCGCGTCGCCGATGCGGAAGAGGCGATAGCGCCCTGGCGGGTTGCGTACGATCGCCTGCGGCAGGTTCGCTAGCAGCGCTCCATGGTCGATCTCGCCGAGGTTGACGGAGCCTGCTTTGAGCTCGAAGTAAAGCTCGTCGACCGGCGTCGAGCCGCGTTCAACCACAATCTGGTCCGCCTCCTTCTCGATCCAGCGCTTGCCGTAGTCGTCGAAGAAAATGCCGGCGACCCGGTTGCCGCGCTGCTCGAGCCGTTCGAGTCTGAAGTTGATCACAATCGATACGCCCGCGAGCGAAAGCGCCCGGAAATACGCGGGGTAACTCGTCCCCCCGATGTCTGGGGCGAGCATCCGTTCCGGCGTCACGACTTCAAGCTCCGAGCCAGCGCCTGCGATGAACTCGGCCGCGGTCATGCCGGGATGCGCGCCGTTGTCGTCATAGAGGAGCACGCTCGCCGCGGGCTTCACCGCACCGGTCAGGATGTCCCAGGGCGAGGTCGCTAAGGCATCGCCGGCGTCGAGGAAGCTCGGGTTCGGCACGCCTCCGGTCGCGACGACGACGATGTCGGGGTCCTCGGCCGTCACGTCGGCCGCCTCGGCATAGGCGTTGCAACGGATCTCGACACCGAGCCGCACGCATTCGGCGAGGCGCTATTCGACGATGCCCATAATCTCGCGCCGCCGCCGGAGGCCCGCGGCGACCTTGACCTGGCCGCCGGGCTGCGCGCCCGCCTCGAACGCGACGACTTCATGCCCGCGTTCGCCGGCGACGCGCGCCGCTTCCAGGCCCGCAGGCCCCGCGCCGACGACGACCACCTTGCGCGTCGGCCCGGCGCTCTTCGCTATGATATGCGGGATCGTCGCCTCGCGGCCCGTCGCCGGATTGTGGACGCACACGGCCTCGCCCGAATAGATCGAATCGATGCAATAACCCATGCCGGCACAAGGGCGGATCTGATGCTCGCGGCCCTCGGCGACTTTCCGGGCGATGTGCGGATCGGCGAGATGAGCACGGGTCATGCCGACCATGTCGAGCTTGCCGCTCTCGATGGCGTGGCGCGCCGTCGCAACGTCCTGGATCCGCGCCGCGTGGAAGGTCGGCATCCGCGTCGCGGCCCTGACCTCGCCGGAAAAGTCGAGATGCGGCGCCGAACGCGAACCCATGCCGGGGATGACATGGGAGAGCGCCTTTTCGGTGTCGATATGGCCGCGGATGACGTTGACGAAGTCGATAAGGCCCGAGGCGGCGAGGCGCTTAGCGATCGAGACCCCCTCCTCGCGCGAGAGGCCGCGGTCCCGATCCTCGTCGCAGACCATGCGCACTCCGACGATGAAGTCCTGGCCGACCCGCTTGCGCACGGCGGACAGAACCTCGAGGCCGAAACGCATGCGGTTGCCGAGCGAGCCGCCGTAGGCGTCTTCGCGCTTGTTGGTGGCGAGCGACCAGAACTGGTCGACCAGGTGGCCGTAGCACTCGAGCTCGAGGCCGTCGAGGCCGGCGGCTTTGATCCGTTCGGCGCTGTCGGCGTAGGCCTCGATCACCCGTGCGATGTCCCAGTCCTCCATGATCTTGGGGAAGGCGCGGTGCGCGGGCTCGCGCACGTTCGAGGGCGCGACGACCGGCAGCCAGTCCGCCTTGCTCCAGCTCGTTCGCCGGCCGAGATGCGTCACCTGGATCATTACCGCCGCGCCGTGCGCATGGACGTCGTCGGCGAGTTCGCGGAGCCAGCGAACCACCTCGTCCTTATAGAGGAGGATGTTGCCGAACGCCTGCGGGGAGTCCGGCGCGACTACCGAGGAGCCGCCGATCATGGTCAGGGCGATCCCGCCCTTCGCCTTCTCCGCATGATAGAGCCGGTAGCGCTTCTTCGGCAGACCGTCCTCAGTATAGGCCGGCTCATGCGCCGTCGACATCAGGCGATTGCGGAGCAAGAGATGCCTAAGCTGGAAAGGCTGCAGCAGCGGATCGGTCGACATGATTGCTCTCATCCTCCGGGCACCCGAGTTTTCGGTTCACGGGATTGGGGGCGCCACGGCCTCATCAAGCTCCGTTAACGGCTTGACGATCAAGGCCCCGCCGGGTTGATACGCTCTCAGGCAGACATCAGCCATAGGTCACGTGGGCTTGCCGACGGACGGGAGAACAGGATGCGCTCGCGAACATTTGGCCGCACGGGGCGGAAGGGCGGCGAGCAGCCGAGGCTCGACGCGGCTGTGGACCAGGAGCTCAACGCGTTCATAAGCCGCCGGAAAGCGGAGCGGCCGGTCTAATGGCGTTAGGCCGATGCCCCTTTCGACGGCCGTTATCGCGTTCGAGAGCGAGGAGGCCGCGAGGCGGCGGCTCGAAGGCTTCGGCTACGCACCGGACGTCGCCGCGGAAATAGCTGTCTATCTCGCACAGTCGACCGATCTCCCCGGATTCGTGCGCGAGATCGCAGACGCGCTCATCGGGCACGGGATCGAGGCCCGCTTCACCCCGCTCGACGACCTTTCATTGCGATTGCGCGATCTCTCTCCGCGCCGCGACAAGACCATCTTGTGGGCGCTGACCGACGGCGTGCGCTTCTATCGCGGCTCGTCGGTCCCCGCGCTGGCGAGGCTCGAAGGCTTCCCGCGTTTCGGCAGTCCTTCGACGGCGGCGCATCTGGCCCAAGACAAGTTCGCGAGCCTCACGCTCGCTTCGGCTTGCGGCCTCGACGTTCCGCCGACGCTGCTCGTGGCGGGCGAGCGCGAGATCGCTGCGCTGGGCCGGTGGCCGAGCGCTTCAGGACTGCTGTTCGTTAAGCCCAATACGCTGGGCGCCAAGATCGGCATCTTCGCCGATAGTCTTTGCCGGACCCTCGCCGAGGCGAAGGACCGCTCGAGGCGCATCCAGGATCGGTATCGCGACCGGGCGCTGATCCAGCCGTTCGTCGAGGGCGACGACGTGCGGGTGAGCTTCATCGAGCTCGGCGGCGATCTGGCCGATCAACTCGGCGTTGTGCGCATTGTCAAGAATCCGGCGAGCGAGGCTGGCGGCGCCTTTCTCACAATGAAGGATAACGAGACGCTGTCGGGGGCGATAGATACGGCGGGGAGGCGCGGCGGCTTCGGCCTCCGGCGCAAGGCCGCCTTCGTTCCGCGCATGGCCGATTTGCGCGAGCTGGGTGACCAACGCTCGAAAAACGCCGTCGCCAGGATTCTCGATTGTTCTGGACGGCTTGCGCGGCTTGTCGGATTGCGCGACTGCTTCTCGATCGACTTTCGCATCGACGCGGAGGGTCTGCCGACCTTTTTCGAATTCGAGGTCTGCCCGGCCGTTACCATCTATGACTTCCAGAATTACCTTACCCGCCGGGGCATGACCCTGGGGGCCGCCCTGGCGAAAGCGATGCGGATCGCCTTCGCGAGGCGCTCCGTGATGGACGAGGCCTAGAGCAGGGCGCGCCGTTTCCGCGCCGGTCACCGGTTCGGTCGATTCGGCCATTCGCGGCGACATGCTGTTGTTCGTCGGGGGCGAAGACGCCGACATCGAAGCCGTACGGCGGGTTTTCCACACGATGGGCGAGACCCGCCGGGTCGGCGCCCACGTTAACGGCTAAATCGCTAAGCTTAGCAACAGCCAGTTGTGGACAATCCATGCCGCGGCGATCGGCGAGGCGATGGTCGCGGCCAGCGCGTGGGCCTCGAACCCGACGTCTGGTGGCGCGCCATACACGCGAGGCGGCCGACAGCCTTCGTCCTGCGCCACGACGTGCCGTCGATCTTCGCCGGGCATTACGATCCTTCGTTTCCGATCGCGCTCTACCTGAAGGACCTGAGCCTCGTCGACGAGCTGACGGTGGAGACTGAGGTGCGCAATGAGCTCACTCGGGCGACGCTTGAACGGTTCAAAGAAGCGGGTGCCCGCTATGGCGCAGGGGCGTGGGAGATGACGCTGTGCGAGGTGATCGAAGCTGCGGCCGGCATCTCCCTCCGCGTTGCGGACGACAGGGTCAATCCTTGGGAGATGAGGCATCCGAACGAGCGATAGCCCCATGACGTTTGGATCACGCCGAGCGGCTGGTGGAGCGGAGGGGATTCGAACCTCTGACCTACGGAGTGCAGGCACCCGCGCGCTTAACCGGTAGCAGCCTCCCGTTCCTCCGCGGCTCGTCGGCGACGTCGGCGACAGCTAGAGCCTGGCCTTAGCCCAAAGCCTGTTCCAGCGCCCGCCGAATGTGACCACTCTGCCCCGCGATCCGCGATGGCCGCTTGGCGCAACTACCGGTCATTCGTCGGCCACACGGCAAAGGCGCAAATTGGATTCTGGGGTATCCGGCAGTTCGACATTTGTTGCGGGTTTCGAATGTGCGCCGGTACCACATCCGTAATCCTCTTGCCCGGGCTATGTTGGTAGTCCTGCCTGCTCCAGCCGTTCTTGCAAGGTCTGCCGCTTTTTGAGATCACGATACGATTCTTTGGTCATGAACTTTGGTGTCGTGAGGGCGGGGTTTCCAGCAATAGCCTGTTCCACCAGCGTGCGCGCTTCATCACGACGGTCGAGTGCGATCAGCACCGCGGCCCGATAAAGACGCGAGCGATAGGTCTGGAATACCAGCCTTCCAAACGCCTCGAGCGCCTCTTGATACCGTTCGAGCGCATAGAGGGCAACGCCACGCTCCTCAATGCACCAGACCGGGAGGAGGGGATCGAGCGCTTCGGCCTCATCGAGCAGCGCGAGCGACCGTAACGGCTCTCCGACGTAGGTCATTACGGCGGCGCTACGGGCTTTCACATAGGCGTCCGTCGGGTTCATCTCCATCGCTTTGAGGCTGAGCGATTTTGCTTGCTCAAAGTTGTTATTGAGCAATTCGATAAAGCCCAAGATGCGGTTGGCTTCGGGATCGCAAGGGTCTAGTTCGAGCGCGCGGCGAATATCCCTTTCTCCCTCGTCGAGATCGAATTCCGGTAGCCAGGAAGCCGCGCAAATCCTCCAAGCATATGCTGCGGCATAGTTGGGATCAGCCTCGATCGCCCGACTAAACCACTTGACCGCCTCTCGGGCATTATCGTCAGTCACCCCTCCGAGCCGATGATGATCGATCCCCCGCAACACGCACTCGAAAGCGTCGATATTGCCAGGCGGCCTTCGTCTTGCCGCCGCCATACTCGCGTCCTCCATCCGCCCGGCGACAGTTGCGGCAATCTTCGACACCGTTACATCGAGCATATCCCATAGCCCATAGATCCTCGAAGCGATCTTGTCGCTCCAAACCACCGAGCCTGCCTCGGTCTCGGAAAGCGTGAGGCCAAGACGGAAGTCCTTCCCAATCTTTCTGACTTGGCCGTCCAGCACGTATCGGACGCGAAGGGCCTCGCCAACGCTCACCGGGTCCGAGTTCGAATCCAGCGCGAAGCTTGCGCTACGGGAGGCGATGTGGAGGCGCTTGAAGCGGCCCAATTCAACGATCAGCTCCTCGGTCAGTCCCTCGGCAAGGAAGCGTTGATCCTCGTCGCCGCCCGAGACTCGAAACGGCATGATCGCCAAAGACGACGGCCTCTTCCCCCTGTCGCTCGAAGATCTGGTCGGCGCGGACTGAAGCCTGTGCGCGCCCATTTCCCCGCGAACTTGATAGACACGGATTGGCTCAGAGAAGTTCTTGAATTGGCGCTCGCCCAGATCGTCGAAAGCGAATGGCGAGTTGCGGCGGATGTGGTCGAACAGCACTCCGCTCACCCAGACGGTGCCGGGCGCAGCTGCTTGCTGGATACGGGCAGTCAGGTTAACGCCGTCTCCGATTAGATCGTCTCCGTGCACACCCACGTCCGCGACATGGACGCCGAAGCGCATTTTCAGCGGTTCGACGTCAGACCCGTCGATGCCGGCAAGGGCTACGCCTATCTCGACCGCGCAACGAAGCGCGTTGATCGCACTTGGAAACTCGGCCAGCGTCGAATCGCCGGCCGTGTTGAATATCCTGCCGTCGAGTGAGGCAACTTTCTCTGAGGTCAGAGTCCGGCAAGTCGTGAGACGCGCGATGGCTCTCTCTTCCGACTTCTCCATCATCGCGGAGTAGCCGACGATATCGCCAACCATGATCGCGGTCATTCGACGCTTCATGGGAAAGCCTGCCTGCATCGAAGCTTTTGCCGACTTAATATTGTCGCTTTTAGCCCAGGCAGGCAAATTCAAGACGGACGCGCTTCGTGAAGGCAGCGTTGTTGAGGGTCGAAGGGCTTTGTCACGTCGGCGGTAGCTTGTTGGATGTACGTACGCGCTGTAGCCGAGGCTATGAGGAAAATCAGCTACGCCGGATATCGGTTCCCGCCAGAGGTCATTGATCAGGCGATTTGGCTCTATCTCCGGTTCACGCTCAGCTTTCGTGACGTCGAGGATTTGCTTGCGGAGCGCGGGATCGCGGTCTCGTACGAGACCGTGCGCCGCTGGGTGAACCACTTCGGGCCGATGATCGCCGCGCATCTGCGCAAGCGCCGTCCGAAACCGCATGCGACCTGGCATCTTGACGAAGTCTGTCTGAAAATCGATGGGCGGGTGGTTTATCTATGGCGCGCCGTCGACACCGAGGGCGAGGTTCTCGACGTGCTGGTCCAATCCAAGCTCAACAAGCACGCCGCGCTGAAACTGATGCGCAAGCTTCTAAAGAAGTATGCCTTCGCCCCGGAGCGGTTGGTGACTGACGACTTGCGGTCATACGCCCCAATGGCCCGCGATCTCGGCATCGAGCACCTGCATGAGCGCGGCCGGTGGAGGAACAATCGGGTTGAGAATTCGCATCAGCCGACCCGACGGCGGGAGCGCAAGATGCAGCGCTTCAAGAGCGCGGGCTCCGCGCAGAGATTCCTCTCAGCCCACGCCGCCGTGTACAACACTTTCAACGTCCAACGCCATCTCACGTCAGCTCAATCACACCGCGTGCTCCGCGCGGCGGCGATGACCACGTGGCGCGAGGTCGTCGCGGCCGCATGAAAATCCGTACCCCTTATAGTCCGCTCGCGCTCTTCACGCGCCAACGTGACGATGCCGACCAGCTCGAAGCAACAACGGCGCGGTCGCGATGTTGTGTTTGCGCAGCATCGCAATGGCTTCTCGTGCGGCGAACCCCGTCGTCGTGGGTAGCCCTCGCTGACTCGTGTCCTCTCCCACGGTTGCCGCTCCCGTCATGAAGATTGGCAGGACTTGACACCTTTTTGGTAGAGGCAGGCAAGCAGTCTCGGTCCACAGTGAACACGGGGCTTCACGAAACGCGGCGCGCGGGACCTTTGCCCCGGAGTTCCGCCGGGTTGGCGAAAGATGCGGTCGAGCGGGGCCAAGCCGACAACCGCCCCAAGTGGGTCAAGGCTCAGCACGCTCATGCCGCAGCGCAGAAGATCAAGGCTCCTCGTCTGCCGCGGCCTCGGCGGCAGTTTTCCATAAACCGCTGGTCTTGGTGTGGCGAGCCGGAATTGCTCTAAGCCCAGACCATAAGTCCGCGATGAAGAGGAGGATGAGTCTGGCTCCGTCCATTGTGTCCTCCTACTCAGCTTGGTGGTGGAGGTCATAGGCGAGCCTGTCACGAGCGGCGCACGCCTTGCAATTGTGTTGGGGCTTTGCACATGTGGTCCATGCGAATGCAATAATCGTTGAGCGCGTCTGGCTCTCGTATGCCTCACCTTCCCGTGGGGTAAATTCAGGGAGGCAGCTTGCTGCGTGGGCGGCCCCGGGCGCGCCCAAGGCGAACGCGACGGCGGCGGCGGCAAGAAAGCGGGTCATCAGCGCCATTCCCATTGTTCGAGGGCGCCCGGGACTTGGATTTGGCCTCCACCGACGACGCAAAGGCGTGATTGGTAGTAGCCCTTCTTGCCCTTCGGCTGCTGGCCCATCATCAGGGCGCGCCAGCTTGCCGAGCGCTTTGAGGTTGAATGCGTTGTCGCTTCGCATGTCCTTTACAAATTCTGCTCCCCGTTCACATAGACCAGCAATCAGAAGCAGTTCTCGAAGCATGAGCGAACGAGCGTCAGACACTCCATCGCTTGGTTCTGGCGCGCCATGGTGAGCGCCCCCGTGAAATTGGAGACCGAACGGCAGAGAAGCGCGAGGCCGAAGGATTTCGGGCTCCGTGCTGCGCCTATGGCGATGACGTCGGGGATGACAGTGTCGATAAGGTCATTCGCTAGCTTGAGGACATCCTCAGCTAACGCAAAGGCGCTCTCCTCCTTGGCGGTCAGGCGCGGCGAAAGCATCAACCGACCTCTATCGAGGCCAGCCGCAGGATGACGTCGCTGTAGCTCTCGCCGGGGCCGCGCGTGGCGTCGACGCGGTCAACGACGGCCCGCTCGAGCCAAACCATGCGCTCGAGCCCACGGAGCCGAGCAGGAGCGTCGCGGGGATCGCCTCGAAGGCGGCCTCGGTCATCGCGATGCGGATCATTTGGGTAACCAGCGAAATGCGCTATGGCCGCCCATCGTCGCCGCCAAGCTCCTGCTCGATGTGTCGCTCTCACGGGGCTTTCGCGACAGCCATGCGGCTCATGCCGTCGTCCGAGTAAATCTAGTGGGTGAGGCGAGGGTCAGGCGGCGGCCAGTTCCAGATCAGAGCTTGCGCCGCCTGATGATCCATTCCCCGCCCTCGCCGGGCCGATCGTCCTTGTCTCTCGGCGCTCTGAGCCAAGCGTAGGATTCTCGCTCCTTCTCCGGGATGCAAAGATTGTCCGGGACATAAGGGTTGCCGAGGGCGAAAGGACTGGCGCCATAGCCTTTGCGCTTCCTCATGGGGCGGCCTCCTCAGGCTTGCGCAGGGCGATGCTCGCGCATTTCTGCGGCGAGGCCTTGGACGGCGCCGTCGATACGGATCACCATCTCGGTCAAGACGGTGAACTGGTCCTCGATCGTGCCGATGCGGTCGAGGATGCGCTCAAGCCGGCGGGCGAGGAAGTCGATGGTGACTTCGGTCATCGGCGCGACCTTGCCGTGAATGCGGATGGGTGTCTCACGCGGCGGGCCTGATGGCGATGCGGAGCCGGATCGCCGGGCGGTTGGCAGGGAGCATTGCTCCCGTCGGCCGGCAAGGTCCGACAGCAGCCGGATTATTTTTGTTCGCCTGTCTATGCGTAGGATCTCGATCCACCAAGTTATCTCAATAATATCATAAGCTTAGAACATATTCTGGCGGATGCGGTGGAAGCGGCTCGGCAGGACGTGCAGGAGAAAGCGGCGGATGAACTCGGCGGTGTCGAGCGTCATGGTCCTGAGCCGGTCGCGGCCTTTGATCCGGTAGTCCTTCCACTTGAAGGTGACGCCCTTGTCGTCGAGCGCGATGAGTCGGGAGTTTGAGATCGCGATGCGGTGGGTATAGCGCGCGAGATAGGCGAGCACGGCTTTCGGTCCGGCGAACGGCCGCTTGGCGTAGACGACCCATTCGGAGCGACGCAAAAGCGCGAGCGCGGCGTCGAAGGCGCGGTTGTCGGCAAGGGGCGCGAGATCGCCGAAGAAGGCGAGGCGGCCGGCCTGGTTGAGCGCGGCGAGGCCTTCGAGAAAGAGGCGGCGGAACAGGCGGGAGAGGACGCGCACCGGCAGGAAGAAGCCGGGCTGGCAGGCGATCCAGCGGGCGCCGTCCGGCGACAGGCCGCCGCCGGGAACGATGATGTGGAGATGCGGATGATGGGTGAGCGCCGAGCCCCAGGTGTGCAGCACGGCGGTGAGGCCGATGCGCACGCCGAGGTGTCTGGGGTCGGCTGCGATCGTGAGCAGCGTCTCGGCCGCGGTCTTGAACAACAGATCATAGACAGCGGCCTTGTTCTGGAACGCCAGGGCGCCGACCGACGCCGGCAGGGTGAAGACGACGTGGTAATAGGAGACCGGCAGGAGTTCCGCCTCACGCTCGGCGAGCCATTGCCGCGCCGCCGCGCCCTGACACTTCGGACAGTGCCGGTTGCGGCAGGAATTGTAGGCGACGCGTTCGTGCGCGCAGTCCTCGCAGCGCTCGACGTGTCCGCCGAGCGCCGAGGTGCGGCAAATCTCGATCGCCGACATCACTTTCAACTGGGCAAGACTCACGTGGCTGGCGTTGGCCTTGCGCCACGCCGCCCCATGGGCGCGAAAGACATCGGCGACCTCCAGGGGAGGCCGCGCCAAGGCGAGGCCGTGGTCAGGCGGGCGGCGACCGGCTCGCGAGGTTGACGCCCAGCCGCTCGAGCGGGCTCTTGACCTCGCGGATGGTACTGACGGCGACGCGCGTATAGAGCGCGGTCGTCTCGAGCTTGGCGTGTCCGAGCAACACCTGAATCACGCGAATATCGACGTTCTGCTCGAGCAGATGGGTGGCGAAGCTGTGTCGCAAGGTGTGCGGCGACACGCGCTTGGCGATACCCGCCAGGCTCGCGGCGGCGTGCACGGCGCGCCCAAGCTGGCGGGCGGACATCGGGTTGACCGGGTTCTGGCCGGGGAAGAGCCACGCCTGCGGCCGCGCCGCGCGCCACCAGTCGCGCAGCAGTTCGAGCAGTTGCGGCGAGAGCATCACGTACCGGTCCCGCTGTCCCTTGCCCTGCTCGACCCGCAGCGTCATGCGCTGGCTGTCAATATCGGACACCTTCAGGTTCGCGACTTCGGACACCCGCAGGCCTGCGCCGTAGGCGACGCTGAGCGCGGCTTTGTACTTGAGGTTCGGCGCGGCTTCGAGGAGACGCGCCACTTCCTCCTCGCTCAGCACGACCGGCGCCTTGCGCGGCTTGTTCACGATCGTCAGAGGACGGACAAGGTCGGGGCGTTCGAGCGTCACGGTGAAAAAGAACCGCAGCGCGGCGATGGCGGCGTTGATGGACCCTGCGCTGATCTGTTGCTGCGCCATATGCAGCTGAAAACGGCGAAGGTCCTCGCTCATCGCCGTGTCCGGCGACCGGCCGAGGAAGGCCGCGAAGGTTCTGACGTGCCGGACGTAGTCCTTCTGCACCTTCTCTTTGAAACGGCGCGCGGTCATGTCGTCGATCATGCGCTGACGCAGCGGGCTGATGGGCTTGTCGAGCATCGCGAAATCTCCTGTCTCCCATGAGGTTGAACCCCACGATCTCGAGACAGGCGCTGGCCTTCGCTGCTCCTCTTTCAGCCCACCGACCCCCCGCCGCGCACTCGCCGCCCCACCGCGCGAGCGGTTTCGTCCTGACGTCGAAACCGGCCGTGTGCGCCATGTCGCGTTTGCGCGAGAAAGCTGTCTCGGCTGAAGGGTTGCGCCGGGAGCGGTCCTTTAGCGCAGCGTTCCGTCGGGCTTTCGCCGTGACACCGTTGCAAACGCGTCAATCAATTCCTCTCGGGCAGCTTGCGCGGCTGCACCCGGTATGCTCCCTGAGCGAGCCTCGATCGCTAGCCAGCACATCGGAGAGTTCTCATGAAACCCATTCACTGGCTGGCCGTCATTCCGTTCATTGGCATGCTGATCGGTCCGGCGGTCCATAACGAGGTTGATCCGTTCATCCTCGGGATGCCCTTTCCCCTCGGCTGGATCTCGGTTTGGGTCGTGCTGACGGCGATCATCATGGCCGTCGTCTATCTGATCGATCCGGCGAACCGCGAGGACGCGCCATGACCGCGGCCCTGGCCCTGATCGCGCTCGCCGCGCTGGCCGCCCTGGTTCTGGGCCTTGTCGCCCGCGGCGGGCGGGACATGGACCTCGAGCAATGGGCGGTGGGCGGGCGCGGCTTCGGCTGGATCCTCGTCTTCCTGCTGCTGGCCGGCGAAATCTACACCACCTTCACCTTTCTAGGCGCGTCCGGCTTTTCCTACGGGCTCGGGGCTCCGGTCTATTACATCCTGGCCTATGGCTCGCTCGCGTACGTGATCGCCTATTTCCTGCTGCCCCTGGTCTGGAGCTACAGCAGTCAGCACGGCCTGCACTCGCAGCCGGATTTCTTCGTCCGCAAATATGCGAGCCCGTCGCTGGGCGTGCTGGTCTCGATTGTCGATCTGGTGGCGCTGATCCCCTATCTCGTGCTGCAGCTCACCGGCCTCGGCATCATCGTCACAGCGGCGGGCTACGGCGCCATCCCAAAGGATGCGGCGATCTGGATCGGCGCCGCGATCGTCACGGTCTATGTCATGATGTCCGGGATCCGCGGCTCGGCCTACACGGCGGTGGTCAAGGACATCCTGATCCTTGGCGTGGTGCTCTTCCTCGGCATCTATCTGCCGTCGCATCTCTATGGCGGCATCGGCCCGATGTTCGAGAAGATCGCCGCCGCCAAGCCGGGCTTCCTTGTCTTCCCGGCAAGCGGGCAGAGCGTCGCCTGGTTCATCTCCACCGTGCTCTTGACCGCTGTCGGCTTCTTCATGTGGCCGCAATCCTTCGCCGCCGCCTACTCGGCGAAGGACGCGCGCGTCTTCCGGCGCAATGCGATTGTCCTACCGATTTACCAGCTCATACTGCTGTTCGTGTTCTTCGTCGGCTTCGCCGCGGTGCTGCAAGTGCCCGGACTGAAGGGGGCAGACACCAATCTCGCGCTGTTCAAACTGGCGACGCAGGAGTTCTCGCCGGTTGTGGTCGGCCTGATCGGCGCCGCGGGCGTCTTCACGGCGCTGGTCCCCGGCTCGCTGATCGCGATGACCGCGGCGATGCTGCTTTCCAAGAACTTGGTTGGCCTCTTGCGTCCGGAGGCGACCGACGCCCAGATCCTGGCCCTCGCCAAGTGGCTCGTGCCCGTCGTGATGCTGGTCGCCGTCTATTTCACCTTGACCGGCAACGCGACGATCGTGACGATGCTTTTGGTGGGGTACAGCTTCGTCACTCAGCTCTTTCCGGCCGTCGTCATGAGCCTGATGCCGCGCAATCCGGCGACGTCGGCCGGCGCCTTCGCCGGAATTCTGGTCGGCGCG
>Ga0210407_10003281_pt1 | contig 13228 bp, 5 predicted proteins | sample IncBWC27MmetaG_FD_150860 | JGI IMG/M metagenome (GOLD analysis project Ga0210407, IMG submission 150860) | Forest soil microbial communities from Barre Woods Harvard Forest LTER site, Petersham, Massachusetts, United States - Inc-BW-C-27-M | ecosystem: Environmental > Terrestrial > Soil >... | reverse complement strand
CAACAGCAAGACTTGAGGAGTTCGCGCGCAAACGAGTTAGTAAGCCTTCCAGATTCTCAGGTACTGGCCAACGCTCGATCTGGTCGCCATCCACGTCGAGACGCAGCAACTGGGGTTCCCCTGTCTGGCTGACCTCCCAAATGTAGACATTCTCCACCATGTCTCGATTGGCTGCGGAGCCTGTCCAATCCGCATATCGCTGCAGATAGTCTTTCCATCCATCGCGTGCGCCCGAATCTGGACCGACTTGTAAGGCGACGCAGACAGCGGAAAACTCCCGATAAAGATCGAGATGCCAGTCCAGCATCAATGACTGCACACTGCTCCCGATCTGCGCGTCAGTGGCCTCGGTGATCTGCGAAGTCCATTGGAATTGCAGAACTGCGACTATCGTCAACAAAACCACCATACCCGTTACCAGGACAGGCCAAAACGGAAACGGTTTTTTGACTCGAAGTTCCTTCGTGGAGCTAGTTGTAGAGTCGGACGGACTTTTCGTGATCAGGTGAAAGCTCTTCACCCCTACCTCCAAGTTAGGCTGTCTTTTGGCCGGCCTCGACTGGACCCGGAACTGGAAGAGGAGCCCCTAGATCGCCCCGGCGCCAGTTTCCACACCATCGACATCGTTTGGACCGCACGCCACGCCTGCAAACCACCAAGGGCCGCCACGTTCTTTTCGACAATATCAGCAACGGAGAGCTGGGCTAGCGACGGAGTATCGCCCCCTGCTGGGGCGAGCGAAACGGCAAATCCCGGGAATATGCAAATGGCCAGTGATTCTCGGAACATTGACGCGACCTCGTTCGAAGATTTTAGACTTTGACCTCAACCAAGGACAAGGTCAAACGCCATTACGTTCTTTCCGCCTCGTCAAGCGAGGCCAGCCTACGCCGATCAGGAGACGCTAATCCACCACAAGTCCGTCGGCTCGAAATTGCCCAATCACCACGCTGACGCGGTCTCCGCGTTTTACGAACCTGCCCTTGTTCGAGAATGCCATCCAGTAAGACCTGCCCGCCTGGGGCGCGCTGCTCTGACGCAACTTCCCGACCTTTTCTAGCGATGGCACCACCAACTGGACCCCGGCCTTGGGGTCGATTAAGGAAGGCTCGGCCTTCTTATCGTTGAGCGTTTGGGCTTTGTCTGCGTCTAGCACACGGTAGCTAAATCGAATGACCTCGCCCGACTCTGTCACCTTCACGCTGAGAGAATCAACTCCCCAGACGAGTTCGTAATACGCACGCGCGCGTCCCGGGAACCGATTTGGTTGGTAGCGCTTTGGAGCCGAAGCCGCCGAGTCTTGACCGGCTGCAGCAGTCGGTTGGGTCGCAACCGAAGGCTTCGTCGCCGGGGATTGGGCCGCAACCGGCAAAACGACGATGCCGCTGGCTACGACCATCGCCAGCAGCATCACTTTGGCTAAGTTCTTCGTTCCGTTCATGGCATGTCCTTTTTTTGGCTGATTAGTTCGCGTTGAAGTTGGCGGTGCTCTGCGACGTGGTCGCCGCCCCGGTATCTGTAATCGTGAGGTGTGCCGTCGACGTTGATGTCCCACTTGGCGCATATTGCACTGTGACCGTGCAATTAGCACCTGCGTCGATGACCAAGCCCGACACGCAAGTACCGCCGGTGATCGAAAAAGTACCCAGACCGTCTGTCTTTACAATTGCCGGCGCTGCAGTCAGCGTGAGCGGTCCAGCGTTTTCACCCTTGGCAGTGTTGCTGATCGTGATGGTGCCGTTCTTCGGGTTTCTTTTGCTTGAACTGGTAGTCAACGCTGGTGAGGGTCCGGCGACTTCGACCGTTGCCCCTACGACCCTGAACACCTCGCTATTACTCGTTCCGCCTGACGTTGTGACGCCAACGTTGCTCACCCCAAGTGTCGCGGTGTTCGCGATGTTGAGGAGAACCGTTATACTGGTGGCATCCGATGTAAGGCTCCCAGCGACGACGCTGACGCCTCCCCCAAGCCCGGTCAGCCGCGTGGCTCCCGACAGGTTCGTACCGGTAAGTGTAAGCGGAAAGTTAGTAGTGCCACGCGGGACGGCGATGGAAGAGGTCAAGGAAGGCAGAGACTTCTTGTCCTTGTCTTTGTCCTCGTGATCATCGTGAGCGGCAACCGGTAGGATAACGATGCCGCTGGCGATCACCATCGCGAGCAATATTGCTTTGGCTAATAGCTGCGTTCTTTTCATTGGATATCCTTTAAGTATTCCGGAGCCTTATAACGATCGTGCGGTTCTTCCGGCCGAATAGCTTGCTGTAGGCCTCGAGAGGAAACGAACCAATCCGTTCCTGTCGGCACCCAGCTCCGAGAAAGGTGTTGCATAATTCCAAGCAAGCTCCATGCCTATGGCCTCGTCATCAACCGTTTGATTCTAAACGGGTTGCTCAGAGGCGGGCTAGTAGGCGTGGGATATCTTTCCCAAATTGGGAACAGAAAGGAAAAATTCAGGACAAGGCGCCTTAGGATTGACACCCGAGGCTGTACTCGAATACCAAAATGATCGAAGTCTGGATTCCTACATTCGATGAGCGGTAGGTGAGTCTGTCTCGCTACACGCAACCTTCCCCAGACACCAAGCTGCTCACCAAAAAAGTAAGACTGGTGTGGCCGAACCGGCCCCCACCGCGCCTCACAGAGCAAGAAAGAGGATAACCTGACCATTGCGTAGGTGGGTCGTTTGTGGTGCATATTCACAGAACGTTAATAAGTGTCAGAGTATATATATTAGATATATTATATAAACTAGTACAACCATGAAGTGAGAGAAATAGAGCTTGGAACGACGGTGCCCAGTGTGCGTAGCGGGTCGCCGCTGGTTTGCAACACGGCGATGTCGATCACCACTTCGGCCTTCAGCTTGTCAATGTCGGATACCAATTTCCGTGCCGTACCATTTGATCCGGAGTGCCTCTGAGCATGATCGCGCTGCGTGTGGGATTTACTTGAATCCGGCTGATGTCCAGAATTCCTTTTGAGCGTGCTGACCACCTCTCGCAACTCGGCCGGCGTCGACGCATGGCAAAGATAGAATGTGCTCATCACCTTGTCTTCAAAGTCCTTGCGCCTGTCTTCCGAGGCCACGAAGATGGCCTTGGTCAATACCGGCCGCCAAAAGGTCTTCGATTGCATGGCGACCATCCTCAGAGCCTCGCGCAAGGGGACGTCATCCAACTCGATACGGATTCGCTGCGGTTTGTAGTCCAGGTCAAACAGCAGGTTGATTCCGGCCAGCTTGCCAATCGTTTCCTTTGTGTTACAGGCCGGACATCCTTGCGGATGTCCGGCCCATGTGTAGTTGATTTAGTTCGCGTTGAAATTGGGTGTGGTCTGCGATGTGGTCAAGGCCCCGGTATCCGTTACCGTGACGTTCGCCGTCGCCGTTGTTGTCGTCGTGCCTGGCACATATTGCACGTTGATCGTGCAATTAGAACCAGGATTAACGACGAAGCCCGCCACGCACGTACCGCCGGTGATCGAGAAGGTTCCTCCGGCCGTGCCCACCTTTGCGATCGTCGGCGCTGCGGTCAATGTGAGCGGTCCAACGTTTGCCCCCGTGGCATTGTTGCTGACTGTGATCACCCCGTTCTTTGTGGTTAGGGTGCCTGGAGTGGTGGTCATTGATGCGGGCCCGCTTATTCCTACCACTGCCCCCACGACCCTGAACGGCTCGGTATTACTCGTTCCGCCCGGCGTCGTGACGCCAATGTTGATCACCCCAAGTGTTGCGTTGTTCGCAATGTTGAGGCGAGCCGTAACACTGGTGGCAGTGGAGGAAAGGCTCCCAGCGACCAAGCTGACGCCTCCCCCAAGCCCGGTCAGCCCCGTGGCTCCCGAGAGATTCGAACCAGTTAGAGTAAGTAGAAGGTTAGTGCTGCCACGCGGGCCCGTGCCCGAAGCGGGGGAAGAGATGCCCGTCAGCACTGGCGCAGGTATTATCGGAGCCTGTATCTCGACGGCTCCGGCGTCAATCGCGCTGTTGGCAACCTTCCGCGGATTGCCAAAGAAGTCATTAGCCGGGGCCACCGGGTAGGTCGAAGCAGTGGACGGGATGTAATTGATGGCGGGTGAATTAGCCGCTGGCGCGTAGTTGCCAAGGGCCGAACCGCCGCCATAATTCCCGTCTGTCCCCAAGACCGTTGGGTTTGTGATCGTCAGCGGGCCCCAACTCATGTTGATCCAGTTGTTGCCCTCGTCGACCGTTGCAGATGGCGTCAGATTGAAGATAGGGTTGGGTACGGTCGCATCCGCGATGCCCGGAGGTACGTGGTAGCCTCCGGCCCCGATGCATCCATCCGCAATAGTGCATTCCGGCGGGATCCGCGAACCATTGCAGTACTGGCTAACAACGGTTGGGTTGGATCCCGTGTTGTGCAAGCTGGTGAGGGAATAGTCCGCCACGTCCGTAATCACCGAATAGAACGGGCTGAGCGTCAACCCCGCAAAATGGTGGTTGGACGGACCCGTGTCGCCGCGCACGCCGAGGTCCCAATAGTTTACTCCGGAGACGCAGGCGCCGGTGCCGCCGGTGATAATTAAACCGTTACCGTTGGCTGTGGTGACGTCCGCTGCCGCCTGGGTGGTCACTTGCGCGGTGGTAAAGGCGTTATACAGCGAGACCACATTCTGCTGGTTCAGGGATCCCGGACCGAGGGTTCCCACACCGATATAGAACGAACGGTTCTGCCAGAATATGTCGTTAAACAGAATCGGGTTGGAGAAGCGAGTGCAGTTCAAATGGCCTGTGGGGCAAGTGATCGGCCCTGTCGTGAATGACGATGTCAGTTGCGGGCTGTTCAACAGCGTAACCAAGCCTGCCGGCTGAGGCATGGACGACGTGCCGACATTCGTACTGCTCGGCGGCGACTGTGAGCTGGCTATTGGGGCCCCGAGAGTATTGAAGAGCACTCCGGACGAGGCGGTGGTATCGTTGGAAACAACGGTGTTGTTGATGAGGTTCACTACCAGTGAGTCCTCCAGGGATACTCCCCCGCCGTCCCATCCCGCTACGTTATTGGCGATGATATTGTTAGTGACTTGGACTGAGTACCAACGCTCCGGATTCGCGGGGAAGCGTGACACCTCCGTGCCGTTAACGGCCTGGAAGCGTAGACCGCCGCCGCTTCCGCTTTCCGCAGCGTTGCCCATGAGGAGGTTGGCATTGATCACCAAGCCTGGTCCAGCGCCGTCGCCCAAGCCGGGCACGCAATCGACGTCGGTCACGGTGCCGCATTCAAGCCCCCCAACCGTATTGCCGTCCGGTGGGGCGCCCATGACGATGAGCCCGCCGCCGTTTGTTGCGATGGTCGGGTTCGTACTTTGATTGAACAGCACGGTATTGTGTTCGATATCACCATTGTAGCTAAACCCCAAGTGACCGACGCCGCCGCCGTCACCCGTGCTCAGGTTCCCGCAGACCCAGTTGTAGTTGAACTGATAGTAGTCGGCGCCGGTGCAGATGCTGACCCCGCCTGCCCCCGCTGGTGTGCCCGAGAACAATTCGTCACCTGTGGAGGAGTTATTGGTGATCGAGTTGTGGTGAACGTTGGCGTGAGTGTTTAGGCAGTACGGTAATTGGGTATTCGTGATAGAGCTGTCCTGGCAGGAGCCGGGAGCGATGGTACCGGAGTTCGGCGCCAGGTAAGCATCGGTGAATTCGCCCTGACCGAGGCTGATGCCACCCGACAGTGTTCCGGCATTGTTGTTCACCCGGTTGTTGGCTATTTGGATGTACTGCCCCCAGCTGTGCACGAAGATGCCGCCACCGCCCTGTGAAGCATTGGTGATGCCCATGGCGTCGATGGCTGACGGGTTGCAGTAGAAGTTGCTCGGGTAAGGATTGGTCGAATTCGACCTACTCGTGACGCAGTTGGCGGACGAAAGAAGCGTGCTACCGGCCGGGAAGTCGGCTTCCGCCCCACTCCCGAAGATATCTGTCGCTCCGTTCGGGATATTCACACCTTTCGCCAGAACCGTAATGGCGGCGCCTTCGTATGCTCCCATCAGCGAGGGCTCTTGTAATTGCTCCGCCAGGTTGCCGTTGATTGAGGCGTCCCAACCGACAATTCCCTCTCGCGGTGCCCGATCCACTTGCGGATTGTTGGGGCCGCCGGTGAAGGAATTCCATCCCGTACCCGGGCAATTAAACGTGCCGCTTGAATCGTAGGGATTGGTCCCGCCTAAAGCCCCGTTACCTGTGTAGGGCTGGCCATTGATCGCCAATCCGAACAGACAATTCACAGTACGGCGCCAGGGGTCCAATTTGCCCGCTGGATGGGTATTGGCATTGATGATGCTGGAGGCAGCTCCCACACCTTGCAGCCGGATCGGCTTCCACATCAGCACCAGTTCGTTGTAAGCACCGGGAGGAACGATGATCATATCGCCCGGAGATGCGGCGTCAATTGCTGACTGAATCGTTTGTCCGGCGGTGAGAAGGGTCGGCGCTTTCCCGCCGATGGTGACGGTCACGGTATCGACAGATTGTTTTCCGTTGGCTGCCGTAATAACCAATTCGCCGCAACGCGCGGTTGAGCCTCCGAATTGCGCTTGTTGTTGAATGGAGCAGAGCGGCACGTTAGCTTGTACAGTGCCTGTTATCGTGGTATCGGTCCAACTTACTCCATGCAGGGGTATGCCACCTACCGTCACATTCGGGCAGGCTGCATTGGCATTGCCACCGCTGCAACCTCCTGCCGGTGCCGCGCCAAAGCCATAGTGGCGCGTGACCTTCTTTTGATTGAAAGGAGTTACTATCGCCGAAGGCCCGGAGTAGCCGTAGTCATTCACTTGCACGTCGCCGGGTAGCAGCGGAGCCGGCCCACCCGCAAAGTTAATGGTTTTAATCGTGATAATATGAGGACCTGCCGCACTTACCCATGGTCCAATTCCGTCGCCATCCACTTCGCTGATCGCTGGCGTGGCATCTGGGTAGTTGCAGTCAGGATTGTTGTACCCCGCGCCCGCGAAGGCAGACGTGGGCACGACCGGGGTATCCATGTACTGGGTTTGCCCGGGCATGAACGGAATCTCGTAGCAGAACTGGCTGTAGCTCGGGTTGAACAAAGGATCGGGCGTGATACCGGTTCCCGGGTCGTTCATGCACGTCACCATCATCGTGGGGGCATAGCCGGTCGGGTTAGGTGGGTTGACATCCCAGGTGGAGTAATTCAAGCCATCGTAGGTTCCCCACTGGTCGGCATACACGCGGGAGATTTCGTTGCCGTTAAAATCTTTGATAGCTACCGGCAGGTTGGCAGGCGAGAACTTCTCGCCGAATTGCGGCGAGAACGGGTCGAATTCCGATGTGAAGTCGTCGGTGATCACGCCGGTGAAGTGGGCGGCGGCGTGCGCCGAGGTAAAGACCCAGAACTTCGCTAGCGACGACGCTTGGTCCGGGAGGTCGACTTCTTTGCGGTCGCACAGATTACGAGTGGACCCGGCGAATGGAGACACTTCATTGGATTGAGGGAACAGGCTGATGTAATCAGGAACGATGCGCGACGCGCCAACACACGGCCAGAATTGTTCCACGCTTCCCGTGTCGCCTTCGCCGCGCGGCAGATGCAAGGAACCTAGATCCTGCGTCGGATTGTTGGGATTGTTACCGTTGTAGCTGGCACCCACGGCGGCCTGGTCGGGCATAATGAAAATAGAGGCGAGCGCGCCGAACTGCTGTGCGACCGGGGCAATGTAGTTGTCGCCGATGAGGATGTTCTTGTCTTCTTCCTTCACCAGTTCATAACCTGGAGGCACGACAACTTCCACCACGTACTTGCCAGCGGGCAGCATGGGGGTGCCTGCACGGTAGGGATCATAAGTTGGATCACTCGGATTGGTAGAACTCGGATTCGGCACGCAGATGCTGCAGTTTGTCCCGGCAGGTTTTCCAGTCGTGGGGTTCAGGCTGGTTACGCTGGGGAACTGGTACATTCCGTCGTACGGCGCGGGCTGAAGCTGATTCCAGTTGTGCATGCCGTCATAGCACTTGAACTGGGAGTTGTTCGGCAGCGCCGTCGGACTGGTAGCCGTGCCGTGCTGGACATTGTTGTACAAGTCGAGATAGTTCGGCTGGTTGTACAGCGAGAAAAAGAAGAGATCAGCGGCTGTGCCTGTATTCCTTCCCTGCCCCGGGCAGTTCATGTTGGGAATCCCATCGGACCGGAAGCCCTGCGCCCAATCGTCCCAACTGCTGGTCTTGGTAGTATCAACCAACTTGAGAGTTTGCGTGACCCCATCCGGCGCTGTTCCCTCTTGGTACAGATTAATGGTTACACCCGGCACGTTCGGCGTCCAACTGGTGTGGATTAGCAACGCGGGATCGTCAAATGGCCGCGTTGAGGCATAGGTAACTTCGCCTCGGATGCCGCCCGTCTCGCCTACGGCATAGGGCTTCTTGCCGAATTCGAGGAACGAGTTTTGTCCCGAAAAGCCCTGCCAACCTTCGCTCAGAACCCAAGGCGGATCAACGCGGCCAGTAGAAAGGTTCGTTGTCGGGCCGCTGGAACCGCCCACAATCGGGCCAGTCGCAACGGAGGACCCGGTGCAGTCCGCATTGGCGCAATAAACGGCACCCGGTACCCGCAGGAGAGGAGGCACGGGGACCTGTTCCACGGTATTCGCCAGGAAACTGGCGATGCCGGAAGTTCCGCACGGCGCTGTCGGGGGCGTTGTGGCCGTCCCGCACGGTGTACCGTCGGCGGGCCCGCCCGCGTCGTAAACCACGTGGACGCCCGTGTTCTTGTAACGGGTCGAATCCGTTTCAACAACATACCAACTGAACAGCGGAAAGACTTCATTGAAGCCGGCGTTACCGTTCAGGTCGGTATTGTTGAAGTTGGAGTAGCTGCCGTCGCGGAACCGAATGTTCGTCGACACCAGCGTGAGCCCGGACTCGTTGCTATCCCGGACGCCGTTGAAGTTCTGGTCAAAGAAGGTTGTGGTGTAGATGTTCGCCTGCCACTGGTTCATGGCAATCTGTCCCATATCGACCGTGGCTCCGCCAGACAATGCGACGGGCGTTGAAAGGCCGTCCACCAGCATATCGTTCCACTGGTCAAATACCGTTATTCTCCAAGTCCCAGCGGGCAGTCCAGAGAGAGTAAAGCTACCGTTGCCGTCGCACTTGGTAAGCGCGAAGTCCTCGCCATCAGGATCTCCGATGCTTACGTAGCACTGGGTGAAAGCAAAGCTAGCGTTCGAGCCGCTGCTGTAGAGTCTCTGATCCGGCGTCCGGCTCATGCGCTCGGTCGAAACCGAGCCCGTCACGCTATTGTTGCAGGGAACCGGAGCACCGTTACCGAGAGTGGGGTCGCTGCCGGCACAGATGCCCGGCAACCGGCCATTGATGGTTTTCGGGTTGGCAAAGCCGATGGACACGTGGTAGCCCGCCGGCCCAAACTCCTGGAAGAAGCCTGGCTCACCGATCCTGAGGAAAGAATCGTGGGCTTTCTGGCCGTCCAAGGTGTTGGTTTGGAGCCATTCTTCGCCTCGGGCAATTCGGTCGGCCGCCGGCGTGGCCACCACGCCGTACCTTCCCGCCATCATGTTGGCAACGACGGCCTGTCCCGCCAGCGGGGACAGAGTTACGCCGTCCGCCTCGTACGTCGGGCAGGTAACGATCCTGCCCGTGATTCCGAGTGCACTCGTGGCACCAGGGGCGTTACCATTTGTCGAATCCATACCAACCAGTGCAGTCTGCGAAATCGGGCAGGCATCGATATTGTTGTTCGCCGGATCCTTGGTTCCCGCCAAACTGTTCGATAACGGCTGATTGAACATGTCGTGAGTCAGTTGTCCGGTGGCATCACCTGAGCCGCCGGCGTCGTCAAAGAGGGTGATTTCAAAACCGCCCAAACCAGGTTCGTTGGTCGCAAGCACGTCGACTCCGCCACCGGCATCCTGCTCGCCGTTCAACGGGAAGTCGTCCTCGAATACGAACACGGAGAGTTTGGCCGGTTGAAGTGGATTTGGCTCCACCAGCACGGTCAACGGCGCAAAGGTGCCGGTACACGTTGTCGCTGGCGGCAAAGGGGTGCAGGCGGCCGGGATGGGGGCGCCGCCCATGGAATGCCCGGAGACAGCATTGCCGGTATTGAACGGGTTCGCGGCGTCACCCGGCAGAATCGAAATGTAGTACCGCTTCATTGGATCAAGGGCCACCTGGCTGGGGTCGACGGCCGTCTTTTGTGCGCCGGGCTCGCAAACACCATTGCCGATATCGCACACTGACTGCACACCCAAAACGCTCTGGCCAGATTCGCAGGATACAGCGCTGCCTGCCGGCCCAACGCAGCCGGTTGCAACGACTGGCATATAACTGGTGTGGAAATTGACCCCAAAGATCGGGACGAGGGGACATCCCACAGCCCCAGCGACGCACGTAGTGCTTGTGCCGCCGGTATTCGTTGTCTTGTTGGGGTCATTGTAAAAAGTGCGGTCTTCCTCAATGATCCAGCGATAGTCGGTGATAGCGGTCGTCTTGTCCACGCCGTCCAGGACCGTCACCACAAGACCGCTTGGCGCCGGGAAGTTCAGTGTTACGGTCGCGGGGGTTCCGGCACTGACCACGCCCTGTGAGTTCTGCGCCTGGTAGGTAAAAGTGTAGCTCCCTGCCGCGCTGACAGAGGCGGCGAAGCCGCCATCGCCATTCGGATTCATAGTGAGCGACAGGCCTGCACTCGGCGCAACACTAGCCAGATTGACGGTGAGAGGATATCCAGCCGCGTCGTAGTCATGGCAGATAACCGTCGCCGACGGGGTGCATGCAGTCCAAGTCGTCCCCAGGACGCCCGAGGGTTTGATGCTCAGGGATCCGGCAAGAGTCGATGTGTATGCTTTATTGCCAACATGGATGCCGGCGGCGCTCTCGAGAGCTGCCGCGCCCAATGTCACCGAAGCTGTTATGCCGGAGGAGCATGTCGTCCCGGTCACAACACCGTTCGCGCAGTAGCTAAAGGAGTCTGAAGTGGCGGTCCCAGAGGGAACATAGATGAAGGTGCCGTTGGTGTTAAGAGCCAGCGTTCCATTCGTCGGCGGGGTCAGGAGCTGAACACCGTAGACATTCGTGTCATTGGCAATCACACCCCTGGAAGGGTCTGCCACGGTGAGCGTCTGGCCCGTAGCCAGAAGAGCGTTGTAGGTATCCGCCCTGGCTACCGCGGACGCGAGTGCAGCAGCGGCCGGGAGATTATTGGCCCCATTGACGCCAATGTAGGCCAGCATGCCGGCATCACGCGCGATGGCGTTGCCCGACAAGCTCAACTCGCGGTCGAATACCGGCAGAGCCGTAATAGCGGTAGCGGCGGGCACATTGATCATCACATCGTAAGTCTTGCCGGCGGCCATAAATACTTCGCTCTGCACGCGGGGAACGCCGGGCAGCGGGTTGCCGTCTTCCGCAATCAGCGTGAAGCCGGCGGGCGGAATAGTAGCTGGAGCAACCGCGGTCCCAGTTTGCGATCCAACGATCGAAGGCACGTGCATACGCAAGCCGGCGTTCACCATACGCACCAGAACCGTGCCGGTGGCCGGGACGCCAGTGGCCGGAGTGGTCAGGAACTGCGAGGCCGCGGCGCTGGTCTTGTTGAACGCGACGCCATTGATGAGGTAGTACAAAGGCGTATAGTTCACCGCTGGTGGATAACAGGTTTGGTAAACTCCCAATGGCGAGCTGGGATTGCCGCAGCCGCCTGGTTGGCCGGACCACACATTGGTCTCGAGGAAACCGGCAGTGCTGACCGCAGCACTTACAGCATTGTTCTGGATCGGGTCGATTTCACTGAAAAGCAGCGGGACTTCCGCGTTGTAACTGACAGCGGGAACCGTCGTTCCGACTGCTGGGTAGGCAGTGCCCGCGATTGTGCCGACGGGTACGGCCGTAACAACCAGAATTCCGTACAGGCCCATGGGACCTTGAATGGACGGGTGTGTTCCGGACTCCATCAGGTACGTGCCCGGTCGAGGGGCTGACCACGTCAAGGCGGTGGTCGCTCCGTACGCCACTTCCGTTGAGAATGACTGGACACGGTTCCCTTGCGTCGGCGCGGTTCCCCCCGGGCCCCCAGCGATCGGCCACGTGGTGGCCCCCTGGGCGTTCGTGTGGTCCGGACTAGCCGTGGTGGTCGCCGTAGTGCCAAGACCGCCGCCCAACTGGCCCACGATCACCAGCGAAGTGGGCACAGTATTCGTGCCCGTTCCGGCCACGAAAGACAGATTATTCGTGAGGTTAATCGTAAGGGCTTGGCCCGTTGGAACGGTAATCACGACGGGAGACCACGTAGCACCAGTGGTCGCCGTCGCCGCCGACGCCGGATTCAACGCGACGCAGGTCGCCGTCGCTCCAGCCGCAGCCGCTCCACAACTATAGCCCCACATCGGTACCGTTGAGCCGTCGGGTAGGGTTACCGTCGTCGGCCCTGCAGTCAGATTGATGGTCTGCTGACCGAAGGCGGCAACCGCCGCGAACGGAAGAATACAGAGTGCTCGTACCGCGGCCTTCAAGATAGATTTGAGTTTATTCGCTCGCATGTTCTTCCTCGTCGTCAGTTGGATTCGTCAATCTGAAATTCCCGACTATCAACCAGCATCATCATCAACATCCCACCTGGGAAAACATTGTTGGTAGTGATCTCGCGCTCGTTGTGCGAGTGCCACATAAACGCAAAGCCAGCCTCGCTCGTGGGCGGGTTCGCGATCGTGCCTGAGGGCGGAGTTGTACCGGTGGGGCCGGTCGCGCGGACGGTCGCATCCGGACCAAGATAGGGACTGCCCCCGTACCAGGCACCGTTCGTCAAGATGTTCGCATCCGGCAGAGTTACTGGCCCGCCACTTGCCACATCGCCAAACGGAGCGACTTGGACCGGCTTGTTGTGGTCCTGACACCACTCGAAATAGTTGATCGCCGTCGGGGCCCCGGTGTTGTAGCCGTTGGCATCTGGAGTACAGGGAAGCTTGGCAAAGGGGTCACTAGAATTGGGATTGTGACCGTACGCATCCCAGTTCAGACCCTTGGCGGTCCAGTAAAAAATCCCATCGAAGGCCAACCCCGGAGTCGTCGTGGTGGTGAACTGCAGAGGTCCCGCGAGGGCTGGACCGGTAGCCGTATTGGACGCGCTGAGAATCAAGTTCCCGTCGCGCCCAAGGATGCGCACGTGGTTCCCGTGTTCGTGAAACGGATGTTGCCACCGGCCCTGGCCGATGACGCGTATCAGCGTCAACTCGCCT
>Ga0210407_10003280_pt1 | contig 13234 bp, 10 predicted proteins | sample IncBWC27MmetaG_FD_150860 | JGI IMG/M metagenome (GOLD analysis project Ga0210407, IMG submission 150860) | Forest soil microbial communities from Barre Woods Harvard Forest LTER site, Petersham, Massachusetts, United States - Inc-BW-C-27-M | ecosystem: Environmental > Terrestrial > Soil >... | reverse complement strand
TTCACTTTGTTCCTGCGCAATTTAAGGAAATGGTGGCTTTCGGCTCTCCGATGATCTTTACTTGGATCGCGGCCTACGTTTTGAACTATTCCGATCGCTTCTTTCTGCAACGATTTTCGGATCTGTCGGTGGTCGGCGTGTACTCCCTAGCTTATAAATTCGGTTTTATGGTCAGTATGCTGGGCGTCCAGCCATTTCTTTTGATATGGGAAGCGCAGGCTTACGAGATCGCAAAGCGTGATAATGCCAAGGAAGTCTTCTCCCGAGTCTTTACCTACTGGTCGTTTGTTCTGATCTCAGGAGGCTTTCTTCTCAGCTTGTTTATCCGCGAAATATTCGATGTCCTTGTGAACCAGAGATTCGGCATGGCCTACTTGATGGTGGCCCCAATCGCGTTTGCGTACGTTATCCAAGGAATCGGCGTTTATTTCGAGGCGGGACTCTTGATTCAGAAAAAGAGCAAAACGATTGCCGCCATCGGCGTGGTCTGCACAATCATCTGCCTCGCAATGGAATCTGTCCTGATCTACTTTTGGAAGAGTTGGGGTGCTTGCGTCTCGACCGTGCTCTGTTTTGCGATATTTGGCGTCGCCAATTACATCTACAGCCAGCGAGAGTACCCGATTCACTGCGACTTTAAGGCCGTGTTGAAAATCGCCTCGACTGGCTTGGTGCTTCTTGCCGTAGGATGGCTCCTGCCTATTCATTCTTTCGGTTGGCGTATTCTCGCCAAGCTTGCTCTCACAATCCTGTTTGGATTGGCGCTTTTCAAGCTAAAAACGTTTCCCGAAGAGGACGTGCGCAGTTTGCGAGAAAGTACTTCTGCGTGGACCCGCCGGCAAGTTGTTCCCAAGTTGCGCTGGGCCGGACTAATGAGTGGTGGCTCGCATGAATGAAACCTGGATGAACACGGAGACAGTTCGAGCGAATTCTGAGTTCAGTGCGCCGGGCAGGAGCAGGTCGGGGCTTTCGTTTTCTTCGGTTTCAGCGGGCGGGGTAGTGCAGATGGGCGCTGTAGTCTCTGTGGAGCATTCCGCGCAGCAGCGAAAACCGGTTCCAGAGGAACGCCCTCCAGTTCTTATCCTGAACCTCTTCTACACAGGACTTGGTATCGCCCACAATTTGAGAGGCTATGGCCTACGGGTCATCGGGCTCTCCGCTGACCGCCAGGCGTATGGCCGATTCTCTCGATTTTGTGAAGTTCGTGAGTCGCCGAACTCACAAGAAAACCCCGAGGAACTGAAGAGCTATCTGTTGGGGCTCGCGGGTGAACTTCATGGCGCGATAATTTTTCCCACGCGCGATGCCGACGTCCTTTTTCTGGACCACTATCGCGAAGAGCTTGAACCGCACTTCCGGTTGGCGATCCCGCCACGCGAATGTCTCCAGAATGTGGTTGATAAAGGAAAGTTGGTTGAGATCGCCCTTCGCGCCGGTGTCTCCGTCCCGCGCACCCTGGTGGTGAAAACGCGAGAACATATCTCTCGTGTGGGAGATGTGGTCGGCTACCCTTGCGTTGTGAAGCCTGTGCGTTCCGCGGACTGGCGTGGAGGTCACAATTGGGAAAAGGTGGGGGGACGCAAAGCCTTCCTCGTCCAGAATGTGATCGAACTTGAAAAGGAATATGCGCAAATCGCGTCGGTTACGCCCGAACTGTTGATCCAAGAATGGATTCCGGGGCGGCCGGATCAAATCGTCATTCTCGGCGGGTACGTGGGTGAAGGCGCTGATCCGTTGGCCTACTTTACCGCCCGCAAACTCATTCAATCTCCGGAAGACTTTGGGACTGGCTGTATCGTCGAAAGCGTGGATCTCCCTCGGTTATTGGAGCCCACGATTCGTCTTTGGCGCGCGTTAAAGTACCGAGGCATGGCGGAAGTGGAGTACAAACGAGACGCCCGAACGGATGAATACAAGCTGATCGAAATCAACACTCGCCACTGGGATTGGCACCGTCTTGGAATGGCCAGCGGAGTGAATGTGAGCTGGGCCGCGTATTGCGATTTGGCTGGGATCAGTATTTCTAAAAAAAATCCCCCGATCCTTTCTGCGAAATGGATTGCGGAAGACGCGACGCTGCTTTATCTTCTGCGCGGTGTGTACCACCGGGAAATTCGGTTGAGGAGTCTCCAGAAAGATTTTTCCGGTCGACGCCTATACGGAATTTTTGCCTGGAATGACCCGTTGCCGCTTTTCTATAACCTATTCGGGGTCCTTCTCCCAGAAGTTTTCAAGCAGGTGTGGTCGAAACTGCGCGCAGGATAGGGATGGGCCATGAGATCAGGGAATACCATGAATCATAAGGGATGTAGAGATTCCAGAGAGATACGCGCTGCACGCCGTAACGCGCACCTAGGGCACACCGCTTGTCTTTTCTTGATGCTGACTTCCTTCTCATTTGAGGTGCGTGCTCAGAATCAATGGCATCTTGAAACGGTTGATGGAGGAACGGGCGCTCCGATTGGGCGTTCGCCGTCTCTGGCGATAGACAAATCAGGGAATTTGCACCTCGGCTTCATTGATGGGGGGCGGAACGTGCTTCGTTATGCCTACCGGGGCGCAAATGACACGCAGTGGGCCAAAATGGATCTGGCCAAGGACGTGGGGTACGCCGCTGCTGTTGCAGTCGATGCCAGCGGTAAGCCCCATTTTGCCTTCCAGGGCTTTTACGAAAATGGGTTACGGTATGCCTCTTGGGATGGCAAGGCCTGGCACAGCCAAGTGATTGATCCACTCTCCGTGGCTTTTTTCCTTTGCGTCCAGATTGATCCGCAGGGGCATCCGAAAATCAGCTACTACAAGAGGATGAATTCCGACCATTCCTTCGCCCTTCAACTGAAATACGCATACTTTGATGGTTCGGCCTGGTACCGGGAGACTGTTGATCCCCGAGAAGGAACTGGGAAATTTAATACGCTCGCCCTTGACCCCGACGGAAATCCCCACATCGCATATTCCAATATCGTATCCTACGACCTCGAGTACGTTCATTGGGACGGAGCTCAGTGGGTCCACAACACGCCGGACACTCGGCGGGAATCAGGCGGGATACTCGGCCCCAGCGGCATGGCGGTCGATTCGGCGGGCAATCCCTACTTTGTTTATATGGAGTTTGCCCATAAGCAGCTGAAGTACGCATATCGCCACGGAAACTCCTGGGAAACCGAAGTTGTGGATAAGATGGTTGGGAGAACGGATCAAGTGGATCGCATTTCAATCAAAATGGATCGCCAGAATCGACCGCACATCGCTTATTACGATTATGGCAGAAGCGAACTTAAATACGCCGTTCGCACCGATCAAGGATGGCAAATCGAAATCGTGGATACCAGCAGTGACTCTGACGTAACGCCATCTCTCGTGCTGGATGCGAATGATTCCCCGTACATAGCATTCTCCGATGAGACGAATGGGTCAGTCCGACTGGCCTCTATCGAGCCTCCTGCCGGGGCAAAAACTGCGGCCAAGAAATGACTTCCGCACGTTCCAATGTATACCTCGCGAAAGTTTGTATTGTCTCGCCCCTTCCTCCGCCCTATGGCGGAATGAGCTTGCAAGCCAAGAAGCTTGCTGCTCGTCTAAACGATGAGGGAATTACGGTCGAACTACTTCCCACCAATCCTCAATTCCCCCAAGCTATTCAATTCACGGAAAAGATTCCCGGTCTGCGGACGGTGATCCGGGTTGTGATTTTCGTACGTTCGCTATTTCGCAACCTCCCCGATGTGCACGTGGTGCACCATCTGACAAAATGCGGACTGTTTTTTTTCCTACTGACTGTGCCACTCATGGTCGTTGGGCGTAAGAAGAGAAAGAGAGTAGTTCTGAATTATCGGGGTGGAAGGGCGCCCGCATTTCTCCGCAGATGGGGTTGGTTCGCCATTCCCGTTATGCGAAAGGCTGATTCCGTAGTCGTGCCATCCGATTTCCTGCGCCGTGTCTTTGCCTCCCACGGGCTTGCCGTTTCTGTTGTTCCGAATCTCGTCGAAACGGAACATTTTTCTTTTCGGGAACGAAAAGTTCTCCGGCCCACCCTACTCGTTACCCGCCATCTCGAACCTCTCTATAACGTCGAATGTCTCCTCCGGGCATTTCGAATTTTAGAAAAGAGATTTCCCGAAGCTCAACTATCGATTGCAGGCACCGGCAGCGAGGAGCAACGGCTTCGAAACCTCTGCAAAGCTTGGAATTTGGCAGGGGTAAAATTTTGTGGTTATGTCTCCCCGCTTGACCTTCCTGCACTTTACGATGCACATGACATTTTTGTGAATTCCAGCAACGCGGATAATTTCCCCGGAGCTCTCGTCGAAGCTGCTTGCTCCGGTCTTCCTATCGTGACCACAAGGGCAGGCGGCATTCCCGATATGATTGAGCACCGTGAGAGCGGCCTGTTAGTGAACATTAACGACCACGATGCTTTGGCTGCAAGCGTCATCGAACTTCTCGAAAATCCCGAGTTGGCTCGCCGGTTGGCGCGAAAGGCGCGCCTTTGGGCCGAGCAGTTTTCGTGGCCGGCCACCTTTGCTAGCTTGCTGGAGCATTATGGCTTGTCCCCAACTGAGAAGAGCGGACGCTGGAGTTCAAGTTCCTCCGCGGTACCTTCAACTGCGGAATCCGCTGAAGCTAGAATGGGGAAAGCAACGTAATGTGTGGAATTGCCGGAATTTGGAACTTTAAGACAAGGCGCCCCATCGAGCGAGAGCGGCTCGAAGCGATTACGCATGCGCTTTCTCATCGGGGACCCGACGGATCCGGTTACTATTGCGACCAAGATCTGGGATTCGGCCATCGGCGCCTGAGCATTATCGACCTGGAGGGTGGCCGGCAGCCGATGTGCAATGAGGACGAAACGGTTTGGATCACGTTCAACGGTGAAATCTATAATTTCCCTGACTTGCGGAAACAATTGCTAGCTCGCGGCCACAGATTCCGCACCCATTGCGACACCGAAGCGATTGTCCATCTTTACGAGGATTTTGGGGAAAAATGCTTCGAGCACCTGCGCGGGATGTTTGCGCTGGCTTTATGGGATCAAAAGCGCCAACGTCTGGTGCTCGCGCGGGACCGAATTGGCATCAAACCCATGTTCTATGGCCTGGGTGCTGACGGCATCGTATTCGGTTCCGAATTGAAGTGTGTGCGGGAGTCGGGTCTCGTCTCCAGGGATGTCGATCCGACGGCAATCGCGGATCTCTTTACTCTTAATTTCATTCCTAGTCCAAAGACTATATACAGGAATGCCTTTTCACTGGAGCCAGGGCATTCGCTGGTCGTGAGCCGCAATGGCATTCAGAAACAATCTTACTGGGATCTCCCCCAGGAAGAGCTGCGACTCCCAAGCGAAAAGGATTACGAAGAGCAACTCTACGCCCTCCTTCAGGATTCCGTGCACTGTCACTTGCTGAGCGACGTTCAGGTTGGAGCGTTCTTGAGCGGGGGTGTGGATTCCAGCATTGTTGTCGCCCTGATGTGTGGAATGGTTTCCGAACCTGTAATGACATGCTCGATCGGTTTCGAGGAATCTGAGTTCAATGAACTCTCCCGAGCGCGAGCGGTCGCGAAGCTGTTCTCCACGGATCACTACGAGCGTGTAGTTACGCCGGAGCCTGCGAAGATTTTGACGAAGCTCGCTGATTTTTACGACGAACCATTCCCCGATCATTCTTCCATTCCAACCTACGCCGTTTCGAAGCTTGCGCGCGAGCGCGTCAAGGTTGTCTTGTCCGGTGATGGAGGCGACGAAACTTTCGCAGGATACGGGCACTATACCCGCCAATTGACGCTTGAGCGGGTCCGCCGAGCGCTTCCGGCATCGGTGCGCCAGTTACTCTTCGCCCCCTTCAGGGGATGGAGCCCCGCACAACAAAATGGGAGCGTCTCTTCCCGCATAAACAGCAATCTGTATCAGCTGACGCTGGATTCTCGCGAAGGCTATCTAACGGCACGAACGTTTTCCGACGCCTCGATGCGCGCGAAGATCTTTTCCAAGGACTTTCAGCGAGAGCTGGGGGACTATGATCCGCGCGATGTGTTTAGGGCAATTTACGATCGCGGACCGGACTTTAGTCCACTTTCGAAGGCCTTCTATCTGGATCTGAAGACCTGGCTTGTCGACGATATCCTCACCAAAGTGGACCGCGCGAGCATGGCGAATTCCCTTGAAGTGCGTGTTCCTTTGCTGGATCACAAGGTCGTCGAATTCGCTTTTTCGCTCCCTCTCGGCCTTAAACTGCGAAACGGTGAAGGGAAATATCTCTTGCGCCGGGTCATGGAGCAACACCTTCCGAAAGGTCATCTTAACCTGCCCAAAAAGGGATTCAGGGTTCCCCTTCATCAGTGGTTGCGCGGAGAGCTCCTGGAGTGGGCCGAAGCCTCAGTTTTTGCGGATTCTCCCGCAGCGGCTTTCCTGGACCGTCGCGGCATCACCGAAATCTGGAACGGCTTCCAGCGCGGCGACACCCAGTGGGAATTCATCGTATCCATCTTGTTGAGCTTCTCGATGTCCGCATCTGTATGGAGCCCGGCCGATGCCTTGTCTTCTCGATAAATGTTCCAGACATTTTAAGAATGCAATTCGCCTCCCAGGCTCCGCATACCCCCCAGGACTTGCATGGTTGTCCTGAGGCCAGCGTTCGAAAGGTTTTATGCTGCTGCAAAAAACGTCCTGGTGCCAGGATTGCGCAGCTCCCAGTTCGCCTATAAGGATACTCTCTATTTAAGAGTTAACCAAGATACACGCTGGCTGGACTTGGGTTGTGGTCACCAAATCTTCCCAAAGTGGATGCCCACGGCAGACCAAGATCAACTCGACATCTCCTCGGCATGCGAAGTACTCGTTGGGATTGATTATGACTTCCGCAGCCTGCAGCAGCATCGCGGGCTGAAGCACAAGATTCGCGGGGACATCGAGCGGCTGCCGTTCAAGGATCAATCCTTCGATTTGGTGACGTCCAACATGGTTTTGGAACACGTAAGAAACCCCAGGGCTCTCCTCGCGGAGGTTCGCCGCATCTTGAGACCTGGCGGTTCGCTCCTGTTCCATACTCCAAACTCGCTCGGATATACGACGTTGATCGCGCGAATGCTGCCTGACTTCATAAAGCTCAAGCTCGTTCCCTTTCTTCAAGCACGGCCTGCTGAGGACGTGTTTCCGACTTTTTATCGTTTCAATTCCGTAGGGAAAATTAATACTCTCGCATCTGGAGCAGGTTTCAGCGTTTCCGAACTGCGCCTCGTGGAATCTTCAGCGCAAACGGTTATGCTTGGGCCTCTCGTCGTTCCGGAATTGCTGGTGATCCGTTTACTCCGGCTCGGACTCTTTCGTAATCTAAGAACGAATTTGATCGGAATTCTCCAGCGGGAAGGCTGAAAAAAGGGGGAGCCGACCGCTTTAATGAAATAACATCTATGGCTGTCAATCTGTTAGCGTGGCAAAAATTGGATCCGACAACATGGCTGTGACAACGGAGACAAAGAACCTCGAAATGGCCAGGGCTGAAACACCATTGCCTGGTTGGGGCGAGTACCTCACTCGCAGCCCACAAGCAACCCTCTATCATGATCCGGCCTGGGCGGGGCTGATTGGTTCTTGCTTTGGTCACCGGACTTTCTTCTTGGCGGCGCAGGATAGGGGGGTCTTGCGGGGTATTCTTTCCCTTGTTTATTTGAAGAGCCGAATCTTCGGCAAAGCTCTCGTTTCAATGCCTTATTTTAACTACGGTGGCCTGCTTGCAGATGATGATGCGGCCGCTACAAAATTAATAGCATCTGCAGTCGCATTGAAGCGGGAGCTCGGCGCTGACTACATCGAGGTGCGACAGTCGGCAACGCTTCCGGGCAACCTGCCGGTTAAATCCCACAAGGTCATCATGTTGCTTCCGTTGCCTTCCGATCCCGAAGTGCTTTTGCGGAACTTCAAGTCAAAATTGCGAAACCAGATTCGAACCCCGGAAAAAGCGGGAGCCACATTTCACTGGGGCGGGCGGGAACTGCTGGACGAATTCTACGGCGTCTTCGCCGAAAACATGCGTGATCTGGGCACACCCGTCTACTCGAAATTATTCTTCAAGGCCATAATCGAAACTTTCCCGGCGCACTGCCACATCGCAGTGATACGTTTGAATGATCAGCCCGTTGCGGCTGGCTTTTTGCTCGGTTTCCGCGGCAAGCTGGAAATTCCGTGGGCAAGCTCGGTGCGCCGGTACAATCGTTTTTCTCCCAATATGCTGCTGTATTCCGGGGTTCTGCGACAGGCCATTCACGAAGGGTTTCAAATTTTCGACTTCGGCCGCTCGACGCTGGACAGCGGCACCTACCGGTTCAAGCAGCAATGGGGGGCCGCGCCGAGTCCGACATACTGGTACTACCCCGGTCAGAACCAGGACCAACTCCCCGAACATAATCCCGAAAGCGGAAGGTTTTATTGGGCCACCCAGGTGTGGAAACGTCTTCCACTCGCCTTCACGAACCGTCTCGGTCCGGCAATCGTCAAAAACATCCCGTAAATTGAATAAGTCAGCGGTCCGCCTTGGCCCAGAGCACGGCCTGATGGCCGGTGAGCCCTTTCAGCAGGCCAACGGCAATAGCAACCTCTCCAAACAGAAAATAAAACGGGCCGCTTAACAATCTGTTTTTCGCTCCCGTCGCAAATCCGATTACCGCCAACAAGATGATTCCCCCCATTCCCGCAAGCGTGATTTTTGCCAGAGGCTCGCGGAACCACAGCATTGCAAACACCAGAAGCAACACGCCGACGAAGGGGGACACCCATCGCAGCAATTTGTGAGAGATGAAAATAAACCAGAAACTTGCCGGAGCATTTTGCGGCCAGGCGTTTCCACGCAATAGCCCCTGGGCAGCGCCGGCTGCAATTCGCACCTTGCGCCGATACTCCTCACGCCGGCCTTCGACGCCCTTCTCCCATCCCAGAGCTTTCGGCTCCATCACAACTCGTTTGCCTTGGGCAATCACCTGCATGGGAATCACAAAATCTTCTATCAGCGTATCGTTGGGGCATGGCCGAAACAACTCGCGCCGCAGCGCATACATGGCCCCGTCCGCTCCTGTCATCGAGTAAATCGCCGACGAATTTTCTTGCAGTGCCCACTCCACCGAATAATAGTGGCCGGTCGGAGTATCCAGGTCGGGGGTGGTGTCCGTGAGAATCACCTTTCCGGAGACGCAGCCCACCGAAGGGTCCTCGAATCTCGCCACCAACCGTCCGACTGCATCCGGGTGATAAAGCACATTCGCGTCGGAAAGTACGATGATCTCTTCATTCCGCGAGGGGATGACTTCATTCAAGTTGGTGATCTTTCCTCGCCGCGTCTTTTGGTCCAGTAGCACGACCCCCGCCGCCTGGTACTCTCGGACAATTTCCGCGGTGCCATCCGTGGAGCCGTCCGAAACCACAACGATGGTCAGTTTCTCCGGTGGATACCGCAACGCCAGTGAGTTTTGGATTTTCTCACGAATGATGCCTTGTTCGTTGAGCGCGCAAATCACCAGCGCCACGCGCTGCGGGGCGGCGCTAGCCCTTAGTTCGCCGTTCTTTCTTTTGAACTTGGCCCACAGCGCGAGAAGAGGGGGATAAATCAGAAATGGGTAACTAAACAGCAGGATGAGTCCAGTGAGAATTAACGTCCGCATTCACTTTTTATTTTAGGCGAATATGTTCGGCAGACCAACGGCAAACTCGAGACACCCGATCGCGTCAGCACAGGAAGGGTTGGAAATACAAAAAGAGCATGCCACGCCTTGCGTGGCATGCTCTTTAGGAGTGGTTTCTATCTGGCCGCCGAGTGAGGACTCTCGGATATCAGACGTTCAGCTTGCGGCGAACGAGGCCACCGAGGCCGAGCAACCCGGTGCCGAACAACAGAAGCGTGGCGGGTTCCGGGGTTGGTACGATAGCGACATCCACGCTGTCTACCGTGCAGGTCCCTGTTAGCGCGCTGCAAGAGGAGAGGAGGAAGCCGATAGAGGCGATGTCGTTACCTCCAGTGCCTGGCGGCAGACCGAAGAACGCCAGAAGGTCCGCTGGCAGGGCGGACCAAGTTGCAACTATGTTTACCGTTTCGGTTGTGTGTCCAACGGCCGTACTAAAGCTATCGATAGTGCCGTTGAATATATCCGCAGACCCTTCGCCTTCGGTGGCGCCGTTGATCGTGATCACGTTCGTCGAGGTATCAAATGTTAGGTCAAATACGTCGCCGAAGAGGTTCGCAGGAAGAACCGGGTTTGGGGTAATATCAATACCTGTAGACGAGAAGTTTGAACCGTTCTGGACGATTTTGCCCTCGCCTACAGCGTCCTGAGCGGCAAGTTGAAAGTCGATTTCGTCAGCCTTTGCGCTCTGCACAAATAGCGACACAGCGAAAACGCTAACTATTAAAGGTAGAAGCAGTTTAAGATTAATCTTCAAGTCCCACACCTCCAAGATTGAACTCCTCAGCGGACGAGCTGAGCGGGTTTAACGTCCGCCCAAACTAAACCACTCCCGGCCACTGCCTCCATGTGCAGGTAGGGTTCCAATTGGGAAAGAATGTTAAGTCCTTTGTTTTCTGTACAATCTTCAGCAGAGCCTTAGCTTGGACGGGCATTCTCTTGCACACTAAGGGAAGTCCATTTGCTATGTCGTATTCCAGGCATATTTTTGCCAAATGGTGCAGCGGAAGCCGAATTTGTTGTTTTGTCAATCTTAGTACTAAAACTGGCTCCTCAAGCCTATGAGAGTTCTTATCTCAAAGGCTTTCGGTGTTCGTCATATCTTCGCCCTTGCTGGTAACCAGGATTCAAACCCAGTTTTTCCCGCATGACCCTTTCAGCATGCAAGCGGGAATGCCAGGTTTTGAGTGTCCCAGAGTACAGAGTGGAAACCCTGACCCAAAACTAGCCCCCTAGCCAGTTACTTCCAGACGTTTGCTGCTAGTAGCCTGCTCCGTGCCCGCAGTGTGGGCGCCGGATGTTCCCCGCCCCCGGCGTCGATCTCGCCTGCGAATCCAGTTAGTAGTCCAGCTCGGGGGAGGATTGGGCTACCGAATCTCCGGAGAATAAATGGCTAAGGCGAGTTCCAGGATCTTGCGTTTGAGTTGTTTGCCGATAGCTTGGGCAGTTATCGGTTGCGCCGGTGCGGTTCAACAGAAGACACCTCCGCCTCCTGGACCCACAGGCACAGTCGCGGCTTTCGTAACCGATTCGCCTGCGAGCGGCGTCGTTTCCATAAGCTTGCTGGTTAGTGGCGCCTCGCTGGCCGATTCTGCCGGCACAAACACGCCCATTGTCAGTTCAACCATGCAACCTGAATTTCGCCATCTGGAACTGGCTCCGACGGTGATGGTGCAAGCCCCCAATATTCCCACAGGTAGTTTTTCAAGCTTGGCCCTGACGCTGGCAAATCCTCAAATCAGCATTTCGGATTCAACGGGCACAGTGACGCAACTAAGCGGCTCCACAATTCCGTCCGTGAAATTGGCTAATTCGGGCTTGAACTTGCCGGTCTCGCTTTCCGTAGCCGCAAATAGTCTCATCGGCATGCAGCTTGACCTGGACGTTGCTAGATCCCTCTCGGTCGACGCCAGCGGGAACTATGTCATCAATCCGGTGATCAACGTAACCGTTGTTAGCGGAACGCAATCGGAACTCGATCTGGTTGACACAGCGGGAACCGTCAGCGCTTTGTCTACAAATTCCTTTACGGTGCAACTGCTGCCCAACGCTGGGACTGCGACGGTCAATACGGACTCCAGCACTTTATGGTCGAGCGACATCGGCCAATTCGCCAACCTTCAGGCGGGGCAGACCATCGAAATGAACGCGGAGATGCAGAGTTCGGGCTCCTATTTGGCGAAGTTTATCGGGTCAAGCACCGCCAATCTGCCCACCACTTATGAGGGGTTACTGACTGAGGTCAGCCAGGATAGTTCCGGTAATTTTTCCTTTAATGTTGCAGTACAGCGCTAGTCCGGGGAAATTCGGTCGCTGCTTACGTCTTTCGGGAGCCACTGACAAATGAAGAAGGTTCTTTGGTGTTTGCCAATCCTGCTGCTATTCCTCTCCGCTCCGGCAAGCGGACAGATTACGTGGACCAAAGTGTGGAACACGCCGGCTACCGGTTCTCCCAATAGCTATTACAACGGCTACCACGATATTCACTACGATCCGTTCACGAAGCACACCTGGATTTGGTCGACGGACACCACTGCGGGCGCCCAGTCAATCTACTCTACAAGGCTTCATTTTTTTGACGGCGTCTCCACAGACACCTTGATCGGCTCAGCAAATCAGCCGGCCGTCGGAGATTGTGTAAACGATTCTTCCACCTGGCCGGGTGTCAGGCATCCTGTCGGGCAAGTCTGGGTCGATAAGAAAAGGAATCGTTTATGGGCTTTTGAGGGGGTGTGCAACACGCTCATTATCCCCAGCATGTATTACTACCAGCTTGGTAGCGGAAGCACATCTTGGACGCAAGCTTTTCCGGCGCACATGCCGACGATCGTCAAAGCCGCGGGAACACTGACGGGCAGCATCACGGCAACCCAAACCACGCTGTCGATAACGGTTCCATCCGGTTCTGTCATTAAAAATGGTAATTACTTGAAAATTGCGAGCAGCGGAGAGATCTTGCAGGTCAATGTCGGCGGCGGAGGAGGAACCCCAGGCCCCACGACGGCGATCCTAACGGTAAGGCGCGGAGCGATGAAGACAACCGCTGCGGCAGCGAGCAGCGGAGCAGGCGTCTCGACCGTAACCGGTCTATTCAATAACGGAAGCGTCGTCCACGACACCGACGACGATGCATTTCTGCTTTTCGGATACGACCAGGGCGGCAATTCCCACTCCATGCAGGTTTACTGCGACACTTCAGCAAATCCCACGCCCGGAACCTTAACTGCCAGCCAGCAGAGTGTGGGATGTTCTCTCCCGGATGATTGGAACGACATTACCGCGGCAGTGCTCGCCGCCAGCCCCAACGGATTGCCCACGGGTTTTTACTATCCAAATCTCGAATACGATAGCGTCCATCACTATGTGATTCAATTTGCCGGCCTGTTTGGTTCGGCCGTCATCGAGAACCAGACTTGGACGTACTGTATGACCACCAATGCCAGCTGTCCTACGGCCAAGAAGTGGACTCCTCGATTTCCCGTGCCGGGCACATTCAAGGTGATTCCGTCCTCGGCTACTCCCGTATTCGACTTTTCCCTCGGTAATTCCTTGGAATTGGATCTGACGG
>Ga0210407_10003279_pt1 | contig 13234 bp, 14 predicted proteins | sample IncBWC27MmetaG_FD_150860 | JGI IMG/M metagenome (GOLD analysis project Ga0210407, IMG submission 150860) | Forest soil microbial communities from Barre Woods Harvard Forest LTER site, Petersham, Massachusetts, United States - Inc-BW-C-27-M | ecosystem: Environmental > Terrestrial > Soil >... | reverse complement strand
GTGCGCGCGTCGGGTTCACGGTGGGACGTGTGCTGGGCGGCGCGGTGGAGCGGAACCGGATCAAGCGGCGGCTGCGCGAAGCGGTGCGGCTGCAGCGCGCGGTGCTGAAGAGCGCGGGCGCGGTTGATGTGGTGATCAATCCGAAGAAATCGGTGCTGACGCTGGAATTTTCGGTGGTGCTCGAAGAAGTTGGCAGGGCCTTGGATGTAATCGCAAAAAAGCTGGCGGAGAAATAGATAATGAAGTCTCTTGCCCTCGGGCTGCTGCGCCTTTACAAACGGTGGATTTCGCCAGCGTTTCCGCCGTCGTGCCGCTATGTGCCAACGTGTTCGGACTACGCAATGGAAGCGATCGAGCGGTATGGCGCGTTGCGCGGCGGGGCGATGGCGGCTTGGCGGCTTTTTCGGTGCCATCCGCTGGCGAAGGGTGGGCTGGATCCGGTGGTGAAAGATCGTGCGTGGAATCCCACTCATTCGCAAAAAGCGCGAATGAATGGGGCACCCCCCGTCTCTACAATGACTAATCCAGAAATGAAGAGCTACTGATTTGGCAGAATTTAACAATCCTCAACAAGAACCCGGAATGGAGCGCAGACTGTTGATCGTCTTTGCGCTGACGTTCCTGGTCATCATGCTGTTTCAGCCGCTATTGAAGAAGTATGGGCCGCAGCCTCCGGCGAAACAGGAGAGCTCAGCTGGGCAGCCGGGGGCGGCTGTCCCTACGCAGAACTCGGAGCACAACTCGTTACAACAACGTACGGCGGATTTTGTCCCTCCGGGCATAAAGGTGGCACCGGAATCGAGCCCGTTGCAGGCGGCCAGCGAGACGGAAACGGTGGTTGAGAACGACGTCTACCGGATCGTTTTCACCAATCGCGGCGGGCGGGTGAAGTCGTGGGTGCTGAAGAAATACACCGACGATAAAGGCGGACAGCTCGAATTGGTGAACGCGGCGGCGGCGGAGAAGTATGGGTATCCGCTGACTTTGTGGTCGTATGACGAAGCATTGCGAGACAAGCTGAACACGGCGCTCTATGTGGGGTCGCACTTCGCAACCAGGACCGATCCCGCCGACGCCTCTCCCCTCAGTGCCAGCTACGCCGCTCCCACGGAAATCGTCTTCGGATATTCCGACGCCGATCTCTCGGTGCGGAAGACCTACAGTTTTGATCACAGCAGTTATGTGGTTGGCGTAAAGACCGAGGTCACTCAGAAGGGTGCGCCGGTCGCAGCGTTTCCGATGTGGCCCGCTGGGTTCGGCGGCGATACGACTGGTCCACAGTACGCGACCGGCCAGATCGTCTATCAGTACGACAACAAGGTCGAGCGGCTGGTGATCAAGAAGATCAGCGGTGGCGGGACGCTGCCGGGACCATTCCACTGGGCGGGAGTATCGGACCAGTATTTCGCGGCCGTGTTTTTGCCGCAGGACCCGCAGAATGCTGCGATGGTGACGCTGCGGAATGCGGTTGAAATTCCGCACGGCGGGTCCGACACGAAGCAGATGGATAAGGTGGACGTGCTGGGCGCGGCGGTCGGCAGCCTGAAGGGCTCGACTGATGTGCGGCTGTATGTGGGTCCGAAGGCGCTGTCGGATCTGGAATCGGTGGCCGTGCCGGGGATCACGGGCGCGGAACCGGATCTGCGGGCCATCATCGACTTCGGCTGGCTGGGAATCATTGCGCGACCGCTGTTTCTGTGGTTGAAATGGATGCACCGCTACGTCCACAACTGGGGCTGGGCGATCCTGTTGCAGACGCTGGTCATCAACCTGGCGTTGCTGCCGCTGCGGCTTTCGCAGATGAAGTCGATGCTGAAGATGCAACGCGTGGCGCCGCAGATCAAGTCGATCCAGGAAAAGTACAAGAAATACAGTCTGCGGGATCCGCGCAAAGCCGAAATGAATGAGGAGATTTCGGCTCTGTATAAGAAAGAGGGCGTAAATCCGGCAGGCGGATGTCTGCCGCTTGTGATCCAGATGCCGTTTCTGTTTGCCTACTACCGCATGCTCAATGTCGCAATGGATCTGCGGCATGCGCCGTGGTTGTGGGTTCACGATCTTTCGGCGCCCGATCCGTGGCACATTCTGCCAATTTCAATCATCGTCACGATGTTTTTCATGCAGCGGCTGACGCCGCAGGCGGGCATGGATCCGGCGCAGCAGAAGATGATGAACCTCGTGATGCCGGGCATGTTGGGCTACATGAGTTGGTATCTGCCGGCGGGGTTGGGCTTGTATTGGGCGGCGGGCCAGCTGATCGGAATTGTGCAGCAGGCGGTGATGAATCGGACGTCCCTGGGCCGCGAGATGCGGGCGATGATGGAGAAGCGGGCGAGGAAGAAAGAGAAATAGCCGATACCTGTCAGCCGTCAGCTTTCAGCCACCAGTTAAGTCGTGCCCCTAAAAGGGGACGGCTGGCTTTTGAAGATTTTCGGTATTGCTGGAGCGATACCCTGATAGGAAACTGTTCGCTTGCACGCTTTTGGCTTTTACTGATGGCTGAGAGCTGATGGCTGAGAGCTGACTATGCCGATCACAGACAAGGTCGTGGCTGCAAAACAGATTGGGGAATTCCTGCAAGCCGTAATTTCGAACGGCGGCTTCAAGCTGAAGTACAGGATCACGGTGGATCCGCCCATTGCACAGAATCGCGAGTGGGAACATCCGGAAATTCTGGTGGAGTTTGCAGGGCCGGATTCGGGGCTATTGCTGGAGCGGGGTGGCGAGTTGCTGCGGTCGTTTGAGCTGCTGGCGTCGGAGATCCTTCATCTACAGGGCAATGAGCACGAAAAGATCTGGTTCGACTGCAAGAATTTCCGGGCGATGCGGATCGACGAGTTGCAGCTGGCCGCGCGGGTGGCAGCGGAACACGTGCGCCGGACGAGCGAGCCCTACAGGTTCGGGCCCATGTCGTCGCGGGAACGGCGGATCGTGCATCTGGCGCTGCGTGAGGAAAAAGATTTGCGCACAGAGAGTGATGGCGAGGGCGGGAGACGGTCAGTGGTGGTGTATCCCGGGGATTACGAGACGACGGCGCCAGCGAAACGGGAACGCCGGACGATTTCGTAATTGCACACTTTGCGCGGCAGTTAGTTTCTCGACACTTGACAGCGCAATAAAATCGCGATCCGAGAAAACGTTCGGCCAAGAAAAATTTTGCGGCAACGTGCCGACGCGGCGTTTTTTTTGTGCTAGTATGCCGTTCGACTCCTAATAAATTTCAACCACAACCCGTACTGCAAAACATAAGCTGCTCTGCAGTAAACAGAAGAATTTATAATTTCAAGATTGGTCTTTTCTGGACATTTTTACTCCGGCGCTTTTCGATATTCTGACAAACTTATTCTGATAAACAATGTCTCTTACCAGTTCTGCCATCGTCCCGAATCCTTGGGCGCGTATCCTCGACGCCCTGGAGAAAAAAGTCAACCGGCACTCCTATGACACCTGGTTGAAGCCGACGCGGTACAGCCACGCCAGCAATGGAGTTCTGTTCGTGCGCATCCCGACCGCCGAGTTTCGCCACGTAGGCGACAAATATGCAGATCTGATTCAGGAAGCGGTTGACGTTCTCGGGCTCGGTTACGAGGATGTGAAATTCGTTACCGCCGAGGACGATCCTTAGAACACGCCGATCCGGCATAACGGCGGGCTATCGGCGCATAGTCCGAGTGGCGGTCCCGGGCCGCAGGCGGCGCCGGGGTTGCATCCGTCACAGGGGCGGTTCGACTGGGACAGCGCCGCGCAACTGAATCCGCGATATACGTTTGACGCGTTCGTGATCGGCAGCGGGAACCAGTTCGCACATGCTGCCTGCCAGGCGGTGGCGGAGCGGCCTTCGAAAGCCTACAACCCGCTGTTCCTGTACGGCGGCACCGGGATGGGAAAGACTCACCTGATGCAGGCGATCGGGCATGAGATCAAGCGGCGGACGCCGCAGGCGGCGATCTGTTACGTGTCGAGCGAGAAGTTTACTAACGAGATGATCAACTCGTTGCGCTATGACAAGATGATCAGCTTCCGGGATAAATTCCGGACGGTGGACGTGCTGCTGGTGGACGACATCCAGTTCCTGGCGCAGAAAGAGCGCACCCAGGAAGAGTTCTTCCACACGTTTAATGCGCTGCACGAGTTGATGAAGCAGATCGTGATCGCCAGCGACCGTCCGCCCAAGGAGTTGGCGGAATTTGAGGATCGCTTGCGCAGCCGGTTTGAGTGGGGCCTGATTGCCGATATTCAGCCTCCCGACCTGGAGACGAAAATCGCCATCCTGCAAAAAAAGGCAGAGCAGGAACGGGTAACGCTGCCGACAGATGTGGCATTGTTTATCGCCACGAATATCCGGTCGAATGTGCGGGAACTGGAAGGCGCGCTGATCCGCCTGGTGGCGCATTCTTCGCTGATCGGGGCGGAAATTACGCTGCCCTACACCCAGCAGGTATTGAAGAATTTCATCGATTCGCAGGCCCGCAAGGTGACGATTGAATCCATTCAGAAGGCCGTGGCCGAGCAATTCGGTCTGCGCCTGGTGGAAATCAAGGCGAAGAATAATTCGCGTTCCATCGTCTATCCGCGGCAGATTGCAATGTACTTGGCCAAGCACCTCACGGAAGCATCCCTGCCTGAAATTGGACGCCAGTTTGGAGGCAAGCACCATACCACGGTCTTGCATTCAGTGGACAAAATTGAAGGGGTTCGCAAAAACGATAAGGATTTAAACAGGTTGCTTAATAAACTGACCGAGCAATTGGGCGCGTAGATAACGGGTTCCACCTGTTTTCCACTCTTCTCGCCATTCTTCCTGCCTTCCGACTGTGAAGTGTTTGTGGAAACTGTGCGAGACGGGACAGAAACCTGAGAATGGCCCGCGGGTTGCGATGGCGTCCGTCGAGGCGGGGAGTGATTGTTCACATAAAGGGTTGATGTGGAAGCAATTGAACCGCAGGGACCTGGACCAGTTTTCCACTTCTCCGAAGCGCCTACGGTTACTACTGGTTTTCTTGCTTTTGTATTTGATATAAGAAGAGAACAGAAGTAGAGTCGGGAGACCCAATATGCCGGTGGAAGTCGCCCCTGCGGTATCCGCAACATCAACGACCATGGAAATTACGGTCAGCAAGTTTGAGCTTCTTCGCGAACTGACAGCCACTCAGGGCGTGGTGGAGCGCAAGACTACGATTCCCATCCTCTCGAACTATCTTTTTGAGGCTGCGGGGGACAAATTGTCGCTGACGGCGACGGACCTCGACCTGAGCCTGCGCACATCCTGCAACGCCAAGGTGAAAAAGGAAGGCGCATGCACAATTCCGGCGCGCAAACTTTACGACTATGTAAAACTGCTGCCCGACGCCGACATCACCATCCGACTACTCGAGAACCATTGGGTCAGTATTCGTTGCGGACGGTCCAACACGAAGATGGTGGGAATGGCACGATCGAATTTCCCAGGCTTGCCGGTGTTTCCATCGGCGGGAGTGATCAAGATTCCGTCGGCTGTGCTGCGGTCGATGATTGCCAAGACGGGTTTCGCCATTGCCAGCGAAGAGTCGCGCTACACGCTGAATGGGGCGTTGATGGTGCTGAAGCCGGAGTCGATCACCATGGTTGCGACCGATGGCCACCGCCTGGCGCACGTGGAGCGCGTGGGAGAGAAGTTTGAAGGCGTTTCGGGCGAAATGAAGACTCTGATTCCCAAGAAGGCGATGGACGAATTGAAGTCGCTGCTCGATTCAGACATCGAGACCATCGATTTCGCCAAAGACGAGTCCACACTATTTTTCCGCGTGGGCCCGCGGTTGCTGACATCCCGCCAGCTTACGGGCCAGTTCCCCAACTACGAGGCCGTGCTGCCGAAGGACGTCTCCAAGTCAATCACATTGCAGGGCGAAGAATTGGGAGCCGCGATCGCACGCGTGGCGCAGTTCGCCGATGAACGGTCTCGCGCTGTGCGGCTTCGTCTGGAGAAAGGCGAGTTGAAGCTTTCCGCATCGTCGACCGAGACTGGAGAGTCGGAGGATTCCATTGAAATCGCCTATGACGGCGAGCCGATGGCGATCGGATTCAACGCTCAATACCTGATCGACTTCATCAAAGCGACTGGGTCGTGCGAGGTGAAACTGGAGCTGAAGGACGCTCAGTCCGCCGGCCAGCTTCGTCCAGCGGAAGGCGAGGATTACAAGTACCGGTATATTGTGATGCCGATGAGGATCTGACTAGAGCTTAAACCTCCCAGCCCCCGCTACACAGCCGACGAGGTCAATAGTCTCGCGCCTGATGAGCATGCCAGATGGCGCGAAACGAGACCAAGCCGATCCGTTTACCTGTAAAAATCCTGGCGCTTGTTCTCACCCTCTTGTTGCCCAGCATCGGAATTCTGCCGGTCGTGAGGCCGGCGCTGGCCCTGCAGGTCAGCATTCCTCTGCCTCTTCCGTGGGCTGCGGGCCTCCCCATGTACGACCACGTGGTGATCATTGTGGAGGAAAACAAAGATTACGAACAAATTATAGGCAATAAAAACGCCTCGTATATCAACGACGTTCTGAGGAAAGAGGGAGCGAGTCTCACCAAATGTTATGCCGAGGAGCATCACAGCGAGGGGAACTATTTCTGGCTCTTTTCGGGCAGCAATCAGCACGTTGGATTTACCGACAAAATCCCGAGCCGCGATCTCACCACCGGCAATCTGGGAGAGGGATTGATCCATGCTGGCCATTCTTTCAAGGGATATTCCGAAGGCCTGCCTGAGATCGGCTCGCTGGTCGCAGAGGAAGGTCTTTATGCCCGCAAACACGTTCCCTGGGTGAGCTTTTCCAATGTGCCTCGTGGCAAGACGGTAGCCGATTCGTCAAACCTGCGATTCCCGCAAGATTTCCCCTCGGATTATGATTCGCTGCCGACTATTTCTTTTGTTATCCCAAACCTTGTAAACGACATGCACAACGGGTCGACCCAGCCAGCCATCGGGGCTGGCGACAAGTGGCTAAGACAGCATATCGACGGCTATTACAAGTGGGCGAAGCAGCATAACAGTCTGCTGATTCTCACCTTCGACGAGAACAGTCAGTTCAGTCTGACTGGGGGCATGACCGACCCTGGGGATAAGGATCCGAAGAAAGCCAACCGCATCGTCACGATTTTTGCGGGAGCTCACATAAAACCTGGTGAGTACGCCGAAGAGAAGGGCGTGACGCACGTTAACATCCTGCGGACTTTGGAGGCGATGTATAAGCTGGGCCGATCGGGTAGTCAACAGTTTAATGCCCTAAAAGCTGGCATCGCCGACGACTACTTGATCAAAGATATCTTCGACGTCACGCCTTAAATCACGCAGGACTGAGAGTGGGCGAGTCTCTGCATCTTTTCAGACCTCCCACTCTGGTCGAGTGGGATGCACCTTGACCAAGGGCCACTGACCATTTACAGTGTCGGCCATTCCGGCATGGAGGGAATCCCAAATGTTATCCGGCTTTAAGCAGTTTATCTTGCGCGGTAACGTAGTGGATCTCGCAGTCGGTGTGGTCATCGGCGCTGCATTCGGCACAATCATCACCGCCCTGGTCAAGGACATTATCAATCCCATCATTGCGCTCCTGGTGGGCAAACCGGACTTTACGGGGATTTCTTTCACGATCAGAGGCACGGTGTTTCCGATTGGCGATTTCATCACTGCGGTTGTCAGCTTTCTGCTGGTTGCGACTGCGGTTTACTTTTTTGTTGTGACGCCGATTAATGCCCTGATCGCGCGGAGCCGCAAGGATCCGGCGCCCGCTGATCCCACTACCAAAAAGTGCCCCGAATGCCTGAGCGAGATTCCGATCGATGCGCGCCGGTGCAGCCACTGCTCGGAGCCAGTGATGGGCAAGGTCGCATAGTTTGCCTGGAGCTTCAGCCTTGGCGAAATTCGCCGAATTCCTGTAAAATCAAGGTTTCGGCAACAGGCCTGGAAGGACTTAAGAGTTATGGCACGAGTCTGTGATATCTGCGGCAAGGGGCCGCAGTTCGGAAATAGTATCAGCCACGCCCACAATGTGAGTAAGCGGCGCTGGAACGTCAATCTACGCCCGGTTCATGCCAGGGTGGGAGCCGCCACCAAACACATACGCGTCTGCACTTCCTGTCTGCGCAGCGGCAAAGTGGTTAAGGCGTAGCTTTCTACGAAGCCTGCGGATTCTTTGGAATCCTGCGGGCTTTTGCTTGTCTGCGGGCTTTCGCGGGCGGGGGCCCCTTCGGCTTCGCTCAGGGCACTCCGCGCCGCACTTTGCTACTTCACATCCACCAATCGCACGTCGAAGATCAGGGTTGCGTTGGGTGGGATGACGGTCGAATAACCACCCTTCCCGTAGGCGAGGTCCGGCGGAATGCGCAGCTGGCGCTTGCCTCCGACCTTCATGCCGGCGACACCTTCGTCCCAGCCTTTGATGACCTGGCTGGCGCCCAGCATGAAGTCAAAGGGATGGCCGGTACCAACCGAACTGTCGAACTTCTTGCCGTTGGTAAGCCATCCGGTGTAATCGACTTTGACATGCTTGCCGCTTTGCGCGACCGCGCCGGTGCCTACTTTGATGTCCCAGTATTCGAGACCGCTGGCGGTTTTGGTGGGCGCGCCGGTGACCTTGGTGGGACCACTGGTGGCGGGCTTCGCCGCTGCCTTGTGGGCTGGAGTCGTCTGGGCGACGACCGAGCTGACCAGCGCGAGCATTGTGATGGCAAGGATGATGAGAGTTTTCATATTTTCCCTTTTTCTTAGGTCTGCAAAGTTCCCGAATTTTGTCTCTTCAATTTAGTTTTATTCAAGCCAGCGCGATAACATCAATTTCAATCAGGACATCTTTCGGAAGCCGGGCTACTTCGACGGTAGAGCGTGCCGGCGGCTCCTGCTTGAAGTAGCGGCCGTAGACTTCGTTCATGGCGGCGAAATCCCCCATGTTTTTGAGGAAGACGGTGCAACGCAGAACTTTCTCCAGGCTGCTGCCCGAGGCCTGCAGAATAGCAGCGAGGTTTTTGAGCACGCGGTCGGTCTGCGCGCTCACATCGCCGGCGATGATCTGCGCGGTGGCGGGATCGATGGCGATCTGTCCGGAAGTAAAGATCAAGCCCTGGGCTCGGATTGCCTGCGAGTAGGGGCCGATGGCTTGCGGGGCCTGCTCGGTGGCGATCACTTCGCGCATGATTCCTCCTGCCTATCGGACCTCTGCGGATGATTACGAAGAGTGATTAACGCAGATTGCCGCGGTGGAAGTCAAACGCGGAATGCGCTTGCTTTGATTACCGCGAGCCCAGAGTTGATAAGGCTGCTGGCGGCAGCCAGCTTTGCTCGGCTTGGACGGGCGAGGGCGTTCGTCCCCACACCAGCACTGACACCAGCACTAGAAGAGCGAGCTTTGGCGGCGGTTGGGACTTATGCCGAAATGTTCATACGCGAGTTGAGTCGCGACCCGGCCGCGGGGAGTGCGGTTCAGAAAGCCGATCTGGATCAGAAACGGCTCGTAGATTTCTTCGATGGCGTCGGGCTCCTCGGCGAGAGCCGCGCCCAGAGTATTCAAGCCCACGGGGCCGCCCTGGTACTTCTCGATGATGGTCAGCAGCAGTTTACGGTCGACTTCGTCGAAGCCGTAACGGTCAACTTCGAGCATGCTGAGCGCGGACTGCGCGGTGGGCAGATCAATGGAGCCGGCGGCACGAACCTGGGCGTAGTCGCGCACGCGGCGCAGCAGGCGGTTGGCGATGCGCGGCGTTCCACGGGAGCGGCTTGCGATCTCGATGGCGCCGGGACGATCGATGCTCACGCCCAGAATTTCGGCTGAACGCTCGACGATAAAGCGGAGATCGTCGTGAGTATAGAACTCGAGCCGCAGCAGCAGGCCGAAACGGGAGCGCAGCGGCGCCGAGAGCAATCCCGCACGCGTCGTGGCGCCGATGAAGGTGAAAGGCTTTACGTCCATCGTGTGCGTACGTGCTGACGGGCCCTGGCCGATCATGATGTCGAGCTTGTAGTCTTCGAGCGCGGAGTAGAGGATCTCTTCGAGCGCGGGCTGCAGGCGGTGCACTTCATCAATGAAGAGAACCTGGCGGTCGCGAAGATTGGTGAGGATCGCTGTCAGGTCGCCCTTAATCTGCAGCGTGGGGCCGGACGTCTGCTGGAAGGCGGTGCCGAGTTCGTTGGCGATGATGTTGGCGAGCGTCGTTTTGCCCAAGCCGGGCGGCCCGTAGAGCAGGACGTGGTCGAGCGCCTCGCCGCGAGACTTTGCCGCCTGGATGGCTACGTCGAGATTTTCCTTGACCTTGTTCTGGCCGATGAATTCCTGAAGACGCTGCGGACGGAGCTTGAGTTCGAAGGAGGAATCGTCTTCGACCGGGGCAGCGGAGACGAGGCGGTCTTTGAAGTGCAGCGCGGGATTGTCTTTGGCGGCGGACACTGAAGGGGATGGTAGCAGTTCTGCGTTCGTGGTTCCAAGCGTGGTCACACAGCTCGCCCGTGATGCGCGGTGATTGCAGCCGGAACCCTGCGGAGCTTCGCTCCGCTTGGACGGCCGAGGCGGCCGTCCCTACACAGGCGTTCACTGGCCAATTACGCCCAGCTTCACGCCCTTCAACTTCCCTGCGTCGAACCATGCGACCTTCTGTCCAAACCATGTCTTGGTGCCATTGAGTTTGTACTTTTTGGTTGCCGCCGCGAAATCGTGCGTAGCAAGCAGGTAGGCGACCGGGGACTCACCAAACTTGCCGAGACGGTCCGAGAGCCAGCCGCCGTTGAAAGGAGCTGCCAGAATTACGGGCTCGCCAGGGAAATATGCGAGCCTGCCAAAGTCCTTCTGAGTCTCGATGAGCGGCTCGGCCCAGCCGTAAGCCTTGCGGAACAAGGCAATCGAGGCATCAAGGTTATTGACGCCCAGTACGACGTTCTCGACGCCGCTTACCGGCGCTCCTTTTACGCTGGCCGAAGGCTGGACGCGCCAGTCGCGTGGCGTCTGGTCTTCGATGACGAATGGCAACATGGAGCCCGGACTTCCGGAGCCAACGTCGGCGGTCATCCACTCGACTGACATGCCGTCGGGGCGCTTGCGGCTGCCACGCTCGGGTGCCTTAACGGGAATCCCGGCCTTCTTCAGCCGATCCACTTCCTGCAGCAAGACGTTCGTTCCCACCGCCCAAGCGCAAGTGACCGCATTCTCAGCCATAAATTTCGCCCAGCCGGAGCCCGCAGTTACGCCCGGCTTGATCGGAGCGATCAATTCAATGTAAGACGCGTCATCGAATCCGATGATGGCCATCTGGGTAATGCCGTTGCCGTGGGGGCCACCGAGGTCTGGAGTCATGCCCACATCGCTGAAGGCCTGGCGCAGCGTGTCCAGGTTCGATCCGCAGACGGACACGTGGTCGAGGTCCAACGTCACGCTCTTGTTTTCCTGGGTCATTGCAGCTCGGGTCATTAGTAAGAGGAGCAGCGTCGCGAAGGACAAGCGGCAACAGATCGAGGAACTCCGCTTGGACATTCGTGCCTCCTTAGAAAGAGAAAGACGAATGGTACGCTAGAAACCTTGCGCTGGTGAATCTGTTTTTTGGATTTTCGACAATCCGGGGTGGACCCTTCGACTTCGCTCAGGGCAGGTTCGCGAGGGCGCCCGTCTCTCCACGGAACCCTTCTCCTCTCATTCCTCTTCTTCCTTAACCTCGCCGCGCTCGGCTCTGGCCTTCTCGATAATCTTGTCCTGCAGTTGCTGCGGGACGGTGTCGTAGTGGTGCATTTCCATTGAGAAACTGCCCCGGCCCTGGGTCATGGACGTGAGATCGGCGCCGTAGGTGAGCATCTCGGCCATGGGTACCTCGGCCTTCACGATCGTGTTGCCAGCTTTGTTATCCATGCCCTGGATGCGTCCGCGGCGGCTGTTGAGGTCGCCCATGATGGTGCCGGCGAATTCGTCCGGGATGGTGATCTCGACGGTCATGATCGGTTCGAGCAGCGTCGGCTTGGCAAGTTCCATGGCTTTGCGGAAGGCGATGCGGCCCGCCATCTGGAACGAGAGGTCGTTCGAATCCACATCGTGGTAGGAGCCGTCGTAGAGAATGGCGCGAAAGTTCACCACGGGATAGCCGGCGAGGTAGCCGCGTGTGGCGGCGTCTTTGATTCCCTTTTCGACGGCGGGAATAAAATTCCGCGGGATCGCGCCGCCGAAGATGTCGTTGACGAACTCGAATTCAACTTCGGAGTTGCGCGGAAGCGGCTCCATCTTGATTTTGCAATCACCGTACTGGCCGTGGCCGCCGGTCTGTTTCTTATGGCGTCCCTGGACATCGGCCTTGCCGCGAATGGTTTCGCGATACGGCACCTTGGGCGCCTTTAGCACCACTTCGGCGTGGTAACGCTTCCTCATTTTCGAGACCACGACTTCGATGTGCTGCTGTCCGGTGCCCGCGATCAGGAATTCCTTAGTCTGCGGGTCGCGGAAGAAGCGCAACATGGCGTCTTCTTCCATCAGCTTGTGCAGGCCGACGCCGAGTTTGTCTTCGTCCGCGCGGCTCTTGGGCTCGATGGCAAATGTGATTGCCGGCTCGGGCAGTTGCACCATCGGATAGCGGATCGGCGATGACTTATCGCCCAGCGTGTCGCCGGTGAGAGTTTCTCTGAGCTTGGCGACCCCGCCGATATCTCCGGCATGCAACTCCGCAGCGGGAATCATTTGCTTGCCCTGGACGACGGAAATGTGAGCGAACTTTTCCTGGATATTGCGATTGTAATTTTGCAGCGATGCGTCGTTCTTCAGCACGCCGGAGAACACCTTGAAGTAGGAAATGCGGCCAGCGAATGCGTCTGACATGGTTTTGAAGACGAAGACGGAAGCCGGCTCGTTATCGGTGCCTTTGCGTACGGGGGGCTCGCCGTTGCCGCCGACGGTTTGGCCGGTGATGGCGTGATGCTCGCTGGCGGCGGGTGTGTAGTCCACGATGAAGTCCATCAGCTCGTCGACGCCGATGTTGCCGAGGCCGGAGGTGAAGAGCACGGGGAAAAGTTTGTCTTCGCGGATCGCTTCGTGCAGCGCCGGGACTAGATCCTCTTCGGGAATCGTACCCTTCTCGAAGAACTCTTCCATCAACTCGTCTTTGCCCTCGGCGATCAGCTCGACCAGCCTCTCGTGAGCTTCCTGGGCGACGCCGGCCATGTCGGAGGGGATCGGGCCTTCCTTGCCCTTGCCGCTTCCGCCCATGTCGTAGGTGTAGGCCTTCATGCGGACGAGAT
>Ga0210407_10003278_pt1 | contig 13234 bp, 10 predicted proteins | sample IncBWC27MmetaG_FD_150860 | JGI IMG/M metagenome (GOLD analysis project Ga0210407, IMG submission 150860) | Forest soil microbial communities from Barre Woods Harvard Forest LTER site, Petersham, Massachusetts, United States - Inc-BW-C-27-M | ecosystem: Environmental > Terrestrial > Soil >... | reverse complement strand
CGACGACATGGCGCGGTGCCACAGCGCGCTTACGCCGCCTCGTCGCCATAGAGCGTCGCGAGCGTGCTCTTGACCAGCAGGGCGACCGGCACGGCGAGAATGACGCCGGGGATGCCGAGCACCACGCCGCCGGCGAGGAAGCAGAAGATGATGAGCGCCGGGTGCACGTGCGCCGCGCGGCCAAGCACGATGGGGCCGAAGAGCTGGTCGATCGACAGCCGCAGCGCAGTCGCATAGGCGGCATAAGCGAGGATGCTGCCGATTCCGGTCGCCGTGCGCAGCGAGATCAGGCCGGCGATCACCGCCGCCGAGGTCGGACCGACCACCGGGACGGTCTCGAGAATTCCGGTCAGCAAGGCCAGCAGCAGCGCGTGGTGGATGCCGAGAATGACGCCGAGCCCGATATACGCCGCGATGGTGGCGTAGACCACGACGGCGAGCACGCCGAGAAAGTAGCGGAACAGCACCGGGTCGAGATGCTTCCAGATGCTGGCCACCAGCGGCCGGCGATGCGGCGGCACCATCCAGAACAGGCCGCGCGCCACGCGCGGTCCGCTCGCCAGGAAATAAAACAGCAGCACCGCGGTCATGAACAGTCCCATGATTCCCGCAACGCTGTATCCGGCAATGGCCACGATCTGATCCGACCCGATCCAATCGCGAATGCGATCGACCGCCGACTGGGCGATCTCATGAGCGTCGATCGGCCGCCCGAGCAGGCGGATTGGATGATCGCCGATCGCCTCGCTGGTGAAGCGCTCCAGCATCCCCTGCAGGTCCGTCGCGATCCCCCGCACCTCGTCGACAACGCGTCCCGCGGCAAAGGTCACGACCAGCCCGGCGACGCCGAGAAGCAGGACGAACAGGGCGATTGCGAACAGCAATCGCGGCCACCGCGTGCGCCGCGCGGCCCAATCCAACAGCGGGGTGCAGATGTAGGCGACGATGGCCGCCAGCACGAACGGCAGCAGAATGAGCCGGATGAAATAGAGAAAGACGAAGAGGAAGGCGGCCGCGAGCATAATGGCGCGCGTCTCGCCCGACTCGAGGGCGCGAGGGACGCGGTTTCGTTCGGCTGGCCGCGCCTCCTCGTTTCTCCTCTTGGCAGCCTTCATGAATAGATCCGGCCCTTCCAGCTCACCCGGCCGCTGAGACGGCGGCGCACGCTGTCGAACGCCATGAGCGCGCCCGCCGTGTAGCCGAGCGGAAACAGGAGACCGTACCAGAAAGGAATACGAAAATAGAATGTCGCAGCGATGTGCAATCCGAACGCGGCGCCCGACCCGAGCAGCGCGAGCGCCAGCGCCGACGGCGCACCCGCCACGCCCTGCACCCAGCCGGCGACACCCAGGAGCGGAATCACCGGCGCTGCCCACGCCAGCATCACGCCGGCGAGCGCCATCGATAAGGTCGCGGCCGGGCCCCCGAGGGTATCGACGAGATTCTTGGCGAGGCCCGGCCACAGCGTTCGCCAGCCGGTGTACATGCGCGTCGAGACGAGTTCTTCGCCGCCCATGAGCAGGACGGATCGTCCGGATTGCTTCAGCCGCCGCGCGAATTCCAGGTCCTCACAGATCGCGCTGCAGACCGCAGCATGGCCGCCGACCGCCTCGTAGGCGTCGCGCCGCACCAGCATGAACTGCCCGGTCGCGGTGACGTCGCCGCCGGAGCGCGCCTGGGCCTGGCGCAGATCCTGAATGAACGAAAGGAGAATGAGGCCGCACGGCAGGATCAAACGTTCGGCAAAAGTGTGCAGTTCCTGCCGCGGCGCCAGCGACAGGAGATCGAGGTGCTTGGTCCGTGCCGCGCGCATCGCGCTCGACAGCAAAGCGGGCTTGCTGCGGACGTCGGCGTCAATGAAGCAGAGCCATTCGGCTTCCGGCGCCGCCGTCCGCGCGCCGATCCAGCAGGCATGCGACTTGCCGATCCAGCGCGGCGGCAGCGGCGGCGACTGGCTGACCGCAAGCCGGGCGTCGCGCGCGGCGATGCCGCTGACGATGGCCAAGGTCGCGTCGGCGGAATGATCATCGACGACGAGCACGCGCAGGCGGCTCGCCGGATAGTCCTGCAGCAGCAGGGACTGCAGGCACGGCCCGATATTGGCCTCTTCGTCGCGCGCTGGAACGATCACGACGACGCGCGGTGCGTCTTCGGTGGAGAGCGGCGAGGCGGCGCCGAGGTGCGGCAGCAGGCCGCGCTGGTTGAGGGCTCGCGCGATCAACCACGACATGATGGCGAGCCATGCGCAGGAGAACAGCAGCTGCACAGCGTTACCATAACCGCGCCGGAGCCGGAACGGGCTGGGCGCTCGAGCAAAAATCAACCGCTGGAGCCGGGCTTAAGTTCCGCTTGTCGCAAAACGCCGTGCCGAGCTTTGGCGCGCTCCAGGCCGCGCGGCAATCGGATACAAAACCCCGATCGCTGGACATTGAACGCTACAGCTTTAACGAATTGCCGGAGAAATTCAAAGCCGTTGCATGCGTCGGTAGTATCTCAGTTTGGATTCAAACTGAGACACTACCCGTGCGTCGCGTTCTGCGGCGAGATTGCGCGAGCGCGGTGCGCCGCCGCGTCTGAGCGCCGGTCGCAGCCTTGATACGCTCGCGGGCGTCGACGCCGGAGCCGGGGCACCGGTCTAGAGCTGCGGCGCGGCCGCCCTTCTCACCGCCTGGATCGGCCGCCGATTTCCCTTCCAGACCCGCAGCGCCATCCGCGGATCAAGCAGCGCCGGCGGCTGCCGCGTCAGATTGGCGACTTCCAGAAACCGCGTCGCGAGCGCGTCATCGCGTTGCGCGGCGCGGAAGAGTTTCGCGATGTACCAGTTGATGAAGCGCACTTGCGCGCTGCGCTTGCCCTCCACTTTGGGATGTTGCCGATCGCTGCCGACGGCGATTTGCCAGGGAATGTCGATAAGCGCGCTGGCCTTGCGGAAGAAACGCCGCGCGATTCCCTGCGCGCCGGCGCCGAGGCACTCGCGCAGGATGACTGCTTCGACGCAAGCGACCGTCATTCCCTGACCGTAGACTGGATTGAAGCTGCAAAGCGCGTCGCCGTAGGCCAAAAATCCTTCGGGAAACCGCGACAGCTCTTCGTAGTGGCGGCGAAGGTTGGCGCTGAACTGATAGGGCATGATCGGCGACACCGGCTCGGCGTTCCTGATCGTCTCGAAAATCTCGGGCGTCGGCAGGGTGCGGGCGAATTCCAGGAAACCGGCTTCGTCTCCCGGCACCTGCTCGCCCAGAAAGCCGCCGAGGCTGACCGTCCAGCGCTCGCCTTCCTGGGCCAGGATCGCGCCAAAACGCCAGCCCGGCGGGTATGCGGCGATGATGGCGCCGACTTTGCCGTCGAGCTGTTCGGGCCGCCGGCGATAGAGGCGGGTCATGTAGCCGACGCCGATCCGCACGGTCTCCTCGCGCGGCTTGGCATAGCCGAGCCGCTCGAGCCATGCTGCGCTCTGCGACCCGCGGCCCGTCGCGTCGACGACGATGTCGGCGTTCATCGTCTCGACATGCTCGGCGATGGCGTGCCGCTTAACGCGAAGGCCGGTGACCCGGCCGCGCTCGCGATCGAATACCGGGTCGAGCGCGTCGCATCGCTCGCGGAGCCGAACATTGTCAAGCTTCAGCAGCCGGCGCCGCACGCCGCCTTCGAGCATCGGGCGGCTGAGCAGCAGGCCGAGGAGCTTGCTCGGGGCGTTGCGCAGATAGCAACCGTGGTTGAACCAGAGAAACTGGTCGACCACGTCGCCGTAGACGGCACCCTCCGCCGCCAGCTCCTCGCTCAGGCCAGGAAACAGCTCCTCGAGCACTTCGCGGCCGCGGGCGAGCAAGCCGTGCGTATGACGCCCCTGCGGCACGCCCTTGCGCGGCTCGTCGAATTCCGGGAGCGCATCGCGTTCAACTATCGTTACCTGATCGTAGTGATCGGCGAGCGCGCGCGCCGCCAGGAGGCCTCCCATGCTTGCGCCGATCACGACCGCATGACCACCGAGATGCGCCATGGCACCGGTTTCCTTTTTTCGTTGCGGCCCTGCCGCCTGCGCCGCCGGGTTTGGTTTCGGCCCCGGCTGGTTTGCCCGGGTGCCAACCCGTTCCGGGCTTCATTTTTCGGTGAAGACGTGGCGAAAAGCCCGTCGCCGCGGGCGAATGCCAGCCTGCCGGCGTGACTCCTTGCGGGTCGATCGCCCGTTCACATCGCCGTCACTTCGCCGGGACCACCAGCGAATAACGCTCATCGGCGGCGAGGCATTCCGCTTGCGGCAGGCAGAGTTCCTTGCGCACCATGTTGGTGCCGAGCACCAGCGAGACCATCTTGTAGTAGGCGTGCCGGCGGCTCATGCCCTCGCGCCCCATGCCGCAATCGGACGAGATCACCAGCCGCTCGGGCGGGATGTATTTGAGCGCGGCGCGGATCTGCGCGGCGACCTCCTCCGGGCTTTCCACCTGCAGCGTGTGATGATCGATGACGCCGATGGCGATCTTCTTGCCGGTGATGCTCTTGCCGATCGCCTCGAGGTCCATGCCGCCGGAGCTCGACGACTCGAAGGTGATCACGTCGGCGTCCACCTTGTTGTAGGTTTCGAGCGCCGGCTTGTACGTCTGCACTTCGGCGAACATGCGCTGCTGCGACGGGTTGCCCCAGCAGGAATGCGCCCAGACCTCGGTCTTGTCGCGCAGGCCCCGCACCGTGCGGTTGAACACCTCGACCATCAAGTCCGGCGTGATCACCTTGTCCTGGACCTTGCGCACCGCGATCAGGTGGATCTGCGGCTCCTCGATCTGAATCACCGGGCAACCGGCGTCGGCGAGCTCGTGATACTCCTCGTTGAAGGCGTCGGCGATCGCCAGCATGCGCTCGGGCACGCTCTTGTAGTGGCGGTCCTGCGAGGCGAAGGCGACGATCTCGGCCGAGACCGCGCCGAACTTGACCGGCTTCTTGGTGAGCCGCTGCGCCGTCTTCCACAGCGTAGTGTATTGCAGGTCGCCGCGCCCGACCGGGCCGATGATCGTCGGCATCACCCGCGATTCCAGGTAGTCATGCAGGATGTGGCCGCGCGGAAACCACAGCCCGCCGCGGCCGGACGGAGTCGGGCGCGGATTGGCATGCTCGTAGCCGCTCATGTGGTGCGGCGGATAGCTGGTCCAGCTTTGCCCACCGACGTCATCGTCGAAGCGGCAGTCACCGTCAGTCACGATATCTAGCCCGGCAAGCTCCTGGTCGCGCAGATAGCAGGACAGCGTGTCGACGTATTGCTCGCGGTAGCGGCGGCTGACCATCGCATCGAGGAACATGCGGGTGCCGAGATTTTCTGTGTACCAGCTCGGTCGCGGCAGCGAGCCGGTGATCGTCGTCGGCAGCATGATGTCCTTGGTGCCCCGATACATCTTCGCTATCTCCCAGAATGCAGAACGAGATTTCAGTTTCTCACAGGCCGGTGGTATAGCCTACCGGCTCAGCGCAAACAGCAAAAAGTCGCGGCGGCAGCGGCCGTCCGCCCACCGCATGCGCTCAATCGGGTTGGGCGATCGCCCCGATGGGCGACAGGCGATGAACAGCGCCGGCGACGCAGCGAAGATCAAGCCCCGCATCAGCGCTTCTCAAGCGGGGCGTCGCTGTGCAGGGCTTTGCGCGACCGGGTACAATATTGAGGTAAGATGAGGCAGCGGGGGCGCGGAACGTCATGAGAGGCAAAACTGTCGTCATCACAGGTGCCCGTCGGGAATCGGCGAGGTTGCCGCGCTGGCGCTCGCTAAAATGGGCGCTCGCATCATCGCGGTGGGGCGGAGCAAGGCGCGGGGAGACGCGACGCTGGCGCGACTGCGCAGCAGCGCCCCTGGCGCCGCCCACGCTCTGCATCTCGCCGATCTCTCGCGCCTGTCGGAAATGAAACGGGTGGCGGCACAGATCGCCGACCAGGAGGCGCGCATCGATGTTCTGATCAACAACGCCGGCGCGGCGTTCGGAACGCGCCAGGTGACCGAGGACGGGCTGGGGCGCAACTTTGCGCTCAACCACATGGCCTATTTCGTTCTCACCGCTGGATTGCGCGAGCGGCTCGCGGCGGCGCCCGCCGCACGGATCATCAACACCGCTTCCTCGGCGCATACGGCCGCTGTCCTTGATTTCGACGATCTCCAGTCGGAGAAGGGCTACGGGGCCATAAAGGCGTACGGCCGCTCGAAGCTTTGCAACATTCTGTTCACGCGCGAACTCGCCCGCCGCCTGCGCGGCACCGCCGTGACGGCGAATTGCCTGCACCCCGGCTTCGTTGCCACGCGCTTTGCCGATGAGAGCGGCGGCCCGCTCTCCTATCTCACCCGGGTTGCCAAACTGTTCGCAATTTCACCCGCGCGTGGCGCCGAGACATTCATCTATCTCGCCTCTGCGCCGGACGTCGCGCAAACGACCGGGCAATACTTCTATCGCCGCCGTCCGGCCAAGACCTCGGCGGCGGCGCAGGATGACCGCGCGGCTTCCACCCTGTGGCAGCGGAGCGCGGCCTTGGCCGGCATCGAGGACTGATGGTGGGCAAGCGCGAGCCCCGCTTGCCGCCGCTCAATCCATTGAGATCGAAGCTTTCGTCGACTGGATCATTTGCGCGGCATCGTGCGCGGTATCTTGTGCGGCATCGCGCAGCGTCATCGATCCTTCGCGGACCGTGATAGCCCGCATTGCCGGCCGGCCCCCGATCAAGCGAAGTCCCACTCCGGCGCGGGAAAACGCCGCTATTTGGAAGGCGCAAGTTCTTTGAGCGCAAGCTGGCGCAGGCGCGTCGGGTCGCCCACTCCGGTCTGCGCGATTTGCATGATCGTTTTCGCGACAGTCTCTGCGGCAGGGTCTGTTCGATCGGCTCGCAGTGCGCGCAGCGTCGCCTCATACGCCGTCACGATGCGGTCGATATCGTCCGGACCGAACACCGAATGCTGCAATAGCCGATGAATTGCCACGGGCACCGCTCCTTTCGCCTGTACGTGGGCGGGAGCGCTTGCCTTCCCCATTGCTGCCATTCCCGTTGTGCGGCCAGCAACGATGGTGGCCTAAAGGCTCGTCGATGAACGCAGCATGAATAAGCGCGACAGTCGAGAACGGCGCCGAGGGCTCGGGTTGAGGGCCGGAAGGGGCGGTGCCAGCCGTGCTGTCGTCAAGACACCATTTGGGAACAGCTTGCTTTCTCACGGGTTCCGGCGGTTCAGGCTGCGTCGGTTGCGCTTTTCACAGGTTCCACCGATATGCGGTAGGTGACTGGGCGGCTGCTCACGCGTGAGGCATTTTTCTGGCCGGCGGTCCGGCCCCTGTGGCGCGATGATGACAATTTGGTGATCGATATTAGCCATCGCTTCATCAATGGCAGAAACGAGCTGTTTGCACGCGGCCTCTTACATGATGTTCATGTGTTGTGCTCTTCCAGACGGGACCTTTCAGTCGCATGGCAGGAACGAGTCCGTCCGTGCCGCTTTAAGCTGTGGGAGTCCGGGACACCCTCGCGCTGATCTTGTTCCCCCGACATCGGCGCCTGCAGAAAATCCCCCGACAACGTGTCCCGGCTCCTCCCATGTTCCCAAGGTCGCGGCGACGGGCAGGGCACTATGAAGACATTGGCGTCCATGAAGAAACGGCGTCCATGACGGAACCGACTCCATGAAGAAAATGGCGGCGCACATGAAGAAAGCCGCATTGGTTGTTGTGCTGATTGCCATCGTGTTCCCGGCAGTGTCGCCGGTCTCGGCGCAAGTCGGCACGTTGAACGGCCAACAGCAAGTCGCTACGCCGAACGGCCAGCTGCTGCTGGGTAGTCGGGGCAGGCAGCCGGCGCCGTCGCAAGCGCCGACCACCGGGGCTTTTTGCATCGAGGAAATGACCGCTACGTTCTGCAACGTGCCTGTCGGTCCGAACACGAATGGCTACGGATCAGGCGTCGGATCCGCCTCGACCGGCGGATCCGCATCGACCGGCGGGTCCGCGGCAAGCGGCGGCGTGGGCGTCAACGCGTCATCGCTTCCGCCGTGCATGCGCGAGCCGGCGCCGAACGAACTCTGCAACTGACTGGACAAACAGCGCAGGCCTGTGGCAGCGATTGCGGCGGTTTCCATTTCTGCCATCAATTCCGTCAACCATCCTCCAAACCCCTTTTGGGTAAGTCCTCGCCGGGACCCCAGCGACGGGCGTGTCGTGCGGCGGGCCGACGCCTGCCCTGGACACGCTGTTTCGTCAGAGGGATCATCCCGCCCGGCTAAGCATGCGGCGCTACCATGGACGTCCGAGAATGGCTGCGGAGCCTTGGTCTCGAACGGTATGAGGCCGCGTTCCGCGAGAACGAAATCGACGAGAAGGTTCTGCCGAGCCTGACGGCGGAGGACCTTAAGGAGCTTGGCGTCAAGGCTCTCGGCCATCGCCGCGTGCTGCTGGACGCCATCGCTGCTCTACGTGCGGAAAAGACGGCGAACGCGCCGCCGCCGGCCGCTCCCGCGACACTTCCTAAGCCCGCTCAGGACACTGCCGAACGCCGTCAGGTCACCGTGATGTTCTCGGACCTCGTCGGGTCGACAGCACTTTCCGCGCGTATGGATCCCGAGGACTTGCGCGAGGTCATCTCCAGCTACCAAGAGTGCGTCGCCGAAGCCGTCCAGCGCTTCGGCGGGTTCGTCGCGAAGTATATGGGCGACGGTGTGCTCGTCTTCTTCGGTTATCCGCAGGCCCACGAGGATGACGCGGAGCGGGCGGTACGGGCGGCGCTGGAGCTCATCGCCCGCGTCGCCGGGCTCACGACCAGCGCGCCCCTGCAAAGCCGCGTCGGCATCGCCACGGGGCTCGTTGTCGTCGGTGACCTGATCGGATCGGGCGCCGCCCAGGAGCAGACGGTCGTCGGCGAGACGCCGAATCTCGCGGCGCGTCTGCAGGCCGAGGCGACGGCGGGGACCGTCGCCATCGATCAAACGACCCACCGTTTGCTCGGCGGTCTGTTCGAGTACCGCGATCTCGGCGGCATCGAAGCGAAGGGCTTCGCCAACCGGGTGCAAGCATACGAGGTGGTACGCCGGAGCATGGTCGAGAGCCGGTTCAAGGCGCTGCGCACGGCGAGCACGCCGCTCGTCGGCCGCGATGCGGATATCGAGCTGCTGATGCGGCGCTGGGAGCAGGCGAAGAGTGGTGACGGCTGTGCGGTGCTGATCGCGGGCGAGCCCGGTATCGGCAAGTCGCGCATCGCCGAGACTATCGTGGAACGGCTCGGCAGCGGGCCATACACGCGACTACGCTATTTCTGCTCGCCGCATCATCAGGACAGTGCGCTTTATCCAAGCATCACCCAGCTCGAGCGGGCGGCCGGCTTCCGGCGCGAGGATACGGCCGAGCAACGGCTCACCAAGCTGGAGGCCGTCCTGGCCCAAGGGGCCAATGACGTCAGTGAGGTCGTGCCGCTGCTGGCGGGCCTGCTGTCGATCCCGATGGGCGACCGCTATCCGCCCGTGAACCTGACGCCGCAGAAGCGGAAGGAGAAAACGCTTCGCGCGCAATTGGCGCAGCTCGAGGGACTGGCGGCGCGTCAACCGGTGCTGATGGTGTGGGAGGATCTGCACTGGAGCGACCCGACGACACGCGAGTCCCTGGACCTCTTCATCGACCGGGTCTCCACGCTGCGGGTGATGATGATCCTTACCTTCCGCCCGGAGTTCACGGCGCCTTGGCTCGGGCGATCTCACGTTACCATGCTCAATCTCGACCGCCTGCCGCCACGACAGCGCGCCGAGATGATCGTCCATCTCACCGGCGGCAAGGCGCTGCCCCAGGAAATCGCGGACCATATTGTCGATCGCACCGATGGCGTGCCGCTGTTCATAGAGGAGCTGACGAAATCGGTTGTCGAGAGTGGTCTGGTCGAGGAAGCGGATGGCCATTATGCGGCGACGGGCCCGGTGGCGCCGCTGGCGATCCCCACATCGCTCCAGGCCTCGTTGCTCGCCCGGCTCGATCGGCTGGCCACGAGCCGCGAGATCGCGCAGATCGGAGCGGCGCTCGGCCGGTCGTTTTCACACGAGCTGATCAGCGCCGTGGCGCAGGTGCCACAGCGTCAACTCGATGACACGCTGGAGCAGCTGGTGCAGGCCGAGCTGATCTTCAGGGAGGGGACCCCGCCCGACGTCGAGTACACGTTCAAACACGCGCTGGTGCAGGACGCCGCCTACAGCACGTTGCTGCGGCGGCGGCGGCAGCAGTTGCATGCCCGCATTGCTGCGACGCTCGAGAGCCGATTCTCCGAGAGCGTGGCGGCTGAGCCGGCCATCCTGGCGCAGCATTGCACCCGAGCGGGGCTCGACGAGAAGGCGGTGGGCTACTGGCTGAAGGCTGGCCGGCAGTCCACGGCGCGTTCGGCGACGACGGAAGCGGTGTCGCAGTTGCGGAAGGGACTGGACCTGCTGTTGAGCCTCCCCGAGGACCCCTGCCGCACTCAGCAGGAACTCGACCTGCAGATTGCGCTGAGCCAGGCTCTGATCGCGACGAGCGGGTATTCGGCCCCGGCCGTGGCCGAGACCATCGTGCGGGCGCGAGCACTCGCCAAGCAGCTTGATCGATCCGACTATGTCCTTCCACTGCTCGGTTCACAATGGAATTTCCACCTGGCCCGCGCCGAGCACAAGCTGGCGCTGTCGCTGGCCAAGGAGATGGAGGAATTCGGCAAGGCCCGAGGCGATGAGACCGCGCGGCTGCTGGGGAATTTTTCCGACGGGCTCAGTTGCTTCTTTCTCGGGGAGATCACGGCCGCCCACGCCCGTTTCGAACAGTCCCTTGGCTTGAGCGATCCGGCACATCGCGCGCTCAACGTGGCGGGGCAATACGCCGGGACCCTCGTCCATCTCGCAACGACATTGGCGATCCTGGGATACGTCGACCAGGCACGGTCGCGGGTGGAGGAGGCGGTGTCGGAGTCCCGCCGGCTTGGGCACGCGCTCACACGCGTCGACGTGTTGTTCTGGGCGTCTTGGACCGAGTGGGTCAGCGGTTCGGTTCATGCGCTGCAACGGCACGCGGAAGAGGCCATAGCTCTGTCGAACGAACACGGTTTTCCGTTCTGGCTCGGCTGGGCGCTTGTATGCCGCGGGTGGTCGTTGAGTGCGCTCGGCCAGGGCGAGGAAGGCCTCCGCTTGGTCACGCGGGGGCTTTCGCTGGCGCGTGATACCGGTGGCGTCGTGCACACCCCATGGGCGCTCACATTGCTCGCCGAGGCCGAGGCCAAGCTCGGGAATCCGGTCAAGGGGCTGGGGTACGCCGCGGACGCCGCGCAGATTATGGAGAAAACCGACGAGCGGTTCAGCGAGGCCGAGCTGCATCGTGTCCGTGGCGAGTTGCTCGCTGCGACAGGCGATCAAGCGGCCGCGGAGCAAAGCTATGAAAAGGCGCTCGCCGTCGCGAAACGCCAGAGCGCGAGAATATTCGAGCTGCGTGCAGCGACGAGCCTTGCGCGCCTCTGGCGCGACCAGGGCAAACGCGGTGCGGCCAGCGATCTGCTGGCGCCGATCTACAATTGGTTCACTGAAGGTTTTGACACGCCGGTTCTGCAAGGCGCGAAGGCGTTGCTCGAGTCGCTGCGGCGATGAGTTGTCAGGACCGAAGCCGCCGGGCGGATCGCTTCTACAAGACGCGGAGCACCTCTCCGGTACGCCCAGTGCGTTGCTCAACCGTAGCAGGGGTCTCGAAGCGATGACGTCATCGTATTCGCGAGCTCAGGGTCGCTGAGGGTTGAGGATGGTCGCCAGCGACGGCTTTGCCGAGTTCCTGCGCGATCAGCTCGCGCCGCTCGGTCGCATCACGATGCGGCGCATGTTCGGCAAGACCGGGGTGTTCTGCGACGGGTTCATGCTCGGGATGGTGAGGGACAACACGCTCTACTTCCGGGTCGACGACGACAACCGCGCGGCCTTCAAGGAAGCCGAGTCCTTTCCGCCGCTCGACTATCAGAAGAAGGGCGGCACCATCGATCTTTCGTTCTGGCGCGCTCCGGAGCGCCTGTTCGACGAGCCCGATGAGCTTGTCGTTTGGGCGCTGGCCGCGCTCGCCGCGGCGCGGAGGGTTGCCGCGAAGAGGGAACGCGCGGCGCGAAAGCGAAAATCAAAGTCTCAATTGTGAAGCCGGAATTCGCTGAAGGGGACCATCCGTAAGACCTCTGGGCCGATTTTGCTGGAGGATGGGGCGCCAAACCTCAGTGGGCAAACGAGCCGTAGCCGCGCGCCATCGCTGCGGCACACGCCGGAATGAGGGCGAAGAACGCCACCTCGGCCCACAGGAAGCGTCTGACCTTCAGAATGTCGCCTCCGGCCGGAGCGAATGCAGCATTCTTCGCCAGCGCCCGCCGCCAGCTTATGATCCGCACTGTTGGGACAATCGACAGTAGCCCCACCGCGGCGAATGCCGCCATCTTCGCCCAAAAGAACCCGTTGATGGAGTAATAGCCCCAGCCTTTTGCAGCGAAGATTGCCCGCGAAAAGCCGGCCGCGACGATCGCCAGGGCAAGGATGCCGTACCACGCATCGACCCGTCCGACCCGATTGATGTCTGCGCCGGTCATGGTCAGGCGGATGACGCTGATCTCGAAGGCAAGGATGCCGGCGAGCAGGAAGATCAACAGGTGATGCGCGATTGCCAGGTGGAGATCGGCCGCGGCGTAATTCATGGCACCTCGCGCCTTCTGAACGAGCGAGCGCAGACGATTTTACATGGCCGCCGGCATCAATTGAAAGACTGCGCCCCCTAAAGCTTTCTCCGAGAACGAAGGCTACCGGAAGCAAATTGGGTGCGAGGAAATCCGTCGACTAAGCGAAGCGCGGCGGTTCGTCCAGCCCATCAATCGATGCCAGCGGCTTGAACATTCACGTCTCGCTTCGAACCGGGCCTCCGCGGTTTGGCCGGTTTTCATCCTGCGCCTCGAATACCTCGCGCGCGTAATCGTCGAGCAGCGCCGCGCAGCGGGCAAGCCGCTCCTCCGCCTCGGAGCGGAGCGATGCACTGTAGAAGTCCAGCCGGACGATCTTTGCGAGCCACGCCTGCAGTTTGGTCAGGTCCTCCTCATTCTCCTCGACTTCCGCATAAGTGAACTTGCCGATTCCGCGCTCTTTCGCGATCTCGGCTTCGAGGTCATCGCACCGGCTGATGAATTCCTGATAGGCTTCGTTGCGTTCACCAGAGAAGCGCGCGATCACCTTCTGCTCCTGGACCCGGTCGAGCCCGACGGTTTCCAGGAGGA
>Ga0210407_10003277_pt1 | contig 13236 bp, 9 predicted proteins | sample IncBWC27MmetaG_FD_150860 | JGI IMG/M metagenome (GOLD analysis project Ga0210407, IMG submission 150860) | Forest soil microbial communities from Barre Woods Harvard Forest LTER site, Petersham, Massachusetts, United States - Inc-BW-C-27-M | ecosystem: Environmental > Terrestrial > Soil >... | reverse complement strand
ATCCTGCCCGGCGCGATGGATGTCTACGTATGAAGCGTGTCTGGGAGATCCTGCTCAGCGCGTTTCTTTGGGGCATGAGCTGGCTGCACTTTCTGATTGTTGTCCCCCTCCTCATCGGCCTCGCCGTCATGCTCGACCCGCGCAAGCATGATTATCTTCAACGTGGCCTCTGCCGCCGCATCGCCTTTTTCTCTGGCGCAAAAGTAGTCGTCAAGGAATCGCCCGGCTTCGACCGCACCCGCACCTCGTTCTTCATGGTCAACCACGTCAACCTATTCGATCCCTTCATCCTCTATTGCGCTATTCCGCAGCTCGTCCGCGGCTGGGAACTCGAATCCCATTTTCGCATTCCCATCTACGGATGGCTGATGAAGCGCTTCGGTAATGTGCCCGTGCCCAGCGTCCGCAGTCCCAAGGATTTGAAGCGTCTCTGGCGGCTTACCCAGGAAGCCATCAACAGCGGCGTCAGCTTAATCGTTTTCCCTGAAGCCAAGCGTACGCGCGACGGCCACATCAACGACTTCGAAGAAGGCGGCTTCCGCCTCGCCCAGCAGCTCGGCGTCCCCATCGTCCCCGTAAGCCTCGCCGGCTCCTTCCACCATCTCCGCACCGGCCACTGGCTTCTCCGCCCCGCCACCATCACCGTCCACATCCACGACACCATCGAAACCGCCGGCCTAACCAAGGAAGACATCCCCGCCCTGAAAGAACGCGTCCGCAACGCCATCGCGCCGCCCGTTGAAGAGTCTCTTCTCCAAAAAGACTAGCGGCGGTCGTCGATGAACCTCTGGCCAGTGAGTTGGCTCCGCTTTTACCTGCTCAAAACTGCGTGAAGGGTATCTTGGCCAGATGAACTAAGTTTTGTTTCCTGCTATCTCTTATGGCGAGCGCTGGAGGCTCTCTGGCTGTCGCTTATGGGTGACATGCGCGCAACCACTTTTCCGCGAATTGTAACTAGAAGGGATTGTCCGTTACGCACGGCTCGCTTGTACTTTCCCATGTGATTCTTGAGTTCGGTGCTCGTTACTTTGCGCACGTAGCTACTTCAATCGTATTGTAGCCTCCGCAAGGCACAGGGCAATCACGACTTGGAGGTTGGTGCGCTGGCTGCCAGTCTAGCGTCCGATCTCTTCTCTTCGCCAGCCGCTGGTCGCTGGTCGCTGGCCACTGGCCACATACTCTTCACGCTTTCCAACACCCTTCCCGCCCGCGTCTCCTGCCAGGTATAAAAAATCCGGTGAATCACCGTGATCGTCGAAATTACCGCGATCACCCACAGCACCTGCGCCATGCGGTTGAACAACCCGCCGATAATCAGCAGCACCAGCCGCTCCGGCCGCTCCATGAATCCCACCTTGCACAGCGGTATCAGCGATTCCGCCCGGGCCCGCGCGTAGCTCACCATCACCGAGCCCGCTGTCGCCACCGCCGCCAGCACGACATAGGGCGTCCGCCCGCTCACCGAGTAATACACCAGCAGCCCCATGTACAGCGCCATGTCCGCGTAGCGGTCCAGCGTCGAATCGTAAAACGCGCCGAAAGCGGTCACGCGGTTCTGCCGCCGCGCCACCTGCCCGTCCAGCATGTCCAGGAATCCGGCGATGAAAATAATGATCGCGCCTGTGCGGAAATTCCCCACCGCGAAGCTCGCCGCCGCGCCGAAATTCACCACCAGCCCCAGGAACGTCAGCAGGTTGGGATTAATCCCCGTCGCCGCGATCGCGCCCACAATGCGGTCCAGCAGCCATTTCGAGCCGGTTCCAATTGCGCCTGTAAATGTCGCCATGGTTTACGCTAAACGGAATGATACTTCACCCCGCCCTCGTATCCAAATTCCGCCGATTCTCAGAACTGGTCCAGTTCCCGATTACCCTACGTGCAGTTCGATGATAAGTTCCGAGTAGCCGACCACCCGGAAGTTGGCTGGGCCACTCAATACAAGCACGTTTCTCAGGACTAATACTCTCGTGAATACTTGCCGCCTTGCCGGTGTGGAGGGCTGTTCACGATAGAAATGCCCCCCGCGGCAGCAGTAGACTAACTCAGCCTCCCAAGGCTGTTTGAATATGGACCGCCCATGACACGACCAGCCATAGATTCAATCTCACCGTTCTTCATCGTCAATTGCGTCCATAGGTCAATCTCCTTCTATCGAGACAAACTGGGATTCGAGGTGATGTTTCAAGAGCCTCCGGCGCCGGATCAAGACCCTTTCTTTGCAATCGTCTGCCGGGACGGTGGGATGATCTTCCTCAAAGGGAGTGGCGATCCTCTTCCCAATGCGAAGCGCTATTCATGGGCCAGGTGGGACGCGTATCTCAATGTACCAGACCCCGATGCACTTGCCGGCGAGTTCTCCAGCCGCAGCGCGGCTTTTAGCGAGCCGCTCAAGGATACGCACGATGGACTGCGCGGCTTTGAGATAACCGATCCAGACGGTCATGTACTTTTTTTCGGCCGACCGAGGAAATAGATCTTACCTGAGACAAGGCGTACCCTGAATCTGGCTACGAGTTCCTTCTAGGAAGACGTCAACGTTTCCATCACGAACTGCTAATCTGACCTAAGTTCTGCCGTTCCTCTGCGCCACAACTCATGTTGCGCCTCACTAGGCTCCACTATTGACAATCCCGGGTTGAACGGGGCAGCATTTGATCGCTGCGTAGGGCGCATCGGTGCAGATCGAAAGGGCAACGCCCACCTACGATGAGTAAATACCACTGCGCCTATGCCGAATATCGAAAACCTGAAAAAGCAAGCCAAGCAGTATCTGCGCTGGCATCGTGAACAGTACCATCCCGTCGCAGCCCAAATCAGGGCCGCGTTACCCCGATTTCGGAACCTCGGGGTCGTGCAGATATCGGAATCAAGCTTCAAGCTCTCCGATGCTCAGGAGCTTGTCGCGCGGCAAATGGGTTTCGACGGATGGCAGGCGCTCAAATCAGGAGCAGATGCCATGACCGATGAACCCAGACAGACGCCGCCGCGTCCCATTCTCAGCTCAATCGAGGCACAACTCTTCGTTGCGAACATCAAGAGTTCGTGTGATTTCTATACAAACAAGCTCGGCTTCGCGGTCGAATTCATGTATGGCGATCCGCCATACTACGGGCAGGTTGTCCGCGACAATGCACGACTCAACTTGAGGCTGGTCTTCGAACCTGTGTTCGTTGCAGATGTTCGCAAGCGCGAACATCTGCTGTCCGCTTCCATCACGGTTGCCACGGCGAACGAAATCAAACAGCTGTTTCTGAGTTACCAGGCTGCAGGAGTCTCCTTCCATCAGGCACTTAAGAAGGAGCCATGGGGTGCCAGAACCTTTGTAGTTTCGGATCCAGATGAGAATCTCATCCTCTTTGCTGGCCCGGCAGCCGACTGAACTACTCCCATTTCGAAATGCGGAATTACGGACGAAAACTCGATCCTGGGCGGATCACGGGGTACCCGGAAACTGAGGCACCACTCGATTCTTTCCGCGCATGTTAGTCCATCGCTTCCACCGTTTTGGTGATGTCTTGTTCCGTTGTGCGTGAATTGATGGTGCAGGGACGTAGCACGGTTTGCCCTCGGCGTTCCGTAGTCAGAACCAGTGCAAAACCTTGTCCCCGCATCCGTGCCACAGGGCGCGTCTCTTGATTCCCACGCCCTTTCCTCTGAAATCTCCGGCAATGCGTCGAGATTTTTCATACAGGCCATATTAGCAGTAGTGCCCCGGGATTTCGTGTTGACGCCACCGCGCCCAATTCGTAAATTGATTGCACTACAGGGGGAACATGAACTCTTTCGATTCCGCTCGCCGCGATTTTCTTCAACTCCTTGGAGGCACCGCAGGCGCAGCCTGGCTCACCGCGCAGTGGCCTGCCGTCCTCTCGGCCGCGCAGCACGCCCACGACGCGGCGAAGGGCAAGCAACCGACCACTTTCGAAGTCCTCACTCCCGATCAAGCCCGCGAGCTTGACGCCATCACCGCCTGCATCATCCCCGCCACCGAAACGCCCGGCGCCCGCGAAGCCGGTGTAGTCTTCTTCATCGACCGCGCCCTGAAGACCTTTGCCAGCGAGGATTTGCCCGTCTATCAGCAGGGCCTCATTGACGTTCAGAAGCTCACCGCGCAATCTTTTCCGGACGTGCCGCGCTTCTCCTCCGCCAACGCCGCCCAACAGCAGAAAATCCTCAGCGACCTCTTTGCAAAATCCGAAGCGGAAAAGGCGGCTGCGCGTTACGACACCACGGTCAACTCGAAGAATTTCATCGAGACCCTTCGCTCCCACGCCATCTTCGGCTTCCTCGTCGACCCCGAAGGCGGCGGCAACCGGGACTTCGTCGGCTGGAAATCGATCGGCCGCGACCCGGCCCACAGTTTTTCCCCGCCGTTTGGCTTTTACGACAAGGATTATCCCGGTTGGCAGCCCGTGCCTGGCGAAACGGAGAAAAAATGAGCCAGGCCACGGTCACCTACAAGCCTTCAGACGAAGTGGATTTCGTCATCATCGGTTCCGGCGCGGCCGGCGGCGTCCTGGCGAAAGAGCTCTCCACCAACGGCTTCCGCGTCGTCGTTCTCGAACAAGGCGCGTATCTCACCGAAAAAGATTTCACGCACGACGAAACCAAAATCTTCTCGCAAAGCCTGCTCACCAATAAATTCAACGTCCATCCCATCACGTTTCGCAAAACGCCTCAGGACACTGCCAAGAAACAGCGTTGCGTCCTCTACGGCAGTTGCGTTGGCGGCAGCAGCGTCCACTTCACCGCCAATTTCTGGCGTCTCCACGAAATCGATTTTAGGGAACACAGCAAAGTCGGCGACATTCCCGGAGCCACCTTCGCCGATTGGCCCATCACCTACGCCGACCTCGAGCCCTATTACACCAAAGTCGAATGGGAAATCGGCGTCTCCGGCGTCGCGGGCGCCAGTCCCTTCGATCCGCCGCGCTCGAAACCGTATCCCATGCCGCCGCTCCCGGTGAAAGGAGGAGGCGTAATCTTCGAACGCGCCACGCGCAAGCTCGGCTACCATCCCTTTCCCGCGCCCATGGCGATTCTCTCGCAACCGCGCCCCGGCCGCAGCGCTTGCACGAATTGCGGTTTTTGTCTCGGCTTCGGCTGCGAAGTGGGCGCAAAATCCTCCACGCTTTCCACGGTCATCCGCATGGCGGAAAAAACCGGCCGCTGCGAAATTCGCCCCAACTGTTACGTCCATCGCATCGAAACCGATAAAAATGGCCGTGCCATCGGCGCCGTCTATTTCGACGCCCAGCGCAACACCTACCTCCAAAAAGCCAAAGCCGTAATTCTCTCCGCCAATGGCGCCGAAACTCCGCGCCTCCTGCTCCTCTCCGCTTCCAGTCAATTTCCCGCCGGCCTCGCGAATTCCAGCGGCTACGTCGGCAAAAACCTGATGCCCAATAGCGCAGCAATCGCCTTCGGCGTATTCGATGAGCCGATCAACGACTACAAGGGTTTTGCCGTCAGCCGCATCATGCACGATTTTTACGAACTCGATCCGAAGCTAGGCATGTACGGTGGAGGCGGCCTGGATGCCCGCTTCGATTTCACCCCCGTCACCCTTGCATTGAACGGCCTTCCTCCCGGCACGCCAAAATGGGGGGCCGATTTCAAGAAAACGCTTGCCCATAATTTCACGCGCACGCTGGAAATTTTCTGTCACGGCACTTCGCTCCCCGTCGAATCCAACAGTTTTTCTCTGGATCCCAACGTGAAAGACGACTGGGGCCTCCCTGCGCTCCGCATGACCTTCCGCGATCACCCCAATGACCTGAAGATGATGGAGTGGATGAAGGATCGCGCCATGGAAATCCTCGCCGCCGCCGGCGCCAGCACCAAATGGCACGCCCCGATTCAGGAGCAGCAGTTCGCCGCGCATCTGCTGGGCACCTGCCGCATGGGCAACGATCCGAAAACTTCCGTGATCAACGCCGACCACCGCACCCACGACGTCAAGAATCTTTTCCTGTGCGACGGCAGCAGCCTCGTCACCTCCGGCCGCGGCCAGCCGACGATGACCATCCAGGCGCTGGCCTACCGCGCCTCCGACCGCATCACCGCCCTCGCCAAGCGCGGCGAAATTTCCGCCTGATCCCTGGGAACGCCGATCTCCCGATCGGCCACTTTTGAGTGCGGGAGCTTCGCTCCCGCACTCAAAATTCCTCTTCCGCAAACAACCTTGCACAATCCATAAATTCCGGCACAATCAATCTCTGCACGATTCTCAGGAGACCCAAGGATGCTGCCTGTTTCCCCGCGGCAATTCGGAAGACTAGCTTTATTTTTTGCCTTTGATTTTCTGGTGCCCTCGCTCCCCGCCCATGCTCAGGAACAAGGGCCCATCCCCAAAACCGCCGCGCAGCAATACAAAAACATTCAGGTCCTGAAAGACATCCCCGCTGGCGATCTCATCCCCACCATGCAATTTATCGAGGGCGCTCTCGGAGTCGATTGTGAGTTCTGCCACGTCGAGCACGCCATGGACAAGGACGACAAAAAAGAAAAGCAGGCCGCGCGAAAAATGATTGAAATGGAACTCGCCATCAACAAGGCCCACTTCAAAAACGAAATCGAAGTCACCTGCTACACCTGCCACCGCGGCTCGCCGCATCCCGTCGGCACTCCCATCCTCACCGTCAACGCAGTTAAAATGCCCGAGCACGAGCACCAGGAAATCAGCGCTACGGAAAGCCTGCCCTCCGCCGACCAGATTCCTGACAAATACCTCGCCGCAGTCGGTGGGGCCGACGCACTGCACAAAATCAAAACCCGCGTTCAGAAGGGAACTGTCGACGCCATGGGCCAGCAATATCCGATCGAAATTTATTCGGAGGCGCCCGAGAAGCGCGTCTCCATCTCTCACCCATCTTTCGGCGAAAGCGTCACCGCCTTCAACGGCCAGGCCGGATGGCTCACCACGCCGCGCGGTGTCCACCCGTTGAACACCAGCGAACAGCAGTCCGCCCGCATTGACGCGCAAATCTACTTCCCCACGCGCCTCCGCGAACTCTATCAGGAGTTCAAGGTCCTCCCCAGCGAAACCATCGACGGCCGCGCTACATTTCTAGTCACCGCAAAAGGTGCCTCCACTCCGCCCCTGCGTTTGTATTTTGAGCAGCAAACCAGCCTTCTTCTCCGGATGATCCGCTACACAGAGACCCCGCTCGGCCGGAATCCTCTCCAACTCGACTACGCCGATTATCGCGACACCAACGACCTAAAAATTCCCTACCAGTGGACGTTAACCCGGACCAACGGCAGCTTCACCATCCGCATCAACTCCGTCCAGCAAAACATCCCCATAGACGAAAAGCTCTTCGTCATGCCCGTCATCCCGGAAACTCCCCACCCTTAATCCAAAGTTTTCGTGGAATACCATTTCGCCGTTACTCAAAACTCAAAATATGTTGTCATCCTGAGGGGCACGCAGTTTGCGCCCCGAAGGACCTCAACTTAAATTGCGCGCACGATTCTTGCGTTGAGATCCTTCGGCTATCCTTATCGGATAGCCTCAGGATGACACGAGGGGAGATCTGCGATTTTATTTCGGTCCGTGTGCAGGAGAAGACGCAAGGTAAGACAAAAAGAGAGCCGGGTTTCCCCGGTTCTCTTCTATCTTAGCTGGTTGCTTGCTAAAACCGGAAAATCAATCCGCCCACAAAATTTCCCCGGTTCAGAAAATTCGCAACCTTAGCGTTGTAACAAAACCCGAACGGGTCGCAATATAATCCATACGAAGAGCTCCCATAGGTCGGCAGATACCGGATGTCTCCTCGCAGCCCGAAATGCCGGCTCAGGTAATACTTCACGCCGCCGCCCAGGCTGTAAGCGAATTCCGTGCGGTTCGGATTCCCCCCGCCGTTCGAATCGTGGGTGAAACCCACGCTCGCCGCTGCATACGGCCGCAACCTGTGGCTGCTGTCCCGAAACATGTATTGAAATCCGAATTGATACTGGTCGATGTCGGAGTTGTACGCTTTTATGTAGGTTCCGTCGATGATCTGCCGAGCGCTATAGGAAGTGTTATTGCGGTCCCACATGAATTCCGCCTGGAAATTCTCCGTCAGGTTATAGCCCAGAAACGTTCCGTAAGAAGTGGCCTGATTCGCTCGCAACCTGTCGATCGGATTGTTGATTGTACCGGTGGAGCTGAGGTTCACCGGATACGATCCGCTTGTTTCGAAGCCGACAAACGGAGAAACCTCAAATCGCCCCTGCGCGAGAGTCGAAACGCTGCCCATGAAGAAAAACGCCAGCAGCCCAATACAAATTGCCCGGTATTTCATAATCATGCCGCTCCTTGGATATGAATTGTGCCGGACCTTGCGAGCCACAAAAGACCCGGCTGGTTTCCAGTTTAGGTGGGTTCGCTGACTCGGTTTCACGAACTGCTCTACCGTCGCCGCGTAGGACTGAAAACACTTTATCCGAGCGGATCAGCGATCCCCCGGGTTCTAACCCGGAGCCGCGCGCTAAGTTTCGCGCACACCGGCTCCACACTCCTTCTGACTAACTTCTACTTACAGCCACAAGGTCTTCCGCGAACGGCTTCGAATCCCTCGTAAGCAATGAATGGCACAACTGCCAATGCAGCAAGTGGGTCGGCCCATCTAATATGCCAAATCACATTCACGGCCAGTCCCACCAAAGCTACCAGCGCTAGATATGCACAAAGATTGGACTGGGCTGCATCGGCTCTTAGCGCTGCACTGCCCGTTAGCCCTGACAGACGCCGCTTCTCCCGGGCAAGCCACGGCATGATGGCAATTGCCGCTACCAGGACACCAATTCCGAGACGACTGGGAGTAGGTTGGTTGTAACCGAGAAGCGTTGTCACCGAACCAAAGACCACCAATGCGCCAAGTGCGAAGAGCAATGCGCCTGCTGTTCGTGCAGCGGTGCGTTCAGCACGTTCTTCTGTGGTGTGCGTTACAAAACGCCAAAATACCACGGAGGCTGAGAACAACTCGACAAGGCTGTCGCCACCAAAGGCAAATAGTGCGGGGCTGCGCGAAGACCAAGCAGTCCCGAGAGACACGATGGCCTCTGCGCTCATCCAGATGACTGTGATGACCTGAAGTCGAAGGACTTTCCGCGAAACTTCAGATAGCGGGAATGCTGTCATTGTGGTCATGGGAGCATCGCAAAATGATTCTACTCCGTCGTTGCAGCGAAAGGGGGAACGAGCGTTCCCCGCCGTAGGGCTCGCTCCTTCATGAGGGCAAAGAAGACGGGCACGAGAATCAGAACGTGGATTGTGGATGTAATCATGCCGCCAACGATGGGGGCGGCAATGGGTTTCATCACGTCTGCGCCGACACCTGTTTCCCAGAGAATCGGAATCAGGCTGGCGAGCACAACGCAGACCGTCATTAGTTTTGGCCTCAGGCGGTGGACAGCCCCTTCGATCACTGCTGCTTCAATGTCTTCGTGGCGCAGAGGAACGCCGGGCTTGAGTCGGTGATCCAAAGCTTCGTGGAGATACACAACCATGACGACTCCGGTCTCAACGGCGATGCCGAACAGAGCGATGTAGCCGACCCACACCGCTACGCTGAAGTTGTAGCCAAGCAGCTTTTGCAGAATGAGGCCACCCGTCAACGCATAGATCGTCGGAAAAATGAGGACAGCAGCCTCGGTGACGGAATGAAATACCACGTAGAGCAGTAGGAAGATGACAAAAAAGACGATCGGCAGAATAAGTTGCAGCCGCTCTTTTGCCCGCAACTCAAACTCGTATTCGCCCGACCATTTGTAGGTAAAGCCGGGAGGCAAGTTGAGTTTTTGCTTAAGCAAATTAGTCGCGTGTGTGACGAAGCCGCCGTAGTCTTTGGTGTTCAGATCGATGTAAACGTAGCCGGTCAGCGCGCCGTCTTCATCGCGGATCATTGACGGACCCCGAGAGAACGAGATTTTCGCGACATCGGAAACTGGTATCTGAGCGCCCGACGGCGTGCCAATCAGGACGTGCCGCAATTCCTCAACATTGGCCCTGAAGTCGCGGTTATACCGGACGTTCACTGGATAGCGCTCGCGGCCCTCGACGTTCTCGGCGACCATTTCGCCGCCGATTCCCGAAGTGACCGCCTGCTGCACGTCCGCGATAGTCAGACCGTAGCGAGCCGCCTCCGCGCGGTTCACTTCAATGTTGAGATAAAACCCTTGCGAAACGCGTTCCGAAAAAATAGAGCGCATCTCAGGAATCGTAGAGAGTATCTGCTGTACCTGCGCGCCAACCTGCTGGATGCCCTCGAGATTCGGCCCCTGAATCTTCAAGCCGAGAGGCGTCTTGATGCCTGTTAATTCCATATCGAGACGGTTTTCGACCGGCATGGTCCAAGTGTTTGACAGGCCCGGAAACTGGAGTTTCGCGTCCATCTCCTGAATGAGTTTTTCGTAAGTCATTCCCGGCCGCCACTGATTGCGCGGCTTGAGCATGACTGTGGTGTCATACATATCGAGAGGAGCGTTATCGGTGGCGCTGTCGGATCGCCCGATGGAACCGAAGACAGTTTCGACTTCCGGAAAGGTGCGAATGATCCTGTCTTGTTCCTGGAGCAGTTGCGACGCCTGTCCGATGGAGATTCCGGGTAAGGCTGTCGGCATGTAGAGAGCCGAACCTTCAAAGAGGGGGGGCATGAATTGACTGCCAATGTGGAGCGCGAGGGGCAGCGTGACGATCAGAAAGAGGAGGTTGAGCAGCAAGGTGGTTTTGCGGAACCGCAAGCACAGTCGCAGAACCGGCAAATAAATGGCCTGGGTGATTCTGGAAATGGGATTTCGCGATTCCGGTATCAGTCGTCCGCGAATGAAGAGGACCATAAGCACCGGCACAAGCGTGATCGCCAAGACGGAGGAGAATCCAACGGCCAGTGTCTTCGTCCATGCCAGGGGGCGAAACATGCGTCCTTCCTGTGCTTCCAGTAAAAAGACTGGCAAGAAGGAGACCACGATGATCACCAGCGAAAAGAAAATCGCGGGGCCAACTTGTTTCGCTGAATCCAACAGGATTTTCCGTCTCTGTGGCTCGGGAAGAGGCGCGGATTCGGCGGATTGGTGCTCCGAAAGCTTCCGGTAACCGTTTTCGACCATGACGATGGCGGCGTCCACGAGGACGCCAATCGCCAGGGCTAAACCGCCGAGCGACATGATGTTCGAAGTGACATGGAGGTAGTACATCGGGATGAAGGATGCAACTACGGCGATAGGTAGGGTCAGAATTGGAATCAGCGCGGAACGGAAGTGGAACAAGAAAATGACGATCACGATGCTGACGATGAGGGCTTCTTCGAGCAGGTCGCGTTGCAGTGTTTCGATGGAGGCATGAATCAATCCCGAGCGGTCATAACCGGAGACTACTTCGACGCCTGGAGGTAATGATGGTTTGATCTCAGCGAGTTTTTTCTTAACGCCCTCAATGACGGTCAGAGCATTCATCCCGTCGCGCATCACGACAATCCCGCCAACGGTTTCCCCTTCGCCTTGCCACTCGGCAACACCTTCCCGAATGTCCGGCCCGAACGTAACCGTTCCCAAGTCCCGGACGAGAACCGGCGTGCCGTTCTTGGTTGCAACGGGTACAATTTCGAGGTCGCTCAGCGAATGCAAATAGCCGAGTCCACGAATCATGTATTCCGCCCCGCCCATTTCGAGCAGGCGTCCGCCAACTTCGTTCGTACTGGCTCGAACTCTTTCGATGACCGTTGATAGAGGGATTCCGTAAGCGCGAAGTTTGTCGGGGTCCACGTTCACCTGGTACTGACGAACGAATCCGCCAATAGTGGCTACCTCGGCCACTCCTGGAACCGTTTCGAGCTGGTAGCGCAGATACCAATCTTGAAGGCTGCGCAAATCGGCCAAACTGCGTTGATGGCTGTGGTCCACGAGCGCGTATTCATAGACCCAGCCCGCGCCGGTCGCATCCGGCCCGATGACGGGATGCACGCCCGAGGGCAAACGGCCCGTGATCTGCTGCACGTACTCCAAGACACGCGACCGTGCCCAGTACAGGTCTGTCGCGTCTTCAAAGACGACGAAGACGTAGGAGTCGCCAAACATGGTTTGCGCTCGCACGGCTTTTGCGTGCGGTGCGGCAAGAAGCGTCGTGACAATGGGATAAGTCACCTGGTCTTCGATCAGGCTGGGAGGCTGACCCGCCCAAGGCGTGTGGATAATCACTTCCACGTCGGAAATGTCCGGCAATGCGTCGAGCGGAATGTGACGCAGGGCCCAGATTCCCGAGAGCACCAGCAGGAGTGTTCCCATGAAAACGAGGAAACGATTTTGCGCGCACCAATCAATCCATCGTGAGATCACGTTACATGCCTCCCGTGGCGTTCACGCTCAGTTGCTTGGTCGCAATGAGTTGCCCATTCTTTTTTGCGAGGATGGTGACTTGCCAGGTGCCGCCGCTATCCAGTTGTCCCGAACCTTCATAGAGCCCGTTGCCTTTGTCGCTGAGAGTGACGGGCCTACGCATCGATGCCATGCCCATCGCGGGCATCGCCGGCATGAAAAACGTCACGCTGAGTTCCGCACCGGAGACGGGCGCGCCATTCGCATCGGTGAGTTTCACGCGGAACACGTTGCTTCCTTTCCGCGGTGTGGTCGGGTCAGAGCTTAATTCGACAGTTCCTTGCGGGGCGTTCGCAGTAGACGCCGCGCTCGCGCCGGGCGGAGGTGGAACGAATGAACCAAGCGCGGCCTGAAGCTGACTCTCGGAGTCGATCAGGAAATTTGCGGAGGTAACAATTTGTTCGCCTACGTTCAACCCCTTCAGCACGATAAAATCGTCACCCACGCGGGAGCCTAGCTGCACTTCGCGCGGCTCGATGTACCCGTCGCTACGCATTACAAAAGCAATTTCGCGGGTCCCGGACTGTAGGACACCGCTTGTGGGGATCACAATCTGGTTCCCCATCGAGACCTTCAGACTCACGTTGACGAACATGCCGGGTTTGAGTTGCAGTCCAGGGTTCGAAAAGACAACGCGCACTTTGGCCGTTCGCGTATCCATATCCACTTGCGGATAGATAAAGTCCACGCGGCCAGCGAATGTCCGGCCCGGATAGGTATTCACGGTGAGCGTTGCAGGTGCGCCGATCTTTATGCGTTCGAGATCGTTCTGAAAGACCTGCGCCTGAACCCAAACGGTCGAAAGGTCCGCGATGGTGTAGAGGCGCATTTCCGGTTGAACGGCGACGCTGGGCAGAGCATTGCGCTCAGTGATGT
>Ga0210407_10003276_pt1 | contig 13238 bp, 10 predicted proteins | sample IncBWC27MmetaG_FD_150860 | JGI IMG/M metagenome (GOLD analysis project Ga0210407, IMG submission 150860) | Forest soil microbial communities from Barre Woods Harvard Forest LTER site, Petersham, Massachusetts, United States - Inc-BW-C-27-M | ecosystem: Environmental > Terrestrial > Soil >... | reverse complement strand
GTCAATCACCGGACCACGGCGGACGACATCGACAGTGTGATCCCAGAGGTGCTGGCGGCGGCAAGAGACCTCTAGCGCCGGCAGTCGTGATACAAACAGTTCATGCAGAAGCGCACTCATTCCACCGGCGGCCCGACCATCGTTGCTCAAGCGCCCTGCCGCGCTGATTTGGCGGGTGGCACGATGGACTTGTGGCCGCTCTACCTGTTTCATCCGGGCGCGCTGACTTTGAATTTTGCCGTGAACATTCAGACCACCTGCCGGATCACACCGCTCAAAGGCAAAGGCATTCATGTTCGATCGCTCGACACCCGGAAGGAAGAATTCTTTCCCAGTTTCGACGCCCTGCGCGCGGCGCGACGCTTTCGCCTTCCGCTGGCCGCTCGCCTGCTACAGTTCTTTGCCCCGAAAGAAGGATTGCTGATCGAAACCGATTCCGAATCTCCCGCTGGCGCCGGCATCTCTGGATCGTCCGCCCTGATGATTGCCGCAACCTCGGCGCTGGCGCGTTTCACCGATCGCAACCTCACCCTCGAACAAATGCGGGTGATCGCGCAGAACGTAGAGGCGCAGATTATTGCCGTGCCTACTGGTTGTCAGGACTATTATCCAGCTCTCTATGGCGGAGTGAGTGCAATTCACCTCGATGCCGATGGTATTCACCGCGAAGCCGTCCCGGTGATACCGGAAGAGATTGAATCCCGGTTCGTGCTGGCCTACACCGGCGCGCCCAGACAGTCTGGCATCAACAATTGGGAGGTGTTCAAAGCACACATCAACGGAGATCGCCACGTGTTTCGCAACTTCGAGCGCATCGCTGAAATCGCACGCGCCATGCACCAGGCCCTGGTTCGCGGCGTCTGGGAAGACGTCGCCCGGCTCCTGCGCGAAGAATGGAAGCTGCGCCGCACCAATGCACCGGGAATCACTACGCCGCTGATCGACAAATTGGTCGCCGTCGCCGCTAAACATGGAGGGAAAGCCGCCAAAGTTTGCGGTGCCGGAGGCGGAGGCTGCGCCATTTTCCTGGTCGAAAAGGGCGCCGCCAGCCGCGTCGCAACCGCCATTGGAGACAACGGTGGCCGGGTCCTCCCACTGCAAGTGGCGCGGGACGGGGTGCGACTGTGGGTGGACTAAGCCGCGGAAAAGTCTCTGCCGATTCTGCCGAGTCGGCGCTATAATCAGGCTGTTAGCGCCTTGGGTGCCCTGTGAAGCCACACTGTATTCCGGTTCTCGTCCTGTCGCTTTGCGGTTGCCTGTGCGCCGGCGCTTCTGACCAGCAACCTTCCGGCCAGCAAGCGGGCTCTCAACTCCCTCATCTGTCCAAGCAAACGCGCGAAGATTTGATTCGCGGATTCAACGCCGAACTGGTCTTCATCCGCACGCCCTTCCCGATGGGAAAGAAAGGTTTGACCATAAAGGACGGAGTCGTCTCGCCCAGCGGAGACGAACTCCAGCGGTTGATGGCCTTGTGGGGCCCCGCGGTGAAGGCGGGCGACGAAGCGCGCATCACCGCCGTCGTAATCAAGAATGACTACGTCCACTTCGAAATTAATGGCGGCCCGATCAAAAAACAGAAATGGTACGAGCACATTCAGGTAAGCGGCGCCGGAGGCTCAACTCCGGTCGCTCCCAGCGACCAGAATGCGAATCCCCGGGGCAGCTATGTCGATCTGGTATTCAATCACTACGTCCCTGACCTGACTCCGGAAAAGTTCAAACAGCTGCTCCGTCCGGTGCTTGACTTCGACTCCAAGTCAGCGATGGAGGCTTATCTCGATACCGTTCCCCCCAAGGTCAAGGAAGCCATCCAGAACCACCGGGTCCTCGTAGGAATGAACCGTGAGATGCTGATCTACGCCAAGGGTCGCCCGCCCAAGAAGATTCGTGAAAAGGAAGGAGAGACCGAATACGAAGAGTGGATCTACGGCGAGCCCCCCCAGGACGTTGATTTCGTCCGTCTGGTCGGCGATGAAGTCGTACGCGTCGAAACCATGAAGGTCGACGGCACCAAGACCCTGCGTGCTTCAAAGGAAGTTGACATCGGGCCAGAGCCCAGTGTTGCCAAAGCAGCAAGCGAGCAACAACCGGCGAATGCTCCCTCCCTGCGGCGACCCGGAGAAACGCCCGCCGGGCAGCCGGCGCCGAGCGGCCAGGCTACTCCTGTTTATATTCCTCCTCCACCGCAGCCCTCAGGCGGACCGAATTTTTCCATCCAACTGGTCCCTGCCTGGAATCACGCCGCTTTCCTTTGGGGTTGCCTCGTAGCTTACTAAACCGTTGCGGGAATAAGCTGAACGCGAGTATACTTCTGCGACTAATGTGGGTTGCTTCCCTCGGGGCGGCGACCACCAGGTGAAGCCGATCGCGCCCGGCCAGATGCCGGTCCCCCGTTGCGACTCGGTTCGGCAAGTCCAAAACCAGCGCATTTCGAGGAGGATATCCATGAAGCGTATCAGCATTGTGATGTGTGTCGTCGGTGTGTGTATTGCTTTCGCTGCTCAGGTTCAAACCCAGCAACCGCATACGATCGTTAAGTTCAATGTCAGAGGTGCGGGCAATAGCGCGGGCCAGGGCACACTCGGCGAGGGTATCGTAGACGGCGGCTCGATTGTGGGTGTGTACGTCGATTCAACCAATGTGTATCACGGCTTCCTGCGTTCTCCAAATGGCCATATCACCAAGATCAACATTCCGGGCAGTCAGAACACCTTCCCCGAGGGCATGAACTCAGCGTTGGCAATCGTCGGGTACTATGGGGACAGCGGCGGTGTATACCACGGCTTCCTGCGTTCTCCGGGTGGTAAGCTCTCCGTGCTCGATGCTCCGGGAGCGGGCACAGCCGCAGGCCAAGGCACGATCGTGGGTGACATCAATACAAAAGGGGAAATCGCCGGAAATTATATTGACTCAAACAATGTGTATCACAGCTTCCTCCGCACGGTGGCTGGCAAGTTCACCAAGGTCGACGCTCCGGGAGCGGGAACTGGTTCAGGCCAAGGTACGTTGACCGCGGGTTTTTCAGGGCTCACCGATGCAGGAGCGACCGCCGGAGACTACATCGACGCGAACAATACGTCCCACGGCTTTCTGCGGCTTCCTAGTGGCAAGTTCGCCAGTCCTATCGACCCGACGGGCAGCATTGGAACTTTCGTGATAGGCGTCAGCTTGAACAAAACGGTCGCCGGAATCTACTACGATTCGACTGGTGCCTTTCACGGCTTCGTGCGGCGCGCCAGTGACGGCACGATTACCGGCTTTGATGTTCCGAACTCCGCCGGCACCGGGGCCAATAACATCGATCCAGCGGGGACAATTGCGGGCCCATACTACGACTCGATCGGTGCGATGCACGGCTATGTGCGCGCTCCCGGCGGCCACTTCACTACGTTTAACGTCCCGGGTGCAGGCACAGGTGGAGGCCAGGGCACTTCGGCCAACTCCAGCAACTCGGCAGGAACGATCACCGGCAACTATGTCGACTCGAACGGGGTGAATCACGGTTACGTGCGGCAGTAGGGGCGAAAAATCAGGAGCGCCACCGTCATAGGGGTTGATACGTTAAACTGGAAGTGTGAAGATCGCGCTGGGACAGATCAACCCCGCAGTGGGGGATTTCGCGGGGAACGCCGCGAAGATCATTGAGTTTTCCCGTCGCGCCCAAGCCGACGGAGCAGGATTAATCCTTTTCCCCGAACTCTCCGTATGCGGCTATCCGCCCCGCGACCTGGTGGAACGCACCTCCTTTGTTCAGCACAACCGCGAAACGTTGGATCGCATCGCCACGGAAACCCGCGGCATCGCCGTCATTTGCGGCGTCGTTACTCCGGCCCATGCCGAGAGCGGCAAGTCGGTGATGAACTCGGCCGCGCTGCTGAAAGATGGCAGAGTCGCCTTCCTCCAGTCCAAGATGTTGTTGCCCACTTACGACGTTTTCGACGAGATGCGTAACTTCGCGCCGGGAAAAAGCCAGGTCCTGTTTCCGTTCTGCGGGAAGCAAATGGCCCTCACGATTTGCGAAGACGCATGGAACGACAAACACTTTTGGAACAAGCGTCTTTACACGTTCGATCCAGTCGAGGCCCTGGTTCACGCGGGAGGGAACTTCGTACTGAATATTTCCGCATCACCATTCTGGCTGGGAAAGCGCGAATTGCGCCGGGACATGCTGGCGACTATCGCGCGCAGCTACAAAGTGCCGGTCGCGATGGTCAATCAGGTTGGGGGAAACGACAGCCTGGTCTTTGACGGCTCGAGCCTGGCCTTGAATCCAGCAGGAGAAGTGATCGCGCAGGGAAAATCGTTTGAAGAAGACCTCATCTATTTCGACTCCGACCAGCTAACCGGTGAAGTTCATACTCAAATTGAGGGCGAGGAGGCGAGCGCATATCGCGCGCTCGTTCTGGGGACGCGGGATTACGTTCGCAAGTGCGGCTTTCGCCAGGTGATCGTGGGTCTGAGCGGCGGCATTGATTCGGCGCTCACCGCCGCGATCGCGGTCGACGCGCTTGGACCGGAAAATGTCATCGGCGTGGGTATGCCTGGCCCGTATTCTTCGCAGGGTTCGATCGACGACGCACGCTCTCTCGCCGAAAACCTCGGCATCCGCTTCGAGTTGCTTTGTATCACTGACATCTTCGCGAGCTACAGGCAGACTCTGGCCAAAGTATTCGCCGGCCGCAAAGAGGATGAAACCGAAGAAAATATTCAATCACGGGCGCGGGGCGCGCTGCTAATGGCGTTGTCGAATAAATTCGGCGCCATCGTGCTCAGTACCGGCAATAAGAGCGAACTGGCCGTGGGCTATTGCACTCTATACGGAGACATGGTCGGTGGCTTGGCCGTGATTTCAGATGTGCCCAAGACCATGATCTACCGTCTCAGTCATTACGTGAATTCACGCCGCCCCGTAATTCCGCAGGCCAGCCTGGACAAGCCGCCATCGGCGGAATTGCGCCCCGATCAAAAAGATAGCGATACGCTTCCGCCCTACGAAGTGCTGGATGCGATTCTCGAGGACTTCATCGAAGAGTCGCACAACGCGGAGCAGATTGCGGCGGAACGTGGCTTCGATGTTAGTCTGGTGCGGCGCGTCATTCATATGGTGGAACGCAACGAATACAAGCGGCAACAGGCAGCATTGGGACTTAAGATTTCAGCCAAGGCGTTTGGCTACGGAAGGCGTTTTCCAATCGCCGCCAAGTCGGATGTTTAGTGTTCTGCCGCAGCCGCAGACGGAGCAGGCTCCGTCTCTGCCGTAGAAACGTTGCTTGCAACGTTTCGGATGTAATTCTGCCGTCAATTGAAAGGAACGCATGTATCGTCTATCGAAATATTTATTTATCCTGCTCCTGCTGGTCACGTTTGCGGGGGCGCAACAAGAGCCTGCCGCCCCTCATGCCGCGGCCAAACCCGCGGCCAGCACGAACCTTCCTTCCGAAGAAACGGTCAACGGTTTTCTGCACGAGTGGTTTGGCTACGACTCTTCATTGACCTGGAAGATCTCCAGCATCAAGCCCTCTGAAATCGGGCTGACGGAAGTGAACGCAATACTCAGCGGCGCGCAGGGCAAGCAGGCGCTGAAATTGTACATTACCCCCGACGGTAAGCACGCCGTCAACGGTGAGATCATGCCATTTGGCGCTCATCCCTTCGCTTCCACGCAAAAGGAGTTGGAGCGAGGTATAAATGGCCCCGCGCGCGGCCCCGCCGATGCCCCGGTGACCGTCGTCGATTTCAGCGACCTGCAGTGTCCGCACTGCAAGGAACTCCACCCCACCATCGAAAAGCTGATGACCGAGAATAAAAATGTTCGCGTCGTATTCCAAACTTTTCCTCTTCCCATGCACGATTGGGCGGCTAAAGCGGCGAACTATGCGGACTGCGTCAGCCGCAGTTCCAATGATGCTTTCTGGAAGTTCATCGGAAGTGTCTTCGCTGCGCAAACCGATATTACTGCCGCGAATGCGGACGAAAAATTAACCGCCATGGCCGATAGTGCAGGGGTGAAGGGCACTGATATCGCAGCCTGTGCCGCCAAACCGGAAACCACGTCTCGAGTACAAAAATCGGTAGCTTTGGCAAACGCGCTGAACGTCGACAGCACGCCAACACTGTTCATCAATGGCCGGAAACTTCCCGCGGTCCCCTACGAAGTACTCCAGAAACTCGTAGACTTCGCCGCCAAGGAGGCAACGCCGGCTGCAAAGTAAACGCGCTATCTCTCTGCCATCCCGGGCGGAGAATCATCGTTCGCTCGCGAACAATGATTCGCAGTCGAGGGACCTTGCGTTTCCGCCCTGATATCGAATGTGATCTTAACGGAGTCGCGGCTCCTCTACTGGGAACCACTCTTGGGCAGCCAGACTTCGGTACTCTGGCCCGGACTCAGATCGACCACGTGCGGCGTGATCACCACCAGCAATTCGTCGGTTTCGTCCGTCTTGCTATTGGAAGCCATTATTTTGTTCAGTCCTGGAACCTGTCCGAGCCCGGGGATTCCAGTCAGGCTGAGTTGTTCGCTCTGGCTCAGCGAGCCGGCGACCACGGCGGGTTCTCCGTTCACCAGCGTGATGCTGCCTTTGTATTCGCGATTCGCGATCACGGGTACGCCGTTTAAACTCTGTCCCGCCAAAGTGCGGAAATTCATCTCGAACGCCATGCCCACCTCCGCATTGCTGTACACAACCGGTTTCGCTTTCAAGGTTAGCCCCAGGTCTTCATAGCTGAATGAGGGGAAAGGAGCTTGGAAGCTGCCATTCTGCAGCACCTGCGAAATCGCCGGCGTGTTGAAGACGGGCGCGAAACTCGCATTGAGAATCGGATAACGCGATCCGATTCGAAACGTCGCCTCATTCCCCTGGGCGGCTCGCAGGGTTGCGTGCTCCAGCGTTTTCACCCAACTTTCGTTCTGTGAGAGTTCGGCGCTCAGCGTTCCCAGACTCAATCCCATCAAGGTCAGGCCGCCGCCAAAGGTGGCCAGCGGTGTGTTAAAAATCGAGTTCTGTTGTCCCCCCAGTTGCGCCAGCAACCCGGCAATCCCCTGGGAACTAGCTGCGTTGATGCCACCGCTCGAGATCAATTGATTGATCAAGCTCTGAATATTCTGTCCGCCAAGCCCGGTCAGCGCGAGCACGGCGGCTGCGGGAATGTTAAACAGAGTGAACTGGTTTGGAATATGGAGTCCCATCGCCCTGGTTAACTGATGGTCAACCTCAAATACCTGTATGTCGAGTATCACTTGTGGTCGAGTTGCGCCAAAGGTCTCCAGCAACTCGGTAACCGCATCCAACACACCGTTGGGCGCGCGCACCTCAAGCATCCCCGCCTGGGACTGCTGGGAAATGAAACGAATGTCGAAAATCGTCCGCAGGAGAGTCATCATTTCGTTCAACTCTTGCGGCGTGTTCGCTCCAGGCAGGTAAAACGTGCGCAACCCCATGTGATCGAACTGACGATGATTCTCGTTGATGTCGCGGGTCAGAAAAATCTGCTTTTCCGACAACGGCACCCAGAAGGAACCGGTCACGGCGCAAGCGTTCCTCATCGCTGTGTAGAAGTCGACGCTCTCAATATCAAAGTGAACGCGGCGCGAGAGCACGGAGTCATCCAACTCAGCAGTCACCCCGAAAGCCGCCGCCACCTGGGTCAGGAGCGCATGCGAATCCCCTCGAAAGTGAAATTCATGAAGGGAAGAGTTGGGAACGACCCGCAACTCCGGCGATTCGGCCACCAAGTGCGCAGTTCCAGTCGCCTTCGGCGTCCATTCGACAAGCGAATCCCGAAGCCGCTGCTGGGCGAATTCGTTTTGCGGGTCAAGATTGGAAGCGCTGCGAAACTCGGCCTGCGCTTCCACCAGCTTTCCCTTCGTCAGATCGTCATTTCCCCGCTCCAGGTGATTGAAGACCAGTTGCTGTCGAACCATGGCCAGCGCGGTCACATATTCCGCGTTCTTCGGAACCAGCCGGGCCGCGGTATCAAACTCCTGGTAGGCCTCATCGAAATGTTCCGCTTTCTGCAACTTCAATGCCTTGGAAAAAGCAGCTTTGGACTTTTTCAGATCCTCCTTCGAGGGATTGCACGCGGGATCGCTGGCCGCCTGGGAACAGGACAGCAGCGTAAGATTTTGCGGCTCATCTGCGGCGAGGGCCACTGCCGCGAGTATCGCAATGGAAACTGCTGACCATCCCCAACGCATGCGCATGCTCCGATTGTAACTGGGAACCGACACTATCGAACCATATCCAGCAGGGTCGTGTACCTTCGGGTGAACTCTTGGGAACGGACGAGGCGGCAGCTCTTGCAAGAAAACCGCACTCGGCAATCAGCACTTAGCATTCAGCCACCGAGTTTTGTCGGGCTGGCCGAGATGCCGCCTCCCGTTTGGAAAGTTCACCGTTTTGGCGTATAAAAGTTAGTTGCGAAGCTCGATGAAATTACCTTCCGTCGGCCACAACGCATCCCATAACGCAAGCGAGGAAGCATGTCCAGTGTGACTACCGCGCAACCCCCCAAAGGTTTGGAGGGAGTGGTCGCCACCACCTCCGGCATCTGTTACATCGACGGAGACCAGGGTGTTCTGGCTTACCGTGGCATTGACATCCACGAACTGGCCGATCATTCCACCTTCGAAGAGACCTGTTATCTCCTGTGGTACGGCCGGCTACCCTCGCGCGCTGAACTCAAGGGAGTCCGCGACCGCCTCGCGGAAGAACGTAAGCTGGACCCGGCGATCGTCGACCTGCTCCGCAGCGCACCCAAGCAGGTTAAACCTATGGACGTGCTGCGCACAGCGGTGTCTGCGCTTTCGTTCTACGATGCGGATGAGAAGAATAACGATCACGAGGCTAACATCCGTAAGTCAATTCGTCTGACTTCGCAGATACCGATGATCGTTGCTGCCTATGATCGCATTCGGAAAGGGAAGCCCATCGTCGAGCCAGATCGGTCGCTTTCCCACGCTGCAAATTTCCTTCTGATGCTGAACGGTACCAAACCGTCGCCGACCGCTGAGCGGGCCTTGGACATTGCTCTGATCCTGCACGCTGACCACGAGCTTAACGCCTCGACCTTCGCCGCGCGAGTCACAGCGGCCACGCTTTCGGATATGCACTCCGCCATCGTCTCCGCCATCGGTTGCCTGAAAGGCCCATTGCACGGCGGAGCCAACGAGGCCGTCTTCACGATCCTGCAAGCTATCGACAAGTCTGGCGCCGACCCGGTGGAGCACATCAAGAAAATGCTGGCGGAGAAAAAGAAAGTCCCAGGATTCGGTCATCGCGTCTACCACACCGAAGATCCGCGCGCCACGCATCTGCGAAAGATGTCGCAGGATCTCGGAGACTCCAACGGCCAGGGCAAGTGGTTCGAAATGTCCCATGCCATCGAACTGTTCGTGAAAGCGGAAAAGAAACTCAACGCGAACGTCGATTTCTATTCCGCTTCGACCTACCACACCCTCGGAATCGACGTCGACCTGTTCACGCCCGTATTCGCAATCTCGCGAATCAGCGGATGGACCGCCCACGTAATCGAACAACTCGACGACAACCGCCTGATCCGTCCCCGCGCCGACTACATCGGCCCACCCTACCCGCAACACTGGGTGCCGTTCGAGAAGCGGTAGGGAAGTGTGAAGTATGGCGCGTGCGCCCTCGCCCGCGCTGTGACAAAACGTCGTTTGTTCTGCCGGATAGTTGCGCGCAAGGGTGGGTTGAGCCTCACCTCGAGTCAAACCAGAAACTACTTGTGGGGTATACTTCTGCGCGAGAGCTTGGGACACCTCCAGGAAACACGAACTGTTTAGAGACAATCGAATAAATGGTCATATACCGTACTTCGGTTTCGGTGCCTTCTATTAGCGGAGCTATCGTGCCTTCGTCCTCGGGGCTTCTCGCATGGCAACCAAGCACTTGGCCTGAAGCGACGGCAAAATGGGAATCAAGCTTGATTCCTACGCTTCAGAAGGTTTTTCACGAATCGATCTTGGCCGAAATCGACGGCGTAATCGCCGATGCGAACGAAGCCAACGGCGGTCTGGAACATCGTGGCTATGTCATCGCAATCGCTCTCATGTGTGCGCTCGATGCAGTCTCCTCCTACGGTTACGGCGCCCGGTCTGGCGCCCAGATCCCCGAATTTGTGCGGGCGCATTTTCCGAAGGAATATCGCGAGCGCGCCGACGAGTTGCTGACGCTCTATCGGCATGCGTTAGTGCACAGCTGGCACCTGTTTCAAGTTGCCGTCAGACCGGGTGACGATCCGGTTACGACGGACGAGAACGGTGCTCTATGTTTCGGATTGCTGCACCTTCGTGATGCGATTTTTGAAGGGATTGCGGACTACTTTGAGAAGTTAGAAACGGATGCCAATCTTCAGAGTAAGACGCTTGAGCGTTACAGGGACCTGCGGTCAACGGCCAGGGGAATTTAGGCCTGAGATCTGTTCAGATCGCGCCCGACAAACTGGTAGCCGGAGCACATTTTCATACTTTTTCAAATCCCGGTTGTTGGCGGTTGGTATGAGGCGGTCTTCGTTACCCCTTAGCTGGATCATGAAACACAGGTTCGGCTTTCTGGCCCAAATGTGGCGGCAACAGGAGCCACTTCTGCTCTTGAAGGGAGGATACTGGACACTCCGTTCGTTGCCGGGGTGGTATACGGATGTCGAGGTTGTTGCGGAGGCGGATAAGCAGGGCTACCTCACCAAGATGCTCACGCTCACCGCGAGTTGCTTAGACGGGCGGAGCCTGACCTGCAGGGGCGAGACGTTTGCTAGCGATCTGGTCCTCAAGATACCTCCAGCAACAAAGGCTCGATCTCGATCCAAGAATGCGCCCCTCGTCAGTAAGTCAAGCGCGTCGAAAACGAGTGAACTCATTGAGCCGAGCCGACCTCCTGTACTCACCTCGAAGGCGCTTGAGCTCCTGAGGCGAGTCGAGACGCACATTTTCGCTGACCCAAACTGCTTCACGTTGAGGGCTTGCTGCGAGTCCATCCCCGCATTCAAAGCAAGAGCGTTTCCGGAAAGATACCCCAAGTCGGGCATCATTTCCTGCCTCGCGGGAACGACCTGCTTGTGCATTGCAAGAGAAAACGGTACCGACCCGGCTAGGTTCATTAACAGATTGCACTCGGAGCTAGCGGCTATCGCGGCCAGCGAACTTGGACTCCCCAAGACGGAAGGTCACCGACTGTTTGCGCATTGGTCTTTTGATTTTCTGACACTGTATCGCCACTCGAACTCAGCGCACGAGCGAGCCTGCGTTGTCATAAAAAGAATAGAGCGGTTTATCGAGACAGGCGAGTGATAACCGCCTGCGCTCGAGAAAGTGTTCCTTCAACGGCGGGTGGGAACACTCAGTGTCGGCAACGGTTTGCCGACGCTTGGCCACAGCGTAGAATAAAAGCAGGTCTTCCATGCGCCGAGTCTATCTCGACAATAACGCGACCACGCCGGTGCTGCCTGAGGTTTTTGAGGCCATGCGGCCTTACTTCGCCGAGCACTTCGGCAACGCGTCTTCCATCCATCATCATGGACAAGAGACGCGGGCGGCGGTCGAGCGCGCCCGGGAATCGGTGGCGGTGCTGCTGGGCTGCCGGTCTTCTGAAATTGTTTTCACCAGCGGCGGCACCGAGGGCGACAACCTCGCTATTTCTGGTTTGACCCGTGCTGGCGATCACGTGATCAGTTCGACCATTGAACATCATGCGGTTTTGAATTCGTGCAAGCACCTCGAAGCGCTGGGATGCGAAGTCACTTATGTCCCGGTCGACGGCCGTGGCCTGATCGATCCCGACGACGTTCGCTGCGTTTTGCGTCCCAACACGAAGCTCATCACGATCATGATGGCGAACAACGAGACCGGCGTCCTGCAACCGGTCGAGGAAATTGGCGAGATCGCCGCCGAGGCGGATGTCTATTTCCACACCGACGCGGTGCAGGCAGCAGGGAAGGTGCCGATCGACGTAAAGCGTCTCGGATGCGATCTGCTGTCGATCTCTGGGCACAAGCTGCACGCGCCGCAGGGAGTGGGGGCGCTCTATGTGGGGAAGGGAACCTTCCTCCAACCGATGTTTTACGGCGGAAGCCACGAGCGATCCCGTCGCGCTGGCACAGAGAATGTTCCCGGGATCATCGGCCTCGGCATAGCAGCGGAGTTGGCGAGAGCAGCGTTGGAGCGAGGCGATCTCGAACAGATGTCGGCGATGCGCGATCGCATAGAGCAGAAGATTCTTTCCGAAGTCGAAGCCACCGGCGTGAACGGCGAAGGCGCTCCGCGCGTCCCGAACACGACGAACATTCATTTCGACTACATCGAAGGAGAAGCGCTGGTGATCGCGCTCGATTTGAAGGGTCTTGCGGTCTCGACCGGAGCGGCATGCTCTTCGGGTGCAATCGAGCCGTCCCACGTACTCACTGCGATGGGTCTGCCGCCGGAAATTGCGCGAGCCAGCCTCCGCTTCAGCTTAGGTAAGCAAAACACGCCCGACGATGTTGAATTTGCCTTGAACCTCGTGCCGCAAACCGTTGCCCGCCTCCGCGAGCTGTCGCCGGTTTACAATAGAGCAGCTATTAGATTCTAGCTCCTGGCTTCTAGCTTGCACCGTCGCTCTGATTTTTTCAGATCAACAAGCAAGATTCCGGACGCTGAAGAGGCGTCGATATCTTTGCTAGGAGCTAGTAGCCAGAAGCCAGGAGCTATGTCCTCTAAGACCATTGCCGTAGCCATGTCGGGCGGAGTCGACTCCTCGACCGTCGCGGCCATGCTGCGCGCCGAGGGGCACGATGTCGTCGGCTTGACCATGCAGCTATGGAACCAGCGCCGTCTGTCTGGGCACGCTGGTATGCCTGAATCAGTGCAGGGCCGCTGCTGCTCGCTCGACGATGTCTACGACGCGCGCCGGGTCGCCGAAACTCTCGGCATCCCTTACTACGTGGTCAATCACGAAGACCGCTTCGAGCGCGATGTGGTGCAGCCCTTCGTCGAAGAATATTTGTCCGGACGCACGCCCATCCCTTGCAGCCTGTGCAACAACCATCTGAAGTTTGATCAGCTGTTGATCGTGGCGCAGCAGATCGGCGCGGATGCGCTGGCTACAGGCCACTACGCCCGGGTTGAGTTCGATGAAGAGCGCGAGCGCTGGCTGCTGAAGCGTCCAGCAGACTCGTCCAAGGATCAAACTTACTTCCTGTTTGGTCTCACCCAGGATCAGCTCAGCCGCACGTTGTTTCCTCTC
>Ga0210407_10003275_pt1 | contig 13238 bp, 12 predicted proteins | sample IncBWC27MmetaG_FD_150860 | JGI IMG/M metagenome (GOLD analysis project Ga0210407, IMG submission 150860) | Forest soil microbial communities from Barre Woods Harvard Forest LTER site, Petersham, Massachusetts, United States - Inc-BW-C-27-M | ecosystem: Environmental > Terrestrial > Soil >... | reverse complement strand
TCTACGCTTCAAGCCACATCTCGCGATGCCGCCCGCAAGACTGAGGGCCAAGATGGAGTCGCTGTCTCCCTTCTTGTAGGACTCTTTCATTCCCTACAACATGCCGGTTTATCCCGGCGCACCCTGATACACGCAGTTACGGCAAAACTGAAGGTCAGTTTCTACGGCTCAATGGGCGGCTGTTTGAATCCTGCGTCCACAAGCTCCCGATAAAGCTCAAACCGGACAATTGGAATTTGTTGGGGAAAAATACAAATGCGCCACAGAGGCGAACTCCGTAGCGCATTGGGCAATACACTCGACGCTCAGCGGTCTTCGGGACGGTAAAAGCGAGCGCTGCGTTCGTTCAACTAGCCTGCGGAACGCCCTGACCAATGCGCTTCCGCGTCGCGAACACTAAGCCGACCCCGAGCAGCATGAGGGCGACTGCGGGTGGCTCAGGGACCGCTGGTGCTGCCTCAGTAAGTCCCCCGACGGGTGCTCCGGTGGAAGAAGCCCAAGAGGTGCCAAACTCGTCCCCGATCAGAACGGTGCTAAATAAACCCCCGGTGAATCCAACGAGGGAACCCGTCGTGGGTGTATCGAACAACATCTCGAGAGGAACTCCCGTGGAGTCACTGATCAGCAGCTCAGTTCCACCGATGATTGCTGACATTCCTCCGGAGACGGTAAAAGGTCCAACCATGGGAGACTCCCCGGAGAAGGTCACGTTCTCTGAAATGATCGTGCCAGTGGTCGGGTCAATCACTATGGTGCCACCAAGGGTGCAGCCGCCTGCGCCGCAAGTCGCACTGCCGGTGCTCGGGACAAGGGTTCCTGATACGTCAAATGTGACCGAATCGGCGTGAGCGTTGGGCGCACCGATTGCCACCAATAGTGCCGCCAGCATAATCCACAATGATTTTCGCATTTTTCCCTTTTCTCGGAACATCCTAGTCGAAGACGAGCCGAAACACCCGAACTTGTGTGCGCTGCATACTGGGTGGCTTCACTAAGTATGTCAACAACAAAAGCCCGTACCATCGGTACTGTTCTTTTAAACGTCTGGACGCATCTCACAACGTCTTCATCCACGCCGTAGCCGTCAGCCCATATTTTTTTGAACGGAACCCCGATGTAACGGAGGACAAGCCCCGATTAACGCGCAACCCGGACAAGTTCGAAGCCGCCAATTCTCAAGCTCCGATTACGCGACGCTCGGATAACTTTCGACAATAGGGATTATCACCACCTAATCGGCTAGTGATCTCATAACAACGCCGGCTCCTTAGACCCGAGTAGACTGTGGTTGTTGACGACTAAAGGCTTGGGAGAAAGGAGCCGACATGATCATTATAGGCGTGGATTATCACCCAAGCGATCAGTACATCGCGTTGGTGGACACAGAAACGGGAGAGTATGAGGAACGGCAACTGAACCACAGTGATAGAGAAGCCGAGAAGTTTTATCGGGAACTGGCGGCGCGGGGAGTCAGCGTGCGAGTAGGGATCGAAGCCACGGGCTACTCCCGCTGGTTCGAGCGGCTACTGGCAGAACTGGGAATCGAGGTATGGATCGGCGATGCAGCGGAGATCAAGACCAAGCGAGTGCGCAAGCAGAAGACGGACCGGGAGGACGCCCGACTGCTGCTGCGACTGCTGCGAGAAAATAATTTTCCTCGCATCTGGGTACCCAGTGCGGAGAATCGTGACCTGCGACAACTGCTGTGGCATCGGCATCGGATGGTGCAGATGCGGACGCGGATCATGAACCAACTGCGGGCTCTGGCGATGAACGAAGGCCAGCGACGGAAGAAAAAGCTGTGGAGCGAAGCAGGGCGCGCACAGCTGGAAAAGCTTCCGCTCGCAGCGTGGGCAGCGCGGCGTCGCAAGGATCTGCTCGAGCTGCTGGACCGGATGAACCCCAGCATCGAAGAGCTAACCGCGGCGATCGAGCGGGAAGCCAGGAAGTGGCCCGAGGTGCTGCGGCTGATGACGCATCCCGGCGTGGGACCCATCACGGCGCTGGCCTTCGTGCTGATCATCGGGACGGTGGAGCGATTTCAGTGCGGCAAGCAGATCGGCAGCTATGTCGGACTGATCCCGTGCGAGGACGCCAGTGCGGGCCAGCAACGGCTAGGACACATCACCAAGCAAGGCAGCTCTCTGCTGCGTTTCTTGCTGGGAGAAGCAGCACTAGCGGCAGCGCGTTGGGATGCGGACTGGAGACGACGGTACACACACTTGGCGCTGTGTCGGCAACGGAACATCGCCAAGGTGGCCATGGCCCGAAGGCTCGCGGTTCGGATGTACTGGATGTGGCGGAACGGTTGGGAATATGCAGACTGGGTCAAGTTCGGTTCGCACGCGGGACAGCTCGGTATCAGGCATGGCGTGAACTAAAACGCCGCCCTAGTGAATGGGCATCCCGCTCCTTCGCAAGAGGGAGTTTGCAGTAGTAATCATGGTCGAAGTTTTGATCGAAGAGATGTTTAGGTCGGACTGAAGCCGGCCGAAAGATTACAGGCGAGCCGTGGTCGTCAACGCTGAGAAGGAAGAAGACGAAGGAAAACGAAAGAGAAAAACTCTTTTCAGCGAAAAGAAAGAAGTCTGCTCAAAAAGTGGTTGACAGGCGCGACGTTGTTAGAGATGCCTGATAAACGCGGTGATCTCAATGGGTCGACGCAACACTAAGCTAGAACCCGCCTGGCACTGAAAACAAAAGCCAAAATCGCTTGCTAGAGTTAGACCAGCCGGAATACTGATCTGGCTGGGTTCTGACCGAATACAGCCAAACAGGTAGTTCTCCCGCGGAAGCATTGTTGAATCGACGCACTGGATGGTGTTGCATCGACCGGTTGAGCTGGCACGACTAATCGGGACTTGGCCCGACGAGCGATCCCGAGAGATTACCTGTCATTTCTGCCAATACCCCTCATTTGACAACCACGCTAGAACCTTGCCTTAAGAGGAACCTCATGAAAAGCAGACTGGCTTGGTTCATGGTCCTAGCGGGAGTCAGCGTAGGAGCAATATCTTGCAACAAGGAAAGCGGCCCGGTTCGCGAGGCGGTCTCCAACAAAGACACTTACCAGCAGGCGTATAACTACGCGTTTCCGATGATTGCCGCGTACAAGGCGCTGTACCAGTTCAATGTGGACAAGACGAGCTCACAGTACAAAGGACCGTTTAACACAGTCCTCAACGAGGCTCGGGTCTTCACCTACAAGGACACCAGCATCGTTACGCCCAACAGCGACACCCCTTATTCGATGGTGCAAATGGACCTGCGTGCCGAACCCATCGTCCTGTGTGTTCCCAAGGTCGAGAAGGGTCGTTACTACACGTTCGAAATAGCCGACCTGTATTCGCAGAACTACGCCTACATCGGCAGCCGCGCAACCGGAAATGACCCGGGCTGCTACATGGTTTCAGGGCCGGGCTGGAGCGGTACAACGCCTGCCGGTATCAAGAAGGTCTTCGCATCGGAGACGCAGTTCTCACTCGCCGTCATTCGCACACAGTTATTCAGCGCGAACGACATGGAGAATGTGAAGAAGATTCAAACTGGTTACAAGGCGGAAGCTCTGTCGGCGTTCACCCATCAGCCTGCGCCACCCGCGCAACCGCTGCCTGATTTTCCCGAGTTTACCGATGACGCCTTCAAATTGGACTTTCCCAAATACTTGAACTTCCTTCTACAGTTCTGCCCAACGCCTCCTGAAGAGACTGCACTGCGGGCGAAGTTTGCAACGGTCGGAATCGAAGCCGGAAAACCCTTCGATTTAGCGAAACTTTCTGACGTGCAAAAGGGCGAGCTAGGTTTAGCCGTTAAGGAAGGCTATAAGGCGATTGAGAAAGCGAAACTCAACATCGGCAAAGACATCAACGGTTGGAGTGTCGGTGCCGCGTTCGGCAACCGGGCGTTCTACAACGGCGACTACCTGCTGCGTGCTGGCTCAGCGTTGGCTGGCATCTACGGCAACGACGCGGTTGAAGCGATGTACCCCGCAGCTAAAGCCGCCAGCAACGGCCAGCCCCTTGATGGCAGCAAGCACAATTACACGCTGACTTTCGCTGCCGGACAATACCCTCCCGTGAACGCATTTTGGTCCGTCACGATGTACGATGGCAAGACGCAGTTGCTGATTCAGAACCCAATCAACCGCTACTTAATCAACTCTCCGATGCTGCCGGTCCTGAAGAAGAACTCTGACGGCTCACTGACAATCTATATTCAGAAAGATGCTCCGTCGGACGACAAAAAAGCCAACTGGCTCCCGGCTCCGGACGGTCCGATATATTTGGTGATGCGCTTGTACTGGCCGAAGGCGACACCGCCGTCGATACTTCCACCCGGTTCGGGCACATGGCAGCCTCCGGCCGTTCAGGTGGTTCAGTAAGAGGGCATCCCTCCGTTGCGCAACTGCGGAGTGGACTAAATTCCTGATTAAACCGGCTAATCGGACACGTAAAGTACTACGCTACTTGTCCAATTACGCGACACGCCTACCGGGCAGGCCCGTCCGCTCATTTTTGAGATTCACTCCCAGAATCGCCATACAACCGGGCTGCCCTTGACGTCGAAGCTTGTGAACGACACGGAGATGCTAGTGTCGAGAGCTTTGACCCAGTGCCACCAGCCGACGGGGATAAACAGAAACTCACCAGGCTCGACCAGCACTTCGAGAATCGAGGCCCTGCGCATCAGAGGAAACTTGGAATAGTCTAACTTCCCCAGATCCACTCCACTGAAGCAAACTCGTTCGACGTAGACTTTGCCCATATCAAATGGAGGGATAGCTTAAGCAATTTTCGACCGTAGATCTGGCCGAAGAGAATATTCAGGCCATCGTGGTGCAGCGGCGTGACCGTGCCTTTCGGTCCGAAAAACAAATGCGGCGCTTTTCGGAAAGTCTTCGGGTGCAGGAGCCCCTTGGGGCAGCGCATATCGTCTAGCAGGGATTTGAATCCTTTGCGTTGAAAGAAGAAGTTTCTCGCCGAAAGATAAAAATCGTTGCTTTCGCTGGCCTCATTGACCATCTGCACGTAATCCTTCATCCGAAGGGTCGTGCGATGGCTAAGAAAGTTCGATTCGTAATGTGGGTCGCGGCTGCGCCCTGTGACAATTTCGACGCTGCAGTTTCCATACCTCCGCGCGAAGAAATCAGGCGACCATCGATGACGGGCTTTCCAGCCAGTCATCAGACCTCTAAGGATGACTGGACGATTGGCATAATAATACCGCTCGAAAAACTCCCGTGGGCTGATGTGATCTATTATCGGAACCGCTTGGGCAAATGGGGACTGGCTGAACTGTCGGCTAAGCGTATTGAGAAATGATTCCGCTTTGGTCTCGGCTTGCGATGCCCTTCGTGAAGAGCGCGCACTGCGGACGCTTAGCTTAACTCTCGCACGCTTAGTTCGTGTTCTCGCGAGCAGCATGGCGAGCCCTTAGGGCAATGTCTCTATCTTATTTCTCGGGGAACGCGCTGCGACAAGCCCCTTACTCCGGGCCCGTGCAAACTTGGGCCGACACTAGGTCTTCTGACGGCCGTACGGTGTGACCTGCAGATTCAGGGTCTTCTCGAGCTTCTTCGCGTTCTTTAGTCGCTTCGTACTTTTGCGGGGTTTCTTGGATGCCATGCGATTTCACCTTCTTCTTGAGATTGCCACTCCAGGCGGTCACCGAACTTATATGCTATGCGCGCGCCAATGTAAACAGCAATGTACCCGTGCTCTAGCTCCTGCTGATTCTTTGTCGATCCCCCCAAACGCAACTGAGTCTCGCGAGCTTGCCGTGAAACGATTCGCCATCGATTGAAATCTTCAACGTCGCTGGACACAATTCGATGCATTCCGGATAAGGCGAAGTCCCTGATAAACGCTGCCAGGTCAACCGGTCGATGCAACACATTCCAGTGCATTGATTCGACAATGCTTGCGCGGGGAAACCATCTGTTTGGCTGAACTCGGTCAAAACCCAGCCAGAACTGCGTTCCGCCTGGTCTAACCCTAGCAAGCGATTTTAGCTTTTGTTTTCAATGCCAGGCGGGTTCTGGATTAGTGTTGCGTCGACCCATTGAGATCAACGCCGTTATCGGAGAAGCGTGTATTGACATGGCATTTGCGTGGTAACGCCTTATCGGGAGTGAGCCCAGAAGCGGAGGCAATGTCGGCAGCTGTTTCAAGCAATTCTAAAGAAGTCGCCGGATGGCTTTGGCGAGAGCTGTTTCGCTAACGGTCCCGCGAATGATCTTCACTTCCTCGCCGTCGCGGTTGACCAGCACTCCCGCGGGAAGCCCGCCCTCGTAGCCCAATGGGCGCGCTATTTCGTCGCTTCCAAGGAAAACGGGGTAATTTATCGCAACGGAAGCCCCGTCCACCGGAAAGCTCTTCCTCTTGACAAAAGTTTCCACGGATTCTTCGCCTTGGTCATCCACGGCGATAGCGACAACCGTGAATCCCTTCGCACCAAATTCCTGTTGTAAACGAATCAGGGCGGGGACTTCATCGACGCAGCCAGGACACCATGTGGTCCAGAAGGTAATGAGGACGACCTTGCCTTTGAAAGCCGACGAATCAACCCAACCGTTTTCCACTGAGGCTAACACTACGTGAGGGAGGGGTTGGTCCATATCCGCGATTGGGCCATTATCATCGCTGGAAGCATCCGCCATCCAAGAGGAGTCAAGGTGGTAGTAATGGAACGCGACGCCACAAATCGCTGCGATGATCACGAAAGACAGAGCTTTTTTCATGGCTAGTATCGACTCAGCGAGATTCCGCCAGAGGCATAAAAATGAGAACGCACAACGTACCTACAAATAGAATATCTGAGCGTCTCAGGCCACCGAATAGAGAAGTGATGGGTAGGTGTCGAAGTGGTGCTGGTGGGGTTGCCGAAGAGATCGCTGGCGACCATTGGGCTCCTGATTGATTAACGCCCGAGCCGCACAAGTGGAATATTTGCTCAGAACATGTACCGTTATTCGAATAAACGTCACGCAGTTATCGGCCACGCCCTCCCTGCATCCCGCAAAGAATTTCTAACGCAACGAAAAAGCCCGGTGCGCATCTCAAGTAGTGACTGGGAATTCACTTTGGAGAAATAATGGACTACGTCAATCTTGGCCGTACGGGACTCAAGGTCTCGCGCATCTGCCTGGGCTGCATGACCTACGGGCAATCCGCCACCGGAAAAATCAAGCCGGGCAGCCACGCCTGGGCCCTGAATGAAGAAGAGAGTCAGCCTTTCTTACGGCAGTCGCTCGATTTGGGAATCAATTTTTTCGACACCGCCAACGTTTATTCGGCGGGCGCCAGCGAAGAGGTCCTCGGGCGATTTCTGGGCGCACATGCCCGCCGCGAAGCCGTTGTCATCGCAACCAAGGTTCATGGCCAGATGCGCGACGAGCCAAATGGCCAAGGCCTCTCGCGCAAGGAAATCTTCTATGAACTCGACCAGAGCCTGCGTCGTCTCCGAACCGACTTCGTGGACTTGTATCAAATCCACCGCTGGGATTACCAGACGCCCATCGAAGAAACGCTTGAAGCGCTGCACGACGTAGTCAAGTCCGGCAGGGTTCGCTATATCGGAGCCTCTTCCATGTACGCGTGGCAATTCACCAAGGCCTTGTATCTTGCCGATCGCCACGGTTGGACGCGATTCGTTTCCATGCAGAATCATTACAACCTGCTCAATCGTGAAGAAGAAAGAGAGATGATGCCGCTCTGCCAAGCCGAGGGCATTGGTGTAATTCCATGGAGTCCGCTCGCGCGCGGACGTCTGGCGCGTCCGTGGCAGGCCGAGAGCACAAAACGCTTCGAGACGGATCAGTTTGGCAAGACGCTGTATTCGAAAACCGAAGAAGCAGATCGTAAAGTGGTCGACCGCCTCGGTGAGCTCTCCGCAATGCGTGGTGTTCCCCGCGCTCAACTGGCGCTTGCCTGGATGCTCAGCAAACCCTTTATGACTTCGCCGATCGTTGGCGCTACCAAGCCGAATCATCTTACCGACGCAGTCGCCGCACTATCGCTGCGGCTCACACCCGAAGAAATTGCGTCGCTCGAAGAACCGTACACGCCGCACCCGGTTCTCGGTTTCAGCTAAGCTGCTAGCCTGTTACCTGCGGCATGTTGTAAGCATCGAGTTTTTTCAGAAGTCCGACCCATCGTGTTTTCCACTGACCTCTCTACCCTGTGATTACGCGCTCACTGGCTTGACGCTGGAACTCCGCTTGATGCCGTAACGACGGGTCAGCCAAGCTCGAACGGGCTCGTCGAAGTACTTCAGAGCAATCCAAGCTACAAAAATCACAAATGGAATTAGCAAGAAAATCCATATCAGCTTCACATCCATGCTCGGATGCCTCGTCCGCGAGTAGCCTTCCATGACATATACGAACGGAATGTGAGTGATATACAGGGGATAGGAAAGTCGGCCGCTGAACTTGCACAGCCGGATCATGCCCGTGCCGGCATTCGAGTGCGCCCCACAAAGGATGACCAGTGGGAACAGGAAGAGCACGCTTGCCGCGTCGTAAAGTCCGTTTAACGACAGACCGCTCAGTTCCGAGAACTGTGGCATCTGAAAGCACACCACAAGAACGATCGAAAGTAGGAGCACTCCAATCTTGGGGAATCGAATGCGCTCATGAATTCGATATAACCAGAGACCCATCACGAAAGAAACCGTGAGGCGTAGCGGCGCCATCCAGATCTCCGGATAATCCCAACCACCGTCAAGCGATCCTTTCGTATTCGCGGTCCAAATCAGAAGCAGCCCTGAAAATCCAAAGATGATCGTCAGCGTGATTGTGCGCAGCCTGCGAAGGATCAGAGCATACGCGATGTTTCCGAGGTACTCCTGCATCAGCGACCAGGCAGGTCCATTGAGCGCCTGAGTCTCGTGTAATCTCCCCCCAACTGGAGGTGACGGCAGCACGAGCAATGATGCGATATATGCGACCAGCAGCATCGGAGCGGCAGTATGATTCATCGCCTTGCTGAAGGGATCGAAGATGTAACCCAGCAGGCCCAAAGTGGCTCCAATCAGAACCAGAGGGTGAAGCCGGATCAGACGGATGCGGAAGAATTGAAGCATCGTCATCCGTGCCCAGAGATCGTCGTACGCGTACGCAACCACAAAGCCGGACAGCCCGAAGAAAAAGTCGACCGCCAAATAGGCGTGGTGCATTAAGTGAAGTGGAGGGCTAAAGCCAAATGGGTAGTTGAATGCGTGAAAGACCACGATCAGAAAGGCCGCGGATCCCCTCAAGCCATCCAGCACCTCAAAGTGTTCTTTTCCACTGCTCGTACGGTCAGCAGTAATGGCAACATTCATCCGACATTTCTCCGCAATTCAGGCTCCGCGCCTTCCTCTATGCGCCTTTTGCAGCGACGGTTGTTTCAGCGAACCACAAGGCTTGCGGTCAGAGGCGTGTTGTCCGAAGAACTCCCGGCCAGCACTTGATATTCGCCCGGGGGCAGTTTCCAAGCGTTCTTCTCTTCATCAAAGGTCTTCAATACACGGTCATCGATCGCAACTGTAACGGTCTGAGATTCTCCGGGAGCGAGCGTGATTCGCTTCCACCCCACAAGCCGCTTGTAGGATTCGTCTGAACCTTTCGGAAGCCGCCCGTAGACCTCTGCAATCTCGGTGCCGGTTCGCTTGCCGGTGTTCTTCACAGTGAAACGCGCAGTCTTGGCGTTTGAATCAACAGACAGACCGGAGTACGTGTAGGTGGTGTAAGACAAACCGAAGCCGAAGGGAAACAGTGGCTTCTTATTCTGCGCTTCATACCACTTGTAGCCAACCTCAGGCCCCTCATCGTAGTGGACAGCGTAACCAGCGCGAGCAGAAGCATTCGCCGTAGGCGCACCGTTGTCGGCAACATCTCCAGCACGTACCTGGCTCTCGGATGGAATCTTAGGCGCATCTGGATGCGGAAGATCCTCTTCGCTCTTCGGGAAAGACAGCGGGAGCTTGCCCGCCGGATTGACGTCTCCAACGAGCACGTTTGCCAGCGCCTTGTGTCCTGAACTTCCGGCGTACCAAGCCTCCACTACGCCCGCTACTTTATCGATCCATGGCATCGTCACGGCGGTGCCAGTTTCGAGCACGACGATGGTATTAGGATTCGCTGTCGCCACCTGCTCGATCAATGCATCCTGGTTATTCGGAAGCGAAAGGTTCGGCAGGTCCATGTCTTCTGCCATCCACTGATATGCAAAGACAATCGCAAGATCAGCAGACTTGGCCAGGTTCGCAGCCGACTTCAGATCTGTCCCCGGATCGAAATCAATCTTTGCGTTCGGCAGCTTCCTCTGCAGCGCCTTTAAGGGAGAGGTTGGGAACCAAACGGGCTTCTGCCAGATCGTCGCGCCTTTGCCAGGAGGCATGATGGCATTGCCGCCGGGAGGATCGACTTGCGCCGATCCTCCACCGGAGATCATCCCGACGTCGGCATGCTCGCCAATAATCGCGATGGTGTGTACCTTAACGCGATCGATCGGAAGCACCGTCGGGCTGTTCTTCAGCAGTACGATGCTCTTTTCCTCTATCCGCTGGGATGTTTCAAATCCTTTCTCCACATCCACCACGCCCGGCTGCGGCGGATCGTCTATTATTCCCGATAGAAACTCGGCATACAGAACTCGGCGCACATGGTCGTCAATTTCCGACAGCGGAATTTTGCCGGCTTCAACTGCTTCTTTCAGTTTCGGACCAAAGAAATCGGCCATCGGCTGTTCCTGATCCAGACCTGCTGCTGATGCCTTTTCCGTACTGTGTGTTCCACCCCAGTCGGATATGACAAATCCCTTGAAGCCCCATTCCTTCTCCAGCACATCGCGCAGCGTGTAGGAGTTCTCACAACCGAACTCGCCATTGATCCGGTTGTAGGAACACATCACTGCACCGGGATCAGCGATCGAAATGGCAATATGAAATGCGAGCAAATCAGATTCCTGCATCGCCCGTTTCGAGATGACGGCGTTTACGAAGAAACGCGCCGTCTCCTGGTCATTCATCACATAGTGCTTGATGTCGCCGATCACGTGTTGCCCCGCTTCACACTTCATAAGGCTGCCGACGACGGTGCCCGCGAGGAGTGGATCTTCTCCCGCATACTCGAAGCTGCGTCCATTCCGTGGTTCGCGGGCTAAATCTACTCCGCCTCCCAACGTCATGTTGAACCCTTGCGCTCGGAGTTCCTGGCCAATCACAGTGCCGAACTCGCAAGCGGAGTCTTGATCCCAACTTGCCGCAGCGCCCAAGCTCGAAGGCATAGCTGTCGAATACCTTCCATTCGCCCCGCTGTCTCTCACTCCATAGCCCGCATCGGAAATTACTAGGGCGGGAATTCCCAATCGCTTGACGCCCTCAACGTATCCCGCACCGCCGTTAGCAAGGTGTGTCAGGGGCATCTGCCACTGGGGCGCGTGAGCCATCCCATTCCCGTGCAATAAAGCCAGTTTCTCGCCGAGTGTGAGCTGCTTGAGAACCATATCCGCACGTTCTTCTGGGGAGAGTTTGGGATTCATCCACGGCCTGTCCGCCACCTGACCGGTGGCGACGGAACTCGCGATGATCGTTCCCAAGGCTGCGATCACGGTGAAACGCAGGTAAAAGCCAAACTTGCGCTTTTGCATTTAGTCTCCCGACGGGACTCGTTCCCGCTCCTTCAGTGTGAATATTCTGCCGTCACATCTTTGCAGAAGTTCGCCAAGCACGCCAGAAGCGCTTCCAGAAACCAGAGCGCACGCGTTGCCGACCCTTCCCAACCGACCGATCGTTCTCCCGACCCCGGTAGAATAACCGGCTTTGCAAAAGCCTGTCCGTACTTTTTCCCGTCCACTATATATTCGTAATACATTGTCGCGACGGTACACCCATAACCAGTGCGCGGGCATTCTTCGCTCAACACCGTCGCTCGTGTGACCGGCCAATCGCGACTCCGTGCCAACCGTAACGCGCGGACGGATACTCTGAACAAGCACTCAACGAAAATGTCTAGAAGTCGGCTTCTGCATGGGCGACACGGAAGGGCGAGGCTTCAGTTCATCCTGAGGTCTTGCCAGCGGCAGGATCGAAGGGCCCCTGAAGCAGCATTTGTCGTGCGCGATTGAATGGTAATGAATGGCTTCCAGCCGGAATCCCATTTGGTTGTGCGCGGATTTTACCCGCCCACAGGTTCACATGCCCCACGAAATCGTCGCCCCCGAACCCCACTCAAAAGGCAACCGGGGCAGCGGCTGGGAATAGATCCCGCGCTGGCTGCGAATCGTACTCTCTGTCATCGCCATCGCCGCGACAATCCTGATCGCGTACTTCACGCGCTGAATAACGCGCGCGGCTCAGCAAACTACTATGAGAATTAACATGAGCGTCGCCGGTGTGATCCTGATCCTTTTTGGAGCCGCCTGGATCCTGAAAGGGATCGGTGCGCTACCGGGAAACATTATCACTGGCCCCATCCCACCTCTCTGGCATGCGCGCATCCCAATCATCATCGGTATCCTCATGATCGTCGGTGTCAACGCGCATCCACCGAAACCAAAGTGAGCCGCTGGCGGATGGCCCACCCCGCCAAACCATCCAATCGAGCGCCGTAGGCGCGAAAAAACTTAGCCCAGCGCGGAAGCGCTGAGAAAAATCGCAAAATACCCCCAAGCGCCGTAGCTGCGACACTCCGAACTAGAAATTCAAAGGCAAACACGAGGCCAATCCATTTCGACACCAACTGGCGGGTAGCACACCCGTCCAAACCACCCAATCGATCGCCGCGAGTTTTTTCGGGTGGCCCATCCTTCGCGGTTTTGCTTCACGCGAAGGGTGGGGGTTTAGATTTTCTCTATTCGTACCTCGCCCCGCAGCACCCAAACTCCGCGCAAAACTTTTCGTGCATCACAAAATCTCCGAAGCGCCCACTCGAACCTCAATTCCGAAAAAGTACAGACGCAAAATATATTTCAACTACTAAGTACTAGCACTGTCCCATTTCTGTACTGCGTCTGCCCATTCGTGCAGCTGTTCTTCCTCGCTCCTCCTGCTACCGTGGTCCGGGAGACAAGAAAACATGAGACGTTTTCGAAAATTTCGCGACGATCGTTTCGCGCTAACCACCCTGCAAAATCCCCTCTGTGAAGTCCGCACCCGCGCCGAATTAATCCAAGCCGCACAACTAGCTTTCGAGCGTCAGCCGGACATAGCCGACAACCCCACAATTCCGCCGCACGCCGCCACGAAGCCACCGC
>Ga0210407_10003273_pt1 | contig 13250 bp, 11 predicted proteins | sample IncBWC27MmetaG_FD_150860 | JGI IMG/M metagenome (GOLD analysis project Ga0210407, IMG submission 150860) | Forest soil microbial communities from Barre Woods Harvard Forest LTER site, Petersham, Massachusetts, United States - Inc-BW-C-27-M | ecosystem: Environmental > Terrestrial > Soil >... | reverse complement strand
TTTCGCGATCGCGCTCCTCGGACGCAAGATCGTAAGTATCCATGCCCTCGTCCTTGTTGCTCTCGCGTTCGGCGCGGACTTCGGAGTCGATCTCGGCAAGCAGCTTATTTTTGGTCTCCAGCAGATTCTCGCGGACGCTCACAAGGAAATTCTTTCGGCTCGCGGCAGCTGGTTTCTTGGTCATCGGATTCGCAGCTCCTGGAATATTTTAAGCGGCCGCGCCGGCCACGGTCGCATGCAAGTCGTAGCTGAGCGCCTTGTCGATTCGCGCGCGGACAAATTCGCCCGCCTCCGCATCGCCGGCAAGGAACACCGAGCCGTCGATTTCCGGCGCCTGGCCCGAGGTTCGTCCACGCAACCGGGTCGCGCGCCCGGGCATCGGACCCTCGACCAGCACTTCCATCTCGCGTCCAACCAGGTCGCGATTCTTGTTGAGCGAAATTTCCGACTGGGTCGTCATCAGCTCAGACCGCCGTGCGCGCTTGACCCGCTCCGGCACCTGGTCCGCCATGTCGTAGGCGCTGGTGTTCTCTTCGCGCGAGTAGGTGAACACTCCGACCCGATCGAACTTTTCGCTGCGCACGAAATCCTGCAAGCGCTCGAATGCGGCGTCGGTCTCACCGGGGAAGCCGACGATGAAAGAGGTCCTCAGCACGACGCCGGGAATCCGCGTGCGGATGCGATCGAGCAGCTTGACCAGTGCGGCGCCCGAGCGTTCGCGGCGCATCGCGCGGAGCATCGCGTCGTCGGCATGCTGCAGGGGCATGTCGATATACTTGACGACCCTGGGCAACTCGGCGATCGCGTCGAGCAACTCGGCGCTTACGAAATTTGGATAGCAGTAGAGGAGCCGTATCCAGCGGAGCTCGTCGACGGTGGAGAGTTCGCGCAGCAGAGCCGCGAGCGACGACGGAGAATCGAGGTCGCGGCCGTAGGCGGTCAAGTCCTGCGCGATCAGATTGAGCTCGCGAACCCCGCCGGCGGCGAGGTTGCGGGCCTCGGCTACGAGATCGGCGAGCGGGCGGCTTTCATGCAGGCCGCGAATTTTGGGAATGATGCAGAAGGCGCACTTGTGATTGCAGCCTTCGGAAATCTTCAAGTAAGAGGTGAAGAAATCGCCGGTCTTGATTCGCGGGATCTCGGCGGTCGGCAGCAGATGCGCCGCGCCGGCGTAGGGAATCGGACGATTCTCGGGAGACTCGGTGCGGCGTAGCAGCTCAGGCAGATCGAGAAAATTGCCGGTGCCCACGAACACGTCGACTTCCGGCATCGTCGCTGCAAGTTCGGTGGCGTAGCGCTGCGAAAGGCATCCCGCGACCACCAGCCGCTTGCCCGCGCCACGCTTTTTCGTTTCGGCCGCCTCGAGGATCGCGTCGATCGATTCCTTCTTTGCAGCCTCGATAAACGCGCACGTGTTCACCAGCAGTACCTGCGCCTCTTCGGGATCGAGTGTAATCTCGAAACCCGCCGAGGTCAGCGCGCCGAGCATCAGCTCGCTGTCGGCGAGATTCTTGGGGCATCCAAGCGTGAGAAGGTGAACTCTTTCCATTACCGAGCCGGGAACTTACGGGGTCTTTATAAATACTCGCCGCAGACAGTCGAGGCAAACACGGTCATCAAGATCGTGCGGATGATCAATGCGCGCGCGTTACGTGAAGTATATCACGGCGTGGAAGGCGCGGTCACGATATCCGCGCCGGCGGGCGCTTTGAATGCGAAAGTCGAATCGGGCAGCTCGACGTTATTGTGGATTTCGCTGAAGTCGACTTTGGTCACGTCGCCAAGCTGATCGGTAAGGGTCAAAGTCACCAGGTTGTAGGTCTTCGGGTCGAGCCCGATCTCAATTTTATAGCCGCCGGCCTTTGCGTCGAGGATCAGTTGAATGAGACCCTCTTGCGGCGGCATCGAGTTCGCGAACGCCGCTTTGAAGTCGTGGTTGATATTTCCCATCCCGAGAAGGAATGAAGTCGCGCTGCTCGATTTGAGCGCCTGCTCGAGCGGGGTCTCCACGACCTGGTTGAGCTCCGGGTCGTAGCTGTAAAGCGTGTCGCCGTCGCTGACGATCGTTTGCACCTCGGGCGCCGCGAACTCCCATCGCATCCGGCCGGGCTTGCGAAACGAAACAACGCCCTTGCGCTGTCGCTTGGGAGCGCCGACGGTGGTCACTTCTTCATTGAATTTTGCCGAGAAAGAATTCGTGTCGCGGTAATGGCGCTGCAGACGATCGAGCACGTGCTTCAGATCGCTGCTCGACGTCGCGCTGACGAGCGCAATGTTCTCTGCGCGGACAGACGTTCCCAACGCCAGCGCCAGCGCAAAGCCAATCGCCGGAAAAATCCTACTCCTCATCCTCTATATGATTAACGCAAATGAGGCGTCGCGCAATTCGCTGCTAGCGCGCGCCGCGAAGGCGGACTTCACGCGGCTTCGCGCCGTCGGCGGGCATCACTATATTTTCGCGCTCCATCTGCTCGACCATCCGCGCCGCGCGGTTGTAGCCGATCCTGAGCCGGCGCTGGATCATCGAGATCGACGCTTGATTCGTTTCGATGACGATGCGCACCGCCTCGTCGTACATCTCGTCCTGCATATCCGCGCCCGGACCCGCGCCGTCTTCGTCGCTCGGCGGCTTGGTGTCGAGAATTTCCATCCGATACTCGGGCGCGCCCTGCTCGCGCAGGAAATTGGTGAGCTTGCGAATCTCATGCTCGCCGACGAACGGACCGTGCAGACGGCGCAGCTTCGCGCTGCCCGGCGGCATGAAGAGCATGTCTCCCGCGCCGAGCAGACGTTCCGCGCCGATCGAATCGAGAATCGTGCGCGAATGCCTCATCGAGGTGACCTGCAAGGAAATTCGAGCCGGCAGATTCGCCTTGATGAGGCCGGTGATCACGTCGACGGACGGGCGCTGCGTCGCCAATATCAGATGGATGCCCGCCGCGCGCGCCTTCTGCGCAAGCCGGGTGATATCGCGCTCAACGGTTTTGCCTTCGCTAAGCAGCAAGTCGGCCAGCTCGTCGATCACGATCACGATTTTGGGCAGTTTGCGATGCTCGATCGCGCCGACCGCAGGTTCGTTCGGATCGTCCGATGCCGGCGCGCTTTGACCTGCCATCTTAAGCTGCGCAATCGACGCGCCCGAGGCCAGCGCCTGGTTGTATCCATCGATATTGCGCACGCCCAGCTCGCGCATCCGCAGGTAGCGGTTCTCCATTTCCTGAGTCGCCCACAAAAGCACCGACGCGGCTTTTTGCGTATCGACGACGACCGGCACCAGCAGATGCGGAATATTTTCGTAGACCGACAATTCGAGCATCTTGGGGTCGACGAGGATCAGGCGCACGTCGTCCGCGGTCGCGTTGAAGAGAATCGACGCGATCATGGTGTGAATCGAAACCGACTTGCCGGTACCGGTCGCACCCGCAATCAGCAGGTGCGGCATTTTGGCAAGATCGGCTGCGACCGGCCGTCCACTGATATCCTTGCCGAGCGCGATCGTGAGCTGACTTTGGGCTGCGACAAACTCCTCGGCCTCGAGAATCTCGCGCAGGTAAACGCGCTCGCGCTTGCGGTTCGGCACCTCGATTCCAACCACCGCCTCGCCGGGCACCGGCGCCTGTATTCTCACCGCGGCGGCTCGTAGAGCCATCGAGAGATCATCCGACAGGTTCACGATTTGGCTGACCTTGATTCCGGAGCCCGGCTCGAACTTGTACATCGTGACGACCGGGCCCGGCTGCACTTCGACCACACGACCCTCGACGCCGAAGTCCGCGAGCTTTTGTTCGAGCACTCGCGCGCTGCGTTCGAGCTGGCCCTCGTCAACCTGCGTATGCTCGGCGGGCGGCAAGTCGAGCAGCGATTGGGGCGGTATTTTGTACGCGCCCTTTTGACGGGGTTTCATAGCGGCCGCCTTGTCGCGTTTCTCGCGAGAGAATGTATCGCGCAGCTCCAGCAGCTTGACCTTGAGCGGCGGCGCCTTGCCGTTGACGTGGTCGGCGCCGACTTCATCGTCGAAATCGAGCGAGAACGGGACCCGCGTGTCGCCGGCGGAAAGATCTAGTTCGTCGGCGCGGCGACGGCGAAGTTTATTCGAGACTGTCGAGACCAGTTCGGTCGGCGCGCGTTTGAGCATCAAGGCGAGTCCACAGATGAGCCCGAGAATCACGGCGATCAGCCCACCCGCGACGTTGAGCGAGTCGCTGAGCTGAGTCCCCGCGACCGCGCCAAGCTGGCCACCCAGACGGCTGTCGTGCAGATTCCACAACGCTCCCGCGGTGGCGAGTGCCGCGATCAGAATGATGCCGCCGGCGATCTCGCGTGCGATCGTGGCGAGCGGTTTGCCGGTCCATACGCGATGCGCCAGCCACGCGACGAGGATCATCGCGGTGTACGCCTGGTAGCCGATGATTGCGTTGAGCGCGTCCGCAATCGCAGCGCCGACCGGTCCGCCGAGATTCGGACTTGTGCCGATATCCACGCTGAGCAGACTGACAGTTCCGAACGCCGCGAACGCGACGAGCGCGAGTGCGGATAGTTCGCGCGCGATGCGGACGCTCGCCGATGGTGCGAGCGAGACCGTTTCCACCACCGGCGCGGCGGGCAATTCGACGGGCGTTTTCAGGTTGCGCGCGATAGCGTCACACCTCCGTCACGTACGGAATGACGATCGGGCGCTTGCCCAGTTCGTCGCTGAAGTAATGCCTAATCACGCGGACGATCTCTTCCTTCACGCGCGGCTCGTTGGCTCGCAGCGGCCCGCCCATCGCGGCCAGCCGGCGCGTCAATTCCTCTTTGGCGCGGCGCATGTGCGCAGAGGTGCCGTCGCCGCTGACCAATCCTCGCGAGACCAGGTCGGGGCCCGCGATAACGCGTCCCGTTTTCGACGACAGAACAAGGAATGCGGTTACGATCCCGTCGCGCGCGAGCGCTCGCCGCTCACCGATCACCGCGGGGTCGCCGGCGTCGGCACCTTCGAGGATCACCCTGCCCGCTTCGACCGTTGGCCCGCGACGCGCCTCCGCGCCGTTGACGATCAGCGAATCGCCGTCTTCGAGCAGGAAGCAATTTTCTTCGGGGATTCCGGCTCCGATCGCAAGCTCGACGTGGCGCTTCAGATGGCGGTACTCGCCGTGAATTGGAATGAAGTGTTGCGGCCGGGTCAGCGCTATCAACTCCCTCAGTTCGTCCTGGCTGGCATGACCCGAAACGTGAACCGGCGCGACCGCGTCGTAAACGACCTCCGCACCTTGACGATAAAGCCGATTGACCAGGGTGTTGATCGTGCGCTCGTTACCGGGAATGAAGCGCGATGACAGCACGACCATATCGCCGGCCTCGATTCGCACCCGTGGATGCGAGTCCGCCGCGAGCTTCGCCAGCGCGGAGAGCGGTTCGCCCTGGCTTCCGCTGGTGAGATAGCTGAGCCGGTTGCCGTCGATGAACTCGGCCTCGCCCGCCTCGACGAACATCGCTTGCGCAAATGGAAGCTGGCCGGTCTCGAGGCCGAGGCGCACACTTTCTGCCATCCGCCGCCCCAATGGAACGACTCGACGGCCGAACTCTCGCGAGACCTCCACGACTTGGCGAATGCGATGCAGATGTGAGGAAAATGCTGACAGAAAAAATCGTCCGCGCGCGCGCGAGGTTAGTTCGCGCAGCACCGGCTTAAGCGAGCTCTCCGAACCGGAACGGCCAGGGCGCTCGACGTTGGTCGAGTCCGAGAGCAGCACCGCGACGCCCTCTGCGCCCAGCTCCGCAAAGCGTTCGCGATCGAACAGCTCGCCGTCGACCGGCGCGTCGTCGATCTTGAAGTCGCCACTGTGGACGATTATTCCCGCCGGGGTGCGAATCGCCAGCGCAATCGAGTTGGGCGTCGAGTGAGTGACGCGGATCGGCTCGACGTTGAAGGGACCCGCCTCGAAAGCGGTTCGCGGTACAATCGTTCTCAGATCCGTTCTGTCAAAAAACTCAGCTTCAGTCAGACGCCGGCGGACGAACGCGAGCGTGATATCGGTTCCATAAACCGGGACGTTGAAGCGGCGCAGAAGATGCGACAGCGCGCCGATATGATCTTCGTGCGCATGGGTCAGCACCACCGCCTCGATGGCGACGTGACTGCGCTCGAACCAGGACATCTCGGGGATGTAGGTACCCATCCCGAGCGCCGGCTCGTCCGGGAACATCACGCCGCAATCGATTACCAAAGCCCGCCCGGCGCATTCTATTGCCATCAGGTTGAGGCCGATCTCCCCCAACCCACCGAGGGCAACGATTCTCACCGGAGCGGTCGTAGCAGTGCTTTCCGCCATCAACCTAATCCCCTCCCGCACCGAGGCGGATTATATCGATGCAAAACGAGCGGCGAAAGGCGATGTTGACAGGCGCTGGGAGGTCGCCTTGCCTTGAGACCGGGGCGGGGCTAGCTTTCCAAAGAAGAGGCGGCAAAAAGTGAGGTGGCGAGAATGGCGTCGGTAAACAAAGTAATTCTGATCGGCAATCTGGGACGCGACCCCGAGACTCGTTACACCAACTCGGGCAGCTCCGTCACAAATTTTTCGATCGCTACGAAGGAGAGTTTCGCCGACAAGAGCGGCACTCGGCAGGAGCGCACCGACTGGCACAATATCATCGTGTGGGGCAAACAGGGCGAGAACTGCGCGCAATATTTGAAGAAAGGGAGCCCCGCGTACGTCGAGGGGCGCATCTCATATCGCGAGTATGAGGCCAAGGACGGCAGCGGCAAGCGCAAGGTGACGGAGATCGTCGCGATGCGCGTGCAGTTCCTGAGCTCGCGCGGCGGTGCTCCGATGGGCGATGATGCCGGAGATTCCGCACGCGGCCGCGCACCTGCGAGCGTCAGCGGCGGTGGTGGCGGCGACGATGTCGCGCCGATGGACGACGAAGATATTCCGTTCTAGGCGAGATTCCGCTCGGGAGAAATCTATCACAAAGTAAAGGACCGCCACGATTGGCGGTCCTTTTTCTTGTTCAGCTGGTTGGTTTAGTCGAGATTCCTAGTCACGGCCTTCGGACTTCTCGGTCACTTCGTGCTGCTCGTGCGCATTCTCGACCGCGTTCGCGGCGCCGGTGACCTCGTTCTTGCCCTCATCCATCTTGCTGTCCACCTTGCCGGTCATAGTGTGAGGGCGGGCCTCGTTGGCTTCATGCTTGCGATGCGCCGCTTCGACCGCATCCTTGGCGCCGACCGCTTCGTTCTTTACCTCGTCGGCTTTCTCATCGACTTTCTGTTCGACCGTGACCTGCGCATACTGAACGCCGACGATCTTCGAGGTGGATTTGCTCTGCGCGTCCGATGGCACCGATGCGCCCGCCGGGAGAGTGAATGCACCAAGAGAAATCGCCAGCGTAGCGCCGAGCACAATTTTTCCAGTTGATAGCTTCATAGAACGGCCTCCTTAGCCTTTGAGAGGAAGGCAGCAAGAAGCGTTCCATCCAGTAAATATCGGGGCTTTTCGGTTGTTATCCAAAATCCCGACGACGAAAGATCCCGACTTTCCCGGAAACAATTACCTGGTTGCAATTTGGCAGAGACTTAGCGCCGCACGGAACGGATTCGTCTGAGACGCGGCGGTTGCGGAAGCGGACTCGCGTCGGCACGAATTGCGACCTCGATAAATTTTGCGAGCGCCGTGCGCATCTCGCCAAGCGCGATTCCCATATGCTCGTCGGGAATCGAGTCGAGTTTCGCGCGCGCCTTCTCGTACAGGGACTGCGCGCCCTCAAGATTTCCGCGCTGAGCGTGCAGAATCGCGACCGCTGCCTGTATCAACCCTTGGTAGAAGAGCTTCGCTTCGCCGTCCGAGCGCTTCCAGATTTCTTCCCACGCCTCATGGCATTCGAAAAAGCGCCCCTCATTGAACAGGTCAATTCCCTGTTCGTAGAAATCCGTGTCGTGCTTCATCAAGACAATCGAGCGGTTAATTCGACTCACACGCCCTGGCCGTGGCGGAGCAAACGTCCGGGCGAGGCGCCGGTCTGAACGCCGTCGAGCATCGTCACCTGGCCGTTGACCATAATGTGGCGGTAGCCATCGGCCTTGCGGACTCGGCGCCATTCGCCACCCGGAAGATCGTGCGCGACCTCGACGGGACGCATCGCGAGCTTTTCGTAGTCGTAGATCACGACATCGGCCGGCGCGTTCTCGCGAATCACTCCGCGATCGCGGAAACCAGCGCATAGCGCCGGGAGAGCGCTGAGCCGCCAGTGCGCGTCCTCGAGACTCAGCATCTGATGGTCGCGCACCAGCCCGGCGAGGAACTCGGTCGGGTACTGCCCGCCGGTGAAAAATTTGGTATGCGCGCCGCCGTCGGAAACGCCGGGAATCAGGTACGGGTAGTCGAGCATCTCCTTTATGTAGTCCATGTTCTGGTTGGGCCCGGGCGCGTAGAACTCGGTGCGGAGATCGTCGGCGACCGCCAAATCGAGCATCGCGTCCACCGGATGCTTTCCGGTCCGCTCGGCAAACTCGCGCAGGGTCAGACCTTCATATTCCTTCATGTCTTCGCGGCCGACCGCGGTGACGAAAATCTGATCGAATTCATCGGTGATGACGCGCGGCAGACGAGCTTTGAGAGCCGCGCGACGCGACGGGTCGGCGAGCTTCGCCTTGCGCTCGACGCCGGTGCCGGTGGTCGCATCGCACCAAGCCTGGCACTCGTCGAACAAATTCCAATCGACAAACGTAAACGCCATTCCGGTATCGCTGGTGACCGCTTGCCCGTACACGCGCAGCCCGCGCTCGCGGCAACTCTGGAGCCATGCGATCTGCCCGCGATGTACATACGGATGCGAATCGCGCGGTTGCACGACGTTGTAAAGCACCGGCCGTCCGCTCAGCTGGGCGAGCTGCTCGAAGTGATTCAGATCGTGCATCGGATCGGCGCTCACCAGCGTCATCTGCATGAAGCCTTCGTTGCGCCGCCCGAGCACGCGCGCCAGAGCGAGGCAGGTCTCGTCGGCCATCAGGTCGGACACCATCGGGGTGCCGTCGAAGTCGCGCTGCACGCAGGCGGGGCCATTCGAATCGAGCCGCTGTGCGGACCATCCGCACGCGCCAGCGTCCATCGCCTCATCGAGCAGCCGGCAAATTTCCCGCGTCTCCAATTCGGTAGGCGGGCGCGTCTTGGCCGCTTCCAGACCCATCACCCACGTCAGCAGAGGCGAGACCGGCACGTAGGGAAGAACGTTCACCGCCTTGGGCCGCCTGTCGATGCTGTCGAGAAATTCCGGAAACGTCGTCCAGTCCCACGGCATCCCGGCCTTCATCGAGGCGTACGGGATTGCCTCGACGCGGGTCATCGTGAGCATCGCGCGCTCGCGACCCTCAGGATGCACCGGCGCAAAACCGAATCCGCAGTTGCCGATCACGACCGAGGTAACGCCGTGCCAGCTCGAGATCGAGCAGTACGGATCCCAGAAGAGTTGCGCGTCGTAATGGGTATGCAGATCGACGAATCCGGGCGCGACGATCATTCCCGACGCGTCGATCGTCTCGCGGGCGTCGGTAGAGCGGAGCCGCCCGATGCGCGCTATACGGCCATCTTTGATGCCGACGTCGCCACGAAATCGCGGCATCCGGGTTCCGTCGACGACCATTCCGTCTCGAATGACAAGGTCGAACTCCGCCATGGCCCAACCTCCATGCAGCTAATGCGCGCACTCAGATCAGCTCTCCGAAAGCTCGCACCGAACCGATCGCCAAGTCAATCGAGATAGGCGTAGAAGCTCTTCAGGCCTTTACGGTGCCGGGTTCGAGTTCGACGCCGACTGGGACCAAGATGCGGACGACCATGTTGTAGAAGGCGACGTTCTGTACCAGTTCCATGATCCGGCGCGTGTCGAGGAATGATTTGAGCGCGTTCCACGTGGCGTCGCTCACGCGGACGTTGTTGGTTGCTTCAACCGTGTAGCGAATCACGGCGCGTTCGTTGTCGCTGAAATGCGGCGACTTCTCGAAGTCGGCGAGCGCGTCGAGCTGTTCGCGAGGGACGCCAACTGCTCGCGCGATATTCCAATGATGCACGAACTCGTATTGCGCATCGGTCAGCCGCCCGACCGTTACGATCGCGAGTTCGCGGAGCTTTGGGTCGAGCGCGGTTTTGTTGCGCAGCTCTCCGCCGAGGGCGAGGAAGCGTCTGAGCAGATTCGGCGTGTGCGCAAGCGCGCGAAAAATATTGCCGATCGTCCCGCCGCGCTCGGCCGCGAGGTTGTCGAAGATCACGCGGTCAGCTTCAGGAAGATCCTCACGATTCAAATATGGTACGCGCGCCGCCATCGGTGCCCTCCTCAATGATGAAGATGATCTTCGGCGACACTAAACGAGGCGACAGTATCCGGGCAAGGCTAACTCTTCCCAGTCTTGGCCTGACTTATTTCGTGATCGTAGCCGGGGACGATTGCCTTGACGAAGGCGTTCTGGATGAACTGTCCGATCGCCTGCCAGATGCTGAGGTTGGGAGTATTTACGGGTCCGGAAATATCGATCTTGGTGGCGACTTCATTTGTCGATCGATTCTTGAACAGCTTGGCGGCGCCGCCGATCGCCATTTCGTAAGCCTGGTGGAGGATCGGTTTTTTCGCGTCCTTGTTCGGATCATAGACTTTTATGTCGGTGAAAATGGGCTTGACGTAGCCGGTCATGTAGTGATCTTTCATCGACATCTGCGTGTAAATCGAGACGTGGCCCGAAGCCACGTCGAACTTGCCGTAAGCACGCAGAAAATCGTTCAACGAAGTCAGATCGGTATTGACGCTGGTCAGATCGAAGTTAAAGTCGGGACCGTTTTTTTCCGGGCGCAGAACGCCGGTCATCGTAGTATCGCCCGAGCCCATCAGCTTGCCAGTCAAGTTAAGGTTGGCCGGGCCGGTGCTCAAATGGTTGGACAGGTTGCTGACTTTGAAATTCAGGTCCGAGACCGCGAATCTGAAGTGCGGATTCGACGCCTCATCCAGGAATTTCATTTCACTATGGACGAGGGTCAAACGGCTAACGTCGAGGACCGTATCTGGAGCGTTGGTGACCTGGGCCGCAGCGGCTTTGACGGTATTCATCCGATCCGTTTCGGCGGCCGCCGTCTGCGAGGTGTGAACGTAGTCGAGATGGACTCCAGTCGCGGTGGCATCCTGAACTTCGTATTTTCGAATTTGCCGGTTGTATTCGAGCGTTCCGATGCTATCGAGAGTTCCGCCATAGACATGGAAGTTCGCGCGCTGAAGCTCGGGTTCGAATTCCTTCAGCGGTACATTCTCCACCCGATATTGCGCCAATAAACCGGGGAGCGGTTTCTCCAGAAAGTTACCCTTTCCGTCAATAGTAATTCGTCCTTTTTCAAATACTACTGATTCAGCGTGAAACGACGAGGGATATACCTGCTCCTTGTAGTGGATATTGCGGATGTTATCGGCGCGAAACGAAAGGTCTCTTAGATGAAGCGGCCGCTTCGGGTCGGTATCGATGTAGGTAAACTCACCGTCACGAATTCGAAGCAGGTTAATCTTGAATGGATAGACGGCGTGAATCGCATCCTGCCATCCCTTCTCGGTGAGCGGCACCGGGTCGGCCTTTTCCGCCCGCAACTGGGTGAGATTGATGTGTACATGCGGATGGGTGAGCAGGAGGTCGGCGACCAGGCGGCCGGAAAAAATCTCGCGCCACTGAATGTGAAAGCCCATCTTTGCGATATCGGCGACCGGCGGCTTCGGATGAGTATCTTGAGTGACGACCAGCCCGAATAGAGTCAGCGATCCGTTGAGCAACTGGACGTGCGCGCGATCGAGATTCGTGTGGTAGCCGACCAGCCGGGAATTCATTTGCTCGACCACGCGGGAACGGATCATAAGATCAAGAAAAAACGAGGCAAGAAAAATCAGCAGGACCAGCGCCACGAACCCGCCGAAGATCCAGTTCGCAGCCCGCGAGCCGCGCCGGGGTGAGCTCTGAACTGGTTCGGGATTTACCATTCGATTCGAAGTGTCGAGCGCCGTTCCAATCTTGATTTCCTTCTTATCAGTTCGGAAAAGCAAGATGGCTACCGGCGCATCGTCGCGCACCTACAGTTACGAGCGTTGCCCGATCCGCACTTGCGAGCTATTTGGTAGCCTCAACGTGACGCCCAACCCATCAAAATTGGAGCAAGGCTCTCAGATGCCAGATCGCTTCGCCGCGGAATTGCGCGGATTCGGCGCTATCGGAATCGTCGCGATGCTCGTCGTCCTCTTGTCGGGCAACGCCGTCGTGGGCGGACTGGTCGTGCCCATCGGCGGAATCATGGCGGTGGTGTGGATGCTATTGTCGCGGACGCCGTGGCAAGAGATCGGCTACGTGCGGCCGCGGAGCTGGATCGGCGCGACTGTCGGCGGTCTCGCTTTCGGATGCGCATTCAAGTTGCTGATGAAAGCGATTGTGATGCCGATCCTTGGCGCGCCGGAGATCAACACTGCGTACCATTACTTTGCAGGAAACCGCGCGATGCTCCCGGTAGCGATACTCGGCATGGTCACCGCGGGCTTCGCGGAAGAGACGGTGTTCCGCGGGTTCCTGTTCGAACGGTTCTTCAAGGTCTTCGGAACGGGGGCCGGCGCAAAAGCGTCAGTCGTGGTGTTGAGCGCCGCGTTATTCGCCGCGGGCCACTACGTCAACCTGGGGAGGTTCGGCGTCGAACAGGCTATGTTCACGGGGGTCGTGTTCGGCACGATGTTCGCGCTCAGTGGACGAATCTGGACGGTGATTTGGGCGCACGCCGGATATGATCTGGCCTCGCTCGCGATCATCTATTGGAAGATCGAGTCAGACGTTGCTCATCTCGTCTTCAAATAGCACTTCAATTTAAGCGAACAACATCTCGGACATCGCGCCGCCCGGCGGAATCATCGGCATCACCGCTTCTTCCTTCGGGATCACGACGTCGATCAGCACCGGCCCCGGCGTCGCGAATGCTTCCTTCATCGTGGCCACGAGGTCCTTCGACTTCTCGATGCGGAAGCCGCGCGCGCCGTATGCGTCGGCCAGCTTGACGAAGTTCGGCACCGACATCGCGGAGTACGAATACCGCTCGGCGTAGAACTTCTCCTGCCACTGGCGAACCATCCCGAGAAAATAGTTATTCAGGATGATCACCTTGATATCGACGTTGTACTGGACCGCGGTGCCGAGCTCCTGGATGTTCATCTGGATCGATCCGTCGCCGGAAACCACGACAACTTTTTTGTCCGGCGCAGCGAACGTCGCA
>Ga0210407_10003272_pt1 | contig 13250 bp, 6 predicted proteins | sample IncBWC27MmetaG_FD_150860 | JGI IMG/M metagenome (GOLD analysis project Ga0210407, IMG submission 150860) | Forest soil microbial communities from Barre Woods Harvard Forest LTER site, Petersham, Massachusetts, United States - Inc-BW-C-27-M | ecosystem: Environmental > Terrestrial > Soil >... | reverse complement strand
TGCTATCTTTGACCGTTACATCCATGCCGTTAAATTCCCCGTTGAAATATCCGCGGCCGGATGGCTCAGTGCGCGAGCCGTCGGGAAAGGTCGGATTGAGAACGCGCGTCAGTTCCTTGACGAAGACAGTCCCTTCGGGAAATGAACCGGTCTTGAGGTACACGTCCAGGTTTTTCTCTTCGACGTAGACGTGGTGGTATTCGGGGAAGCCCGCCTTGCCGTTGTTGAGGGCATTGGGTGTCAAGGGAGCGCCGACAAAGACCCAGTGTCGATAACCCTCTGGTAGCTTCAACTTTCCATCCGCATCAAACACAGCTGTTGACTGCGGAGCGGCCGCAACCCGGCTCGGGTTACGCATCAATGAACTCGCAGCAACGACACTCAACCCCAAGATGACTACCAGCAAAACTTTTCGCATTTTGCGATCTCCTTTAGAACGTTTTCCAAACCCGCTCTCGTCACGCAGTGACTCTCACTTCGAGGCGAGAGCCGGATACCCTTGCACATAAACCCAGTCCGTCCCCCTTGCAGGGATGTGGCACCCCAAGCAGTCTTTCTTGTAATCGGTTGCAACTTGCTTGTCCGGGGCGTCGGATTTGAACAGAGCCCAGGCCCACCCATCACCCCACAGTGGATTGTTGGCATAGCGTCCTTTTTCGTCCTTGATCATCACGAACCAGACTTTCGTTCCCGAAGCCCAATGTGCGTCGCCCGTAGTCATTTGGGCGTGATCCGTTCCAAAGACTTGCTTTACGAGAACGGTTCCGTCGGGAAACTTCCCGGTTTTCCGATAGCTTTCAGCGGCGCCCGGGGATGCGTACGTGAGATGCATCTGGTTTCCTTTCGGGTCGAGCACCATGTATGTTCCGAGCGCCTGGTAACGATCGCGGAAATCGGTGGGTTTGCGGATATTTCCAGTTTCGTCCACTAAATCGAAACCGTTGTAATCGTTGTTGGCCTGTGATTTAAGCTGCTCATGGCCAGCCAGAATGATCAATGTGAGAAGTATTACCGAGCTGACGAACTTCATATCCCTCACCCTCAGGCCGCTTCGAATGGCCGCAGCCATACAATGCATGCGCTACGCCAATCCCACAATCCCTTGTGTTTGCGTCGATCAGCCCATGACGAAGGCAGGGGAAGCACTTAACAGGTGTCGAAAGATGACGAAGTGAAGTCTCGGTGTCGTTGTGTGACGTTACTGCGACACGCAATTAAACGCTGGAGACAGGGGATGCTTGTCGAATAAAGCGCTACTTAACGACCAATCCGCGCGGCAGTACATCGATGCTGACTCGCGAGAAGATCAGAAATGCTCTGAGGAAGGAGTGCACTAATTGCAAGGACTAGGACGAACGCCGATTAGTGGACCCGCGACTCCGGTAATAACCAGTGTTCATTGTTGATAGCCGAAGCAAACCTAGCTAATCGTGGTCAGCTGCCCAGCTCAATCGGCGACGGGTTGCCACGGCTCGTCCGGTTCTCGGCTCTCGTCCACGCCAGCGACTTCTACTTGCCGCAGTGGTCGCGAGATCCCCAGCTTCTTCATTTTGGAAATTAGGGTGGTCCGCTTTAGTCTTAGCCGAGCGGCTGCACCCAGGGGCCCTCCTACGATCCAACCTGACGCGTGCAAAGCTCGAAGGATCAGTGCGCGCTGGGAATCCTCGAAAGTGACCTCCGGTCCGACGAGGTTCGCCTTGATCGGGTTCGCTTCCACATTCGGGTCCGGCGGAAGCAAAGGATTCGCGAGCACTCCGTTGTCCGAGCGGATTACGGCCCTTTCGATCAGGTTCTGAAGTTCTCGCACGTTGCCGGGCCAAGAGTAGGAGGTGAACGCGTCCAGCGTTTCTTGCGGAATGTTGCTAATCTGCTTAGCCATGCCCCTCGAAAAGACTTCGACAAAGTGCGAGACCAGTAGCGCAATGTCCTCACGGCGCGCCCGTAATGGTGGCAACGCGATAGGAAAGACATTGAGTCGATAGTAGAGGTCGCTACGAAATTCGTTTCGCTTCACCATTTGCTCGAGATTTCTATGTGTCGCAGCAACCAGCCGGACATCTACGCAATGTGTCCGGCCACTACCTAGACGTTCGAACTCCTGTTCTTGTAGAACCCGCAGTAGCTTGGGCTGTAATGCTAGCGGGATATCGCCAACCTCGTCCAAGAAGAGTGTTCCCTTGTCGGCGAGTTCGAAGCGTCCGACTTTCTGTGCGATAGCTCCCGTAAACGCACCACGCTCATGCCCAAATAGTTCACTCTCCAGCAAATCGAAAGGAATCGCAGCACAATTTAGCTTTACGTACGGGCGACCGTACCGTCGGCTGACGTTGTGAATCGCTTGCGCGATCAATTCTTTGCCTGTACCGGTTTCGCCTTGAATCAATACTGTGGAATCGGTCGGTGCAACCCTTTCAACCTGTTCAAGCACAGCCTCGAGTGCAGGACTGTTACCTACGATTCGTTCGAACTCGCGATTTCTCTCGTCCTGTTCGCCAGACCGAAGTGTTTCGAAGCCCCCCACAAATACCTCCGAATCGCCCTCGCTACACAAAAATCGCTTTCATCAGTCACCGTTTCAAGGCCGTTCGAACGCTCTCTAGCAGAATTGCATCATCAAAAGGCTTTGCGAGGAACTTCACTGCCCCACCCCTCATCGCCTGGAGCCGTATTTTCTCGTCACCATGTGCCGTAATGAAAATGATCGGAATTGGGCAATGGTCAGCGTTCAACTTAGCCTGCAGGTCCAGCCCTGACATTCCTGGCATACTGATATCCGCGATGAGACAACCAGTATCGTGTTGCTCGCCAGATTTCAGAAAATCCTCTCCGGACGCGAACGATCGCACAGGATAACCCGCCGACTTCAGCAAACGTTGCAACGCGCCCCGGAATGACCCATCGTCATCGACTACTGCAACCATTTTTCGATTCCCTTCTCTAGCCATTTAGGTACAAGGCTAATCCGATCTCCGCACAATGCAATTATGGCTTCCGATAAGGTCGCCGATATATTTGTATAGGGGACCGTTCAATAGAGGCAGCGGGTCGGAGACGCCTCAGGGAACAGGGGCTAGCTGGTTGACGGAAGTTTGAGTTTTTCTGCCATTCTGCCCAGTTCAGCGGGGGAGTTGGCGTACATTTTGCGCATCACTTGGCCGCGATGGACCTGCGCGGTGATTTCGCTGGTTCCGAGTCTCGATGCGATCTGCTTCGTGAGCATGCCCGAAACCAGCAGTCCCATCACCTCGCGCTCCCGAGCTGTCAATGTCTGATAACGTTCCTGCAATTCCTGAATCTCATGCCGCTGCTGCCGTATTTCGTTCTCGCGCTGCAGCGCCTGCTGAATTGCGTCCAACAAATCCTGATCACGAAATGGCTTCGTTAGAAATTCCACTGCCCCAGACTTCATCGCTTTCACTGTCATGGGAATATCGCCGTGGCCGGTGATGAAAATGACCGGAATCTGAACACCCGCCTCACTCAACTTACGTTGCACATCGAGTCCGCTTATCCCTGGAAGCCTTACATCTAATATCAGGCAACTTGGACCGTCTGGGAGTTTGCGTCGCAGAAACTCCTGCGGGCTGGCAAACGCCTCCGCCCGCAGACCTACCGACTTCAACAATCGCTGCATCGCAGCACGCATCCGACCGTCATCATCAATCACGAAGACCGTAGCATCATCGGCGGAGTTCATGCGTGTGCCGCCATCTTTGCCGGCAGCGTAAACTGAAACGTTGCGCCTCTTGGAGCGTTCTCGATCGCCCAGACGCGCCCACCATGCGACTCCACAATCGAACGCGTGATCGCTAGACCCAGACCCGTTCCTTGCGATTTCGTCGTAAAGAACGCGTTGAAAATCTCAGTCGCGCTTCCGGCGGGTAGACCTACGCCCATATCGCTTACCGAGATCATCAGTTGACCGCCTTCAGCCAACTGCGACTTGATGCTAAGTTCGCCGGTCGTGTCCCGCATCGCCTCAATGCCGTTGAGCATAATATTCATGAGTACTTGCTGCAATTGCACACGATCTGCCATGACCTGAGGAACGGCTTCGCCCAGCTCAGTACGGATCGTAACGGAATAGCGATTTGCCTCATTACGCAGCATTACTACCATCTCTCGAATAACTTCGTTTACGTCTACCATCTCCAGTTTTGAGGAACCCTTTCGGTACAGTGAGCGGACACGGTCGATGATGTCGGCTGCACGTGTAGCATCTCGGACCATTTCCAAGGCAGCCTCGCGCGCCTCCGGCACATCGGGCTCACCGCGATTGAGGAATCGCAAGCACGCCTGAGCATTTGTAACCGCCGCCCCCATCGGCTGGTTGATTTCGTGGGTCAAGGAAGCTGTCAGCTCTCCCAGCGTACTGACTCGGTTCAGATGTGCGAGATGGCCCAGTTGTTGTCGCAATCTCTCGCGTTCTGCTTCCGTCTGCTTTTGTTCGCTCAAATCAAGCGCGAAACCGACGCCTTCCCTGCTACTATCCTCGAACAGCGCGCCGGCGACCAGCACCGGCACGCGGCTGCCATCTTTCCGGAACCACTCTTTCTCATACGGCTGGACGGTCCCGGTTGCCCTTACTTCTGCTAGGGCGCGTTCGTCGCGCTCGCGCCATTCGACCGGCGTCAGGTCCGTCCAGCGCACGCTCCCCGAGGCGACATCATCACGATCGTATTGCACCATTCGGAGAAAGGCTTCATTGGACGCGACGATTGCACCCTCGACATTCCAGATCACGATTGCCACAATGTTGGCTTCGACCAAACGCCGGATCTTCGCTTCCCGGTTTTCGAGATCGCGGTAGAGTCGCGTATTCTCGAGGGAGATGGCTGCTTGCGACGCAAGCACCTTCAGAACCGTGATCCGATCGGACGTGAAAACGTGGGCGGTCAGGTTGTTTTCGAGGTAAACGACTCCGTTGAGTCTGGCCTGATTAACCAACCGCAAGCAGACAATGGAGCGCACGCTATTCTGAACAATATAGGCATCCGCTGAAAACGGGTTCGCTGCCGTGGCATCGTCGAGAATAACGTCCTCGCCGGTGCGCACCACGTAGCGAACGACGGACTCTGGCAACACGGCTGCGATGGCGGAGGCATTTCGCTGATGCACCGTGACATCGTTTCCGCTGGTTGTAGCCTCTGCCTCTATTTGCAGCTCATCGCCTCGCGGGAGGATCAGGAGACCCCGTTCAGCGCCTGCGTGCTCGATGGCCGCGCGCATGACCCTGTCGATCAGTTTTTCCAAAACCATCTCGCCCGAGACTGCCTGTGAGACCTTGATTACTGTCGCTAGATCCAGGAATTCGGCCGGCGCCACGATCGTGCTCGTCGTGCCGCGATCTGGCTCTTGCTTCCGGAGGTGGGGATAGAGCTGGTCAAGTTGCCTTACCTTGCCGTCAGCCCCCCAACGGAGATAGCAATACCGAGCTTCCCGCAAATAGGTATCCGCGATCGTGTCGAGGTCTCGCGCCGCGTAGAACCGCGCGGCAACTTCGTAGGCAACCGCCTCATTGTGGATGAATCCGTTGACGCGCGCCGAGCGGATGGCCCTTTCATAAAGGCCTTCGGCGTCGACCACACGGCCTTCTATTCGTGCGATTTCGGCAGCCGCCAGAGCAACACGGTTTTCAAAATTCTCCGGGCAATGCTCCGCCCATATTTCGAGCTGTTTGTGGTGAGCCGTTAAAGCCTCGAGATGCTCCTGCCTCTCACAGGGAGCTGCGAAATCCCATGCTGCCGCGTGCGAAAGCGCACCATAGAATCGGAACGCTGCCGGTTCAAGCAGGGATGGTGCTGACCAAAGCAGTTCTTGCGCCTTCAACGAGGCATCGACGGCGGAAGCATAGTCACCTGCAAAGAACCGTGCTTCCGCCTTAAGAGTCCAGTATCCAAATCCAGGATCCGCTAATGCGGGATTACTTGCCAGATAGTGCTCAAACCCAGCTTCATCGAACTCTTTGTCGTTGAACGAACCAAATTTGTTCGTCACTCCCCGGAGGGTCCGGATTAGCTGGAGGTCCGATCTGACGATATCGACGACGAGTCCGACGCGCGCTCTCTTAGCAAACTCGACTCCTTTCTCTGCTTCCGCCTGTGTCTCGGCAAGGGGATCTCCTACAACCAGAAAATTCGTGATCAACTGCGTGAAGCTATACGCCGCGTATGTAAAGTCACCCATCCGGTAAGCGACATCGAAGGCATGACGCACCAGGTCGCGGCCGTGCCGTGCATGTTTCGTCCACGGGACAACGACGCTTCCGAAACACATACAAGTGCGAGCCTCATAACGCTTCAAGCCACGCTTTTCCAACAAGTCGTAGCCGAGTTGGCCAAATTTGAATGCACCTTCGTAGTTACCGAAGCGCGGTCCGGCTATAATCCCAAACCACACATATGCAAAGCATGACGCGTCACTATTTCCGTGCTCAAGACTAAGATTCATCACGCGGCAAATTACCAGTGCGCACAGGTCTTGGTCGAAGAATACTGCAGGCGTGATAATTTCCGTCAAAACCTCTAGAACGTCCAGAATATCGGGATCGGCGACCAAGGGCTCCTTAAGGAGGTCCTCTATCTGCCGGTCCCCAAGCAGTGACCAAATCCGATCGTATTCGCGCCGTATGTCTTCGTTGGCCGGATGAGCCGACCAGTCGGTCCCGCCACGCCGGAGATACTCAAGGCATATCTCTACGCCCCGGTCGAGCCGATTCAACGCCGTGTATAGCGTGAGCTGCAATCGTGTGACAACCGCCAAATCATGGGCGCCGTTGGCACGCGCGGCGAGCATTGAAAGCCGCTTTTCCGCGGATTCCATCCTGGCGGTCAGCAGTTCACACTCAGCTGTCAAGTATTCGAGCGAAAAGGTAAGCTCGTAATCTGTGTCCCAACTCTCTTCTGTCAGTAGCGGCCGACCCGTCGCAAGGTAAGAAAGAGCTGAGGCATAAGCGATCGATAACTTCGCCCGCCTGGCCGCGATCAAGTTGAATTCTCCGACGCGCTTCCGCTCGTCATTCGAGGTAATGAGGTGAGTCGCGCGATTGAGCTGGTTCACGATCTCGAAGATTCTCTCTTCGCGCTCGTGTAAAGGAGTTCTCTCTGCCAGCAGCCTTCCGATTCGGAGGTGCGTCTCGGCACGCAATTGCTTCGGGATCAAAGAATAGGCGGCCTCCTGCACACGGTCGTGGAGAAAACGATAGGAATCTTCGGAGCGGTAGACGAGACCTGCTAGAACAGATTCCCAGAGTTGGCGGTCTATTTCCTCATTCGAGTCCTCGTAAATCATGTGAAGAATGGTGAAGTCCGCGCTGTTACCCAGGCAGGCGAGTTGCTTTAATGCGTTTTGGGTGCCGGCAGACATGCGGTTCAACTTGCCGACCATCAGGTCCACCACGTTGTCCGTGTAGTTCTTCGCACGAATTCGGCTCAAATCCCAGGTCCACCGTCCTTCGCCACGATCGAACGTGAGCAATCCTTCATCGGCAAGCTCGGAAATGAACTGGATTGCGAAAAATGGATTCCCGTTCGTCTTCTCATGGACCAATTCCGCGAGGGCGCGAGCTTCGTCCGGTTCACAATGAAGGGAATGCGCAACAAGTTGCTCCAGGTCTTCGCGAGTTAGAGGTGCAAGCACGATCTCCTGCAGCCTGACTCCTGCCCGACGCATCGCTTCGAGCTTGCTCATCAGAGGATGAGCGAAGCCGACTTCATTGTTGCGGTACGCGCCGATCAACAACAAGTGCTTGATGTCGGACTGCGTCAGCAGATCCTCCATCAAGTCCAACGTCCCCGCATCCAGCCATTGCAAATCATCGAGGAACAAGGCAAGAGGATGTTCTGGCCGCGCGAATACACCGATGAATTGGCGAAGTACCAGGTGGAACCGGTTCTGCGCGTCGAGTGCGGGAAGTTCGGGAACCGCCGGCTGCTCTCCGACGATGAGTTTCAATTCCGGGACTAACTCCACGACCAACTGTCCGTTCGGGTCTAACGCCTCATGGAGGGCATCGCGCCACTTGCTCAACTCTTCTTCGCTCTTACTCAGTAGCGGGCGGATCAGGCTCTGAAACGCTTTTGCCAGAGTCGCGTAAGGAATGTCGCTCTTGTATTGATCGAACTTGCCTGATGCGAACAGGCCACGCGGCAGCACGAGCGGTTTATGGAGTTCATTGACGACGGACGACTTGCCAATACCGGAATACCCGGAAACGAGCACCAATTCGGGGAGTCCGCCGGCGACGATACGATCGAAGGAGGAGAGCAGGGTCTCAATTTCGGATTCTCGCCCGTACAGTTTTTCGGGAATCAGCAGCCGGTCTGGTATGTCGTGCTTGCCAAGAGAGAATTCGGCGATGCACCTATGCGCTTCCCATTCACCGAGACAGCGGCGAAGATCACTCTCCACGCCGGACGCCGTCTGGTAGCGTTCCTCGGGAGTTTTGGCGATCAGTTTCATTATGATCGCCGAAAGACTGCTCGGCAGGTCCTTCATTCGCTCGTGAGGCGCCACCGGATGGCGCGCGATGTGACAATGTACCCATTCCATCGGATCCGAAGCTGTAAAGGGCAGGCTACCGGTCAGCATCTCGTAAAGGGTGACGCCTAGGGCATAAAGATCACTGCGAGAATCAATGGTGCGGTTCATTCGGCCGGTCTGTTCGGGTGCCATGTAGGCGAGTGTTCCTGCGATGAACTCGGGAGGCCCGGCCGATTGATGTTCTCGCGGAAGACGCGAGGTGATGCCAAAACCAGTAAGCCAGACCTGACCAGTTACGGAGTCAACCAGGACATTCGAGGGCTTCACGTCCTTGTGGATTAACTTTCGCTTGTGCAATTGGCTGAGCGCACCTGCGAGACCGATGGCTATGCGCAAGAAGCGACCTGTCTCGATTGGCCCTTGAATTAGACGATGGAGAGGCTCGCCACCCGGGTCCTCGAGCACAAGTGCCTTGTGCCCGTTGTACTGAGAAAGTGCAAGTGGTCGAACGGCCCACGTTGTGTCGAGATCGTCCCGGAATGAATATTCGTGCTCTATCTTCTTGAGGCTTTGCACCGCTGGGCGTGTTGAAGCAGGAACCAGCAGCAGAACCGAAGACAATTCTGCTCCGCTCGCGCGTGCTCGGTACAGGATGAACTCGTCATCCTCACGGAGCGATTTACGCGTATAGGCTGAAATCTCCATGATGTCTGGCCTCTGCTCCACCACCCGGCGAGAACAGCAATTATGTTCACATCCTTTTCACCGCTAGAAAGAGATCCGGACGCCCAGCTGAATCTGACGGGCACTATCGACTGTCGAGAATATCCTCCCCACGCCATTGGCGAAATGGCCTGCCACATCTCTAAAGACGGCGTCTCCGTTCCCTCCCAGAGCAATGGGATTTTGAGTGTTACTGGGGACGGCAAAATTCGGATGATTCAGGACATTGAACGCTTCGGAGCGTAGCATGATTTTCATGCCCTCCCTCACCTGGAAACTCTTCTGCAGCGCCAGATCGAATTGTGTGAAGCCCGGACCACGCAGTATATCGCGTCCAGCAGTGCCAAACTGACCGGGAGGCGGTAACGCAAATGCACTCGGGTTAAACCAACATGCCGGCGTACCCACTCTGGTGCCGTTTGGACAAACACCCGAGTAAGGATTACCAATGAGGTTTGGTCTTCCCGCGATGACCACGGACTGCAAATCCGCATTGTCGAACGAAAGTACTGGAGTAAAAGGCACGTTGCTGTGAACGCTGGCAATGCCGGAGAGCTGCCAGCCGCCGAACCAACTTCTCCGGCCAAACGGCAGTTCATACACAACGTTTCCGACGAAATTGTGCCGAATGTCGAATCCCGAACGGCCTCGGCTTCCCTTGCGATTGAAAATGTCCTGAGACTCTGGTTCATTAACAGCGTCGATAAGAAAAGTATTCGAAGCATCATCTATGGAATGAGATAACGTGTAAAAGACTTGCCAGGACAAACTATCAGTGTGCTGTCTCGAGACGGACAGTTGGAAGGAGTTATAGAAAGATTGAGCATCGGTTAGCACCATCTGCAGAGGGGAAGGCAAGTTGGGATTGAAGCGATGTCCCAACGCTGGTTCGAAGGGATTCTGCTCTCCCGCGCGCGCGAGGTGATTGCCGCGCGCACCAAAGTATCCTGCGCTGAGAATCGTACCTCGCGTGATTTCCCGTTCCAAGTTGAGGTTATATTGCAGCGCGTACGGGAACTTCGGATGGTAAGTAGTCTGGATGAGGAACAGCGGTTGCGTGAGCACCGCATTTTTGGGGCTGGGAAAACTGGGGAAAATCAGCGTATTTATGCCGAAAAAAGGAGGTAGAAACCGGTCGATACCAAACAGAATTACGGGGAACTGATCGCGAAAAACACCGCTCCCACCGCGCAGTACGGTCTTGCCGTCACCGAAAATGTTCCATGCGAAACCGGCCTGGGGTGACAGCAGATCCGCAGGTGTCCCGGCAAATACCTGTCCGACGGTTGGTCCAGAGTCCGTTGCGGGGTTCCGGATCACTGAGAGACGGCCGTGCACCTCGCTTGGATTGGAATAGAAGTCATACCGCAATCCCCCATTTAAAGTCAGACGGCTCGTGACTCGCACATAATCCTGTGCGAACCCTGAGATTACGCTCTGGCGGTAGTCGCGGTGAGAATCGGACATGGAAGGAGCAGAACCAAGGTATGACAAAGGCAGAGCTTGAAGGAAGAATTCCAGAGCTGGATTGTCGCTGTGTGCCGGAAAACCGAAGGGACTCAGATCCGTAAACGAGTACAGTCCATTCACCGCAGCATCCAGGGGGCCGTTGGACTGAATCCTTCGAAACTCACCTCCGAACTTCAAGGTTTGACGACCAGTTGTGCGCGAAACCTGTTCCTGAATTTGATATACGGTCGAAAAATCACCCAGGGGAACCTCTATGTTGTAGCCAATGAAGCTCATACCCGCAACGTCGAGCATACCGAAGGGCCGACCGGGCACTCGGGAAATGGAGAGACCAGGGTGTGTGTCGACAATCGAGGTTGACGCGGTGGTGCGGTTAATGCCGAATCGCAGTTCATTGAATAGTTGGTGTCCGAGATCTCTGCGGTCCTGAACACTGAAGTACTGATTGCGTGCGTCATGACCGACCGGAAACCCCGGGACATAAGTTCCGGGGGGCGTTCCGAAATAAGGCACCAAGGAAGTGCTGTCGTCCACAACGTAACGGACGAACAGCGAATGCGTGCTGGAGAAATTGTGGTCCACGCGAACCATGCCGTGATGCTCGTACGTGGCACCCTTGTCGGCTGTAATCAGGTCTCCAGTTCCATCGCCATTGTCAGCGCCATTCGAGGGAGGAAGTAGAGCCAGGAACGGTTGTGTGCGCGGATCAATCGCAACCGAGACGCAACCACTGGGTGAGGTACTTGTGCAGGCGCTCGGATCATTGGCAGCAGGCAGCAATCCCTGGTGCGCCAGCGCGTCCGGGACGGTCGCAATCGCCGTGGATGCCTGCACTTCGCGGAAGCCCTCGTAGCTGACAAAAAAGAAGGTGCGATCACGAGCCACAGGCCCACCTATACTGGCTCCAAATTGGTTGCGCACGAATGGCGGGATTGGACGGCTACTTAGATCGAAATAGTTCCTGGCGTCCAGTGCGGCATCTCGATGCAATTCAAACAACGATCCATGGAAATGATTGCTACCTGATTTGGTGATTGCCTCGATGACGCCCCCACCATTTGTACCGTACTCGCTGCCGAACGTCTGGGTTAAGATCCGTACCTCCACGAAATCTTCTAGCCCCAGAAAAAGCCCAGAAGCGCCGGCAGGCGAATAGCCAAACACGGGATCATTGGCATCCATGCCGTCGATGAGAACATTCGTCCAACTCGGGCGCATACCGTTAATGGACAGTTGCCCGGCCTTGCCATTTGACAACAACGAAGGAGCACCGCTAGGTGTTGGTGCAACTCCAGGTTGCAGGATTGCGACCTTGAACAGGTCGCGACCGTCCAGAGGAAGCGCAGTCAAGCTTCGTTCCGCAATCATTCCTTCTATAGCGGTGGTGCTGGTGTCAAGGCGTGAAACACTCGCCTCGACCGTCACGTGCACAGAAACCTTGCCCAAAATCAACGACAGATTGATTCCGATTACGGCACCCGGACTCAGCGCAATTCCTTCGCGAACCTCGGTCTGGAATCCATCTTTATGTACGCGAAGCGTATACCTTCCAGTCGGCAAGCCCACCAGCTGATATTCGCCCGTTTTGTCGGTGCGCCCGTCCCGTTTCAATCCCGTGCTTACGTTCTCGACCGAAACCTCGGCTCCGGGAACAACAGCCCCGCTGGTATCTGTGACGGTACCGAACAGCGTTCCAAGTTGCGTTTGCGCCAACGTCGGCGCTGCAATTAGTGCTGCTAACAAAAAGAGGAACAGCACGCTCTTACTTTTCGAGGGAGAATACGTCGACGTAACAATCGAAGCGATCATCATTCACCCGCACCATTGTTTCTGTGCTCAGGGTTGAGAGTTCGTGGTCAGCGCACGACCTCAATCAGCGACGGGTTGCCAGGGCCTGTCCTGCTCGAGATTCTAGTTCAGTCCGGCCACCTCCACTTGCCGCACTGGTCGCGAGATCCCATGCTTCTTCATTTTGGAAATTAGCGTCGTCCGCTTGAGTCCTAGGCGAGCAGCGGCACCTTGTAGTCCTCCGACAATCCAACCTGACGCATCCAATGCTCGCAGGATCACTGCTCGCTGCGAATCCCAGAACACGCTCTCCTGTGCGGAACGCAGTACGACAAAGTTCGGGTTGCACGGGTTCTCTCCTAGCAGGTTCGCGCCCAACGTGGAGAATGGATTCGCAAGCACTCCGTTGTCCGAGACGATTACGGCCCTCTCGATCAGGTTCTGAAGTTCCCGCACGTTCCCGGGCCAGGAATACGAGGTGAACGCATCCAGCGTTTCTCTTGGAATGCTGCTGATCTGTTTACCCATGCGCCGAGAAAAGACTTCCACGAAGTGCGAAACCAGGAGCGGTATATCCTCCCGGCGTTCGCGCAGGGGCGGCAGCACAATCGGAAATACGTTTAGACGATAGTAGAGGTCGCTGCGAAACTGTTGCCGTGCAACCATTTCCTCCAGATTGCGATGGGTCGCGACCACCAGACGCACATCGATGTGATGGGTCTTTCCGCTTCCCAGCCGCTCGAACTCTTTTTCCTGCAGCACGCGCAGCAGCTTGGGCTGCAAGGCCA
>Ga0210407_10003271_pt1 | contig 13251 bp, 7 predicted proteins | sample IncBWC27MmetaG_FD_150860 | JGI IMG/M metagenome (GOLD analysis project Ga0210407, IMG submission 150860) | Forest soil microbial communities from Barre Woods Harvard Forest LTER site, Petersham, Massachusetts, United States - Inc-BW-C-27-M | ecosystem: Environmental > Terrestrial > Soil >... | reverse complement strand
TCCTGGGCCGACCTGATGATTCTTGCAGGAAACGTCGCTCTGGAGTCCATGGGCTTCAAGACCTTCGGCTTTGGCGGCGGCCGTGCGGACGTGTGGGAGCCCGAAGAAGTCAATTGGGGCCCAGAAGGCAAGTGGCTGGGCGACGAGCGCTACACCGGCGACCGCGAGCTTCAGAACCCGCTCGGCGCCGTGCAAATGGGACTGATCTACGTAAATCCGGAAGGACCGAACGGCAAGCCGGATCCCCTCGCGGCGGCCAGGGATATCCGCGAAACTTTTCGCCGAATGGCGATGAACGACGAAGAAACCGTCGCGCTGATCGCCGGCGGCCACACATTTGGCAAAACGCACGGCGCCGGCGAGGCGGCAAACGTGGGCGCAGAGCCCGAAGCGGCTGCCATCGAGGAACAAGGCCTCGGCTGGAAGAGCAAATTCCGCTCCGGCAAGGGTGGCGACGCGATCGGCAGCGGCCTGGAAGTGATTTGGACCGAGACGCCGACCAAGTGGAGCAACAATTTCTTCGCGAACCTGTTCGGCTACGAATGGGAACTCACGAAGAGCCCGGCCGGCGCACACCAGTGGACACCGAAGAATGGCGCAGGCGCGGGCAAGATGCCGGATGCGTACGATTCGTCCAAGCGCCACGCGCCATCCATGCTGACGACGGACCTCTCTTTGCGCATCGATCCTGCATACGAAAAAATTTCACGGCGCTTCTACGAGCATCCGGAGCAGTTCGCCGATGCGTTTGCCCGGGCGTGGTTCAAGCTGACGCACCGTGACATGGGCCCGATCGTGCGTTATCTCGGCCCACTGGTTCCGAAAGAGACGCTGGCGTGGCAAGACCCGATTCCCACGGTGAATCATCCGCTGATCGGGGAGCAGGACATCGCCGCTCTGAAAGCGAAAATCCTCGCATCCGGTCTGTCCATTTCCCAGCTGGTGTCCACGGCTTGGGCGTCGGCTTCGACGTTCCGCGGCTCTGATAAGCGCGGGGGAGCGAACGGCGCGCGCATTCGCCTGGCGCCGCAAAGGGACTGGGCCGTCAACCAGCCGGCGCAGCTGGCGAAAGTATTGCAAACGCTCGAAGCGATCCAAAAGGAGTTCAACGCTTCTGCATCTGGCGGTAAGAAGGTTTCGCTGGCGGACCTGATTGTTCTTGGCGGCGGTGCGGCAATTGAAAAGGCCGCCAAAGCCGGGGGGCACGACGTGAAACTTCCATTCACGCCGGGACGCATGGACGCGTCGCAAGAGCACACCGATGTTGCATCGTTCGAAGCGCTCGAACCGAAGGCGGATGGCTTCCGCAACTACGTCAACGGCAAGCAGCGCGTGTCGGAGGCGGAGCAGTTGGTGGATCGGGCGCAATTGCTGAGGCTTACGGCTCCGGAGCTGACGGTTCTCGTAGGCGGCCTGCGGGTGCTGGGAGCGAACGCCGGGAACTCCAAACACGGCGTCTTCACCAAGCGGCCGGAAACCCTTGCGAACGACTTCTTCGTCAACCTCCTGGACAGGGGGACGGTCTGGCAACCATCCAACGAATCCAACGGGTCCGGAGCGGTCTACGAAGGACGCGACCGCAAGACGAACGAGGTGAAGTGGACCGGTACGCGTGTGGACCTGATCTTCGGTTCGCACTCGCAACTGCGCGCTTTCGCGGAAGTCTATGCGTCCGCGGACTCGAAGGAGAAGTTCGTGAAGGACTTCGCGGCGGCGTGGACCAAAGTGATGAATCACGATCGCTTCGACCTGGCCTGAGATCGGCGGAAGAAGAGAGCTGTGAAGAAGGGGGCGGGCCGCGAGGCTCGCCCCGTTTTGTTTTGAAGCGCGGGTTTAGGGTAAGGTTACGGCGGCGGAAAATTCTGGTGATTGGCGGGGACATGGCTAAGCTGACATTTCTGGGTGCGGCGGGAAGCGTTACGGGATCGAAATATCTGGTGGAAGCGGCGGGCAAGCGGCTGCTGGTGGATTGCGGGATTTTCCAGGGGCCTCAGGAGCTGCAGGATCGTAATTACAAGCCGCTGCCGGTCGATCCGAAGACCATCGATTATGCAGTGTTGACGCACGCGCACCTGGACCACACCGGTTGGCTGCCGGTGCTGGTGAAGGCGGGGTATCACGGGCCGATTTATGCGAATCCGGCGACGATCGAGATGACCAGCCTGTTGCTGAAGGATTCCGCGCACATTCAAGAAGAGGACACCGCGCACGCGCTGAAGAACAAGTACAGCCGGCACGCGCATCCGGAAGCGTTGTATACGACGGAAGATGTGGAGCCGGCGCTGAAACTGCTGAAGCCCATGCCGAGGGCGGGCGGATTCGACATCAGCAAGGAATTTCATGTGGTTTCGTATGACGCGGGGCACATTCTCGGTTCGTCAAGTCTGGAACTAACGATCACAGAGGGCGAAAAGAAGACTGTTGTCGTTTTTTCCGGGGACATAGGACGGTACAACCAGGTGATTTTAAAGGACCCGACAACGCCAGCATCGAACGCGGATGTTTTGATTTGCGAATCGACGTATGGCGATCGGGAACACGCGGAAGGCGATCCGGCGGAACTGCTCGCGGGGATCGTGAATCGCGTGGTGAAACGCGGGGGATCGATCATCATTCCGGCGTTTGCGATCGGACGAACGCAGACGTTTATGTACTACCTGCGGCAACTGGAGGACCAGCAGAGGATTCCGCGCGTGCCGGTGTATGTGGATAGCCCCATGGCGCTAAGCGCGACGGAGCTGTACTTGAAGCACAAAGAGGATCAAGACGAGGAATATTTGCGAGAGGAGAACAGCGGGAAGGGCGATCCGCTGAACGTGCGCGAGTTCCACTTGACGCGCACGGCGGAGGAGTCGAAGTCCATCAACGGGGTGAAGACACCCTGCATCATCGTATCGGCGAGCGGAATGGTGAGCGGCGGGAGAGTGCTGCATCACCTGGCCCTGCGGCTGCCGGACGCGCGGAACGCGGTAATCCTGGCGGGGTTTCAGGCACAAGGGACACGCGGACGTGCGCTGCTGGAAGGCGCGAAGACGCTGAAATTGTACGGGCAGGAAGTGGCTGTGAACGCGGAGATTGTGGAGATGGGGCAGTTTTCGGCGCATGCGGGAAAGAGCGAATTGCTGCGCTGGCTGGGTGCGCTGCCGGCGGCGCCGAAGCAGACGTATTTGACGCATGGCGAACCGGCGGCGGCGCAAGCTTTGCAAGAGGCCATTACAGAGAAGTTTCATTGGAAAGCAGCCGTGGCGCGGTACCTAGATACGGTGGAATTGGGGTAGAAAGGCACGCCGGGGCTAGGGAGAGCAAGGTCTTGGAAGAAAAGGCGTATCCTCTCAATATTTTTCAGGTTGCAGGAAACTTATCTGAGGCTGGCATCGTCTATACAGGCAAGACCACTCGCGGGGTAGGGGGCTAACCACCACAGGGCAACCGACCGTCAGTCTCCTACCCCTAAAAACCCGAAAACGGTTGAACTGCGGAAATTTAGCTAAATTCATTACATAGTTTCTACCAGTTTTCTTCGGGTCCAGAAATAATCCAGCACAGCCGACCGCTGCGCGAAGCGAAGCCGCAGCATGCCCGGGCCCTGCGCCCACGTCTTTGGCTTCGGGACCGAATTGGCCTTCTGAGCTGTCGGGTTGTCAGGCGTGAAGCGAGGATATCCCCCTGTCCTCTTATTCGGTGCGTTTGGGAGGTGGCGGGCCAAGAACCGTGCATGTTCCCAAATCATTGTCCGGAAAGGCAAAACACGTGACGTTCAGCCGGATTCGTTCCATGGTCTCACTTGGACCACCAGCGCTGCGAGCGGGCTCGAAAAACCACTCACGAACAATCGCCTGTGTTCCAGACTCGATTTCTTTCAGGGGAGCATTCTTCACCCTCACCTCGCGCACCGTGCCGTCTTTTTTTATGATGAACTGTGCCTCAACAACAGCCATCCCCTTCACGTCCTTACTGACAGGAAACGACCCCAGCTGACAACGGAGACAGCTGGATACCGGAGTCAAAGAGGTTTCATAAGCCAGAGGTATACCTACCCCTGCGCTATGAGGCCGGTTCTCCACAGGTGGACGTTGGGGCACCTTAGAAACGACAGCCGACTGCGCGCATTTAAGGATGACCCCCACGCTGCAAACTGTATCCTTTGCGAGCGCCCAACTGGGTTGCAGTGATCCATCAGCAGGCACCGAGAGGAAAATGGGTTGTTCGTTATAAAGATCGGCAATCGCCCCATCATAAAGAATGCAGCCCTGGGATGCGCAGCTATTGAACTCAGCAGGCGCGCGAACACCATGAGTCCATTGTTCACCGTCCGCAGAATGTATGGCTACAGGTACGCTGTACCCACCTCCCTTCTCTCTTTCGACGTACTCGATTCCAAACGCCCAGTATTCGCCCTTGTGGGTGAAAAGAGTACCGGCGAAAGTGTTATCCAAGTGGATGGACTTCCAATTCTTTCCGCCGTCTCGTGTGATGACAAAAATGTTTTCACCCTGCGTCTGATGCAGGGCGATTGCGGAACGGTTGGCATCCAACAAAGCGACCGATAGGATATTCGTAAAAGGCCGAATGGCGGGATCGTTCCTCAGTGCTGATGCTTCGGTCCAGTGCAGGCCGGCGTCTTCGGTCGTTTCGACGCTCGAGCGACCCCGGCGAATGCCGTGCCTTTCGTCTGAAAATGAAATATCCAGGATCGTTTCCCGGCTACCTGGTACTGAGGTCCAGGTCTCTCCGCCATCTCTCGAAGAGAGGAAGGTGCCGTTGGTACCAGCCGCGTACCCAACCATGGGATTTACAAACACAAGGCGTAGCAGGATGTCGCCGTCCACCTTCTGATGCTTAACCGACCACTGATTTCCTCCGTCACGAGAGACCGCGATCATTTCGTCTGCGCCACTCACCCACAACGAATCTGCGACCGCGATAACATCCATGGGTCTAAAGGGAAGATCGACGGATCGCCAACCGACGCTTGGTGAATTAGCAGACGTTGTAGTGGGTCGGCCGGACGGAAGATCGCACGAAGTCAGAAAGGCCAATACGACGAGAGCACGGAACCACCAGTTGGAAATGAGATACATATCTTTTCCTCTGGGCCAGATTGTATGACAAGGTGGGATGGGTTACGAGCACGAGTCTAGGCGTCAAGAATTATCATGCTCGCAGTTTTGCAAGCCGATCTTCCGCCGCGGCGAGGGTGCTTTCCTTCTTGCAGAAGGTGAAGCGGACTTGGGAGGCGCCGTCGCGCGCATCATTGTAGAAGCTCGAGCCGGGGACGCAGGCCACGCCGATTTCCTCAACGAGGAATTTGGCGAAGGAGACGTCTTTCGTTTCGGCGGGAAAACGGATGGGGTCGGGATCGGCAAAGCGCGAGATGTCGGTCATGATGTAGTAGGCGCCGCGCGGTTTGAAGACGGTGAACCCGGCGGCGTTGAGGATTTTCAGAAGGCGTTCGCGCTTTTCCACGTAACTGGCGGCGAGCTTGTCATAGTAGGACTGCGGCGATTTGAGCGCGATAGCACCGGCTTGCTGCAATGGCGCAGCGGCGCCGACAGTCAGAAAATCGTGGACTTTGCGGATGGCGGCGGTGGGTTCGGGCGGAGCGATGGCCCAGCCGACACGCCAGCCAGTGACGCTGTAGGTCTTTGACATACCGTTGATGACGATGGTGCGTTCGCGCATGCCGTCGATGGTGGCCATGGAGATGTGCTCGGCGCCGTCGTAGAGGATGTGCTCGTAGATTTCGTCGGTGATACAGAAAGTGTTCCAGCGCACGCAAAGGTCGCGGATAAACTCGAATTCGGCGCGCGTGAAAACTTTTCCGGTGGGGTTGTTCGGCGTGTTGAGGATGATGGCTTTGGTGCGCGGGCCGAATGCAGCGGTCAATTCCCTTTCGTCGAAGGACCAATCCGGCGGGCGAAGTTTTACAAAACGCGGTGTGGCCCCGCTGAGGATCGCGTCGGGGCCGTAATTCTCGTAAAACGGCTCGAAGACCACGATTTCGTCACCAGGATTGATTATAGCCATCATGGTGGACATCATGGCTTCGGTCGAGCCGCAGCAGATGGTGATTTCGCGCTCGGGATCGACGCGGATTCCCTGGGTGCGCTCGAATTTCTCGACGATAGCGTCGCGCAGAGGCTTAGCGCCCCAGGTGATGGCGTATTGATTGATGTCGTCGGCGATGGCCTGGCGCGCAGCCTCTTTCACTTCGGCGGGGGCCGCAAAATCCGGGAATCCCTGCGAGAGATTGACGGCGTCGTGTTTCATCGCCAGGCGCGTCATTTCGCGAATGACAGATTCGGTGAATTGTTCGGCCTTGGCCGAGAGCATGCGGCGCGCGAGTTCGCCAGCGGGAATCGATGCGATACGGGATTCGGATGGGTTCATCAGTCACCTTAAAAGTGGAAAGTAAGAGTTTAAAGTTGAATGAAGGAAAAGCAAAGTGGAAGCGGAATGGAAGGCGGTGGGTCCGATAATCGCGACCAGGGTCATGTGAATTGCCGAGACGCGGACGGACTTCCTAGTACGCTATTTGTTGCCATCTCGCGGTTAACCACTGGCCCTCAAAGCGCAGGCCGCCACGTCCCTGTTTTCACTCGTACCGGAGCGCGACCATCGGATCAATGCGGCTAGCTCTGCGTGCCGGAATCCAGCAGGCTAGAGCGGCGACGGACAGGAGGAGGGCGGGGACGCCTAGGAAGACCCCTGTGTTGAAGGGGCCGTTTGGGATGGCGTGGAGGGAAATGACTAGGGCTAGCAGCCAGCCGATGGCTGTGCCCCAGGTAATGGCGCCCAAGTTTTCGCGGATGATTTGGAGGACGACGCGGGTGCTGGTGGCGCCGAAAGCGAGGCGCACGCCAATTTCTCTGGTGCGCCGGGCTACGGCGTAAGAGACCACGGCGTAGATTCCGATGGCGGCCAGGCCAAGCAGGAGCGGACCAAGGACGGCGAACATGCGGGCGGGAATGCGGCGGAGATAGAGGTTGCGGTCGATGTGTTGAGAGAAGGTGCGCACGTCGTAAAGAGGGAGCATGGGATCGAGATCGCGCAGGACGGCACGCACTTCCGAGGTGAGTGCGGCTTCGTTGCCGGTGCGCGTCCGCAGGTGAATTTCGCCCTGATCCTGGGGACGATCGCGGTAGGAGAAGTAGATGGCGGGCTGCGGGGGCTCGCCGAGCGCGTCGTAGGCGGAATTGCGGGCCACGCCGATGATGGTGAAGCTTTGCGTGCGCGTCTGGAGGCTGCGGCCGATGGCCTCCGCACCACTCAGGTAACGGCGGACAAACTCTTCATTGACGATGGCTTGTGCAGGCGCGACTTTATTTCGCATGTCGGCAAAATCTGTTCCTTCAAGAAGCGGAATGGCCAGCACATTAAAGTACCCGGGCGTGACGGTGTTAGAGATGGCGCGATCCTGACCGGGCTCCGTGCGCGTGTGGCCTTGCACGGTAAAAGGACGGCGCGGAATTCCATGCAAGTCTACGGGAACATTGGTGGCGATGGCGGCGGCCTCGACGTCCGGTAAGGAGCGCAGGCGTTCGAGAAGGCGTGCAGCAAATTCGCGATTGGAGGCGTCGTTGGGATTGCGACCACTTAAGTCGTAAGCGGCCAGCAAGACGCCCTCGGGGCGGAATCGCGGATCGGTTTGGCGCGCGGAGCGAAAATTGTCGAGGAAGAGCGCCGCTGCGATCAGAACGACTGAGGCCAGCCCGACTTCCACACCCATCAGAACTTTGCGCGCGCGGCTGCGGGGCGGCGTGTTGGAACTGGAGCGAAGGCCGTCCTGTGGATCCAGGCGGGCGAGATGGAGGGCCGGCGGCGCGCTGAAAATCAAACCGCAGGCAATACCTAGCAAGATCGCGAAAGCGAGGGTGAAGGCATCCACTTTTGTCGGAAACAGGATGGGAAATGCGCCAATCATGGGTGCGATGCGCAACGCCGTGGTGCCCCAAAGGGCGAAGGCAGCTCCGAGGCCTGCGCCAGTGAAAGCGAGAAGCATATTTTCCGAGAGCACCAAGCTGGCAATGCGCCAGCGTCCCGCGCCTAACGCGACGCGCACGGCCATCTCGCGCTGGCGCGTGCTGCCGCGAGCGAGCATGAGGTTGGCGGTGTTGCCGCAGACAGCCAAGAGCAGGAGCAGCATGACGCCTTGCAGGATGGCCAGGCCGCTGATCAGCAAACGCTGCGGACCGCGAGGGGAATTCCAGATGGGAAGAATCTCGCCGCCGATTCCGGCGCTGGCGTCAGGATAGTCGCGGGCAAGCTGAGCCATGGCGGAGCTGAACTCGGCTTGTGCTTGCTGGCGTGTTGCACCAGACTTTAGCATGCCGATCAAGGAAAAAGAGCGGGAGGTGCGATCTTCGAGGTCGCGTACTCCGCCGAGCAAGGCAGCCGTCATGGTGGCCGGCGCCCAGAGCTCGAACTTTAAGGGGACCAGTGTTCCCTGGAATTTCCTGGGTGCGACGCCGATGATGGTGAGGTCGCGATCGTTAACGTGGAGTTTTTGTCCCACCGCGGCTGGGGAGCGGCGAAACCGCGTTTGCCAGTAATCATAGGAAATCACGACGACAGGTTCAGTGCCGGGGCGCTCCGCTTCCTCCGGGCGAATAAATCGTCCGAAGGCAGGCTGCAGTCCCAGCGCAGAAAAGAAATTGCCGGAGACGAGTTGGCCGTGGGTCCGCTCGGTCTTGCCCGGCTCGCCGACGTTGAAGGGCACCATTTGAGAGGCGACGATGTCCTGCAGCGCCGGTATCTGTGTCTGCAAGTCGCGATATTCCAGCCAGGAAGCACCTGGATACCCACCCGTCTCCGTGCGAGGCTCGACCAGCAGAAAGCTCGATGCACCACTCACGGCGGGTATCGGCTGGAAGAGGATCATTTGAATCCAGGAAAAAATCGTGGTATTCACACCAATGCCTATGGCGAGCGAAAGGATGATCACGGCCGCAAGGCCGGGCATGCGGCGAATGGTGCGCACGGCGTTTCGAAAATCGCCGAAAAGGTTTTCGATAAAGAGCAGGCCGCGCTCGGCGCGATAGTCTTGTTTCATGGCTTCGACGCCGCCAAACTTGAGCATGGCTTGCCGCCGCGCCTCGACCGGTGAAAAGCCGGCGCGAAGATTTTCTTCGGTTTGCAGAGCGATATGTCCCGCAATCTCTTCCCGCAGGCGCTCTTCTTGTGACCGTTTTGCAGCCGAGTTGAACAGGCGAGTGAGCAACCGCCTCAGAGACCTCATGACAAATCCTCCGCCTTGGCTTCGAAGAACCGGTCGATGATCGCCGCCGTTTGCTCCCAATCCTGGGTCTCGACCTGCAACTGCTTGCGTCCTTCCCGTGTCAGCCGATAGAAGCGCGCCCTGCGATTGTTCTCCGAGGCGCCCCACTCGGATGCGATCGCGCCTTCTTGCTCCAGCTTCAACAGCACGGGATACAGAGTCCCTTGATTCACGGCAAGCAGATCTCCGCTGATTTGCTCGATGCGCCGCGCGATTCCATAACCGTGCAGCGGTCCCAGGACATCGAGAGTCTTGAGGACCATCAACGCCAACGTGCCTTGCAGGACGTCCGTTTTTGGTTTCACAGCACCGCCATTTTGGTTTCCAACAGGAAGGATGTCACACTTCCTTTGGGAAAACAACAGGTAAGTTGTCGTTCACCACGGGGATGGAGGGATTACTGCGAGGTACATCCATCTGGGGAGGCGAGAAAAGAAAAAGATTAACGGAGTAGCGCAATGGACGCAGAGAGACGCGGAGAAATGGTGCACGAGAAGCTGCGGCTCCGCAGTGAAGGTCAGCGGCTGTGGGCTGCGGCCGAGACTGCCGGACCAGCGCCGGGACCATAAATCATCCGGTAGACTTCGGCGTTGCGCAAGACGATTTGTACATATTCGCGGGTCTGCGTGAAGGGGATGGATTCGACGAGTTCGGGAATTTCTTCGTAGTTGCGTTCGCCCTTCCAGAGTGCGATGCGATCTTCGCCGGCGTTGTAGGCCGCGGCGGCGTACTCCGGCGCGCCGGTCAAGCGCACCAGGTTGGCGATATAGAGCATGCCGAGCTGTAAGTTGTAGTCCGGTTGGAACAGCAAGTTCTTGCTGTATTTCACTTTCAGTTGCTTCGCCAGGATTTTGCCGGTCTTGGGCAGAACTTGCATGAGACCGATGGCGTTGGCATAGGAAACGACATCGGCCTGAAACGTGGATTCCTGGCGGATGAGTCCGGCGGCGAACATGGGATCGAAATCGTTCTTGGCGGCCTCGCGGCGCAGAGCGGCTTCATAAGGCAGCGGGTAGAGCGCTTTCCAAACTTCAATGGGAGCGTCAGAAATCTTGCGCGAATCGAAACTCGGAACGATGATGCGGCCATAGGCCATGCCGGCGGCAAAATGACCTTGTTCGAAGGCGGCTTGCGCGGCTTCGAGCAGGAAGCGCGGCGACGAAGTGGCGAAGTAGGCGTTCTTGAGTTCGAGCTCGGCGGAAGCATCGAAGGCGATGGTGCGAAGCGCCTGCGCCCGCGCCCAGCGGTCGGCGGCAGCGGGTGGAATAGGCTCGTCGAAGGGCCGAAGAGCGGGTGGCGGCGGAATGCTGGCAAGCACTTCGGCGGGATCTTCTTCGCCGGGGCCAAGCTTTGCCACGTGCAGCGCCGCGGCGTGGCCGAAATACGTTAACGGAAAGCGCTCGACAGCTTTTTCGTAGTAACTGCGCGCGTGCGCGGGATTGCCTTCGCGTTCGGCGACGCGGCCGAGCCAGTAGAGAGCATCGACAGCATTCGCGGATACGGGATACTTCTTCAAGAAAGCGGTGAATTTGTCGCCGGCATCGGGCTGGCGATTCAGATACGCAACCCAAGCGACGCGCCATTCGGCGTTGAAAGCGTTCTTGCCCGTGGGGAATTCATCGAGGATGTGCTGGTAATAGCTGGCCGCTTTGACACGGTCGAGCTCCACCCAGTAGTAATTGCCCTCAGCAAAGAGGGCTTCTTCGGCCCACTTGCTCTGCGGATACTTCTGTACAAGCTGGTCGATCGTGGAGAGCATGTCGCTGGATTTCTTCGCGGAGCGATAACCCTGCGAAAGAATGAAGCGGCGCTCCGCATCGACTTCCGGATCCGGCGTGTTGAGTGAGGAAAGCAGCGTGAACGATCCTTTGAGCTCGACGCGCGATTCCGCCACGCGAAGCTGCGCCCGCTGGCGCGACGGATTCGCGGGATCCTTCAGCATGGTGAGCAACTTTTCGTATTCCGCCCGCGACTCGTGCCATTTGTGGGCGTCGTAGAAAGCCTGGGCGCGGACTTCCTGCATTTCCACGCCGGGGTAAGCATATTCTTTGCCAAGAGCTTTCGAAACCGCCGACAAGGCGGGGCCGGCGGCTTTCGCCTCATCCGTCAAAGGAAATTTGTAGAAGAGCGCCTGATAATCCTTCGCCGCCTTGGGAAGCTGGCGCGCGACTTGATAGGCATGGGCGCGCTCAAGAAGCAGGGCCGGCTTGGAGTTTGTCGCAGAGTATGCGTTTAGCGCGTCGATCGCTTCCTGTGCGTGACCGGTTTCGACCGCCGTGGGAGCCAGCGCTTCGAGGAGCTGTTCCTTCATCGCGGTGTTCGGGTATTCGCGCTCGATGGTCTGCAAATCGGCGTAGGCTTCCGCCGTGCGCTTGAGCAAGCGCTTGGATTGCGCCGTCCAGTAGAGAGAATATTCGCGCAGCAACGTGTCGTTCTGCGCCTTGAGGAACCAGCCGAGCGCCTGCGCGGTGCGGTTCTTGTTGTAGTCGTCGTAACCGAGCGCCAGCGCGGCTCGCGCGCCCCAGACGTTCGTGGTGTTCTTTGCGGCAAATGCAGAGAGCTTGTCGTAAGCCCCGGGAGTGGCCGTGTGCAGCGCACGAGCCAGCTCCGCGAGTTGCCGCTGCAAGGCTTCCTCTTCGGGCGTGGAGGCGGTGCTTTGCGGGACGGTCGTATCCGGTTTGCAGCCGGTGCGGCATGGCACTGGCTTGGGCTTATGGGACTTTTTCTTTTGGCGCGGAGTTTGCGCGTGAACGCTAAGAGGCGCACCGGCAATCAGAAGTAACAGGAGTGTCAGGGCGGCGACAGTTCGTGACGAAGGCACACGCAATTTTGCCACACTCTGGCAAGAAGTAAGAAGCGGAAGCCACGTCCATCGCTTTGTCCGGGAGGCTGGTGAGTCAGGAGCGCGACCAAGCCGCTTAGTGATGCCGCGCCGAGGTGGCGTAAGGGTATTCGCCGAGGGCGTGGGGATCGCCTTCCGCGAGGATTTCCACCATCCAGCGGTAAAAGTAGTCCACGGGATGATCCATAATGGGCTTGAAGCGACGGTCGTATTCGCGATGAGCTTTCTCAATGTCGTCTTTCAATCGGATGCAGAGATCTTTGCTTTCGCGGCCCAGGCGCACCTGCTCCGGCCGGAGCATTTTAATGTCCTGCATGGAAACCTTGGCCACACGATTGGCACGGCGGTGCAATTCCTGTTCCTCGGTAGAGAGGCGGTTGACGTCGAAGTCGCCTTCCAATTCGGGCTCGCCGGCGACGCGCGGGACAGGAGCGGGTTCGGCAAGTTCCAGTGGCTCAGTATGGAATTCGCGCTCGAGATTGGCGGGGGGTTCAACGTGATGCGCTGGCACCGGCGCTGGGACAGGCTCAGCAACCGCGACCGTGCTAGTGATGCGGGCAACTTCCGTTTCGAAGGCAGAGCGCGGTCCGCCCTGAAGAGAAGCAGCCACGAAGCGCGTCATGACATCCAATGCCGCGGAAAGCGAAGCCGCCGCCGTCTGTGCGCGCAGCATGGGCGGGAGCGCGTTGGTCGGTTTGCTGCTGGCGCAAGCGGAAACAACATCGCCAATGGCCTGATGGAGTTCGTCCGAGCCGCGCTGGATGCGCTCCAGATTGTCGCGCAGAGCGCGCGAGACGGCTTGTTCGACAGCGCTGGGTTCTTGTGCCATACCGGTTTACGGGGTGTTTTGCCTGAAATCTCCCGTTTGGCCATTCTGTGAGCAGGGGCGTTTTGAGTCAACGGTCTAGGGGTACCGGTGTGCCCAATCGTTGCTTAGTGGGCGGTAGAGACCCGCGCCCTGACTGCCGGTCGAACACCCCCTCCCTGGCCCGGAGTGGTAGAATAGGGGTGTACTTGGGGGCGACACGGTTTCGACGGAAGCTGTCGCGACCCGAAGGCATGCCGGGACCCACCTGCCCGTAACTTGGTGGAAACTAGAACTGCCAACAACAACTTGGCACTTGCTGCTTAA
>Ga0210407_10003269_pt1 | contig 13257 bp, 13 predicted proteins | sample IncBWC27MmetaG_FD_150860 | JGI IMG/M metagenome (GOLD analysis project Ga0210407, IMG submission 150860) | Forest soil microbial communities from Barre Woods Harvard Forest LTER site, Petersham, Massachusetts, United States - Inc-BW-C-27-M | ecosystem: Environmental > Terrestrial > Soil >... | reverse complement strand
GCGATAGCGGGAATCGTGGTCGGCGCGGTGTGGAATTATGCCGTTACGAAAACACTGACTTGGCATAACCCGGGCGCTTGAGCAAGCGCCGCTCAATCAAGCGTTTGCAGGGTCGTGGCCGCTTGATCCCTGCGCTTCATCCTTGGCCGCAGATGCGCCGTCGGCTACCACCTGCTCGAGCACGGCCAGATATTCAAGGTAGCGTCTGCGCCCGAGAGCAGTAATTCTGCAGCGGGTCTGCGTGCGGGCGCCGTCGGAGATCTTCGCGACGTTCACCAGCTTTGCCTCCTCGAGCACCTGCAAGTGCCGGTTCAGATTACCGTCGGTCAATGCGCATAAATCCTTCAGTTCGCTGAATGCGAGTCCTTTCGAATGAGTCACCAGGCACGTCAGCACGCTCACGCGCGCACGCTCGTGAATCACCCGATTGAGTCCGTCGTAGGCGAAGCGGGAGGACCCGGCCGATTTTCTATTGGGTATCTTCACTTGATTTCTCGAAACCATACTGTAAAACGCCCGCCACCAGCAATTGCCCGACGCCGAACGGAATTCCCATGCTCCAGGGAGAGAAAGTCTTCGAACCGCTCTGCAGCGCAAGACAGGTCAAGCCGGCGACGAGATACCAAATGCCGACCGCAAAGGTTTGACGGGGTAGAAAGCGACAGGACGCGAACACTCCCAAACTGAACAACAATTGCCACAATCCAGGCAGCATCCACAATTCCTGCGGTGCTACCCAAATGAGCATTGCGGTCAGCAGTAAGCCGACGACCAGCGCCGGCAGAAACTGCTCCACTGCCGCCTGAATCATTTCGTTGGCCAAACCGGTATGTACCCGCCGGGTGCGGCGAATCATTTCGGTGGCCGTTAACCCGACAGCTATCAATGCCGTGCCGGCCCAGACCAACAGGAACGGCAAGAAATCGCGGCCATCCTTGGTGACTCCGCCTTGCACCGCCGCGACCAGCAGAGCAAGTAGGCCGCTCGCCGCAATTGAAATCGGACCGTAGCCGCGGAATTGAGTGTCGCGCGCCACTTGAGTCCGAATGGCGCTGATCTCTGCCAGGGCTTGACGCAAATCGCTCAACATTTGTACATCATACGCCGGCCAAGCGGCGCTTAGTCAGCGGCGAAGCTCAAGTCCACTCGAGCAGTTCCCAGCGATAGCCGGGTTCGTTATACGGGGTATCAACGGATGAATCATTGATGTAGTAGATCCCGCTGCTCTCGCGGGCGACCCAGCGGCCCACTTCAGGTGCGAACCAAACCGTTTCCTGACGTTGGCAGGCCGTGCGTGAAAAGTCGGTCGACCTGAAGTTGATCAAGTTCGTAAATCGTAAGACCCGGAATTGCCCGGCGGGCACCGTGATCATCTCCCAGTCGTGCGCCACCATGCTCTGGCCCCAAGGCAACCCTTTTTCATTGTTGGGGGTCTTGTACTTCGTATTGCTGAAGGTCTTCCAGCCCGGCACCAATTGAACAGGCCACAGCGGGATCGGAGTCTCATAGACCTGCACCTGGCTCCAATGCGGATCCACCAGAACCGTGCCCCAGGGGTCTTGGATCTCGCTCGGCAAAGGACCGGTGGGCAGCTCGCGGCGCGGAATATACTTGCGCAACCAAGCGGAGCCCCACGACGGGTTGTCGGTGCCGGCCTTGGCGGCCTCGTTGCGCGAATCGATATCAACGGTGCGGCTCACCGCGGCGACGCTGTCAATTTGATCGTCGATGAGTGCACGAGTGTAGTAATCACGCTTCGCGTACCGCCAGGATTGACCTACTGCCGGCGGACGAGCACTCGGAGCGGATACGTCTCGCCCCGCCACTCCCGCGCGGTGCGTCGCGCAGCCGGCGGAAAATGCGGCAGCGGAAAGCAGGAACGATCTTCGAGTCACGCGCACCATGGATATCTCCCGATTGCCATAGATCGACAACGCTGTCGTATCATCGTTCAACCCACTTTTTGAAACGCAAGCCCGTGGCCAGGGACTCTCGTCCCCGGCCACGTGGCGAACTCAACGGCCGACCTTCCGCCTCGCGGCTTTAGAAGGTGTAGTGCAGGCCGGTGGAAACGCCGAGCGGATGGCATCCACCCCAGGTCGTGGGCCCAGCGCTGCTGTAGTCAATGAACGCCTGCGTAGTCCCGTCATGACAATCAGTCGTGATGCCGCGGCCTCCGGCGCCGAGATCGTAGTGGGCGTTGCCGTGATTGACGGTATCCGCAATATTGAAATACCAGTACAGGTTCTTGTCGAATCGGTGTTTCAAAGCAGCCGTGTACATGTTCGCGTAGTTCAGGGTGCTATTCGGATTGTAATTGTGCTGGCCGCCCGGATCACCCGGCGTGCTACCGGCATGCGCCCAACCTATGCTGACGTTATCCTTGGCCGTGACGTCCTGCGTCGCGGCAAACCAAAAGCCGTTTCTCTGGCGCTCGTTCTGCCATTCCATATTGGACTGAAGATTGCGATGCATTTCTTCGTAAATGCCGCTGACCGCCAGCCCGAAAGGAAACGTGTACTGAGCCCCGACCTTGAAGGCCGTCTCATTCGCCACGTCTTGCAGCAGTCCGGGGCTTCCGGCCGGCGCGGCTTGCGGGAACTCGGCGGCAAACGTGTTGTAGCTGCCGCAGTCGATCAGCACCGAGGCGGTGATACAGGCGCCGGTAACAGGGTCAAGGGTCCAAAGCGAACCGTAGTAGGGACTGTTCGAGCCGATGCCGTCGCTGCCGCGGTTCACGCCCTGGTGGATTTCGTAGGCGGCAGTTACGTAGACCGGTCCCTGCTCGAATTTCACGTCGAAGCTCCACGCATTATTGAAGGCGCCGTCAGCACAGGCCAGCGGCAGATTGCCGCTGCCCGGGACATTCCCGCCCGCGCAATCGGGCGAGCCACCAGATTGGCCATCGTTGTAGGGCGTGCGATTTTGGCCCGGCGAAAACAACACATCGAAGCTCACCAAACCGGCAATCTTGGGTGATTCGTACCACATTGAATGATCAATTCGGGTGCCGAATTCGACCCGGTTGTCGCCGCCCGTATTGCCCATGACCGCGGCATAGTCGCCGATCATTCCGGAGAACGGGTTCATGCGATCCGTGGAACTCTTGTAGGGCGTGTAGGTGGTTCCGACCTTCAACTTACCCCAGGTGTTGTTGGACACACCGACGAAGGAGTTGCCGTAACCGATGCCGGCCTTGGTGATATTGGACTGCGCTGTATAGCCGGTGCTCGCCCCTGGGGCCGAAGTGATCGACGGTTGCACTTCGATCTGGTAGATGAAATCAAAGGCGCCGCCCGGGATGGTGTGCGAGCCACGATAGCCCAGCACGGATTTGTTGGTCGACAGATCCGCCTGCCAACCTACGCGGCCCACCGGGCCGATCTTTTGGGCCCCTTGCGCGAAAACGCCGGGGACCGCCGGAGGATAGGGCTCATAGTGGAATGCACCCAGGTCGCTCATACCCTTGGTCAGGTAGTCAACCGATGAATCCAAGGTGCCGTAGAAACCCTTGGCGAATTTCTCAGCCGGCTCTGGCGGCGCTGTGGCGACTGTCGGGCCCGCTGCAGCCGGCGGAGCGGCGGGAGCAGCGGGAGCAGCCGGCGCCGCAGTCACGACCGGCGGCGCAGCTTGCTGCTTCTGCTGTAAAGCTTCGACTTGTTTTTGCAATGCGTCCATGCGCTGCATCATCTGCCGCATTTGTTCCTTGAGCGCTTTATTCTCCTGCGCATCATCTGCCAGGGCGCTGCCCTGGACGAGAAAGTTAGCGGCGCATGCTGCTAGTGCAATCAGCATAGGCCTCGCCAGTCTTAGATTAAGCATCGTGTGCTCCTCTTAAAGCTCGTTTGTTCGAATCGATCCGGAAAATTACTCTTGCTTGCCAAGTTGTATCCCCTACCCGCGCACAGCCTGTGAAGTTTTTTTGTCGCGCTGACCGCACAACGGCGTCAACCCTACCGCAGCAGCAAGTGTCGCGATGGGCGGACCCAAGTCGCGAGTGGGTAAGCAATCGAGTAGTTCAAGGCAGAAAACGCGGCTGCGTTGCCACTGATACCATGTACCCCCCTTTTATCAGCACGCGAATTTCTAATTCGCTAGCTCAATCTCTTCGAATTCTCTCGGTGGTATACCATATATGAATGCCGGCGCCGATTCAACATTCGTTGTTTGCGCGCAACGCTGAAAGAGAACGCCGGTGCTTTACAACACAGAGCTTGTCGCCCGGTTCGCGGCAATCTTTAGTGCGCTTTGGTGTGCGGCCGCGCTCGACCGAGTGCCCGTTGACCTTCCACGGCCTGCCATATCAGCAATACCGGAACACCGACAGCGATGTCGCGCGCCCTTTTCAACAACGACACGGCAAGCCCTATTTCCGCCCCTACCCCGAACAGCGGCGCGAGAACGGCGTAGGCGGCCTCCTGCACACCGAGTGCATTGGGGATGATAAACGCGATGCTGCGGGTTGCACAGATAAGGCTTTCGATGGCCAGCACAGCCCCGAGATCGACGCGCGCCCCGATCAGGCGAAAGGCAATCCATGCCCCGATCGCGCTGGCGATCCATCCCGCGAAATGCAGTGCCACTGAGACTCCGACGCGCGCCGGCGATCGATAGATCGCATGCAGTGCGGCGGTTACCGCCGAGGTGGCCGCGATCGCTCCCGGGAAAATCCGCGTGGTGATTTTTGCCGTCATCTTCTGACTGTAGCGCTGCAGGGCGAGAAACCCTACGCCCGCGGCCGCGGCAAGCACGAGGCCGATGATGAGGCCGGTCGTCAACGACAGCGTGAATGGGGTTCGCGGCGTGCGAGCGCTAAAAATGGCGACGCCGAGCGCAATGTAGGCGATTTGCGCCAGCATCTCGGTGGTCACATCGACAGTCATGGAGGCAAAGCTCTGGGGCTGAGAAACCCCGTGCAGAATTGCCGCGCGCGCGCCGATCACGATTCCGCCCAACTGAGAAAAAGGCAGCACCTCGGTGGCCGCATCCCGAACCATCCGCGCCCAAACAAATATTCTAACTTCCGACACGGGCGAGTCGGGCAGCAAAACATACCAAGCGGCCCCGAGGATGAGGAAAGGCACCAACACATACAGGCAGAGGATTGCAAACCCGCTCCATCCAACCGCCACCGCGGCCGAGAAGACCGCGCCCAGGCCGACATACATGACGAGGTAGAAGGCAAGAGCGAGCCCGAGGGCCGCGATGATGACGATGCGGAGTTTCACTCGATAAGCGATCGTGCGCTAAGGCGTCCGGATTTCAGGACCGCATGAAGCGGCGCGCCAACCGCGCCAGAGCCGGAACCACGGCAGGCCGCAGCAAGCGCTTATCATAGGCGCTCATCCGCCGACTGTTTTCAGCCAGGCAAATATCGATCAGCGTGCCGACGTTGATATCGTTGCCGACCGACTTGGCCCCGGTCACGGTAAAGTTGTTGTCCTGCACGCCGCTGCCCATGTCGCGGGCGATACCGATGCGTTCCCAGATGAGAAACAGCCAGACCGCCAGCACTTTCAGCTCGAAGAAGGGCCGCCGCCAAAACGGCATGGTGCGGCGATACCACGCAGCCCAGTTGACGAAGAACAGGATGTGACGCGCTTCTTCGTGGATGACCGGCTCGAAAGTGTCGACCAGAGCTTCCGGGAAGAATCCGGAACGCTTGGCCGATTCGAAAAGACCGAAGGCGAAGAAGCTGTCAATGCACTCGCTGTAGCCGGTCACCATGAAGGCCCACTCCGGGTCGCCCTTCACGGCGTATGGCGGCTCGGCTGCCAGCGCAATCCCATAGGCCGCGACCAGGTTGGACAGCACCAGTTTGTGCCGGCCCTCCTCGAACGCGTTGAGCTCGATCGCCTGGCGCAGCAGAGGATCGGAGGTGATCGCGGCATAGGATGCCACATTGGTGCGCGCCCGCCCCTCGGTCTGCACGGCGATGTCCCAGATAGGCAGGCTCACCAGTCGATCGCGTGCCTCAGCATCGAGCGTCGGCCAATCGATCACCGCCGGTTTGTAGGGATTGAAAGTATCCAGCAGAGTCCGGCAGAAAAGTATCTTGTGCTCCTCGCTGCCCAAGCGAATGGGTCCGTCCGGGAACACTGCCGACATGGGCACAGTCACGGCAGCAAACTCCCTTTGCTCATCGCACCATGCGAAGGGCCCGGGCGAGATGGCGCTTGCGAACCTAGGAAATCGCCGAATCCGCCGAGCCGCAGCGAAGCATCGCGGCATGCCGCGGCGACTTCATCGGCCACCAGCGCATCGAGTTCCTCGCGATAGCGATAACCGGGCGCCGACCCCGGATAAGGACCGGTCGCGGGGTGAAGATAGATCTCGCTGAGGCCGTCCGGCAAATTGCGGATCAGCCCGGACAGACGTTGCGTGGTCATTTGTCCGGACCAACGCAGGCCGAATACATGATCGGGCACAACGATGCCCGCAGCGCGCAAGCGCCGGCGCAGCAGAAGCGCGAAGGCTCCCGAGAGCCATGCCGGCGCCCAGCCCCGCTGCCGCTCGACCCTTCGCAGCACGCGCCTGGGCTCGATGGGTGCGCGCGCCGCGCGCAGGCCGAATCGAGCCCCGATAGAGGCGATCAGCGCTCCGACCACCGGATGCAGATGGAAGTGCTTGTGCGCATTGCAATGATCGAGGGACAGACCCGTGGCGCGAAACGCCTCGAACTGTGCGGTGATCTCGGCCGCGACTTGGGCTTGCGCCTGCCCGCGAAAGGCAATGGCGGCGCCGAGGGCCGCCATATCGGAGCGCAACATGCCGTTGCCGTCCACCAGATGGGTCAACCTTGCGGCGGGAAGCACCGGCCGGCCCTCCACCAGCACCACATGCAAGCCGACGCGCAAGGCGGGCATGCGCCGCGCGCGGGCAACGGCATCGGCCGCCTCGGGCGCAGAGACCATCAAGCTCGCAGCGGTGAGAATTCCGCTGCGATGAGCCGCTTCGACGGCCTCGTTGACTTCGCGCGCAGCGCCGAAATCATCCGCCGTGACGATCAATCGCTTCAAGCACTGTCCTGCCGCGTACGCAGGAAGTGAAAGAACTCCACACCCTCGCGCAGCCGGCGCTTCATCATTTCGGGACTTGCGATCATTTCGGCCAGGATGGACGCGATCTTGGACGGGCGGAAATAGAACTTTTTGTAGAAGTCCTCGACCGAATCGAAAATCTCGCCGTGGCTCAGGTGCGGATAGTTCAGAGGCGCAATCTGCGTGCCTTCCTGAGTCAGCAGATCGATCTCCTCGTTGAACAACCAGCCGTTTTCCTTCGCCTGCCGGTACAGGAACGTGCCGGGATAGGGGGCGGCCAGCGAGACCTGAATCGTATGAGGATTGATCTCCTTGGCAAAATCCAACGTCTGCTGGATGGTTTCCTTGGTCTCGCCGGGCAGGCCCAAGATGAACGTACCGTGGATGACGATGCCAAGCTCGTGGCAGTCCTTGGTGAAGCGGCGGGCGAATTCGACGCGCATCCCCTTCTTGATGTTGAACAGGATTTGTTGATTGCCGGATTCATAGCCGACCAGCAGCAGGCGCAGACCATTGTCCTTCATGACTTCCAGCGTCTTGCGCGGAACATTGGCTTTCGCGTTGCACGACCACGTCACGCCGAGTTTCCCCAATTCCCTGGCCAGCGCTTCGACACGGGGCAGGTTGTCGGTCAACGTATCGTCGTCGAAGAAAAATTCCTTCACTTGCGGGAAGGCGTTTTTCGCCCACTTCATTTCGGCGACGACATCTTCGACCGAGCGCACCCGATAGCGGTGCCCACCCACCGTCTGAGGCCAAAGGCAAAAGGTACAGCGCGATTTGCATCCGCGCCCGGTGTAGAAGGAGATATAGGGATGCTTGAGATAGCCGCCGTAATAGTTCTCGACCTTGAGATCGCGCTTGTAGACCGGCGTCACCCAGGGAAGCGCATCCATGTTCTCGAGAACTTCGCGATTCTCGTTGTGAACGATGACGCCCTCGCCGTTGCGATAAGAGAGTCCTTTGATATCGCTCAAATTCCTGCCGTCCGCGACTTCCTTGATGGTGAAGTCGAATTCATTGCGGGCCACGAAATCCACCGCGCGCCCCGCGATGAGACTCTTCTCGGGTTCGACCGCGACCTTGGCGCCGATGAAGCCGATCATGATGTCCGGATTGATCGCTTTGATCATCTCGGCGGTCTTCACGTCCGATTTAAACGATGGTGTCGAGGTGTGCATCACCACCAAATCGCGGCTCTTGAACTCGGCAGCGATGTCCTCGAAGCTCAGCCGGTGCGGCGGAGCATCGATCAGCTTCGAGTCCTCGACCAGAGCCGCGGGCTGCGCAAGCCAGGTCGGATACCAGAAGGACCGTACCTCGCGTTTCATCTGATAACGCGCGCCGGCGCCACCGTCATAACCATCGAAAGATGGCGGATGCAAAAACAAAGTCCTCATTGCGTTACCCTCACAACCAACTCGACGGAGCCATCACGGGTGACCTGAAAATGATCATCCCGCCACCGCACGCGGCGATTGAGAAAACTTAAAGCCCAAAGAGCCAGGCTCAGCAGATCTCTAACGGGGACAATGAGCAGCTGAGCAGCGGTTGCGCCCGCATGGCGCGTATGCAAATGTAGCAAAATGCGGGCTGCCGCGGCGATCGTGAGCATAATCAAGGCCGCCGGCGCGCCTCGGGACAAGCAGGCTGCAATGAGCGCCACCGGCATCGTGAACGTGACGAAGCTGAAACTGTACCCTGCCGGTCTTAGCGTGCGAATCGTGCGCAGCCAGCGCAGCTCGTGTCCGACCAGTTCTGCGAAACTGCGCTCCGCAACGGCGATTTCGACCACCACATCGGATAGCACGGTGCGCAGTCCGAGCCCGCGGGTCAATTCGCCCACCCGGTAGTCATCAGCCAGTTGATTGACGATCGATGTAAAACCACCGATGCGGGCAAGCACATCGCGGCGCAGTGCAATACTTGCGCCAAAGGCAAAGGCCCGCGACCCTGCCATGGCGGCGACTCGAACCGACGGCATGAACCATTGGTTGATGAACATGGTTTCCAATAGCGACCAGAAGCCGCCGCGCGAGACGCCTCGATACGGGCACGTGACGATGCCTACATCGGGCTCCAGCAGCGGCGCGACAACCCTGCCCAGATAATCACGCTTCACCCGCACATCGCTATCCGACACCACAAGATAGCCATGGTTCGCGTGCGGCATCATATTGACGAGGTTGCTGACCTTGCGGCTGCTGCCGTGCTGCCAGGCATCGATGATGATTTGCACGTCGCGCTGCGGGAATTCGCGTTGCAGCCGCTGCGCAATGTCTATCACAGGATCGTTCGGGTCGGCGACGCCGAAGATCACCTGAAACGACGGGTAGTCCTGATCGCAAAAGGATCGCAAGCATTCGTAGGTTTCGGTTTCTGCGCCGCACAGCGGCTTTAAAACCGTTACCGCAGGCAGCTCGCGCCCGGCTTCGCGCGATGAGCGAGGCTGCCTGCGCACGGCGAGCCAAGCGAGAACGCTATAAACCATCGCGGCCGCACCAAGCGCGTATCCGCACCATATCAACGATGTGCTGGAAATTGGATTACTTCCTTGCCATTATAAGCATGTAAGACTAACCGATAAGGTCCCCTGCACGCCACCCGAGTGCTGTTTGGCGCGGGTTTTAGCAGCCTTTGGCGCACAAAGGCAGCATGCTCTGCGCTGCAAAGTGAACTTAGAACCGTTTGGAAAATCCAACCGACAAACCGTCCGGCAGGATCTGAACCGTCAGGGGAACGGCGCGCGTGGTGCTCCAATACCCCACCGCCGTTCCCAGCGCCCAGCCGGCAATGACGTCGGTCTGCCAGTGCGCCTGACTTTTCAAGCGCGCGATGGCGTCGTACACCGGAAGTATTTCCAGCGCCCACACCCAGGGATCTTGCCGGCCGTAGTTCACGATGAACGGGGTCACGAAGCTCGCCTGCAGAGTGACCTCGCCGCTCGGAAAGCTCTGATAGCCGCTGCCCTTGAACCAGGCATTCGGATTGTCGCCTTGGTATGGGCGGGCACGGCTGAACGCGTACTTCAGCACCTGTGCGCCGATTCCGGAGATCGCCGATGCATCGATCGTCTGCCAGAAGGTGTGGCCCAATTCGTTATCGTTTCCGAACCACAAGCTTCCCGCCAATTCGAGGGCGATGACACCGTCCTGCAGCCCGGTCTGATATTTACGGGCCCATATGCCGCTTTGATCGAGCGATAATTCGTGATCGAACCCGGCGTACGCGTGGCTCGAGGCGAGCATGAGCAGGGGCAGCAACAACGCGGGCAGCGAGAAGCGCAATCTACGAGAAAAATCCACGCGCATATAAGACCCTCTTTCGCGACCCAGGACCGTCGCATTCGATTCAAACCAAGGTATTCGCCTCATGCTGCAGGCCGGTACCTTGACATTCGCTAACTTTGCAGTACAAAGTACCTGCAAGTTCGCCTGATTCGCAAGTATGTCGTGATTCGCCGACGTTCGGCAATTGCACGCGCCGAGGAGCTTTGAGATCGATGGCGAGATGCATCCTGCTAGGTCTCTGTCTGTTGTTGCTCGCGCCGGTGCGGGCCGCCGCGCCGCTCGATCTCGATCAATTTCGAGGGCGGGTGGTGTACTTGGATTTTTGGGCCTCGTGGTGCGTCCCTTGTAGACAATCGTTTCCCTGGCTGCAGACCATGAAGAACTCCTATGAGGAGAACGGACTCACGATAATCACCGTGAATCTGGATGCCGACCGCGCCGATGCCGACAGATTTCTGGCCCAATTCAAACCGACGTTCGACGTGCGCTTCGATCCTAAGGGAGGGCTTGCCGAATCCTTTGCCGTCAAAGGTATGCCGTCGAGCGTGCTCATCGATCGGCACGGCGTGCACCGCTTCACTCACGTGGGCTTTCGGCCGGTGGATGCTTCCGTTTACGAAGCTCAAGTGCGGGAACTGTTGGCTGAAAAGTAGCGCATTTTTCAATAGGAGGGACCATGACTCTGGGTCGCATGAGTTTTTTATGTTTGATCGCCGGCACAGTGATCGTATCGGGATGCAGCTCAATCGGAGTCAAGCCCTGGCAGCGGGACGTGCTGGCGCGCGAGGAAATGCAACTTAACTCCGATCCTCTCGACAAGGCAATTGACGATCACATGTACTTCAGCAAGGAAGCATCCTCGGGCGGCCGTTCATACGCGGGCGGTGGCTGCGGATGCAATTGAAGCCGAAGGCACGCTTGCCCGACACATCGGTTGCGCGGCGCCGCTTGATGGCCGCGAGCTGTGCGCTGCTGAGCGCTGGTCCGGCACGCAGCCAGGCCTCGCGTATAGCCGACGCCGTCAGCGGATTACTGCAGGATTGGACGGTGGATTCTGCCCTGGCGTACTACCACGAGAATGGCCGGATTGAAGCGATCGAGCCGGTCGTCGATGTCTCCAGGAATTTCGCGGATGGCAGCGCGCTCAGCTTCAATGCGACTTTCGACGCCTTGTCGGGCGCCAGCCCAAATGGCGCGCTGACCAGCCATGCGGCGCAGACCTTCGCGTCGCCGTCAGGAACGAGCTTGACCGGGTCCCGCACCTATACAACGGCTCCCGGCGAATTGCCCGTCGATTCGAAATACCACGATCAGCGAATCGCGGTCGGCGGGGACTGGACTGTGCCCATCAGCCGCACCGATCAGGTGAGCGTCGGCGGCAAATTGTCGGATGAGCACGATTTTTTCTCCGCCACGGTAAGCGCTTCGATCGCGCATGACTTCAATGACAAGAACACGACGCTGTCGTTCGGCGTCAGTAACGAGTATGACCGCTTGAGTCCCATCGGCGGTGCGCCGATACCGGGGAGCGACTACGCATTGTTCGAAAAGACCGGGGGCAAGAGCAAGGACGGAGTTGCAGCGCTGCTCGGCGTGACGCAGGTAATGACTCGATACTGGCTTACTGAATTCAACATCTCGGTCGATCGATTCACGGGCTATTTGAACGATCCGTACAAGATCACCTCCATCGTCAACAGCGCCGGTGATACCACCGGCTATGTGTACGAGAGCCGTCCTGATCAGCGTACGCGCAAAAGCGCTTATTGGGAAAATCGCGTCGCCTGGAGTTCGCAGCTGTCGACTGCTTTGTCGCTGCGCTATATGAGCGATAACTGGGGCGTGCGCTCGGACACCGCCCAGCTGCATTTGCGCTGGTCGTGGGCCGATCACGATCGCTATATCGAACCCACCATCCGCTGGTATCGTCAAACGCAGGCCGACTTTTACACGCCATTCATCCTGGCAACCGCAAACCCAAGCGCCGGCTACCAAGCCTCGGATTCACGGCTTGGACCGTTTCATGCGCTGACGTACGGCGTGAAATTCGCAAAAAAGTTTGCCGGGCCGGGCGACGCCGGCTCTGAAGTCAGCGTTCGCGCGGAGTACTATCAGCAGACCTACAATGTGCGGATGCCGGTGCCCGCCGGCCTGCAAGGGCTCGATCTGTATCCAGGCCTCAACGCGATCCTGGTTCAGGTGGGGTGGCGGTTTTAGATCTGAGGGGAAGATTGAATGCGCGCGAACGCGCATCTTGCGCTAACGGCAATGCTTTGCCTCGGTTTCGCACGATGGGCACAGGCACAGACGGATGAGATTCAGGTCTACAACGCGCAGATCGCCGCACCGGGCGTCTTTAATCTCACCTTGCACAACAATTACACACCGGTGGGCCGCACCGGTCCGTCGTTCCCCGGCGGAGTCGCGCCGAACCACACGCTCAACGGCGCTTCAGAATGGGCGTATGGCGTCAGTGACTGGTTTGAGGCCGGCCTATACCTGCCTCTGTACAGCATTAGTGGATCCGGCGCTTGGACGTACAATGGCTTCAAGGTGCGCACGCTCTTCGTTAAACCCGATGCCGCCGATCAAGCCTTTTTCTATGGCGTGAATTTTGAATTCAGTTGGAACACGGCGCACTGGGATCAAAATAGAAACACCTCGGAAATCCGTCCCATCATCGGCTGGCATCTGGGTTCTTACGACCTCATCGTCAATCCGATTCTCGATAATTCCTACAAGGGATTTTCGCGACTCGATTTCGCGCCGGCGACGCGGCTTGCTTATAACCTGAACAAGACCTGGGCGCTGGCTGCGGAGGAATACGATGATTTTGGCCCGCTGCGCGGATTTTATCCGGCCTCACAGCAGCAACATCAATTATTCGGCGTTTTTGACTACAACGGCAAACCCTGGATGCTCGAGGC